>Ga0302314_10015895_pt1 | contig 12762 bp, 11 predicted proteins | sample III_Palsa_N2_3_FD_200533 | JGI IMG/M metagenome (GOLD analysis project Ga0302314, IMG submission 200533) | Peat permafrost microbial communities from Stordalen Mire near Abisko, Sweden - III_Palsa_N2_3 | ecosystem: Environmental > Terrestrial > Soil > Palsa > Peat permafrost | place: Sweden...
GGCTTCTGCAAGCCGAGGACGGGTGGATCGCTGTCAATCTGGCGCGCGCGGATGACCTCGACCTGTTGCCTCCCTGGCTTGAGGTCGAAGTGTCGCGGGACCCCTGGCCGTCGGTGCAGGCGGCCTGTGCGGGAAGGCTTGCGTCGGACCTGCTTGTTCGCGCCCGGCTGCTCGGCCTGCCGGTCTCGATCGTCGGCGAGACTCGGTCTTGCGGCCTTCTCCCCCCGACCGTTCGGATGGCGCCCGCCAGAGAGGATGTGCGCACCCGATCGCTCCGTGTCGTGGATATTTCAAGCCTCTGGGCCGGGCCGCTGTGTGGATCCGTCTTCGCCGATATGGGCGCGACGGTGACCAAGGTCGAAAGCCGCACGCGCCCGGAGAGCCATGTGGGCAGCCCGGAATTCTTCGCTCGTTTCAACCGCGGCAAAGCTCGGCTGACCCTGGACTTTTCCGATCCGATCGACCTCGCGCGATTGCAGGCGTTGGTGACGGAGGCCGATGTCTTCATTACCAGCGCGCGGCCAAGGGCGTTCGAGGGGTTGGGTCTGGCGCCCAAATCGGTGTTCGCACGCAATCCCGGCCTGACCTGGATCGCCGTCACCGGTCATGGCTGCCTTGGCCGCGATGCCGACCGCGTGGCCTTCGGGGACGACGCCGCGGCGGCTGGCGGATTGGTGCGCTGGACCGGCGCCACGCCGGGTTTCTTCGGTGATGCGTCCGCCGACCCGCTCACCGGGCTTGCGGCGGCCTTCGCTGGGCTGAACGGCATAGTCGCCGGTGGGGGCGTCGTAGTCGACGCGGCCATGGCGCGTGTGAGCGCCGGAGCGCTCGATGCCTGAGGTTCTGTTCCTTCGAAACATCGAGATAGATGGCGTGCCGGGGCTCGATTTGAGGATCGAGGATGGATCTGTCGCCGAGATTGGACCGCGCCTCGCGGGGAGGGGCGAGAGCCTCGATGGACGCGGCGGCGCCCTGATCCCCGGGTTTCACGACCACCACATCCATATCCTTGCGACCGCCGCCCGATCCAGCTCCCTAGACGTGACGCCGATACGCGACCGCGCCCTCTTCGAGACCTTGGCGAGAGGATACGCGCTCCGTCTGCGAGGGGAGGACTGGCTACGTGTGACCGGATATCACGAGAGTCAGCTCGGCCCGCTGGATCTGGCCGAACTCGACCGGCTTTTTCCTGACGCGCCTGTGCGCATCGAGCATCAGACCGGCGCCCTCTGGTTCGTAAACAGTCGGGGCCTCGCAAGGCTGGACTTGACCGATGCGCCCGCCGGCGTCGAGCGCGATGCGACCGGACGGCCGACGGGACGGATCGTGCGCGAGAACGCGTGGCTGAGACTGCGGACCTCCGGTTCGTTTCCGCGCTTGTCGGACCTGGGTGCGCAACTGGCCGCTTTCGGGCTGACGGGCCTGACCGACGCCACGGTGTCCACCGAACAGGCGGCGGCGGACTATCTGTTCGAAGCCCGCCAACGCGGTGCGATGCCGCAGCGTATGGTCCTGATGAGCGGCGAGCCTTTGATCTCACCGGGCGACGGGGTGGAAATCGGGCCGCGAAAGTTCCTGCTCGATGATCATACCCTCCCCGACATCGACCAGACGATCGAGGTGGTGAATGGGCTACGCAGCGAAAACCGGGCTGCAGCCGCGCATTGCGTCACGGACATCCAACTGGCCTACATGCTTGCCGTATTCGATGCGGTCGGAGGTCGACGCGGCGATCGGATAGAGCATGGCTCGGTGATACCGCGCTCAGCGATCGGCCGTTTGAGTGAGTTCGAGCTGACGGTCGTCACGCAACCCGCCTTTGTGGCCGAGCGCGGCGACCGGTATCTGCAGGACCATCCGCCGGAAGTACTCGATGATCTCTATCGCTGCGCCAGCCTTCTCGAACATGGAGTTCGCGTCGCCGCGGGGTCCGATGCGCCCTATGGAAATCCCGACCCCTGGCTGGCGATGCGGGCGGCCGCGACGCGTCTCACCCGAGACGGCGCCGTTCTCGGTCCTGGCGAAAGGGTCGACGCGGCTCGGGCCCTGGGGCTTTACCTTTGCGGAGCGCATGATCCTGGGGGACCGATGCGTCGAGTCACGCCAGGAGCGCCCGCGGATCTGTGCCTGCTCGGAGCCCCGATGATGGAGATCTTAGAGGCCCTCGATGCCGATCTCGTGAGGGCGACCATGGTCGCAGGTCAGCTCGTCTACCTTCGAGACTGAATTTCTGTACGAAGACATCTCGAGTGGTGGAAATCTCCCCGTTGGCGACACTACCGTCAGGGTATGTTCAGCGTCACTTCTTTTACTGACGCCTCGCTTGCCAACCCGAACGGGGCCGTTCGGGAAGCTGTTCAAGCCCTGTCTGGGGTGTGGTCTGCAGCGCAGCTAGAGAAAATTCCTGGATCATTCCGATCGAGTCGTGGGTCTGCTCGCCGTGCACGGCTCGCGTTGACCATAGATGGCCATGTCCTGGCCGCGGGCGGGCCACCGGCGGGCCGCTGATTGGCCGCATCGAGGCCGCCGACGGGCCACATCCTGGCCTCCAGTCGGCCTCGCTCAGGCTTTTGCGCCGCTGGCGACCCGAGGCGCCTGCCTTCGCGCCCCAGGCGGGACCTGACGGATACTTCCAAACTGGGCGACACCTTGTAGAGTGGACCCATGGCGCTCAAACGGATGGACAACGTAGGAATCGTCGTCGACGACCTTGAGGGGACGATCGATTTCTTTCGCGAGCTCGGCCTCGATCTCGAAGGGCGGGCCACCATCGACGGAGAATGGGCCGGACGTGTCACTGGGCTGGGTGACCAGCGCGTCGAGATTGCCATGATGCGTACGCCGGATGGCCACGGCCGGGTCGAGCTCTCCCGCTTCCTCACGCCGCCTGCCGTCGCGGATCACCGTAACGCCCCGGTGAATGCGCTGGGCTACCTCCGCGTCATGTTCGCCGTGGACGACATCGACGAGACGCTTGAAAGGCTGCGCAAGCGCGGCGCGCAACTCGTAGGCGAAGTCGTCCAGTATAAGGACGCGTATCGGCTCTGCTACATCCGCGGGCCTGAAGGGCTCCTCATCGGACTCGCCCAAGAACTCAGCTGAGCGCAAACTCTGCGACTTGGATTTCGATCGCTCGGTGTGAACCGGGGAAACAGGACCGCGTTTGGAGAGGACCAGGCAACCGAGAACGAATCCAGGGACAGGCTATCCGGGCCCCTCTCGAATCAAAACGACGTGGCTTGATCCGGTGAGACGGCCGAAGGTCGACGACCGGCGCGTCAAAGGCGGCTCCTGTCTTGGGTCCAGGGTACAGCGCTCCTCTCCCCCTGATACCGCCGCGCCCAGGCGTAACGGCAATTGCCCTTGCGGGGGCTGGGAGAGATTGACGCCAGATTATCCTTGCAGGCAGGTCAGACGACGCGCTCCAACTCGACCGTCTGTCCGGCCAGCGCATCATCACGGTGCGCCATGGTCAACGTGCAGCGGTCATTCGATAGCGTCCAGCAGTCGACAAGACGGAGCTCTCCGCCAGATCCTGGGAAGACAATCTCGATCATCAGGGCGTCGTCCAGCCACCATGCGCGGCCCGCCAACGGCTCACCGTTGAGACGGTTTGCTCCCTGCACTCCATCCGTGCGGCAGGCAAATAGCGCCTTCTGATCCATGCCATCATGGGTCACGCTCAAAATCTTCTGCCGCAAGGAATCGCCTGTGTGGTCGATAAGCATGTCGAGGCTGCGCGGCGCGGGCGCCCTGAACTCGCAACGGTGAAGATTTGCACGCCATCGCCCGCTGAAATCAGGTCGTAGAGACATGAGGCTTAATCCTCCAAGGCAGCCCCTCAGCCTCCTGGCCGTCAGGACAGCAGCGGCGGTGACAGGTCCGAAGCGTGCGAGCCAAACGCAACCCGATCAAGACCGGAGACCAAAAGCAGAAGAAAGTCTACCATGGATAGATATAAATGTGGCGCCCCCGGATATCAGGATCCGCCCCTCTCGCCATGCACCACCTCGCCATCTTCCTTGGTGAAGGTGTCGAGCGGTCGATCCAAGAGCGTGAGCACGACCTCGGACGGGCGACATAGCTTCACGCCCTTTGGGGTGATGACGATCGGCCGATTGACCAGAATGGGCGTTTCAACCATCGCGGCGAGGATCTGACCCTCCGTCGCGCCCGGTTCGAACAGGCCAAGTTCCGTGGCCGGCGTGCCTTTTTCGCGCAGGAGCTGGCGCGCCGTCATACCCATTCGCTGGAACAAATCCTCGAGCTGGGTGCGCGTCCAGCCGGCTTTCAAATATTCGATCACAGTCGGCGTGTGGCCGGCCGCCTCGATCATCGCCAAGGCGTTGCGGGACGTGCCGCAATTCGGATTGTGAAAAATTGTGATGGTAAACGCGTCGGTCATGATCTCTGCCGTTCTTTGAGCAACCATCCGAAAAACAGCATGCCGGCGACAGCGCCGGCCAGCTGAGCGACGATGAACAGCGACGCCGAACCAGGCGCAATGCCGGCGAAAGTGTTGGAAAGCGCCCGCGCGATCGTAACCGCGGGGTTGGCGAACGACGTCGACGCCGTGAACCAATAGGCGGCCGTGATGTAGAGGCCGACCGCCATCGGCGTGAACTCGGGACGAAAGCGTAGCGTCCCGAGGATCGTCGCCAAGAGACCGAAGGTCGCGACGAACTCGGAGAACACTTGCGACGGTCCATCACGCAGTTTGGTGGAAATCTGGAAAATCGGTTCGGCGAACATCGCGTGTGCGGCGTACACGCCAAGCACGGCGCCGACGAGTTGAGCGACAACATAGCCGCCGGCCATCATCCATCCGATCTCTCGGCGTGCGGCGAAGGCGAGCGTCACCGCTGGATTGAAGTGCGCGCCGGAGAGGGGCCCGAATAATGTGATCAGCACCACCAGCCCCGCTCCAGTTGCGAGTGTGTTGCCCAACAGGGCTATGGCGGTGTTCCCGCCCGCGAGCCGCTCGCCCATGATCCCCGACCCGATCACGATCGCCAGCAACAAAGCCGTGCCGAGCGCCTCGGCGATGACACGGCGCTGGTAGCTGAAGGGATGGAGCGGAGGTTCCAGGCTGCCTTTGGAGGGGCGGGGCTCGGCTGTCATGTCGGTTGTGGCGCCGCTTCGTCCTCGCGGCCGATAGCGGTGAGCCTGTTCTGCAACGAGAGCCGATCGAGGCTTTCCAACGGCAGGCGCACAAACAGGTTGATGCGGTTCGCGAGGTGCCGAACGGTATCGGCGAACGCCGACATGACCTGCGCGTCATCACCGGTCACGGCGGCCGGATCACGAACGCCCCAATTGGCGGTGATCGGTCGACCGGGCCAGGGCGGACAGTTCTCCGCGGCGGCGACGTTGCAGACCGTGAATACAAAATCCATCGGTGGGGCGTCTGGTTCCGCGAATTCTTCCCAGCTCTTCGAGCGCAGGCCCTCGACCGGGAAATTGTGGCGCATCAGGATTTCAAGCGCCCGTGGGTGAACCTCGCCCCTGGGTACGGAGCCGGCGGAGAAGGCGAGGAATTGACCCGCGCCGCGTCTGTTCATGATCGCCTCGGCGATGATCGACCGCGCGGAATTGCCGGTGCACAAGAAAAGAACGTTCAAGGGGTCTGGTCGATCGTCTGTCATGGCGCTTCTGTCGGCTTCAAGTATATCACTGCTCGAGGTCGGCCGCCAAAACACCTCAACAGCAGCCTGCGCGCGTCGACGCCGCAGCCGCGTCACCGGGGGCGCAACAGGTCGCGTCCGATTTCGGCGCTCGCGACGCGCCTGGCTCGTCTTCGCCATAGCTGGTCGCCGCGCCGAAGGTGTGGAAGGTCTCCCAACGCAGGCCCGACGGATCGTTCACCCAGGCCTTGTCGGACTTGGCGTAGCAGCACGTCGTCGCCTCCTGGTCGCGCGTCACCTCGCCGGCGGCCTTCAACCGGCTGGCCAGCTCGCCCAGCTCGTCGCCGGTCTCGACCTGGATTCCGAGATGGTCGACGCCCGGCGCGCCGGAGCGCGTCGAGATCGCGAAATTCACTTTCGGATCGTCGAGCATCCATTTCGCGTAGTCGTCTTTCACAACGGCGGGCTCGGTCGCGAAGAGGTTCGAATAGAAGCCGATCGATTGGGTGAGATCGTCGACCGACACGTGAACGTGAAAGCGTTTCATGACAGGGCTCCTTGGGGTTGATCGCAGCACGCGCCGCGCGCGGCGATTTGGGCGAGCGGCGCGCACACTTCGGCGCGTCCCTGGCAACAGTCTTCCATGAGATATAAAAGCAGCTCGCTCATGCCGTCGTAGTTGGCGGCGTAGATGATCGAGCGGCCAACGCGCCGGCTTCTGACCAGCTCGGCGTTGGCCAGAATGTTGAGCTGCGTCGATAGCGTGTTGGGGGTGAACCCTAACGCGCGGGCGATATCACCGGCCGCCATGCCGTCGCGACCGGCTTTGACCAGCAGGCGAAAAACCGCGAGGCGGGATTCCTGGGCGAGGGCGGAGAGACGTTTGATGGCGGCGTTATGTTCCATATATCCATATAGATGGAATTGTAGATATTAGCCAAGCCTGGGAACTGTGAGCGCGTGGAGCGACAAGAGGCTCCGCCCGATACCGTAGATCGCACCACCCGCGACCAACCACAGCGTCGCGACCTTGAATCGCCATGCTGCAACGAAAGCGGCGACCGCGACCACAACCGCAAGAAAATCAATTCGGCCGCTTATGAAGAAAGCTTCTTTCGCAATGCTCAGGGCGAGGGTCGCGATGACGCCGACCACGGCGGCCGTGACACCCGACAGGGCGGCATGCGCGCGATGATCGCGCGACAGTCGTTCAACCACGGGGGCGCCGACCAGCACGAAATAGAAGCAAGGCAGAAACGTCACCCAAGTGGTGATCGCCGCCGCGAGCGTCGCAGCCAGGAGAGGCGAAAGCCCTCCGGCCTGCCCCGAGACCGCCGCATTCCAACCGGCGAAGAAACCGACATATTGCGTGACCAGGATCAACGGTCCCGGCGTGGTTTCGGCGAGCGCCAAGCCGTGGACCATCTCGGGGCGCGAGAGCCAGCCATAATGAGCGACCGCCCCTTGCGCCACGAAGGGCAGCACAGCGTAGGCCCCCCCGAACGTGACGAACGCGGCCTGCGTGAAAAACACCGCGACATCTGCAAAGGGACGTGGGCCAGCCGTGACCAACGCCAAGCCGATCGGCCCCGCCCAAAGCGCGCCAAAAAGAACCGTGTAGAGGGCGAAGCGCACAGTCAGCGCGCGCCAATGCAATGAGCTGGCCGTGCCCGCTTCAGGATTGACGGGATGGGCCGCGGGCGCGATCGGCCGCCCCAAGCGATCGGCGACAAGGCCGATCACGAGCGCCGCCGCGATGATCCAGGGAAAGCCGATTCCGAAGAGGCCCATCGCAACAAACGCGCTGATCGCCAGCACCCACGCCGCCGGCGTCTTCAGGGTGCGTTTGCCGATCCGCCAGACCGCGAACGCGACCAGGGCGACGACGATCGGCAACATGCCCTTGAACGCCGCCTGAAGCGGCGGCCAGGAGCCATGCGCGGCGGCGAGCCAGGCCAAGGCGAAGAGAACACACGCGCCGGGGAGGACGAACAACAGACCGGCGGCGAGCGCGCCGCGCAGGCCATGCAGTTTGAGGCCCAGATAAGTCGCGAGTTGTTGCGCCTCGGGGCCGGGGAGCAACATGCAGAAGTTCAGCGCGGTCAGAAATCCGCGCTCGTCCACCCAGCGCCGGCGATCGACCAGCTCGTCGTGCAGAATGGCAATTTGCGCCGCCGGCCCGCCAAACGAGATCATGCCGACCTTCAACCAGAGCCGGAGAGCCTCTGCAAATGGAGGGGCGACGATTGTTGCGCCGCGCGGCTCGCCATGTGCTTCGTCCATGCCTCACGCTCCCGACTCCCACCCTGGGCGGGGGGTTAGGAGCGGGTCTTGGACGGCGAGCCGCCTTGGAGGCCGGGCGCCCGTTAAGGCCCGACGTCGATATCCTAGACCACTCACCCCGTGTTTGAACAGCGGGATCAAACGTCTGGTTCGCCTGCGTCAACTAACCTGACTTGAGGCCGGGCTGAGGACGTCTCGCCCCGTCTTCGCCATCTCGCCTGGGTGTCGCTGAGAAATGCGGGGGGCGGCTCTGCTCGTACATCCCCTCCATCACGCTGTTGAACGCAAGGCCCTTGTCGTAGGATAGGGGGCTACCCTATCTTGGGAGATGACCCATACAGTCAAAGACAAGCAGAAACTCCTGGCCCGCGTGCGTCGCATACGGGGTCAGGTCGAGGCCGTCGAGCGGGCGTTGGAGACGGAAGCGGGGTGCGACAAGGTCATGCACCTCCTCGCCAGCACGCGCGCGGCCATGGCGGGCTTGATGGCGGAGGTCGTCGAGGATCACGTCCTCACCCATCTGGTCGACGCCGAGGCGCACCCCGGCGCTCTCGACCGGGCCGCCGCCGAGCAGTTGCTCGGCGTCGTTCGAACCTATCTGAAGTGAGGCCCGCGATGACCATCGACCAGGATCAACCGGCTGTCGGCGGCCACAATCACATCTTCCTGAGTGAAGGCCAGGAACAGGCGGAGCGCCGCACCTGGCTGGTGATCTGGATCTGCGGGGCCATGATGGCCCTCGAAATCATCGGCGGCGCTTTGTTCGGCTCTATCGCTTTGATCGCCGACGGCCTGCACATGAGCACGCACGCCGGCGCGCTGGTGCTCGCGGCGCTCGCCTACAGCTATGCCCGCAAGCATGCGCAGGATCGCCGCTTCAGCTTCGGCACGGGCAAGCTCGGCGATCTCGCCGGCTTCACGAGCGCGATCGTGCTTGCGATGATCGCGATCTTCATCGGCTGGGAAGCAGTCAACCGCTTCTTCGCACCCGTCCCGATCCATTTTCGGGAGGCGATCCCGATCGCTGTACTGGGGCTCGGCGTCAATGTGGTTTCGGCCTGGATCCTGTCGCGCGACGGCCATCATCACGGACACGCGCACGGTCACCAACACAGCCATGGCGAAGCCCATCACGATCACGACGATGAACACATCATCGCCGGCGCGGGAGGCGACCTGGCGCTCAGCGTCTTCGAGACGAACCATCCGCCGGTGTTCCGCCTGCGGGCCGCGACGTTGCCCACGGCCGATCGCGTCGCGATCGAGACGCTGCGTCCCGACGGCGCGCGACAGACCTTCTCGTTCGAGGATCATGGCGGCTACCTGCAAAGCCGCGAGGACATTCCCGAACCTCACGCCTTCACCGCCACGCTTCGGCTGAACGGCGAGGCGCATCAGGTCGTGTTCCGCGAACATGACGGCGGCGACCACGCGGCGCACCGGGACAACAACATGCGCGCCGCGATCGTTCACGTCATGGCCGACGCGGCCGTCTCGGTCCTCGTGATCATCGGTCTGGTGCTCGCGCGCGCTTTCGGCTGGCTGTGGATGGACCCGCTCGCCGGCGTGGTCGGCGCCTGCGTCATTGCGAGCTGGTCCTACGGACTGATCAGGGACACCGGCGCCATCCTGCTCGACATGTGCCCCGACGACGCCCTCGAACAAGACATTCGCCACGTTGTGGAAAGCGCGGGCGACCGTCTGAACGACCTTCATCTCTGGCGCGTCGGCCCCGGCCACCTCAGCGCCATCGTTTCGGTCGCCTCGGGAAAAAGCCGGGACGCGGATTTCTACCGTCAACGTCTCGCCCGCTTCGACTCCCTCTCGCACCTCACGATCGAGGTTCAGAAGGGTTGAGGGGAAAAGGATGCTTCGAGAAGGAGTGCGAGCGGCCTAAAGGGCTGGAGGAAGCCTTGAGCGTACCGCGTGGAAACGCCTTGATCAGCGTTTCTTCGATCGAGCCTGGTTTATCGCGAAGAGCCCGAGAAAGATGCGGGCTCGGACAGCCGCACGTTAGCGCCGGAAGGAACAACCCCCTACGGGGAGGGGCGCCGGGGGTGAGCGCCTCGCCGCGGGCTCTGGCAGCCGCGCAATGACAATGTTCATTTGGTCATTGACAGGATAACTATGAGAATCTCGGAAGAAATTTCCGAATTAATTGGTATAAATTCACCCAAACGGGCGTTAAGAAGAAAGGGACAGCGCAATGATCTTCAAGATCGCCTAGCGCTTATGGAGCAATCGAACGGCCTTGGCGCGGTCGGGTGTTTCCGTTCGATCGGAAAAGCGGGAGAGCAAGCCCGAAACCAACCGCTTCGCCGAGGCCGGGCGACCTTCTTCATATCGAAGTTCCAGGAGGGCGATTGACGTGCGCAACGCCCAGGCAAGTGCGTTCTGATGACGGGCCGTGGCGAGCGCACGCAGGAAAAGAGCACCCGGCTTGGCGTGCGACCGCTCATCGAAACGCCGTGCGATTTCCCCGCTGACGCGGAGAAACTCCGGTATATTGTAGTTGCAACCGGTGACCTCGATCAGGCGGAACATGCGGTCGACCTCGGTTTGGGCCGCTCTCGGATCACCGGCCTCGATGAGGCCGTGGATGAAATCCGGGCCGAGCAGGATGGGCATCTGCCGATTGCCACTCTCCTCCAACCTGTAGAGCGACCGCCGCATAACCTCGATACCAGACTTCGAGTCTCCCCGTTGAATCAGATCGGCGCCCCGAAAGGCCTCCGCGATGTGGCGATGCGGGCCAATGTCGCGCTGTTCCGCCACGGCGGACAGACGCTCGACGTAGTCTGAAATAGTGTCGCGGTCGCCGATCCAAAGGAATATCGGAAGCACGGCCGCGATCACCAGAGCCTTGCTGGCGGGGTGCTCGAGTTCCTCAGCGACGTCGACAGCGCGCCGCGCCATCGCCACGGCTTGTTGATATCGTCCATTCAGCCAATGTACGCGCGCGATCAACGCCAGCGCCCGATTGCGGTGCTCGAGACCAAAGGCCAGACGATCGAAGCGGCGAACAGGCGGCGGAGCTCGCAGGACGGCCGCAGCGTACTCGGCGGCGCGTTCATGGGCCCCATTGAGATGGTGTGAGACGGCGAGCATGTCCTGGGCTACGGCCAGGCTCGCGGGATCGCCCAGGGTCATGGCGACACGTTCCGCGCGCTCGGCGAACGCCATGGCAAGGCGGGCGTCGCCGCCTCGATGATGGTAGAGTTGCAGGCCGCTCAGAATTGGAATCATGTGCCCGAGCTCGTTGAAGCGGTCGGCGAGTTCGAGGCTCCGGCCCAGGGCGGCGTCGGTATCGGGGGTGTTGTCTCCACCCAGCATCCTTGAAAGGCCAAGGCCGATCTGAAGCTCCATCTCGACGCGCCCGCCCAATTGGTCGCTCGATAGGGCCGCCAGCCCGATCTCGGCGCAGCGCCGACACTCGGTGAATTGGGATGTCTTCAGCATCGCCAGCACGGCGGCCGCTGCGAGGCGGACACCAAGGTTCAAATCGTTTCGCTCCAGGAGCGCCCACGCGAGCGCGCCGCGAGCCTCGGCCAATGCGGCGATGACGGCGGCGTATTGACCCGTCGAGCCGGCTTGTTCCTTGGCGTCTAGCAATGCCCTCAGGGCGTTTAGCGCCCAGGCGCCATGCCTGACCGCGACGCGGCGCCGTTCTTCTGCTTCGGCAAATCTGGCCGCCCCATAGACCCTGGTGGTGTCGAGCAAGCGGTAGCAAAGCTCGGAGCCCGATGGAACGGTGTTGACCAGCGACTTCGAGACCAACCCTGAAAGCAGAGCGACCGCCGAGCCCTCGATGTCGCCGCCGACGACAGCTTCGGCGGCTCCCAGCGTGAAGGCGCCCGCAAAAGCCGACAGGGAGCGCAACAGTCTCGCCTCGTCCGCGCAAAGGAGATCGTAGCTCCAGTCCAGGGCGGCGCTCAGGGTGACATGGCGGGGCGCCGCGGTGCGCCGGCCCGCCCACGACAGCCGCAGTCGACTGTCGAGTAGCGCGAGGGTCGTTGCGAGTCCGAAGGCGTCGACCCGTCCGGCCGCAAGTTCGATCGCCAGGGGAATTCCGTCCAGCTTGCGGCAGATCCCGGCAATCAGCAGCGCGTCCGCGGGCCGATGCTGGATCTGACCGCCTCCTGCCAACACCCGTTCGACGAACAGCCGCGCCGCCGGAAAGGCGTAGACTTCCTCGAACGACGGAGCTTGTGAAGGCGGTGGGACCTCGAGCGCCGCGAGCCGGTACACGTATTCGCCTCGCGCATTCAGCGGCTCGCGGCTGGTCGCTAGAATGCTCACCTGCGCGGAGCCCTCGAAGACGCACTCGGCGAGGGCAGCCGCGCTCGCGATCACATGTTCACAACTGTCAAGGATGAGCAACAGACGGCGCCCGCCAAGCCGTGAGGCGACATCGGCCTCGCCGCGCACGCCGCTCAACTGGAACGCCGCGGCGACCGCGCTGGCGACGTTGGCGTCGCGCTGTTCGCGCGAGAGATCGACGAACACGACGTCGCCGGCAAACTCACCAGACAGTCTATGGGCGAGCGCCACCGCGGCCGTCGTCTTGCCAATGCCGCCTGGTCCGACAACGGCAACGAACCGCTCGTTCACGATCGTCCGCGTGAGCTCGTCGACGGCGGTCTCCCGCCCGATCATCCGATCCAGGGCGGGTGGAAGCGCTGGTCGGTCGTGCCCTGCGGCGGTGACGACAAACGCCTCGCGCACAATCGGCGCGACAAAGCAGTACCCACGGCCCGCGACACTGGAGATGTAGTGTCCGAGGGGCTCGGCCTCTCTCAGAGCCTTGCGCAACGCGCTGACGTGGACGCGAAGGGCGACTGGCTCGACGCTGACG
>Ga0302314_10015896_pt1 | contig 12762 bp, 10 predicted proteins | sample III_Palsa_N2_3_FD_200533 | JGI IMG/M metagenome (GOLD analysis project Ga0302314, IMG submission 200533) | Peat permafrost microbial communities from Stordalen Mire near Abisko, Sweden - III_Palsa_N2_3 | ecosystem: Environmental > Terrestrial > Soil > Palsa > Peat permafrost | place: Sweden...
ATGCCAGGTTGCATGTCCCAACAACGGCGCAATGACGAGCAGTCCGCAGAGCAGCGGCACGTAGCCGATGATGGTCAGCAGCAGGATCAACGCGCTCCATACGATCATGGCGGGTATGTTGTGGAATACCGCGTTGAGGCTGGTGCTTATCGCTTGTCCGGCGGTGGCGTGACGATCGATGATCAGCGGGATGGCGACCACCGACACGGCGAATACTCCCGTGGCCAGCGCTCCGCCGACGACGATATAGGCCATGACCTGCGAGCGATTAGTCGAATCAAGGAATCCGCGGTACAGGGTTTCGCTGATGTCCGGCGCGGCAATGTGAAAGACGGTGCCCAGAAGCACCGCCGAGATCCCGAACCACACGGCCGCACAGATGGCGAGGATGACACCGAACTCAAACAGCGCCGGAGCATTTCGCTTGAATCCTTCCAAGGAATCGTCGAAGTTCGCCGGTTGGCCCAGGGAATGGCGCCGCGACATCTCGCAAAGACCCGCCGACATCAAGGGACCGACCAACAAGAACCCGGAAATTGCCGCGGCAATGAAGTAAGGGTGGGTGCCGCAAAACACCAGAAGCGTCCAGCCCAGTGCCACGATCAAGGCGCCGTAGCCCAGACTGGCTCCCCAGTGCCTGCGCATGTCGCGCCATCCCTCGCGCAACCATACGAAGGGCCGGTAAACCGGGATTCGCATGACCTCGACGTGCAGAATCTGATCTTGATCGCTGACGAGTGTAGTGCCCACGGTCGTGTCCTCCAATCGAGAGGTTAACCCACCAAATCACCCCAGGGTGGAGTCTAGTCCCATTTGCGGGGCGGCGCTCTTACAATGTGGGGCTGAGCGGTCTGCGCGGCATGATTTCACTCTCGCCGTACGTTAACATTCCCAGTTTGGCCGTCGGCGGGTGTGGTCTTGGCCGCGTTACCGCCCGCATTCACGAGGATCTGAATTGATGGTTCACTTTTGCATTGACCGGCGTTTGCAGCAGGGCAGCGGCGCATGAAGAGCGACGACATCAAAGAAGCCCGCAAGAAGGCGGCTCTGGATTATCACGAGTTCCCGACCCCGGGAAAACTATCGATTACCGCCACCAAGCAATTGCTCAATCAGAGCGATCTGGCGCTGGCGTATTCGCCGGGCGTGGCCTCGGCGTGCGAGGCCATTGTCGAAGATCCGCTCAATGTGTATCGCTTCACCGCGCGCGGCAACCTGGTCGGTGTCGTCACGAACGGCACCGCAGTGCTGGGACTCGGGGCCATCGGCCCACTGGCAGCCAAGCCGGTCATGGAAGGCAAGGCGGTGCTGTTCAAGAAATTCGCGGGCATCGACGTCTTCGACATCGAGGTGGAGCAACGCGATCCGCTCAAGCTGGTGGAACTCATCGCCGCCCTCGAGCCCACCTTCGGCGCCATCAATCTCGAGGACATCAAGGCCCCGGAATGCTTCGTGGTCGAGCGCGAATTGCGCCGGCGAATGAAGATACCGGTGTTTCATGATGACCAGCACGGTACAGCGATCATCGTCGGCGCGGCCTGCCTCAATGGGCTGCAGGTGGTGGGCAAGGACATCGGTCGAGTCAAGATGGTGGTGAGCGGCGCCGGCGCCGCGGCGCTGGCGTGCGTGGACTTGCTACTGGATTTGGGGTTGACGCGCGAGAACGTCTGGCTGACCGATCTTGCCGGAGTCGTTTACGAAGGGCGTCAGGAACTGATGGATCCTGAAAAATCCCGCTTCGCGCAGCCCACCGACGCCCGTACTCTGGCGGAGGTCATCGGCGGTGCGGACATGTTCCTCGGCCTGTCCGCCGGCGGCGTGCTCACCCAGGACATGGTGAGGAAGATGGCGCCGCGGCCCCTGATATTCGCGCTCGCCAACCCCACGCCGGAAATACTGCCGGAGGAGGTGCGCGCGGTGCGCGACGATGCCGTCATCGCAACCGGACGCAGCGACTATCCCAACCAGGTCAACAATGTCCTGTGTTTTCCCTTTATTTTTCGCGGCGCGCTGGACGTGGGAGCGACCACCATCACCCGGCAGATGGAAGTCGCCGCCGTCCACGCGATTGCGGAGCTGGCGCGCCAGGAGCAGAGCGATGTCGTGGCCGCGGCCTACGGCGGCATCGAGGACTTGTGTTTCGGCCCGGAATACCTCATCCCCAAGCCCTTCGATCCGCGGCTGATCGTGAAAATCGCACCCGCGGTTGCCAAGGCCGCCATGGATTCGGGAGTGGCGACGCGGCCCATCGCCGACCTGGACGCCTATGGCCAGCGCCTGCTGCAGTTTGTGTACCACAGCGGCACCTTGATGCAGCCCATATTTGCCGCGGCACGCACGGTGCCGGCGGAACGCAGCCGCATAGTCTATGCGGAAGGCGAGGATGAGCGGGTGCTGCGCGCGGTGCAAATCATCGTGGACGAGAAGCTCGCCACGCCCATCTTGGTGGGCCGCCCCGCGGTGATCGAACGCAGCATCAAGCGCCATGGCTTACGCATCCGGATCGGAGAGCACTTCACGGTCGTCAATCCCGAACAGGACGTGCGATACCGGGAATATTGGCAGGACTATCACAAGCTCACCGAGCGCCGCGGGGTGACGGCGCAATACGCCAAGTTGGAAATGCGCCGCCGCACCACATTGATTGCCGCCATGCTGCTGAAGAAGGGCGAGGCGGACGGCTTGATCTGCGGGACCGTCAGTACCACTGCGAGGCATCTGCACTACATCGATCAGGTCATTGGGCGGCCCGCGGGAGTCAATGTGTACGGCGCCATGAGCGGGCTGATACTTCCGGGGCGGCAGGTGTTCATCGTCGATACTCACGTCAATCTCGATCCGAGCGCCGAGGAGCTGGCGGAGATCACACAGCTCGCCGCGGATCAGCTGTGTGCATTCGGCCTCAACCCGAAGGCGGCGTTGCTGTCGCATTCGAATTTCGGCAGCAGCCAGGCGCCTTCGGCTCTGAAGATGCGAGCGACCCTGGCCTTGTTGCACGAGCGCATGCCCCAGCTCGAAGTCGATGGCGAGATGCACGGCGATTGCGCCCTGGATGAGGCGGCCCGCCGGTCGATACTTCCGAGCAGCCCGCTGCAGGGCAGCGCCAATCTATTGGTCTGTCCCAATCTCGACAGCGCCAGCATTGCCTATAATTTGCTCAAATCGGCCGCTGGGCACAATGTCGCCATCGGCCCGATTTTGCTGGGCTGCGCTGCTCCGGCGCACATTCTGACCCCGGCGGCCACGGTGAGGCGCATCGTCAACATGACCGCCGTCACCGTAGTCGAAGCCAGCAGGGCGTCCGGGGCGAGACGGCGATGTTGATTGTCCTGCGTCGGGCGTTGAACCGCAGGGGTTGAACTTGGTCGAGGTGTTGGAGTCTATTTCGGCAGGGCGCAATGGGAATGGGCCTGGCGATGGTGACCGTCATGCAACACAGCAGTGGACTCCGGATGTCTCTTTCATGGGCTGCGGGCCTGATGGTCGGCGTGGCGCTGGCGTCGCCGGCGACTCGCGCCGCACCGCAAACCGCCGATACTCCGCCGGCCGATATCGTCACCGGCGCTTGGCAGCACCACAAAGCTTCCTTCATCTACTTCGGTGTCACCACGCTCTACAGTTGCGATGGCTTGGAGGGTCAGGTGGCCCTAATCCTGCGGCATCTCGGGGCTCGAAAGGATGTTCATGTGACCGCCCACGGTTGCCCGGGAGCGTCCTACACCCCCAGCCACAGCGCCTCCGTGAATGCGGATTTTTATACACTGGCCCCGGTTGCCGGTGCGGCAGGGCCCGGCACCGTCGATGCGCGCTGGACTCCCGTGGAAGTGACCACGCGGCGCCCCTACTTCATGAGAAATGGCGACTGCGAGCTCATCCAAGAGATGAAAGATTTAATCACCGAGAATTTCAGCCTGCGCGACGTCGATTATCGCGCCGAATGCGTTCCTCGCCAGCACATCCAGAACTCGTTTTCAATCAAGGGCGAAGCACTGACGGTGCTGCAGCCGCAATCCCATGCGGCCCTCACCCGACCCATGATGGGCCGGCCGGCGGCGGCCCGGCCCGAGCCTGGCTAACCGGCGCCATAATCTCGGCTCTTCCATCGAGCGCCTCGTCCGCGCCAGTAATCCAGGGCCGAGCCGCACGTCGCCGCCATGTAGAAAAGCGCAATCAGCGGCAGCGTTAGTGCCCACAAGGGGTTGCGTCCGTATCGCGACAGGGTGGGCAGGTAGCTCACGGCCGAGAGCCCGAAGGCCAGCAAGCCTGAAGCGAATTGCCAGCCGTGGCCTAACAGCGCCGCGGCCGCGGGCACCAGCCACACCAAGGTCAGACCGAGCAGGGTAAGGGCCAGCAATGCCGCCGAATGGCGCAGCTGTGTGAAGGCCGTCCGCGAAATCATATGCCAGATGTCGGCGAATCTCGGGTAGGGGCGAATGGAGGCGGCGAGCCCGGAATGTCCCAGAAAGATGCGGCCGGATTTTTTTACGGCCGACGCCAGTGCCACATCGTCAATCAGGGAGCCCTTGATGGCATCGATGCCGCCGATACGCTGCAGTACCTCGCGGCGAATCAGCACCGTGCCGCCGGCGGCCGCGGCGGTCGGTGATGCGGGATCATTGACTCGGCTGAACGGATACAGCATCTGGAAAAAATAGACGAAGGCCGGCACCAACGCGTGCTCCGCAAGGCTGGCGCAGTTCAGACGCACCATCTCGCTCACCATGTCCAGGCGCGATTGCTCGAGCTTTGCCACCAGCGCGGACAGATGCCGCGGATCGTGCACGATGTCGGCATCGGTGAACAGCAGCAGGGGAGCGCGGCTCGCGGCGACGCCTTGGCCGAGCGCCCACAGCTTGCCGGACCACTCCGCGGGTTTGGATTGCAGAGTGATCACCTCGAGGTTGGCAGCGTTGCCGGCCAGTGCGGCGGTGCCGTCGGTGGAATTATCGTCGACCAGGATGACTCGGAATTTACCGGCATAATCCTGCGCCAGCAGCGAGCCGATCACCGCAGCGATGGTGGGGGCTTCATCGCGTGCGGGAACGACGATGTCCACCTCCGGAAACCCCGGCGGCGCGGCAGCAGGCAGTTGCGGCGCCGACAGCCAAAACCGTCCATGGGCAAGGAACAAATACAGCCAGATGAGCAAGGAGAGTGGCGCGAGCATCGCCGCGCCCGCCACAACATGCATCAAACAGGCTCGTCCAGGGATTTTGCGAGCGCCGTGAACAGTTTCGGGCCGGACGCGGTCATCGTCCAGCAGTCCTCCAAGCGAATGCCGAATTCTCCCGGGATATAGATTCCCGGTTCATCGGAGAAGCACATTCCGGCCTGCAGCGCAGTGGCATCGCCGTGAACGAGATAGGCCGGCTCATGACCGTCGAGGCCGATCCCATGACCGGTGCGATGAGAGAGACCGGGTAATTTGTAGCCCGGGCCCCAACCTTGGCTTTCATAATAGGCGCGGACCGCGTCGTCGATTTTGCCGGTCGGGACGCCGATCTTCGCAGTCTCGAGAGCGATCTCCTGGCCGCGTTTGACCGTGTTCCACACCTTACGCTGGCGGGCGTTCGCCTGGCCGTGCACCCAGGTGCGCGAAATATCGGACTGATATCCATGCACCGTGCAGCCGCAGTCCATGAGGACCACCGAACCTTCGCGAACGGTTTGGGCTTGCAGCGATCCGTGCGGATAGGCAGAGGCTTCGTTCAAAAGCACCAATGAAAATTCGGGCGCGCCGCCGAGCGCGGCGGTGGCGCGGTCCATGAGGTTGCCGATATCCTCCGAGCCCATGCCGGGCTCCACCTGCCCATGGACGAAGCGAAGCGCCGCGAGGGTCACATCATTGGCCGTTTGCATGAGGGCCAATTCGGCGGGCGATTTCACCAGTCGGCATGCCCGCACCAGAGGGTCTGCCGTGACGATCTGCAAGGCGCTCGCGGCCTGGCGTATGCCGTCGACGATGAAGAAGCGGGTGGTGGATTCCACGGCCACCACGCCCGAGGTTACGCCACGGTCGCGCAAACCTTGGACGATTCTGTCCACCGGGCTCTCATGCTCGTTCCACGGCCGGACATCCCCGCCCACCTGCAAAGTCTCGCGCACCGAAGGCTCTTCGAAGGCCGGGGTCACGACCAATACCTCGCCGCGGGCAGGAATGACGGCGAGCGTGATGCGCTCCGAGCGGCGCCATCTGATTCCGGTGAAATAATCGAGACTCGAGCCAGGTTCGATCAGAAGCGCCGCGATCTTGCGCTGTTGCATGAGTGCCTGCACCTTGGCGATGCGAGCCTGTCTCTCCTCGGCGGAGATGGGTTTTGCGCCGGCGGTCAAGGATTTCAGCGCCGCCGTGGACGGTGTGGATGGTTCGGACGCCGCGAGCGCCATGGACTGTCTGCCGGCGGCCATGGCGATCAGGGGAGCGCCTGCGGCGCCAAGAAACACGCGTCTGGATAGCATCGTCATCCCTTCTTCGGTCGGTGGTCCAAATACATCCGGCGCAAGCATACTGTAATTTGGGACAAGCGAGACTGCAGTCGCTAAGATGCGCAAAAAGGGGAAAGGCGAATGACGGCAGTATACAAGCTCTATGGCAGGCCCGGCTCGGGCTCGTTCGCGGTGCAGGTGGCGCTCGAGGAGATCGGCGCCCGGTACGAACGGATATGGGTAGGCCGCGAAGCCGCCGATGTGGCGCAATTCCGAGCCACCAATCCCACCGGCCGGGTGCCGGCATTGGTACTGCCGGACGGGACCACGATGTTCGAATCGGCCGCCATGCTGATCCATCTGGCGCTCGGGCATCCGCAATCCGCTTTGGCGCCGCCACCGGGGACCGTCCGCCACGCGCTCTTTCTGCAATGGATGGTGTTTCTCTCCGCCAACGCCTACGAGGCGGCGTTGCGCATCTATTATTCGGCGCGCTACTCGACCCGCGGCGAGGCGGATGCCGAAGCGATACGCAAGCAGGGCGCGGAAGATTTGTGCAGCCACCTTGCGCTCATCAGCCAGGAGCTAGGTCACTTCGTGCTGGGAAGCGAGTACTCGATCGCCGACGCCTATCTATACATGCTTGCCTCTTGGTATCCCGGGGAAAAGTCCGAGCTATACGCCCGCGCACCGAAATTGGAGGCGCATGCGAAGCTCGTGGCGGCGCGCCCCGCGGTTGCGAAGGTAGAGGCCGACCACGCGCAGTAGGGCGCCGGCGCCCGCGCAATCCCACGGTGTGCGCAACCTCACGGCGGCGCGCAACCTCATGGCGGCGCGCAACCGCAGAAGTCAGGCGTTCCGGCCCGCGATGCGCCGTATGCCATTTCTGATCGCCCGTTCCGTCAGAGATGCAAACCCGAACAGATAGTGATGGACATCGCTGCCCTCGAGGAAGCAGGGCTGCGCGCTTCGCAATTGAACCTTGTTGCGCTCCGCTCGTTCACGCAAAGCCTTGTCTTCTATCCGCACGAAGGCGTGCATCCCGGCCGCCTCGCCATGTACCGTGGCGCACTCGCCGAAGTGGCGCTTCAAGGCTTCCAGAAGTGCTTCGCGACGGCTGCCGTACAAGCGGCGCATGCGCCGGATATGCCGCGCCAGGTGCCCGCCGGCGATGAAGTCGCGCAGTGCAATCTGCTCCAATATCGGTGTGTAGTTGTCCGCCAAGCGCTTGGCGCGCGTGAAGGCCGGCACCAGGTTGTCCGGGACGATCAAGTAGCCGATGCGCAAACTCGGAAACATCACTTTTGAAAAGGTGCCGCAATAAACGACGGGCACTTCCTGCGCGAGACCCTGCAGAGCCGGCAAAGGCGAGCCGCTGTATCGATACTCGCTGTCATAGTCATCCTCGATGATGACCGCCGATTGGCGGCGCGCCCAAGCGAGCAGCTCCAAGCGGCGGTTCAACGACATGGCGACTCCCGTGGGATATTGGTGCGAGGGCGTCACGTACACCACCCGTGCGCCGCGCCCAAGATCGCCGCAGATGAGTCCGCACAGATCCAGCCCCTGCTGCGAACCGTTGACCACGATCACCTGAGAGGGCGTGCAATTGACTGCGCGGGATCTACTCACATAGGCGGCGATTTCCCGACGTAGCGGCTCATACCCCTCGACCTGCTGCGCATAGTCGAAGACATCGTGCCTGGTTTGACGCAAGTGACGCGACAGAGTCCGCCGCCATAGCATCCACGGGAATTGCACCAGGTCGGGCCCCCATTGGGAGAAGCATACGAAACCGGCCCGGCAGGGCTCATGAGGGTAGTCGTCCGACAGCCCGGACCCATAGCGCGACAGGGGCGGGGGCGCGGCGCGATGGGGCGTGAGCTTCACGGCGACCTGGGCGTGCAGCGATCGATCCGGCAGCTCCCGGCAGACGAAGGTTCCGGAGCCGCGGGCCGCTTGCAAATAGCCTTCGGAAATCAACTGCTCGTAGGCTTGGCTGACCGTACTGCGCGAGACCGCCAGGGTAACGGCCAATTCACGCGTCGAGGGCAGCCGGTCGCCCGCAGCGAAACGCCCGCTCAATATTCCGCGCCGCCATGCTTCGTATATCTGCCGATGGATGGCAATGGGAGAGGCGGGTTCGATATTGATTGCGAGGGCCATAAGTGGACTGCACAAAAGAGTGGAAAGTGGCTATTTTATCCTGCCACCGCCGACGGCACAGTACCTTCCATGAATTACGCTCCGACCGCCCGCACCCGGGTACGCCGGCTGAAGAAACGTGCGGCCTACGATGAATCCACCGTTCACGCCATTCTCGATGAGGGCTTCATCTGCCATGTCGGGTTTGTCGTTGAATCTCAGCCCTATGTCATCCCCACCGTGTACGCCCGCGACCGGCAATGCCTGTACCTGCACGGCGCCGTGGCGAGCCGAATGCTGCGGACCCTGGCTTCGGGAATCGACGTCTGTGTCACCGTGACACTGGTAGACGGCCTGGTGCTCGCTCGATCGGCATTTCATCATTCGATCAATTATCGTTCGGTCGTGGCTCTCGGCAAGGCGCGGCTCGTGGACGACGCGCAGGAGCGAATGCGAGCGCTGCACCTGATCACCGATCACGTCGTGCCGCAGCGATGGAAGGAAGTGCGCGGCCCGAATCAACTCGAGCTGAAGCAGACCAGCGTTCTTGCGCTGCCTTTGCAGGAGGTATCCGCCAAGATTCGCAGCGGGCCTCCGGTGGATGATGAAGAAGACTATGCGCTGCCCATTTGGGCGGGGGTGCTACCCATAGAAACGCGTCTGCGCCGGCCCGTCGGGGATGCCAGGGTATTGCCCGCTGCTCGCAAGCCTGGCCTGGCGGGATTCAAGCGCTTCGCCTCTGCGAAGAAGCGGCCCGCAGTGCCGAAGAGCTAGGTCGCGCTGCGACACGATCGGGCCCCGCTGACGCGACGCGTCAATGCCGGGTCCGCTAGTCCAAGGCTAATGGCTGATTTTCCGACAGCGGGTCGATAATCCATCCTACAGGCCGCAAGTTTGGGCCGCGTACCATGAACCTCGATGTGACGTGTCGGCCGTTTGCCGGCGTACTTCGAGGAGTCAGTACATGAGCATTAACAAAGATCAAGTGGAAGGCCGAGTCAAAGAAGCCGCGGGCAAGGTGCAAGAGACCGCAGGCAAGGCGGTGGGCAGCACCGGCCAGCAGGTGAAAGGCACCATCAACAAGAATGTCGGCGCGGCCCAGGCAAAGTTCGGCGATATGAAGAGCCACATCAAGGATGCGAATGACGCCAAGGACGCGAAGTAGTCCCGACATCAAAGTTGACCTGTAGCGGGTACAACGTCGCCCCTTAGGTAACCAGGCCCTCGTCATCGGCGGCGAGGGCCTGGACGCGTCAAAGGGCCTCGCTTTAAAGAGCCATGAGTACCGCGCCGGCCGTGATCAGGGCGCCGCCCAGTCCTACCTTCCAAGTCAGCCGCTCGCCGAGGAAGGACACGGCGAATAGCAGCACGAAGATGACACTGAGCTTGTCGATCGGCGCGACGCGGGAGGCCGGCCCAGTTTGCAGCGCCCGGTAGTAGCAAAGCCATGACAGGCCGGTGGCGATCCCGGAAAGCACCAGAAATAGCACGCCTTTCGTGGACAGGCTGTCCGGCCGCTGCCATTCGTGGCGCACGCAAATCAGCAGCGCGGCGACGAAGAGAATGACCACCGTTCTGAGGAAGGTAGCGAGGTCCGAATTGATTTCGGAAACGCCCACTTTGCCGAAAATTGCGGTCAGTGCGGCGAAGAAGGCGGAGCCGACCGCGAATAGCCGCCAGTCTGCGCTCATGGCCGATCGTTCAATCGGGACCGATCGCCACGTTCGTGGTCTTGATCACGGCGTACGCTGCGCGAAATCCTGACGGGTACGGATTTGTACGACGGCGTGCCGCTCAGCGGGTCGAAATAATCGAGAGGCACCAGGCAATTTGCCTCGGGGTAATAGGCGGCAACCGAACCACGCGCGATCTCATAGATAACGGCCGTGAAGCCATCGAGCCTCGGGGCCGGCTCGACTCCCAAGTCCGTTTGGATGTCCACGACGTCGCCATGTTCGAGCCCGCGGTCCGCGAGATCTTGTTCATTCATGAATATGATATCGCGGCGGCCGAAAACCCCGCGGTAGCGGTCTCCCAGATCGTAAATGGTGGTGTTGTACTGATCATGGCTTCGAATAGTGGTCAGCGTCAATGTATCGCGATTGCTGCCGCCGCCGTGACCTGCAATGGTGCCGAACGGTATGAATTGCGCTTTGCCGGACGCGGTCTGCCACACCCTTTCGGTGGCGGGTAATGGCAAACGAAATCCCCCTGGCGCGCGAATTCGGTTGTTGAAATCCAGGAAATCGGGAAAGACGGCCTCGATGCCTGTCCGGATGCGATCGTAGTCGGCAATCATATCCGACCATGGCACGGCGCTGCGGGGGAGGGTGGCCTGCGCCATGCCCGCGACGATCGCGGGCTCGGAACGAAGATAAATAGATGCCGGCGGCAGCTTGCCTCGCGACGCATGCACCATCGACATGGAATCCTCCACAGTAACCGATTGCAGCCCTGTCGCCTGAAGGTCCTGTTCGGTGCGTCCCAAGCAGGGCAGTATGATCGACTCCTTGCCGATCAACAGATGCGAACGATTCAGCTTCGTGGCGATGTGCACACCGAGATCCAGCCTGCGCATGCCTGCATGGCACTGCACCGGATCCGGCAACGCGGTCGCAAGATTACCGCCCAGTGAAACGAACACCTTGGCGCGCCCATCGATGATGGCTTGCATGGCGGCAACTGCATCGTGGCCATGCGACCGCGGCGGTTTGAAGCCAAAAGCATGCTCGATGCGCTCCAGCATATCGGCTGAGGGCTTCTCGGTGATCCCGACCGTGCGGTCGCCTTGCACGTTGGAATGCCCGCGCAAGGGACAGATGCCGGCGCCGGGTTTGCCGAAATTTCCACGCAATAGCAGGAGATTGGCGATTTGTTGGACATTCGCAGTGCCATGCAGATGCTGGGTGACGCCCATGCCGTAGCTCACGATGGTGGCATTCGATTTGGCATAGGCAGAGGCCACGGTCTCGAGCACAGCACGCGGCAGGCCGCCGACTGCTTCGATGTCGGCCCATTCCGTCACCTGCAGATCTGCCGCCAGAGTCTCGAAGCCCTGCGTATGAGTCGAGAGGAAATCTCGGTCCAATGCGCCGCCGCCGGGGTTGGCGCTGTCCATCGCGAGGAGTGCCTTCATGATCCCCTTGAGTACCGCACCATCGCCCCCCACTCTGTTTTGATAGTAGGAGCTCGCGATATCGGTGGAGCCCAGAGTCGCCATTTCCATTGCATTCTGTGGGTCCGCAAAGCGCTCCAGGGCACGCTCCCGCAAGGGATTGAGTACGATGATGGGCGCGCCGCGCCGCGCAACCTGGTGCAGTGTCCCCATCATGCGCGGATGATTGGTGCCGGGATTGTGGCCGATGGCGATGATCAGCTCGCAGTGATCGAAATCATCGAGTGACACGCTGCCCTTGCCCATGCCGATGGATTTCGGCAGACCGACGCTGGTGGCCTCGTGACACATGTTCGAGCAGTCCGGAAAATTATTGGTGCCGTACTCTCGAACGAACAATTGATAGAGAAACGCCGCCTCGTTCGATGCGCGGCCCGAGGTGTAGAACTCTGCCATATTGGGGTCGGGAAGCGCTCTCAAAATCTCTCCGATCCGCGCGAACGCATCCTCCCAGGAGATTGGGCAGTACTTATCCGTGGCTCGATCGTAGTAGAGCGGATGAGTCAGGCGGCCTTCGTTTTCGAGCCGGGTATCGCTCCACTCCAGCAATTCCGATACGGAATGAGCTGCAAAGAATTCGGGTGGCGTCCGTCTCTTGGTGGCTTCCCAGGTGACGGCCTTCGCACCGTTCTCGCAGAATTGGAAAGTGGAGGTGTGATCCTTGTCGGGCCACGCACACCCGGGACAATCGAATCCATCGGGTTTGTTCGTACGAAGCAGAAGCAAGGGTGCCTGAGTAACGTCCATCTGATCGCGCACCGCCTTTGCGGTCGCGCGTAGAGCGCCCCACCCACCGGCGGGACTATCGTACGGCCTGATTCCAGGGACATCTCGCCGGGTGGCCATCGGCTTTCTCCTTACCTTGGCATCATAATGTTGACCGGTTGAGGGTATTCGCCCGAGGGGCTGGGCCATTGGCCGGCAACGAGGCAGCAGTTGCCGGCCAATGGCTCAGCCCCTCGGGCGAATACTCTCACCGCTCCACACCACCCCGCCAAGGGCACCGAATCTGCCCC
>Ga0302314_10015897_pt1 | contig 12761 bp, 11 predicted proteins | sample III_Palsa_N2_3_FD_200533 | JGI IMG/M metagenome (GOLD analysis project Ga0302314, IMG submission 200533) | Peat permafrost microbial communities from Stordalen Mire near Abisko, Sweden - III_Palsa_N2_3 | ecosystem: Environmental > Terrestrial > Soil > Palsa > Peat permafrost | place: Sweden...
TCGACGGCTACCTCGCGCGCAAACGCCACCAGATCACCACCATCGGCATGCTGCTCGACCCCCTCGCCGATAAGCTGATGGTCGCCGCGGCCTACATCATCCTCGTCGCGTATAACCCGCGCATCGTGCCGGCCTGGATCGCCGTCCTCATCATCGGGCGCGAGTTCCTGGTCAGCGGACTGCGCTCCATCGCCGCCAGCGAAGGCTTCACCATCGACGCCAGCGAGATCGGCAAGCTCAAAACCGTCATCCAGATCGTCTCCGTCGTCGCCGCCATCCTCAACCATCGCTGGGACATGTGGGATTGGTGGGGCTTCCCCATCGGCGTCCACCTCATCGCCGTCACCGCCATCTACTGGATGGCGACGGTCTCGATCATCTCCGCCGTCGATTACTTCGTCGGCTTCTGGAAGAAGATCGACCACGTCTCGACAGGCAAACGCCGCCGCCGCAGCTCGGTCCTAAGCCGCAAAAAACGCGAGATCGCCCCCACGGTTTAGGTTTTTCGCCGTTACTTTTGTTTGTTTTTCGCCGTTGTCGTTGCTTTTGCCCTTGTCGTTGCTTGTTTTTCGTCTTCATCCTAGAGTGAAGCGAAGGACCCCCGCATGGCGAGGGTGCCAATAGAGGTAACACCGCATGCCTGCCTGCACCTACGGCTACATCCTCGCCAGCAGCTTCAAGCGCCTCTACATCGGGATCACGGTCGATCTGGAAGAACGAGTCTGGAAGCACAAAAACAAGTTTTACCCCGGCAGCTTCACCGCAAAGTACAAAATCGACTAACTTGTCTACTTCGAGCGCTATGGGTTGTTCACCAGGGCAATCGCACGGGAAAAGCAACTGAAAGGCTGGCTGCGGGCGAAGAAGATCGCGCTGATCGTCGCAAACAATCCAGACTGGAAAGACTTGAGCGAGGAGTGGGGTCAACCGGTGGAACCGTTTCGTGGGCCGGAGCCGAAAAAGCAGTGGCGCCTCTTACTGTGTGCCCTCCGCCGGCAGAATGCGGGGGTCCTTCGCTGCACTCTAGGATGAAGACGAAAAAGAGCCTTGGCGGTTGCCAAGGCTCTTGTCGTTACATAAAGCATTTAAGCGTGCGTCCGCTGCTCGCGTTGCACGAAGTGGTACGGCGGCCATGGCCCTGAAAGCTGCATATTGCAGTCTTTCATCTGCTGGGTCGCGGTGCTGTACTTGTTCTGGTAGCGCTCCACCGTCTTCTTATCCACCAGGTGCGCAATGTCCAGCAGCATCTTGCCCGAGTCCATCCGCTTGCACGTGATCTCTTCCGCCAGCGGCAGGAACATGCGATGCATCTGGATCGAGAGTGCACGGGCGCGCGACTGGCGCTCCCGCTGCCGGCTGGCCGATTCCCGCAGGTGCGACAGGTACTGCTGCCCCGCGGCCTGGTGCTGGTACACCTGGCCCTGGGTCTCAGGGCAGATATCGTCCACCAGCAGCTTGATGTGCATCTCGGCCTTGCCGCGCAGACGCTCGACGTTGGCCATAAAATGCCGTTGATTGGAGCGGACCGAGCGGCGCAGCGCGTCATCGTCCCCAAAGGTAGTTCCAAACCGAAAGGGCAGAACGGTTGATTTGGCGAAGCACTCGGCGATCACGGCAGCGTGCTGGCGGGCGGCAGATTGCCCCTCCGCACTGGCCATCCGGGCAGCATCCTCGCCAAAATGTTCAGAGACGATCACAGCCAGATCGGCTGCAGGAAAGAGGAAGGTTTGGTTACCGAAAAGTCCGGTGACTCCGGTTAGGGGCATCGGGCGGCGGTGACGAGCCAAGTCTGGGAATGCATTACGTTCGGCTATACAGTAGGCATACCAAGCCATAAGTGATCAGCGCTCCTGGAACTCTAACCGGGATATGGAGACCCGATCAGGTGATAAGTTGTTGCCAACTCTAAAAAGTGCAAGAACGACGAGCGAACGCAACCTGGCGCGTGCCTTTAAAATTGTGCACTGTACTGATTGCGAGCCAGATACTATGCCCAATTCGGTACGGTTGGCAAGGGGGAAAAAATAGCGAAGAAACTACAGGGCATAGCGGCCGGAATGGCTGCCCCGGGCCACCGCTGTGACTTCCCTGTTCGCTACTAACTATCGGCTATTAGCTGGTAGACTTAACCGATGCGCGGGTGGTGGGCCCGGCAATCTCTTGCAACTGTTTTATGTTTAAGGACGGAATTCGTGAACAACGCAACCAAGCAACAATTGAAGAAGCCGGATCAGTTTGTTTCTCTCACCGAGCATGGCATCGCCTGGGCCGGCAAGAACCGCCAGACAGCCGCCCTCGCCGCCGCGCTGGTGCTGCTCGCGATCCTCGGCTCGGTCGGCGGTTATGTCGAATTCGAGCATCGCTCCTCCGCTGCCGCTACGGCCTTCGGCGCAGCGATGCAGGTCTATCAGACCCCGCTTGCCGCCTCCGGCCAGCCGCTGCCTCCGGGCATGAAGAGCTATGCCACAGCCACTGAGCGAGCCGCCGCCGCCAACGCCCAGTTCAGCGCCATCGCCCATCAGTACGGCCTCACCAGCTCCGGCAGGATGGCCCTCTACTTCGCCGGCCTCACCTTTACGGAAGAGGGCCAGAACGGCTCCGCCGAGGCCACGCTGAAGAAGGTCGCCGGCAGCTGGGACCGCGATCTGGCCGCCTCCGCCAAGCTGGCGCTCGCGCAGCTCTATCAGCAGACCGGCCGCGACGCCCTGGCCGTCGACGTCTACAACCAGCTCGCCAACGGCCACGCGACCACCGTTCCTCCTTATCTCGCGCAGCTCCAGCTCGCCGAGATGTATACCACCGAAGGCAAGAACGACATGGCCAAGGCGATCTACGCCAAGATCAAGGACCAGGACAAGGACGCCAAGGGTGACCCCGGCCCTGCCGCAACAGTCGCCAAGGAAAAGCTTGATCCCAAGCCCACTGGGCCGCAACAGTAAGAGCAGGCTCTGGGGAATGGCAATGATAGAGGCCGCCTTATTTGGGCGGCCTCTATCATTGGCTCCAACACTTCTGCCTGCTGAACGGCTACATCTCCATCGGAACATTCGCTGCCGGAACGCACGTCAGCGTTGCCTGCTTAATCTTGGAGGTGTCCTTATAGAGCTTCACGAACGCGTCCCAGCCCGCGTCATGCGGGGGTTCCCCATTGACCGTGGCTGCGGAGTAGTAGTGATAGCTGATGACCTCCGTCTCCGAGTAGCTATACAGCTTCGTCGCCGAATTCTGGACCAATATCTTGGACGCGAAGATCTGGTCGTCATAGTGGTGCGCAGCATACCAGGCCTTCTGCGCCGCGACGGCCGCCATGAACTTCTCGATGCTGCCACCCAGCGTAATCTCGGATATCCTTATATTGGCGACAGTTCCAGCACACGGTGGCATGGTTGAATCGACAACGGCAGCAGTGGGAGCGGGCGCAGCAGTAGCAGGACTTTGAGCAATGACTGCCGGGGCGCATAGAATCCCCAGTCCGATCACGGTCAAAATGATTCTCATAGTGAACTCTCCTTGTGAAGATATCGGCAGGGCACTGCATATCTTGAGGTGCTGGTTTGTCTGGAATCTACCATGAAGCGTGTTTCATAGATGAGTCTTGATAGGTCAGGGCCGGTAGCCCAAGGCTTTAGCCTTGGGTCTCAAGGACATTAAAGCATCGAGGAAATCTGGGCTTTAGCCCCGGGGGACGCACTTTCGCAAGCTGGTCTTGATGGACGAAACACACTCGAATTACCCTTTCCGATCTCGCAGGCGCTACAGCGGATGCACATCCTTATCGCTCAAATGCGTCGCTGTCGATCGCAAACTGATAAACCTGTCCGCCGCATTCCCCGGCGACCGCAGATCCGCCACCGTCTTCCACTGATCGCGCTTCTTCGGATCCACCGGCGGCGGAGCCCACAACGGCAGCCCCAGCCCCAGATACTCCCCCATCGAGATCGCATGCGGCTCATACAGCTTCCGCAGCGCATCCAGCCGCTTCCGCGCACCCATATCCCCACACAGCGAAAACCCCGCCCCACCCAGCATCTCGCACAACTGCGCAAACTCGTCATCCGAAAGCCGCGCGCAAGGCGCCTCACGTATTCGCTGCTCCACCCTCTCGCGATGAAACACATGCCCCAGATCCACCAGCGTATGCCGCCCAATCGCAAACGTAAGCTGCGCCTGCCGCGTGCTTGGCCCCTCAATCGTTGTAATCAGCAGCGCACACGTATCCAGGATAGTCGTCAACGCCGATAGCCAGCTCTGGTTATCATGCTGCGACCGGTAGTAGCAAAGAATCGGATAAGAGATATGCGTCTCCAGCATCAGGGCACACCATCTCTCCCACTCCACCAGCAACACATTCAACGCCTCATGTCCACCGGTAAAGTTATGACGTACCAGCAACTCACCGGCGGTTGGAGGCGAACCCGCCCGCGCATCCAGCAGCGCGACCGCAATCTCGCGGTTGGAGAACGCCGTATACAGCACCGGCACATAACCGATCACCAGCGCCACGAAACCCAGCCCGGTCCCGGCCTCCAGCACGATCAACGCCCGGGCTACGTGCGTGAGGGGCAAAACATCCCCAAGGCCCAGCGTAAAGATCGTCGTCCCGCTCACATACAGACAACTACGCAGCCGCGCCAGCGCGCTCACCGGATGCGTAGGATCGGCGAACGGCGTATGCAACCCGAAGTACATCAGCCCGTACGCCGCAACCAGCATCAGCGCCCACACCACGAACAGCAGCAGCAGGGAGAGCGGGCCGTAGATGCTAAACATCTGCTCGCGGCTGCGGCGCCACGGCCAATGCCCGGCGACATACCTCCACGGAACCCAGGTCGCGAGGAAGAACACCCGCGTAATGCGGAACCGTCCCACCGGCCGCCGCGGCAGGATGATGGTCTGGAAGGCGTCCAGCAGAACGCCGGCGAGAAACAGGCACCCGAACAGGCTCGCGGCAATGTGCATGATGCCACTCTATCGGTTCCCGGAGGTCCCATACTCGGAATGGCCGCAAAAATATTGCGTGAACTGTATCCTATTGCACAACAATCCTTCACTAATTGCGTCTAGTCTGCATATACCTTCCTGCGCGTTCGTTCCATGGCGTGCTCCCTTCCTTGAAGGCTAAACGGTTTCGCCGCACATTTTTATGCACCGAAGATGCGGATCCGGGGGTCCCATGAAACAGCGCATTCTGGTCGTTGACGATGACAAATTGGTGGCAGACACCCTCAACCTGATCTTCCTGGCCAACGGCTTCCAGTCCGAGGCCCGCTACTCCGTGGCCGCCGGCCTGGAGCGCGCCCGCAGCTTCGGCCCTCAACTGCTGCTCTGCGACGTAACCATGCCCCATGAGACCGGGTTGCAGTTGGTCGAGCAGGTCAGCAAGGAGCTCCCCGAGACCCGCCTGCTGATGCTGACCGCCTACTCCAGCAATCAGGCCAAGGTCGAAGCCCACTCCTCGCAGATGGGCCGCCCGCTCAAGTTGCTCAACAAGCCATGCCGCCCGGAAGACCTTCTGCGCACGGCTAACGAGTTGCTCGCAACAGCCTGATTCATCCACCATCCAGCGGCGTAAACTCGTCTTCAGATGCCTCCTCCCGAATCTGACGATATGCCGAGCTTGACCAGCCTCCGCCGCCGCCCAACCCGGCGCGCTGCAAAGGCCTCGCATCCCGAGCCGTCCCTCTTCGACCTGCTGCCGGCCCACGAAGAAGCAGCAAAAGTAACCGCAGCGGATGTCCTCGCCGAGCAATCCCGAAGCCTCTACGCCGGGCCGCCGGCAACCACCATCGCAGCCCCAAAGCCAGCCGTTCAGCTTTCCTCCGAAGCCCGCGTCTGGACCGTAGCCGACCTCGTCCGCGAGGTCCGCACCCTGGTCGAACGCACCTACAACCAGGTCACCGTTGACGGCGAGATCTCCAACTGGCGTCCGGCGGCCAGCGGCCACTGTTACTTCACCCTCAAAGACGGCAACGCGCAGCTCTCGGTCGTAATGTTCCGCCGCCAGGCCGCACTGCTGCGCTTCAAACCCAAAGACGGCGATGCCGTCCGCCTGCGCGGCCAGCTCAGCGTCTACGAGAGCCGCGGCCAGATGCAGCTCATCGCCGAGACCATGGAAGAGGTCGGCCAGGGCGCGTTGCTCGCCGCCGTCCAGCGCCTCAAGGAGCGCCTCCGCCGGGAAGGCCTCTTCGACCGCAACCGCCCGCTGCCCGCCTTCCCTCGCTGCATCGGCATCGTCACCAGCCTGCAAGGCGCGGCCCTGCGCGACATCGTCAAGGTCTGCCGCCGCCGTCACGCCGCCGTCAACCTGCTCATCTATCCGGCTGCGGTGCAGGGTCCGCGCTGCGCCGCCGAGGTCACCGCCGGCGTCCGGTGGTTCTCCTCCCATCCCGGCCACGCGGATGTAGTCATCGTCGCCCGTGGCGGCGGCAGCTGGGAAGACCTCCACGGCTTCGACGACGAGGCCGTCGCCCGCGCCATCGCCGCCTGCACCGTGCCGGTGATCTCCGCCATCGGCCACGCCACCGACACCACCATCGCCGACGCCGCCGCCGATCTCGCCGCACCCACACCCTCCGCCGCCGCCGAACTCGTCACCGCCGCGCAATATCGCATCGAGGAACGCCTGGCCCGTCTCCGCTCCAGAGTTCTCCGCGCCGGCAGCTACGAGATCCTGCGCGCCCGCCAGCGCTTCTCCCACCTCAGCGCCGAGGCCGCGCTACGCCGCCTGCAAGACGCCCTCGCCCGCCGCGAGCAGCGCATCGACGAACTCGGCTTCCGTGCCGGCTCCACTATCTCTCGATCCCTTAGAACTCAAAGCGATCGACTCGCAAGGCTCGCCGCCCGATTGCAGCGTCAGGATGTAGCCTTGCGCGTCGCGCACGGCAATCGCCGTCATGAACGGCTCCGCGGCCGCCTCGAAATGGCCCGCTCAAACATAGCCACATCGCGCTTGCAGCAAGTCGACACCCTTGCCTCCCGGCTGGAGGCCTTGAGTCCGCTGCGCGTCCTCGACCGCGGCTACGCGCTCGTCTACGGCCCCGACGGCAAGCTCCTCCGCTCCACCGCCAACGTCGTGCCCTACGACAACATCGTCGCCCGCCTCGCCGATGGCAGCATCCGCGCCCAAGTCACAAAGGTCACCAGTAAAGAGTGATCCGGTGCCCCGCATCATTTCGGTCGCCGCGGCATCCACTCCTCTATGAGCAACACAATTCATCCCGAAACGCGCATCGGCCATGTGCATCTGCGCGTGGCCAACCTCGATCGCGCCATTGCCTTCTATCACGGCGTACTCGGGTTTGAGGTCACCCAGCGCATGGGCGACTCAGCCGCATTTCTCTCCGCCGGTGGCTATCACCACCATATCGGCCTCAATACCTGGGACAGTCTCGGCGGTTCACCACCGCCGCCCGGAACCACCGGCCTCTACCACCTGGCCATCGTCTATCCCACCCGTGCCAAACTCGGCGATGCGCTCCAGCGATTGATGGCTGCGAAGATACCCCTCGACGGCGCCGCCGACCACGGTGTCAGCGAGGCCCTCTACCTGCGCGACCCGGATGGCAACGGAGTCGAACTCTACTGGGACCGTCCCCGCGAGCAGTGGCCGCAAACCTCCTCGGGCGAACTCACAATGTTCACCTGTCCGCTCGATCTGCGCGCTCTTCTGGACGCAACGGACGAATCGCCACACCGATAATTCGGCCCTTGCTCTACTGAACCCGGCTCTCGCGCTTGGTGCGGAAGCGAGACACCCCGACATAGAACATATTCGTGTCCGTGCTTACCGTCTGCGAGGCCGTACCGGTTCCGCTCAGGTGTTGATAGCGATACCCGATCGTTACCGCCTGGCTATGCTTGCGAAAGATATTGACGCCGCCGCCGAAGTCGACGGTATACATCAAGCGCGGGCCGTTAGCAGCCAATACCGGCTGATCGTAGTAGACCGCGCCTTCGTTGCTCCCGAAAAATGGCTGCACCCGGCTCGCAGGCAGAAGATCCACCTGCAATCCAACCGGGCTTACGCCGCTGCCATAAGCACGCGTCCGCTGGTCATACAGCCAATTCGCATCACCCGGGGTGTTGTTCGGCGTGGGCCAGTCGATCATCGCCATCGCCGTGAACTCCGGAGAGTACCGCAGCGCCCACCCGTCCCCCTCATGTAGCAGATAGGAGTACCGCACGACGATCGGCATGTACTTCACATCGCCCACCGTCCCACCCCACACATGTCCGCTCATCGCCGAGAATCCCCAGATCACCCCAAACTCATGGACCCCGCCCGGCAGCGTAAATATTGGCGCGGCCCGCGCGGAAGTGACCCTGCTGATTGGAATCGCATACGCCTTCGGGACACCCGCCGCCGGCGCAATAAACGGCCCGGAACCGTAGTTTGCATTCAGCAAATGTCCTGAAGGCCACGCTGGCTCATTGGCGCCGGACACCGTCGGCTCCGCCCGCTCCCACGCTGCAGCAAGCTCCGCAGTGTCGAAGCTCGTGGCCGTGTCCCCGCCCCAGGCCACCGTCTTGCCGCTCGCGGCAGGCAGAGGCTCTTCCGCAACAGGCACATCGCGATCTACCGGGTCGCTCCAGAAAGATGTCGCCTTCACGGTGCGCGAGTCCCTGTACCACGGCGGGCGGAAGCGCAGAATATTCGCCATCGTCTTTGCCGGCGTCAGCAAAGAGTAGCTGAGTAGCATCAGCGGATTTCGGCTATGACCTTCCAGCCGCGGAATCAGCGTCCGGTCGAGATAATCTTCCCCGATATTCCACGCCAGCCCGCCTATTGGCGTCGTCACCAGCTCCACCCAGCCGGTCTCATTGGTCATGCTGCCCTTCTCTTCGAAGAAGTGGTCGCCGTTGTGCATTCCGGCTTCACCCACCGGCCCCAGCTTCCACTCGAAGCTGAAGAACGTCGAGAACGCAGTAGCGCGCAGCCGGCTGCGGTAGTAGACCCAGTCGTTAGACTGCACCACCGTCATGCCCTTCGGGTCATTCTGCTCCCAGATCGAGTTGGTGATGGCGCCCATCATCGGATGCCCAACGTAATCGTCGAGGAACGGGTTCTGGTCCTCCCACACCGTCCAGCGCCAATCGTCAACCGAGCTCACATACCTGTCCCACCATTTGCCGTTGGTCGTCTCCCACCGGTACCAGTAACCCGTATAGGCATTGCCCACGTTCTGAAAGGTCAGATAAACCGACGCTTCCATCGCCATCTGCTTCCAGTGCATACGGCAGCCCCGGTCCTTGGTCTTGTCGTACGGACACTGTTCCAGGGGCATCGGCGTGCCCACCGGCGCCAGCGTAACGCCAAAACCCGGTTCCGCCTCCGGATCGCCGGAGGCAACAAAAACAGCCGGCGTGGCCGAAGCGACCAGCATCCCCATCGGCTCCCGCGCGCCACCAGACCCGGACGCTACAACGGCCACCCCCGGAGTTTCCAGCGCCGGAGCGTCTGAAATCAGGAGGCTGCTGCCGTCAACAATCCGCAGACTCGCCTCTTCTGAAGCTCCCCGGGGCGAGTCCGGCGGATCCAGGCTCTCCGAACTGGTTTGGCCACCGGCAGTCTGCCCGCTCATCCGCACCGAAGAAATCACATCGAAGATCATGCCGCCAAGCAGCACAAACCCGATGTTCAGTCCGCGAAACCCATCTCGACAGCAGTGCGATTTACTAAGATCCATGCGTTTTTGATGCCATCGTTATGTGCGATAGCGACATAACGAGAGACCTTAATTCGCCTTGGAATTAGGTTGTCCGGCCTCTTTTATTTCTCTATGGCCCGGAAGCTCGGAAGCTCCAGGCACCCGCCAGCCTCTGTTGGCCGCAGAGATGCCTCTCCCGCAAAGGACTTCTTCGACCCTTGTGAATCTTTCCACCACCAAGTAACTTTGCACTCAAGATAGTGTTTATGCATCCTAGATTCTGTCCATTCCATCTCGTTTGCCCGCAACAACATGGTAAACTTGCCCCAAATTGGAAAAACACCGGGCCCATATACTCTTCTGGCTTATCGCAGGGGGAACCAAATGTTTTCTCAGCGCCAGCTTTGCTGCTTTCTGATCGCCTCGCTCGCATGGACGCGACCGGCTGAACCACAGTTCTTCCTTTGGCCGTTCCATAAGAAGCCGCAATCCGCGCAAACTGCAAAGGCGCCAAAAGCGCCGAAACCTCCACGCCCTTCCAAGCCGTGGAAGGCCTCCAGCCTGCTCCACACCCAGGCCCGCTTCATCTATGGCGGAAAGGTGCTGGCTCCGGTCGATAACGCCACGGCTGTGCTCTACAACACCATCGGCCCCTCCACCCAGGAAGATGTCGCAGCCATGAACAGCGGGCGCGACGGGGTCCAGCAGGCCAAGCGAGTCTGCGGCGCCTTTGTCCCCGGCACAGACCTTACCGTCGGCCCCGGCGGCGATATCTACTTCGATTACGTTGACAGCGGCGACTACTGGATACTGGTCTGCGCCCAGGTCAAGTTCAGCGGCATGGCCAAGCCCGTCTGGGTTTCGGCCACCGTCCCCGTCGCACGGGCCGGGTTCACCATGGACAACTATCCGGAGTACAACGTGCCGGAGCAGATCCAGATCGTGCTCGATCCCTACGCCACCGAGCTCAAAGCCAAGCCCGTGGAACTCTCCAGCGAACTGGCGACGCTCGAAGAGCCCCCCATAGAGTTGAAGGTTCCCTACAACCAGCCTGCGGCTCTCACCACATCCGCGACATTCACCGCCGCGCCGGTCGTCGCCCAGGCGCCCAGACCGGCATCCTACAACCCCCCAGCCGCGGCCGCCCCGGTCGCCGCTCAGACCCCCAGGACGAGGACAGCCCCTCCAACACCCGCCGCTGCGGCGCCGATGGTTGTCACTCAGGCACCCAAAACAAAAGCTGTCACCCTCCAACCCGCGGCGTCCCCGACCGTAACGCAGGCACCCAAGCCAAAGCCGATCACCCTCGTACCCGCGGCCTCGCCGACTGTAACTCAGGCTCCCAAGCCAAAACCAGTCACGCTCCAACCCGCGGCCACGCCGACTGTAACTCGGCCTCCCGAAACAAAGACGGTCGCTCCACCACCCGCCGCCTCCCCGGTTGTCACCCAGCCGCCGTCGACTCCAACCCCCAAAGCGCCACCCGCTGCGTCGCCGGTTGTCGCTCTGCCGCCCAACTAGAGCCTCCGGCCCAAAAATCTCAACGCTTGTAATACCCGTCCCGCGCCTGCACTTGATTCTTCCCTTTCGCCAGCGGCCCTGTAAGCGCCAACACGATCTGGTGGTACCCCTCCGAAGCAGCATCCGCCGTCGGCGTAAATCCCAGCCGGTACTGCGACCGCAACTCCTCGCCGATCTCCGCATAGATCGCCGCGACCGTCTCCTTCTTGGTCACCTCGAAGACGCGCCCACCGGTCTCCCCGCACATCCGCTCCAGCACCTTCTTGCCGTCGACTTGCTGGCCCTGCCCATAGCTCCCACGGCCCATGCCGCCGCCTCCCATCCCACCACGCCCGCCCATACCACCGCCAAACGGCCCACCACCCCCGCCGTACCCGCCGCCCCCGTGGTCGTCCTTGTAATAAATCGCATAAACGATAGTGTCCGCCCGTTGCGCCGACTCGATCGCCTGGGCCAGCGTCTTCAGGCTCCCATGGTCCGCTCCATCGGTCAGCAGGATCAGCGCCCGCCGCCCCTTCTCCTTCGCAATCACCTGGTTGGCAGCCAGATAAACGGCATCGTAAAGCGCCGTGCCCACCTGCGACATCATCTCGCGAAATCGTTCCCGCCGCGCCTCATCCGGATCAGTGCTCGTACTCGACGTATCTGTCCGTTGAAACGTAGGCTTCGGCGTATCCACCTGCTTCAGCGCCTCCTGCAGCTTGCCCCGAGAAGCCGTCACATCCTGCAGCAGCGCGACCGTGCGCGCAAACTGTACCAGGAACGCCTTGTCCCGGTCCGGGGTCAGCATCTTGTCCAGAAACGAAGCACTGGCCGACCGCTCGTCGTCCAGCACGTTCCGCTGGCTCATGCTGGTATCGATCAGCAGGCCCACCGTCAGCGGCACATTCGCATCATGGTCAAAGTACCGCACAGCCTGCGGCTTGCCATCGACCTGTAGAGCAAAGCTGTCCTTCGTAAGCCCCGGCACCAGCGCATTCCTCTTATCGCGCACCACGGCGGGAACCACCACCAGCTTGGCATCGACCGTAATGGTGGAAGTAGTCGCCTCAGGCTCCGCAGCTGGCGCGGCCTGCTGCGCCGAAGCAGCGCCCGTCAGCGCAAGCAGAACAGCGGCAACGCGATAGGGGAAACTCATGCCACGATTAGACGACTTTATTCGCGACCCGTATACAGCATTTTGCGTCCCGCCACCTCTGTTTCCTGTCTTCTACTGATCTACTCTCTACTGATCTACTCTCTACTCTCTGCTTTATATGGCGGAAGAGGAGGGATTCGAACCCCCGATACCCTTTCAGGTACGCCAGTTTTCAAGACTGGAGCCATCAACCACTCGGCCACTCTTCCTCTTTGAAGTCTAGTACGTGCTTCGATGCGGCGCAAAAAACCACCCAATTATTGGCCTTTCTTACGGTTCTAAACACTTGCTATTTAATCCACAGATTTCGTCCTTTTTTGCACTTGCCCGCACAGGCTGAGCAATCTTAATGTCTCTTCAACTGATGTCGAGCGGGAAGTCGGAACTTGAACCGCCGACACCGTCGAAGAGGCAAAAACCGGCGCAAGCCGGAGGTTGCAAGGACGGCGGGGCCG
>Ga0302314_10015898_pt1 | contig 12760 bp, 13 predicted proteins | sample III_Palsa_N2_3_FD_200533 | JGI IMG/M metagenome (GOLD analysis project Ga0302314, IMG submission 200533) | Peat permafrost microbial communities from Stordalen Mire near Abisko, Sweden - III_Palsa_N2_3 | ecosystem: Environmental > Terrestrial > Soil > Palsa > Peat permafrost | place: Sweden...
AAGGCCTCGGTGACCCGCTCGGCCGTGGCCGAGCCGCCGATGTCGAGGAAGTTGGCCGGCTCCGAGCCATAGAGTTTGATGATGTCCATGGTCGCCATGGCCAGGCCCGCACCGTTGACCATGCAGCCGATCTCGCCGTCGAGAGCGATGTAGTTGAGGTCGTGCTTGGTGGCCTCGATCTCCTTGGGGTCTTCCTCGGTCTCGTCGCGCAGGTCGCGGATGTCTTCGTGGCGATAAAGCGCGTTGTCGTCGAAGCCGATCTTGGCGTCGAGCACGCGCAGCTTGTCGTCGGCGGTGACGATCAGCGGGTTGATCTCGAGCAGGGCCATGTCCTTCTCGACGAAGGCCTTGTAGAGCGCCGGCAGCAGGGTCCCGACCTGCTTGGCCAGGTCGCCCTTCAGGCCCAGGGCGTCAGCCACATGCCGCGCGTGGTGCGGGAAGACGCCAGTGGCCGGATCGATGGAGAAGGTGATGATCTTCTCCGGCGTCTTGTGCGCCACTTCCTCGATGTCCATGCCGCCTTCGGTGGAGACCACCACGGCCACGCGGCTGGTCTCGCGATCGACCAGCATGGAGAGGTAGAATTCCTTGGCGATCGCCGCGCCTTCCTCGATGTAGAGGCGGCGCACCACGCGGCCCTTGGGGCCGGTCTGGTGTGTGATCAGGGTCATGCCCAGCATCTTCTCGGCTTCGGTGTGGACGTCCCCCAGCGACTTGACCACCTTGACCCCGCCGCCCTTGCCGCGGCCGCCGGCGTGAATCTGCGCCTTCACCACATAGACCGGGCCGGGCAACGCCTCGGCGGCCTTGACCGCTTCGTCGACGCTGAAGGCCGGATAGCCCAGCGGCACGGGAACGCCGTAGGCTTTCAGGACGGCCTTGGCCTGATGCTCGTGGATGTTCATGAATAGCGCTCGCGGGCGGGGAGGATGGCGGCGGTTATAGGAAGCGCCGCCTGCCTTAGCAACAAAGCCGGCGGCCTCATTTCGCCCTCACCCCCAGCCGTCATCCCGGCCTTGAGCCGGGATCGGGCTGGGCGCCCGCGCGTGCGGCGATCCCGGACAAGCCGCACGCGGCTTTCCGGGATGACAGTAGGGCCTACCGCTTATGCGCGACGTTCGCCGTGGCCCGGCGCTCGAGTTTGCCCCAGGCGACGCGCGGTCCCTGGACGGCGACCACCACGGCCTTGACCACGACGTAGTACATCAGCTGGCGATAGCCGAACCGCTGCACGGGGATCCAGAGGATATCGGACCAGGGCGCGCGCCGCTCCAGCGCCATGCCCAGCGCCGCCGCCGACAGGTCGACGAAGATGAAGGCGGCCCAATACAGCAGCGAGGCGGAGAGCTGGTCCTGGCTCCAGTCGGCGGGATGGTAGCGGTAGTTGAGATAGGCGGAGATCATGCTCCAGATCACCGCCAGATCCACCAGCGGCGCGGCGGTGGCCAGGATGATCTGAAACAGCCAGATTTGCGGCAGGGCGACGAAGCCCAGGATTGGCTGCTTGGTGCTGAAAGTCGCCGCGCGGTGCTTCCAGATGCACTGCAGGGTGCCGAAGGACCAGCGGAAGCGCTGTTTGAGCAGGCCGGACACGGTCTCGGGCGCCTCGGTATAGGCGCGGGCGTCCGGATCGAACTCCACCCGCCATCCGGCGCGCTGCACGGCGATGGTCAGGTCCTGGTCCTCGGCCAAGGTGTCGGCGGGGTAGCCGCCGAGCGCCTCAAGCGCCGACCGCCGCCAGGCGCCGACGGCGCCCGGAACCACGGTCACCGCGCCCAGCGCCGCCAGCGCCCGCCGCTCCAGGTTCTGGGCGGTGACGTATTCCAACGCCTGCCAGCGGGTGATGAGATTGCGGCGGTTGCCCACCAGGGCGTTGCCGGCCACTGCGCCCACGCGGGGATCGGCGAACCAGCGCACCAGGCTGCCGATCGTCTCCGGCGGGAACAGGGTGTCGGCGTCCAGGGCCACGACGATCTCGCCATGCACCTGGTCCAGGCCCTTGTTCAGCGCCAACGCCTTGCCGCCGTTGGCGAACCGCATGAGCCGGACCCGCGGGTCGCCGCCGAAATGGGTTTCGACTTCTTCCGACGTCCTGTCGGTGGACCCGTCGTCGAGGACGACCACCTCCAGCCGCGTCCAGTTCGATTCCAGGATGCGGGAGATCGAGGCGGCGATCACCTTCTCCTCGTTGAAGCAGGGGATCAGCACGCTGACCATAGGACCGGTAGCCGGATCGAGGTCGGCGGGCTGGCGCTTGTCCTCCCGGAACTTGTGGATCGAGGCGAGCACGCCGAGGAACAGCAGCCGCGTCATGCCAAGGGCGATGGCGGTCACGAACAGGACCAGGATCACCGTGTTGAAGTAGTGCCAGATGAGAAAGAACGTCCGGTCCAGGGCCAGCGACAGCCCATCGCGCGTGGAGACCGGCATGGCCTGATCGTTGGAAATCCCGATCAGCGTCGGGATGCTGACGATCTGGTAGCCGTGGGCGCGCAGGGCGTCGATCAGGGCCGGCAGGGCCTCGACCGTGCGGCTGCGATCGCCGCCGGAATCGTGCAACAGCACGACCTGGTGGCTGGTGCCTTCGGGGTCCCGCAGAGCGAGGTTGGCCAGGGTGCGCTGGACGATCAGGGTGGGATCGGGCTTGCGCCAGTCGTCGGGGTCGTTGCGCAGGCCGACGATCATGTAGCCGAGCTTCTGGGCGATCACGAGCGGATCGACCTCCAGCGCCGTCGACGGTTCGGCGTCCCCGACGTAAGGCGGGCGCAGCAGCCGCATGGATCGGCCGGTGAGGGCCTCGAACAGCCGCTGGGTGGTGTTCAGTTCGCCATAGACGTCCCAGGCCGGCAGATATTTGATGTCCGGGTGGGTGAAGGTGTGGTTGCCGACCACGAACAACTGTGGATCCTTCATCTGATCCTTCACGATGTCCGGGTGGTCCAGCATGTTGACGCCGATCTCGAAGAAGGTCGCCGGGGCGTTCTTCTCCTTCAGGATCTTCATGATCGGCCGCGTCCAGTGGCTGTCCGGGCCGTCGTCGAAGGTCAGGGCCACCATCCCTGGCTTCGCGCCGTAACGGTCGATGGCGTAGGAGGTCGGCAGCCGGTCATAGGCCTCATCGGCGATCAGCCCCGTGTCGGGGTCGAACGTCATCGTCCGGTGACCGATGGTCGGGATGGCCGAGATGGAGAGGATCTCACCGTTGCCATTGAATTCGACATTCTTGCCGACGGAGAGCTGGGTGAGGTTGGAGGAGTCGGCCACGCCATAGTTCTTGCCCAGCACGCTCCACAGGCTCGAGTCCTCGGCGCCGAGCCGCCAGATGGCGTAGCCGCGCAGCTTGAGCGGATCGGCGGTCTTGACCTCATTGAACAGGGTCGCGCCATCCAGGAACCAGACGACGTGCTTGGTCCCGTCGTCGTCCGCATAGCTGAAGGTCGGGTTCAGCTCATTGTCGTCCATGGTGATCGTCGCGTTGGCGTCCTTGGCCAGCTTCATGGCGTCGATGAAGGAATCCGCGTCGGCGGGCGCCTTTGACCCAACGGTCCAGTCGTAGGCGTATGCGCCGAAGGCGATGATGGTCTTGTCAGGGTCGAGGTGGGCCATCCGCTTGTCGAGGGTGGTCTCCAGCCAATCCTGGCCGGCGATCGGTCCCGGCGCGCCGGTCTGCCAATGGTCGTCGTAGGCCATCAGGATCAAGCTGTCCGAGGCCTGTTGCAGCTTGGCGAACGGCCAATCGTCGTCATCGAAGATGGCGGTGACCCAGACTTCCAGGTTCAGGGGCGCCAACGCCGCCTTGGCTCTGGCCACAAACGCCGGATAGGCGGCCAGCGCCTTGGGCGACATGTTTTCGAAGTCGAAGCAGAAGCCGGAATAGCCGTGCCGGTTGGCCTGGTCGATCAGGTTGCCGATCAGGCGTTGCTCGGCGGCGGGGTCGAGGATCACCGCGTCAGCGCGCGGGCCGTCGAAGCCGCCGTCATGGGCGTTGAACACCACGGCCATGATGGCCGGCGGATGCGGCGCCGACGCGATCAGGGCCATGGCTTCCGGATCGCTGGTGGCGTTGATGTCCCCCAGGTTGTCCTGCAGGGCGACCCACATAGGCGCGACGACGTCCAGGGAGCCGATGTGGTCGTGCAGGGACTGACGCGAGTCGGCGTCGGTGGAGTCGTAGAAGCCGATGGTCAGCGGCTTCAACGCCTTGTTGTCGCCGGGCGCCTTTGGCCGGACGATCTTCTTCCAGGCCGGCTTGCCTTTGACCCGCTTGACGGTCTCCTGGTGCAGGCCGATCAGGGCCCTCGGGTCTTTCAGGGCAATGGTGGGCATGTGCGGCGCGAGCGCCAGTGTCGCCAGGAAGCCGGCAATGATCAGAGCAAACAGCGACAGCATGAGGCCGCCGAACTGCCCTGCGCGCCGGGCCCTGCGGCCGGACGGATCATGGAAGATGAAGCGGTCGTCTGAGCTTGGGTCGTTCGGCGTCGGCATGCGATCTTGGGATGTGGCGGACCATGGTGTTCTAACCGTGGCCGCGCTGGGCGAATCTTGTAGCGGCCTTGAGCTGTGCGTTTGATACAGAAGATGAAAGCAAACGTCAGCTTATCGCTTTCAAAGCCAAAGACCTCATCATGACCAGCCGTCCCCGTCGCAGCGCGCTTTACATGCCGGCCTCCAACGCCCGGGCGATCGAGAAGGCGCGTGGGCTGGATTGCGACGTGATCATCCTGGACCTGGAGGACGCCGTCGCGCCTGAGGCCAAGCCGTCCGCACGGAGCCAGGCCGTGGAGGCGGTCAAGGCCGGCGGCTTTGGCCGCCGCGAGCTGGTGATCCGCTGCAACGGCCTGGATACGCCCTGGGGCGCCGAAGACCTGGCCGCCGCGGCCGAGGCTGGTCCGGACGCGGTGCTGGTTCCGAAAGTGAGCGGGCCAAAGGACATCGCCGCCTATGACGCCGCCATCGCCCACGCCCCGGCGCGGACCCGCCTGTGGGCGATGATCGAGACCTGCGCCGCGGTGCTGGACCTGAAGGCCATCGCCTCGGCCCGGCAGGGGCGGCTCGACGCCTGGGCGCTGGGACTGAACGACCTGTCCAAGGAGATGGGCGCGCGGCAGACGCCAGATCGGGCGCCGATGCAGGCGGTGCTGACCCTCTCGGTGGCCGCCGGCCGCGCCTATGGCCTGACCATCCTCGACAGCGTCTGCAATGACCTGGAGGACGCCGCCGGGTTCGAATGGGTCTGCCGCCAGGGCTCGGACTTGGGCTTCGACGGCAAGACCCTGATCCACCCCGGCCAGATCGAGACCTGCAACCGCGTGTTCAGCCCCGACCCCGGCGAAGTGGCCTGGGCGCGGGCGGTGATCGACGCCTTCGCCGACCCGGCCAATGCCGGGCGAGGCGCGCTGCGGGTCGACAATCGTCTCGCCGAGCGTTTGCACCTGACCCAGGCCGAGCGGCTCGTCGCCCTGGCCGACGCCATCGCGGGCGCGCCATGAACGCCGTCCTTGCCGCCGTCTGGCTGATGCTGACCGCGCCGCCGGCGGCGCGGGAGGTCGTTCCGACAGCCCCGCCGCCGCTCACTCAGACCCCGGCGGCGCCGGCGCAGCCCGCGCCGTCCTCGCCTCCGGCCGCCCAACCGCCGCCGGCAACCCAGCCGCCGGGGCAACCGGACAGCCAGACAGAGGAGACGCCCGGCGCACAGGTTCCGGACACGCTCGGCCAGGGCAAGCAGGCGCAGCAGCTGTGGGAGGCGCGCGTCCACGCCGCCTACGATGACGCCCAGGCGCGGCAGGGTCCGCTCGACGGACGCTGGCAGCTCACCGGCGCGGATGGGGATCCCCTGTTCGTGCTGGTCTTCTCCGATCCCGGCGGCGACGCCATCGTCGGCGCCTGGCGCGACATGCGCCGAACGCCGCGAACACAGGATTCGGGAGTCCTGACCGGCGGCGCCCGCACCTCGGACGGGGTCGACATCCGTTTCACCGAGCCTGGCGAGGGCGAGACCGTGCTGCAGCTCAAGCCTGCCGCAGACGGGCGATGGGGCGGCGAAATGACTGAATCCGGTGCAGTACGCTCGGTGGTGCTGAGCCGGTTCTAGGAGCTCAAACGAGAGCGCCTACCCCTTCATGCTCCAGCCGTTCAGTAGGCCCAGCGCCGCCTCGCGCGCAATCTCAAGAGCCGCCGCTTGATAAGGCCGCGCGATCCCGACGCCCCAGACCGGGCCTGGCCAGGCCTCGTCGTCGGCGCGGCGGCCCACGGCGTGGATGTGCAGCTGCGGCGTGACATTGCCGAGGGTGGCGATGTTCAGCTTCTCCACCGCCCGGCCCAGGGCCGAACCCATGGCCCGCACCGCCGCGCCGGCGGCGACCTCTTCCTCGATCAGCTGGACCCGGTCGGCCTTGGACAGGTGCTCGATCTCTCTGGCGCCCGCCCGGCGCGGGATCAGCACGATCCACGGCCAGCGCGCATCGTTCTGCAGCCTGGCCTCGCACAGCCCGAGCGAGATCAGCGGCTCCGTGCCCTGAATCAGGGCCGGGGTAATCGTGAACTTGTCCAAGGAAAGGGACTCCGGGGCGACGCGCGCGGCGCTTTAGCAGAGCCCGCACGCGCTGGCGAGCGTGGCCGTTGGTCTCACCGCTTGCCCCGGCTCCCGTCCGGAGCTAGACCGCCCGCGACTTTTCCTCCTCACCTTTTGATGCCCTTAAATTGGAGATGTGGCCCATGGCTCGCGCGAAGATCGCCCTTATCGGCTCCGGCATGATCGGCGGAACCCTGGCCCATGTCGCCGCGCGCGAGGAGCTGGGCGACGTGATCCTGTTCGACATCGCCGAGGGCGTGCCGCAGGGCAAGGCGCTGGATATCGCCGAGGCCTCGCCGGTGTTCGGCAAGGACGCGACGCTGAAGGGCGCCAACGACTATGCCGACATTGCCGGCGCCGACATCTGCATCGTCACCGCCGGGGTGCCGCGCAAGCCGGGCATGAGCCGCGACGACCTCTTGGGCATCAATCTGAAGGTAATGAAGGCGGTCGGCGATGGGATCAAGGCGCATGCGCCGAACGCCTTCGTGATCTGTATCACCAACCCGCTGGACGCCATGGTCTGGGCGCTGCAGCAGTTCTCCGGCCTGCCGCACAACAAGGTGGTGGGCATGGCCGGCGTGCTGGATAGCGCCCGCTTCCGCTACTTCCTGGCCGAAAAGACCGGCGTGTCGGTGGAGGACATCCACGCCTGGACCCTGGGCGGCCACGGCGACGACATGGTGCCGATGGTGCGCCACTCCACCGTCGGCGGCCTGCCGCTGCCGGAGCTGGTCAGCCAGGGCTTCATGACCCAGGACGAGCTGGACGCCATCGTCAAGCGCACCCGTGGTGGCGGCGGCGAGATCGTCGCCCTCTTGAAGACCGGCTCGGCCTTCTACGCCCCGGCCGAAAGCGCCATCGCCATGGCCAAGTCGTACCTGAAGGACAAGAAGCGGGTGCTGCCCTGTGCGGTCTATCTGAACGGCGAATACGGCCTGTCGGGCCTTTATGTGGGCGTGCCGGCGGTGATCGGCGCGGCCGGGGTAGAGAAGATCATCCAGTTCCCCACCAATGACGAGGAAAAGGCCATGTTCGCCAAGTCCGTCGACTCGGTGAGGGGCCTGATGGAGGCCTGCAAGGTCATCGAGCCGTCGCTTAAGTAGCGGTGGCTTCGGCCAGCGTAAGGACCCGGTCGGCAAAGGCCGACGAAGCGCGGACCGCACGGATGAAGCGTTCGTCCGCAGTGACCAGGACGTCATTCGTGTTCACGGCGAGCGCCAGATAGACGCAGTCGTAGAAGCTGGCGTTCAGCACGAGTGAAAGCTCGAAAGCTGGGTCGAGCAAGGCGTCGTCATCGTAGATGGCAACGTCCGCCTGCCTCAGCTGACGCCAAGCCTCGATCGTTTCGGCACGGGTGAGATGCTGCTGGCGCGCAAGTTTCGTTAGCGTGTAGCCAAGTTCGGCGTGCAGCACGGCGGGGGCGGCAAGGTCGGATCGGAGAAAGAGCCTTTCAGCGATCTCCGAGTCGACCTCACCGACGCCCCACTTAAGGACGACCGAAGCATCGACGATCATGCAGGCTCGTCGCCGGCTGGCGCGCCGCGCGGGTCCTCATTTCTGATCTCGCGCAGAATGTCCAAAGTGCTCACCGTCAGGGGGACCCCACCGTTCGTCCGCGTCCTTAGGCGCCGGAAGTGGTCGATCGCCTCCTGGCCGCTGAGCCGGCGAGGACCGGCGGCGTTGGTCAGGATTTGGCGCGCCTCCTCCTCCATGGAGCGGCCGGCGGCCTTGGCGCGGAGCTTCAGCCGTGCAACGACCTCATCGTCAAGCTTACGGATCGTAATAGCGCCCATATCGGTCGCTCCTTTCAACCAGATGCTAGCATAATGACTGCACAATCACCAGCGCTCGGCCCCACCCTGGAAACCCCGCGCCTGATCCTCCGCCCGCCGATCGGCGCGGACTTCGACGCCTATGTCGCGTTCATGGCGGAAGATGCGACCCGGTTCATCGGTGGCCCGCAGTCTCGCGAGACGGCCTGGCGCGGCTTCACCAGCATCGCCGGCGCCTGGGCTATGTTTGGCTACTCCCTGTTCACGGTGGTGGAGAAGTCCACCGCCCGCTGGATCGGCCGGGTGGGTCCGTGGGTTCCCGAGGGCTGGCCGGGACCCGAGGTCGGCTGGGGGCTGATCCCCGAAGTCCAGGGCAAGGGCTATGCGGTCGAGGCGGCGGCCCGCACGATCGACTGGGCGTTCGACGACCTCGGCTGGACCGAGGTGGTGCATTGCATCGATCCGGATAATCTTGCGTCCCAGCGCGTGGCCGAGCGGTTGGGCTCAACCAATCGCGGACCGGGCAGGCTGCCGCCGCCCATCGACCACTATCCCGTCGACGTGTGGGGCCAGAGCCGCGAGGCCTGGCGCGCGCGTCGGACTTGATCGCCGCCCCGTTCAACCGGATGTTCGCACAATGATGACTCAAGCGCCGGTGCTCGGCCCCACTCTCGAAACCCCCCGCCTGATCCTGCGCCCGCCGATCCCCGCGGACTTCGACCCCTGGGCGGAGATGATGGCCGACGAGGAGAACTCCGGCTTCATCGGCGGCCCGATGGCGCGGTCGGCGGCCTGGCGCGGCTTCGCCGGATCGGCGGGATCCTGGGTGCTGCTGGGCTTTTCCATGTTCTCGGTGATCGAGAAGTCGTCCGGCCAGTGGCTGGGCCGCATCGGACCGCACATGCCGGAAGGCTGGCCGGGGACAGAGGTCGGCTGGGGCCTGCACAAGAAGGCCTGGGGCAAGGGCTATGCGGTCGAGGCCGCCACGGCGACCATCGACTGGGCCTTCGACCACCTGGGCTGGACCGAGGTGATCCACTGCATCGATCCGGAGAACACCCCATCGCAAAAGGTGGCCATCGCGCTGGGCTCGGTGAACCGCGGCCGCGGGCTGCTGCCCTCGCCGTTCGAAGCCTCGCCGGTGGATATCTGGGGACAGAGCCGGGAGCAGTGGCGGGCGCGCAAGTGACTGTGAAAGCCCGTGCGGCGCCTCGATCGGCCGTTCACTGATCCGCTGCGCGCCGCCGCTCGTATCGCATAAGGTCGCGCATGCGAGGGGGCCGGGGCGAATGTTCGAGGGTTTCGCCAAAGTCTGGACGCCGCTGGCCCAGGCCACTGCGATCAGGCGCAAGCCCGTACGCTTGGTGCTCGCCGGAGAGCCCGTGGTGCTGTTCCGTGGCGCGGACGGCACGATTGGCGCGCTGATCGATCGCTGTCCGCACCGCGGCGTGGCGTTGTCGCTCGGAACCGTCGGCAAGGATGGATGCCTGGAATGTCCGTTCCACGGCTGGCGTTTCGATGTTGATGGCCGCAACCAGGGAACGCCGCTCAATCCGGACGCCAAGCGGGCGCAGCTGGGCGCGCAGGCGCTGCCGGTGCGGGTGCTGGGCGACCTGGTCTGGGTTTACACCGCGCCTGATCCCGCGCCTGACGAGCCGGTCGCGCCCGACGGCTTGACGGCGCCGGGGCTGTCGCGGGTCTATGTGAACCGGCTATGGGATTGCCACTGGACGCGGGCGATGGAGAACATGCTCGACAGTCCGCACCTGCCGTTCGTTCATCGTCGGAGCATCGGCCGGGTATATCGGCGGCGCATGACGGCGGACTCTCGCATGGAGATCGTCTGGGAAGACACGCCCGCCGGCGGGATCGCCCGGGCCAATCTGGACGGCGACCACAACCCGGCGTTCCTGGAGTTCTTTCGGCCCAACATCATGGCGCTGAACATCCCGATCCCGGGCAAGCACCTGCGCATCCACGCCCTGGTGGTTCCGGCAGAGGCGGGAAAGACGCGGTTGACGGTGGTCGGTTCGCGCGATTTCGCCCGGCTGCCGCTGCTGAACCCCTGGTTCGCCTGGATGAACGGGCTCATCGCCGATGAGGATCGTGCGATCGTGGAATCGTAAGGCGCCCAGGAAGTCCCACCATCCGGCTTGGAACGTTCGGTCGCCACCGATCGAGCAACGCTGCAGTTCCGGAAATACTATTACGACGCCCTGAGACCTTCAGCGGTCTAATCAGGTCGGCCTGTCGACTAACCCGCCAGCGCGGCCATCTGGTCCTCGGTGAGGTCGACGTTGGTCCAGACATTCTGCACGTCGTCGTCTTCGTCCAGCACATCGATCAGCTTGAACAGGCTGGTCGCGGTCTCGGTCTCGACCGGGGTCAGGGTCTTGGGCTTCCAGATCACCGCGGTGGACTTGGCCGGGCCGAGCGCCGCTTCCAGCGCCTCGATCACCGCGCCGAGATCCTCGAAGGCAGTGTAGATGACGTGGCCGTCCTCGTCGGATTCAACATCTTCGGCGCCGGCCTCGATGGCCGCTTCCATCATCGCGTCCTCGGAGCCCGCCGCGCTCGGATAGGTGATCTGGCCCAAACGGTCGAACATGAAGGCCACCGAGCCGGTTTCGCCCAGATTGCCGCCGGCCTTGTTGAAGGCGGTGCGGATGGTGGACGCGGCGCGGTTGCGGTTGTCGGTCAGCGCCTCGACGATCACGCCGATGCCGCCGGGGCCGAAGCCTTCGTAGCGGATCTCCTCGTAGTTGTCGGTTTCGCCGCCCAGCGCCTTCTTGATCGCCCGCTCGATATTGTCGCGCGGCATGGACTCGGCCCGGGCGTTGTTGATCGCCAGCCGCAGCCGGGCGTTGGCGGTGGGGTCCGGCAAGCCTTGCTTGGCGGCCAGGGTGATGTCGCGCGAGAGCTTGGAGAAGAGCTTGGACCGCTTCTTGTCCTGAGCGCCCTTGCGGAACTGGATGTTCTTGAATTTGGAATGGCCGGCCATGGATGTCGCGCAGTCGTTGGAGTGGGGCGTTGAAATCGGTGGGCGGCTTGTTAGCGCCCCGGCTCGCTTATGGCCAGCGCGGCGATCTCTTCGATCCGTCCGTCCGCCAATCGAAACACCACATCCTGGGGGGCGGGCAGCTTCAACATGGATTGCTGGTCCATGCCGGCATAGAGGCCGCGCAGAACTCGTCCGGCGACCCCGTGCGAGACGGCGATGCGCGGACGCCCGTCGCGGAGCGCCTCGTCCAGCCAGGATTTGAGCCGCGCGCTCAAGGCCTCGAGCCCCTCCCCATCCGGCGAACGGAAAAAGATGTCATAGCGCGTGGCGCCCTTGGCGGCGTCCGGCCAGGCGATGGAGATGTCCTCCTCGGTCAGCCCGTGCCAGCTTCCGAGACCGACTTCGCGCAGGCGATCGTCGGGGACCGGCGGCGCGAGTCCCGCGGCGTCGGCGATGATCCGGGCGGTGTGCATCGCCCGGCCGAGCGGACTGCTCTCCAGTCGCCAACCAGACGGATCGCCGATCAGCGACTTGATCAGTTCGCCATTGGCCGCGGCCTGCGCCAAGCCAAGCGGGGTCAGCGGCGAGTCGCAATGACCCTGGAACCGGCCCTCGGCATTGAATTCGGTGCGTCCGTGGCGAATGAGGTAGATCATGGCGGCGGGTGTACCCTGGCGGCTAAGCTGGGTCATCTTTGGAGATGCGCCATGTCCGAGACCGAGACCCTGCACGCCACCATCGTCGAGCCGGAAGCCGGCGAGACGCCGCCGCCGGCCGGCCGCTCGGCCGGCGCGCTGTCGCTCGGCGCCATGGCCCTGGGCGCCATTGCCTTTGGCGCCGTGGCTCTGGGTGTCGTGGCGATCGGTCGGCTGGCCGTCGGCAACATGGCGGTGGGCAAGGCGCGGTTCAAACGGCTGGAGGTGGACGAGCTGGTGGTGCGCAAGGTGGTGACGCCGAAGTCGTAGCGGCCCTTTTCGCCCGACTACGCCGGCGTCGGCATCAGCACCGAGGCCTTCACCGGCTCGCCCCGCGCCCCGGCGATCAGCTCCGCCGTCCTGGCCTCGATCACCCCCTCAAGCCTGGCCATGAAGACCTCGCGGTCGAGGCCGGTGGGGATGGGGTCGAGAATCTCCACCGTCGCGGTTCCCGGGTTTTTCCGAAAGTCCTGCTGGCGCCAGTAAAGGCCGAGGTTGGTGGCAACTGGAACCACCGGCAGGTCGAAATCCCGGTACATATGAAAGACGCCGGTGCGGTAGCGATAGTGCTCGCCAGGCTTGGCCAGATGTCCTTCCGGATAGATCAGGATGCGCCGGCCCTCGGCGTTCGCCGCCGCCGCTGAACGGCTCAGCGCCCTGCGCGCCTCCGGCCCGCCGCAGCTGTCGACCACGATGGCGCCCAGCTTGCGCAAGAGGC
>Ga0302314_10015899_pt1 | contig 12760 bp, 14 predicted proteins | sample III_Palsa_N2_3_FD_200533 | JGI IMG/M metagenome (GOLD analysis project Ga0302314, IMG submission 200533) | Peat permafrost microbial communities from Stordalen Mire near Abisko, Sweden - III_Palsa_N2_3 | ecosystem: Environmental > Terrestrial > Soil > Palsa > Peat permafrost | place: Sweden...
TCCGGTGCATTGGCGACCACCTCGTCCGCGATCTCGCCATCGTTGACCACGTCCGGGCGCTTCTTCATTTCCATCGGGGTCACCGAGGTCATCGGCTCGACGCCATCGACATTGACTTCGCCCAACTGCTCGACGAACGCCAGCATCGCATTCAGTTCGCCCTGAAGATGGGGAACCTCGGCGTCAGTGACCGCGATCCGCGCCAGATGCGCGATACGGCGGACGGTGGCGGCATCGACGGACATTATATGGGGCCTCTCACGGCGGAATTCAGCCCGCCGTATAGCAGACGGGCCTTTTGCGCCGCAACCGCAGCAACCCGACGTCCCGGCGCCTGAGAGCGAATTTGGGCGGCGAAAGCCTGCCGACGAAACCATTTTGGTCCCCCCGCGTAGTCGTCCTGAAATAGGCGGGGGGTTTATTCGCCCGGCACCAAAGAATTTGGAGGCGGTACCATGTGGATGACGGACAACGACAGCACCCGATCGGAAGGCTGGGACCCCGCCCTCTGGTCGATCGGCACCGTACTCGGCGCCGCGATCTTCTACCTCGCCTGTCTGGCCTAAAGAAACGCGAGGACAGCACCATGGCTGAAGCGAAAGAGCTGCAGCAAAAGGCTGAAATGTTCGAGCGACGCGCCAAAAATGCGACCGATCCCATCACCAAACACCACTACCGGGAGATGGCGGCGCATTATCGGTCTCTTGCCGTCGAACATTTGAAGGTCAACCGCGACGAGCCGGCGCATTAATCCGGAGCGTCGCGCAACGCAGGACCAGCGCGGCGGGGTGAACGGAAGACCGTCTAGCCGCCCAGCGCCTGCATCCGCGCCAGCGCGGCGCCGGCCAGCGCCCGCGTCAGCTCAGCCGCCGGCATCTCCCGGCCCATTGTTATCGCCTGCCCGGCCCACAGATTGGTAAAATCGACCTTGCCGAGCTTTTCGGCCGCCGCCTTCAGGGGGCCGAGTGCGGTCGCGGCGTGGGGAAACGCCGGTGCCTCCGCCGAGATGGGTCCGACTTCACGCATCACCCGGTTGGCGACGCCGCGCGCGGGCCGCCCGGTCATGACGTTGGTAATGACGGTGGAATCATCGCGCGCCTGGGCGAGCGCGATACGGGCCGGCGCGATCACCTTGGATTCCGGACAGCGCAGATAGGCGCTGCCGATCTGGACGCCTGCGGCTCCCAGCGCGAACGCCGCCGCAATCCCTCGCCCGTCCGCGATGCCGCCGGCAGCGAGCACCGGCACCTTCACCGCATCGACCACCTGCGGCACCAGCGCGAAGGTACCAGGCTGCTCGGCGATGTTGTCGGTCAGGAACATGCCGCGATGGCCGCCCGCCTCGGCGCCCTGCGCGATGATGACATCGGCGCCGTTTTCCTGCAGCCAGATCGCCTCTTTCACAATCGTCGCGGACCCCATCACGAGAGAGCCGGCGGCCTTGACGCGCCTGAGCAGCGCCTGATCCGGCAGGCCAAAATGGAAGCTCACGACTTCCGGCTTCAGCTCTTCGACCACTTCGCACATCGCGGCGTCGAACGGCGCGCGGTTGGCGGCATTGACCGGCGCCGCCGGATCGAGCCTCAGTTCCTTATGGTAGGCCTCAAGCCGCTTCTTCCATCCGGCCTCGCGCGCGGGATCCGCATCGACCGGCTGGTGGCAGAAGAAGTTCATGTTGACCGGCGCCGAGACGCGCTGGCGGATGATGTTGACCTGCTCGCGGGCCTTTTCCGCCGAAATCATCCCACAGGGCAACGATCCGAGCGCGCCGCCCTGGGCCGCCGCGATCACGAGTTCGGCGTCCATCACGCCCGCCATCGGCGCCAGCACGATTGGAAACTCGGTTTTGAAGAGCTCGATAATTCGGCGGTCTGGCCACATGGTCTTGCCCTCGCTTTTCTGAATTGGGATCGGATCAGGCCTGTAAGGCTACGGAAGAGTTGCGCCGCCCAAGCATGATCTGGTCCGCCTCGGCGATGATCCTTTCGACGATTTCGGCCGCCGCGGGAATATCATGAATGAGCCCGACGGACTCACCGGCAAACACGGCGGCGACATCGAAATTGCCCGCAACCTTCGCCGCCGCATACTCCACGCTGACCTCCTCCACGCGCTGCATCAGCTCGATCTCGCGGCCTGTCCAGCGCCGGAGATGGTCGTTGGAAAGCGCACGCGCAGTGAACGGTGCCGGCCACATCAGATTGCGCGACCAGTCGAACACGACGCCGCGCACGGTTTCGCCGCTATTGGCTGCCCGGATGCGTTGCTTCGCCTCCTCGGCGCCGTCGGCCTCGACGCTCGCATAGAACCGCGTCCCCATCAGCACGCCGGATGCGCCCAGCATCATCATCGCAGCCAACCCGCGTCCGTCGGCGATGCCGCCAGCAGCAACCACCGGCACGCGTCCAGCTACGAGATCGACGATCGCCGGCACGATGTCGATGGTGGTGCGCGACGCGCCATGACCACCGGCCTCGGTGCCTTGCGCGATCAGGATGTCGGCGCCGCAATCGAGCGCCTGCCGCGCCATGTCCTCGCTCTGCACCTGACAGATCAAGAGCGGACCGCGCGCCTTGATCTTCGGCGCGAATGGCGCGGGATCGCCGAACGACAGCATGATCGCGCGCGGCGCCGCAGCCAAAGCAATATCCAGCAGCTCGGGCCGTTTCGCGAGACTCCAGGTGATGAAGCCGATGCCGAACGGACCGGCAAACCCCTTTAATTTCGCGGTCTCGGTCTCGAGCCGGGTCCTGTCGCCGTAGCCGCCGCCCAAAATGCCGAACCCACCGGCGTTACTGACCGCCTTGACGAGCCGGCTGCCGGAGATCGTGTCCATCGGCGCCAACAGGATCGGGTGTCGAATACCCAGCTGTGCCGTCAATTCGGTGCTGATCGCCATGCGATTGCTCCCTGTTCTGGACAGCCACCCTAAGCCAGTCTAATATTCTCTAAAAATGAATACTAGAGAACGCTTCCATCTCTCAATTGAAACGGAGCTACCCCCCGTGGAGCTGACCGATCTCCTGACCTTTTCAACTGTCGCGCGCACCGGCGGCATCACCCGCGCGGCGGAAGAACTCAACACCGTGCAGTCCAACGTCACGCAACGGGTCAAGGCGCTGGAGGCCGAGATCGGGACCGCCCTGTTCGAGCGACACAGCCGCGGCATGACGCTGACTGGCGCCGGACGGCGGCTATTGCCTTACGCGCAACAAATGGCGGCGCTGTCGCGCGAAGCGGTGCTGGCCGCGCGCGATGATGGCGTGCCAAAGGGGCCGCTGGCGATCGGCTCGATGGAGACCACGGCCGCCGTTCGCCTGCCCGCGCTGCTGGCCGAATTTCACCGGCGCTTTCCGGCTGTGCGATTGAGCCTGCGGACCGCGCCGACAGCGGATCTGGTTGCAGCCGTGCTCGACGGCTCGCTCGACGGTGCCTTCGTCGCCGGCCCGATCGATCATGCCGAACTCAGCGCCGTCACCGCTTTCAGGGAGGAACTGGTGCTGGTCACGGCGCGACGCTGGAGCAGTCTCGCGGCCTTGCGCGCAGGCACGCCGGAATCCGGCCCGACCGCGCTGGTGTTCCGCACCGGCTGCACCTACCGGCAGCGGCTCGAACAGCTGTTTTCAGAATTTGGCTGGCCATCCGCGGCACGGTTTGAATTGGGCACACTGGACGGCATGATCGGCTGCGTCGCCGCCGACATGGGCGTGACGCTGTTGCCCCGCGCCGTCGTCGGGCGCAATGATCTGAGCGAGAGCATCACGCTCCACACGCTCAGTGCCGCGCAATCGGCGGTCGACACCCTGTTCATCCAGCGGCGTAGCGCACATCCGTACAGCGCGCTGGAAGGTTTTATGGCCTGTCTGAACAAGAACGATCAGGTCATTGCCGCCTGACACTCCACCGCCGCAGCGCCACCACAGCCCAGATCGCCTCGACCAGGCCGAACGGCCAGGCACCTTGCAGGAAGCCGTAAACCGAACCCAGCGCACAGGCGAACGCGAAGCCGAGGACGAGCCAGTGGCTGCGATCCTCCAGCGCGTAGCACAGCAGCATCGCGGTGACCGCGAACAGCCCGAATAAGGTCAGCCGGTCCATCCTGATCCATCCTTCCGCTTTGCACGTATCGCCGGCCGCGTGGTATGCGGAGCGATGCCTGCCCTGATATTACCGCTGATCGATGCCGTCCCGCACTGGCCTGAACGCGGCGCGCTGGTCGGGCTCGATCTGGGCACCAAGACCATCGGGGTTGCGGTGTCCGATCCCGACCGCCGGCTCGCCACCGGCGTCGAGACCATCCAGCGCAAGGCTTTCAAGGCGGACGCCGCGCGGCTGATCGCGATCGCCGCCGAACGCAACGCCGTTGGTTTTGTGCTGGGCCTGCCGATCAACATGGATGCCAGCGAAGGCCCGCGGGCGCAATCGACCCGCGCCTTTGCCCGCAACTTCTCGCAACTCACGGCTCACGCCATCGCGCTGTGGGACGAGCGGCTCTCCACTGTCGCCGTGGAGCGAGAACTGATCGGCATGGACATGAGCCGGGCCCGCCGCGCGGAGGTGATCGACGAGCATGCCGCGATCTTCATCCTGCAAGGCGCACTCGACCGGCTGGCGACGCTGCGCGCGGATCGCTGAAGCATCAGGACCCCGTCAGCAGGATGGTCTGCACCACCGCGGCGAAATTATTCAGCCCGTGCAACAGCACCGTCAGCCAGATCGATTGGCTGCGATAGCGGATGTAGCCGAGCACCAGCCCGATCGAAAACACCTCGCCGAGAAAGAACCAGTCGTATTGCAAATGCAGAGACGTCCAGACCAACGACGACAGCACGATGGCGCCGGGGACGCGCAAAAAACTCTCCGACCAGCCGCGATAGAGGAAGCCGCGCGCGAAAAACTCTTCCGTGATCGGAGCTGCGACCGCGAACGCCAGCACCAGAAGCCATAAGGCGCCATCGGCACGGGCCGATTGCAGCACATCACCCATGAATCCCGGCGTGACTTCGCGCCCGGTCGCGCGCGACACCATATCCCAGCCCATCACCACCACGACCATGGCGACGATCCCGATCAGAACATTTTGCCAGGAGGTCCAGCGCAGCGCGAGATAATCCGCGAACCGCGTGCGCGACAGCCGTATCGGCAGCCATAGCGCTGCCAGAACAGCCGGCAAGCCCAGGATCACCGAGAGCGAAAGCGTCCCGCCGTCGCCGGCCACATGGGCGGCCGTGGCCAGATCGATCGTTCCCGCCTTCCAGAAAACAATAAACGCCACCGGCCAGATCTGACCGACGAACATCGCAGCGAAGATGAACAGGCCCCACAGCGCCGTGCTCCAGAATTTCCAGACCCGCGGTGGGCGCACAGCCGGGGCTTCCATGACGGGCGGACTTTCGGGATTGAGGGAATCCATCAACGGGCTTTCAAGGTGGCGCGGGTTTCAAGGTAGGGTGAGCTAAGGCAAAGCTCTCGCGAGCAGGCTTTTGATATCGTCATTGGCGAGATCGACGGCGCCGTACATGCCGGCATGCGTTGTGGCCAACCGAGTCCGCGCAAACAGTTCGGCGTGATGCGGCGACACGGTATTCAACGCCGCGGTAGCCGCCAGCAACGCCAGTTTCTCCACCGCGAGCCGCGCTACGCGCTCGCCGTCGGGCCGGCGAAACGCCTTGCCGATGAACGCTACGGCCTCGGATGCGCCGGACAATCCCCTGGTCTGCTGAACCAGCCCCTGCAACACCGCTGCCGCCGCATCGGCCTCGCGCGACAATGCCCTGAGCACGTCGAGGCACATCACATTGCCTGAGCCCTCCCAGATCGCGTTGACGGGGGATTCGCGGTAGTGGCGCGCCAGAATGCCTTCCTCGACATAGCCATTGCCGCCGAGGCACTCCATCGCCTCATACAGAAAGCCCGGCGCGCATTTGCATACCCAGTATTTGATCGCGGGCGTCAGCAGCCGCATATACGCCGCCTCGCTGGCGTCGTCGGGCGCGCGGTCGAACGCGCGGCAAAGCCGCATCACCAGCGCGATCGACGCCTCGACATGCAAGGCCATGTCCGACAGCACCGCCTGCATCAGCGGCTGATCGGCGAGATGCTTCTGGAACACGCTGCGGTGACGGGCGTGATGCAACGCATGCGCCAGACCCGAGCGCATCAGGCCGGCGGAAGCGATCGCGCAATCCTGCCGCGTCAGCTGCACCATCTGGATGATGGTGCGGATGCCCTTGCCTTCGTCGCCGACGCGCAACGCATAGGCGTCCTCGAATTCCACCTCGGAGGACGCATTGGAGCGGTTGCCGAGCTTGTCCTTGAGCCGCTGGAAATGGATCGCGTTGACCGAACCATCGGGTTTGAAGCGCGGCATTAAGAAACAGCTCAGCCCATCGTCGGCCTGCGCCAGCACCAGGAACGCGTCGCACATCGGCGCCGACATGAACCATTTATGGCCGGTGATGCGATAGGCCTCGCCGTCACGGGTGGCACGGGTCATGTTGGCGCGCACATCGGTGCCGCCCTGCTTCTCCGTCATCCCCATGCCGAGCGTCATGCCGCGTTTTGTCGGCCACGGCGCAAAGCTCGGATCGTAGGAACGCGTGCCGATGATGGGCATGGTCTTCGCTAGCAGATCCGGCTGCGATCCCAGCGCCGCCACCGAGGCACGCGTCATGGTGATCGGACAGAGATGCCCGGTCTCGACTTGAGTTGCCATGTAGAATTTCGCCGCACGTATCACTTCAGAGGCGCCCCCGGCCGGCTTGCCGTCCGCATTCCAGGTCGAATTATGCACGCCGGCATGGGCACTGTGCGCCATCAGTTCGTGATAGGCCGGATGAAACTCGACCTCGTCGCGCCTGTTGCCGCGGGCATCGAAGGTCCGCAGCTTTGGGGTGTTCTCGTTGGCGAGACGGCCGCGCTCAGCCATCGCGGCCGAACCCCAATGCCGCCCGAACCCGGACAGTTCCGGCCCGGCCGACGCTGCGCCATTGACCGCGACCGCCTCTTTCAGCGGCGCGTCCAGGTCGAACAGATCGACATTCTCAAAGGGCGGCGACTGGTTGAACACCTCGTGGGTCGCGAATGAAGGCTGGGTCATGGGCCGTCTCTCACGAAATTCCGGGAATCAAGGGCGGCGCGGTTGAATCGGGAAATCATAGGCCGCCCCGCCCGCGCCCGGCAGCGAAAAGTGCCACCACTCCTTCGAATAGTTCACAAACCCTTGCCGGCCCATCGCAGCCACCAGCAGATTGCGCCAGCGGCGCTGCGACGGCGTGATCGATGGTGCAGCCGTATGCCCCTTCGCATCGGAACAATCATAGCCGGTGCCCATGTCGACGCTGGCTTCGGGCGACCTCTGCGCTGCCGCCGCGGTGCAATCAGCGTACGACCTGGTGGGGTCGAAGGTAGCGGAATTGTCGGCTTTCAGATCGACCAAGGTCAGATCAATGGCGGCGCCGGTGGAATGCTGGGAATGGGTGGCGATGTAGCCGAGCCGGAACAGTTCCTGCTTGCTGAAGGCGGGATTATAACGCCGCTCGGCTGCGGTCTCTCGGCCGTTTTGCGACCACGCCACCATGTCGGCCACCGCGCGCGCCGGCCGGTAGCAATCGAGCATTTTCAGCGACAGCTTTTGCCTGGCGAGTTCCTGCTGAACGCCTTTCAGGGCCAGTCCCACGCTGCGCTTCACCACGCATTCGGCGGCGCCATAGCCCTTCATCGGCCGGCCCATGAAATTGTTGACGCCGGCATAGCGGATGTCCTGGACAATCGAGGGATCGATATCCTGAAGATAGGCAAAATCGCCGGGCAAGCCCTGCGCGGCGGCAGGCACCGCAAGGGCGATCGCCGTTAACAGGGTCAAAGCGAACCGGTTCAAATTGCGCATGTCCGATGGTTGGCGGTCCAATCGCGGCGACTTTGCGGCGTGGCGCATTTACCGTTCCGGCGACATCTCAGGGGATAACTTCCAGACGCTTTATTCGGCCTTGCCCCCTCCGCCATCCGCCCCTATAGCTCTCGTTTTAATGACCCCTGCATCGAAATCGACCTTCGTCCTCGGTCACCGGCATCTGCTGGGAATCGAGGGCCTTTCCGCGGCCGACATCACCGGCCTGCTCGACCTTTCCGAGGAATATGTCGAGCTCAATCGCCAGGTCGACAAGAAGCGCACCTCGTTACGCGGCCGCACCCAGGTCAACCTGTTCTTCGAGGCCTCGACCCGCACCCAATCCTCATTCGAACTCGCCGGCAAACGGCTCGGCGCCGATGTCATGAACATGTCGGTGTCGCAGTCCTCGATCCGCAAGGGCGAGACCTTGATGGACACCGCGGTGACGCTGAACGCGATGCATCCGGACATCCTGGTGGTCCGGCACCATGCCTCCGGCGCGGTAGAGCTGTTGGCGCGCAAGGTCGACGGTTCCGTGGTCAATGCCGGCGACGGCGCCCATGAACATCCGACCCAGGCGCTGCTCGATGCGCTCACCATCCGCCGCAACAAGGGCCGGCTCGAGGGCCTGGTGATCGCGATCTGCGGCGACGTGATGCATTCACGCGTGGCGCGTTCCAACATCTTCCTGCTCAACACCATGGGCGCCCGGGTCCGCGTGGTCGCGCCCTCCACGCTGCTGCCGCGCGGCATCGAGCGGATGGGCGTCGAAGTCGCCCGCGACATGCGCGAGGGGCTGAACGGGGCTGATATCGTGATGATGCTGCGGCTGCAGCGCGAGCGCATGAACGGCTCGTTCGTGCCGTCGAGCCAGGAATACTTTCACTACTTTGGCCTCGACCAGAAAAAACTGGCGTATGCAAAACCCGACGCGTTGGTGATGCATCCGGGGCCGATGAACCGCGGCGTCGAAATCGACTCGATCGTGGCGGATGGCGCGCAATCGCTGATCCGCGAACAGGTGGAAATGGGAGTGGCGGTGCGGATGGCGGTGCTCGAAGCGCTGGCCCGCAACCTGCCGAACGCGTGAGACCATGCTGACCGACCGCCGCCCGATCCTGCTTGCCAACGCCCGCATCGTCGATCCCTCCCGGGATTTCGATGGCCCCGGTGACGTGCTGATCGCCGATGGCGTGATCCGTGATGCCAAGCGCGGCATCGGCGCCGCCGGCGTCCCCGAAGGCACCGACATCATCAATTGCGCCGGCAAGATCGTAGCCCCCGGACTGATCGACATGCGCGCCTTTGTCGGCGAGCCCGGCGCCAGCCACCGCGAGACCTTCGCCTCCGCCAGTCAGGCGGCCGCGACCGGCGGCATCACCACCATCATCTGCCAGCCCGATACCTCGCCCGTCATCGACAATTCGGCGACGGTCGACTTCGTGCTGCGCCGTGCCCGCGACACCGCGATCGTCAACATCCACCCGATGGCGGCCCTGACAAAAGGCATGCGCGGCGAGGAGATGACCGAGATCGGCCTGTTGAAGGCCGCCGGCGCTGTGGCGTTCACCGATGGCGACAAAAGCGTGACCAATGCCATGGTGATGCGGCGCGCACTGACCTACGCCCGCGATTTCGACGCGCTGATCGTGCATCACACCGAAGATCCCGATCTGGTCGGCGAAGGCGTCATGAACGAAGGCGAATTCGCCACGCGGCTCGGGTTGACGGGCATTCCGAATGCCGCCGAAGCCGTGATGCTGGAGCGCGACATGCGCCTCGTCGCGCTGACTGGCGGGCGCTATCACGCGGCGTCGTTGAGTTCGATCGAATCGCTGGAAATTCTCAAGCGCGCCCGCGACGCCGGACTTAGCGTCAGCGCCTCGGTCTCGATCAATCATGTGACGCTGAACGAGAACGATATCGGCCCGTACCGGACATTTCTGAAACTGTCGCCGCCGCTGCGCACCGAAGAGGATCGCCGGGCGCTGGTCAGCGCGGTCGCCTCGGGCCTGATCGACGTGCTGATGTCCGATCACAATCCGAAGGACGTCGAAGTCAAGCGCCTGCCGTTCGCGGAAGCAGCCTCCGGCGCAATCGGGCTTGAGACCATGCTGCCGGCGGCGTTGCGGCTGATCCATAATGGCGAGATGGATTTCAAGACGTTGATCCGGGCGATGTCGACGCGTCCAGCCGAACTTTTGGGACTGCCGGGCGGATCGCTGCGCGCGGGCTCTCCCGCCGACATCATCGTGATCGATGCGGATATTCCCTGGATTCTCGATCCCGTCGATCTCAAATCGCAATGCAAGAACACGCCGTTCGACGAAGCGCGGTTTTCGGGCCGCGTCGTGCGCACCATCATCGGCGGACGGACGGTCTACGAGCATGTCTAGGACGCGCGAAGCGGGCGCAAGGAGCAACTTCGATGTCTGCTGACATGTTCCTCATCGTAGCCTTCCTGATCGGCTACCTCCTCGGCTCGATCCCGTTCGGCCTGTTGCTCACGAGATTAGCAGGCACGCAGGATCTGCGCTCGATCGGCTCCGGCAGTATCGGCACCACCAACGTGCTGCGCACCGGACGCAAGGACCTCGCCGCCGCGACATTGATCGGCGACATGCTCAAGGGCACCATCGCGGTCATCCTGGCAGGCTATTTCGGCGGGCCTGACGCCGCGATGCTGGCCGCGCTCGGCGCGTTTCTCGGCCATCTCTTCCCGGTGTGGCTCAAGTTTCGAGGCGGCAAAGGCGTCGCTGTTTACATCGGCGTGCTGCTCGGCCTGTTCTGGCCCGCGGCATTATTGTTTTGCCTGATCTGGCTCGCGGTCGCGCTCCTCACCCGCTACTCCTCGCTGTCGGCGCTGATCGCAAGCTTGGTGACGCCCATCCTGCTGTGGTGGCTCGGCCACCTCGCCCTTGCTGCGCTGTTCACCGTGCTGACCTTGCTGGTGTTCTACGCGCACCGCGAAAACATCAAGCGGCTGCTGGCGGGCAGTGAAGGCAAGATCGGGCAGAGGGCATAGGACAAGCGTTAGCGCCGCAGCGCCGCCTCCACAAACCGCGCCGCCGCCAGCGCGCCGGAATCGTTGCTATATCGGGCGATCACCTGCACGCCGACGGGCAACCCGCCCTCGGCCACATAGGCTGATACGTTGACGCAGGGCACGCCCATCAAGGTCCACAGCCGGTTGAAGCGCGCGTCGCCGGTCGAATCCAATCCCTTTGGCGCGGCGCCCGGCGCGGATAACGTCAACAGCACGTCGACATCGTCGAACATCGCCGCCAGTGCATGTCTGGCCTTGCTCGCAATTCGAACGGCGTCGTCATAGGCCGCGGGCGTCGTGCCTTTGCTTTCGTCGAGCCGGCCGCGCAGCCGCGGCGCCATCGCGTCATAGTGTGTGCCGTACTCCCAGGCGAAGGCCTGATGCGCCTCGAATTCCTGCACGATGGGATGGATGCGCCACGCCTCCGCCACGATCTCGGGTGGGCTGAGCGGGCGCACCGATGCGCCGGCGCGTTCCGCCGCGGTCGCCGCGATCCGCAGCGCTTCCGCGCCCGTCGGGTCCGGCGCGCCCGCGAAATCCTGGGTCACGACGCCGATCCGCGGCGTTGCGATCGCGGCCTGCGGCAATAGTTCGGGCCGGCCGGTGATCGCCGAAAGCCCGCGCGCCAAATCTTCCACGCCGGCCGCGAACAGCCCGACAGTGTCGAGCGTCCACGAATAACACTTCACGCCAATCGCAGGCAGCATCCGGTAGGACGGTTTGATCGCGGCGGCGCCGCAGAACGACGCCGGCCGGATCACCGAACCGCCGGTCTGCGTTCCCAGCGCCAGCGGAATCATCCCGGCGCCGACTGCGGCGGCCGAACCTGCGGACGATCCGCCCGGCGTATGGCCGTGGTTGTGCGGGTTGAGCGTCGCGGTCGGATCCGACGACGCGAACGCGGTCGTGGTGGTCTTGCCGATGATGGTGGCGCCGGCGGCCTTCAGCGCGGCGACGACAGGCGCATCCGCGCGCGGTTGCCAGCCGCGGTAGATCGGCGAGCCGATTTCGGTCGGAAAATCCGCCGTATCGATGTTGTCCTTGATGCCGACCGCGATGCCGCGCAGCGGACCTTTGCCGGCCGCGCGAGCGCCGGCGTCATGACGGACAAAGGCGCCGATGGTCTTGTCCTGTGCGCCAATTGCTTCCAGCGACTGCGCGATGGCGGCCTGAGGCGATAGTTCGCCCTGTTCGATCCGGCGCTGAAGTTCGGCGAGCGATATCATAGGCGTTGTTCCCCACGGCGACGGGACCGGTTTTACGGATCGGGTTGGAAGCGAGCAAGCGAACGACAGCCATGTCTTTCTATTCCGATCATGACGGGTGATCTGCGCAAGTTCACCCCCTTCCCCACGCCCTCAGGTTGATCCATGCTGCAATCGGCAGGAGGCATCGTGGACAACAGCAACATCACGCGCATGACAAACCTCACCGATGCCGAGCGGATCGATTGGCTGCGGCTAATCCGATCCGACAATGTCGGGCCGCGCGGTATTATGGCGCAAACGCCACAAGCACTTTAGGTGATTTGCCGCCATCTCTCCAGCCAAAGGAGAGAAGCGATGCCCAGAGCCGAGATACTTTCAAAACAGGCGATGCACACCCTGACCCAGCTTCACGCCGAGTTGGCCGGGAAGATCGAAACCAACCGCAAGTCTGGCGACAAGCTACGGTCCCAGATGGTGCAGGTTGAAGCGGTCATGAAGATGCTGGACCCAGACTTCAATGCCCGGTCCATTTCGGCCAAGCGGCGCAATACCGGCAACCCGTGGTTCAAGCGCGGCACTCTATATAGGTCCGCCGTAGACGTGCTGCGGAGGGCT
>Ga0302314_10015900_pt1 | contig 12759 bp, 12 predicted proteins | sample III_Palsa_N2_3_FD_200533 | JGI IMG/M metagenome (GOLD analysis project Ga0302314, IMG submission 200533) | Peat permafrost microbial communities from Stordalen Mire near Abisko, Sweden - III_Palsa_N2_3 | ecosystem: Environmental > Terrestrial > Soil > Palsa > Peat permafrost | place: Sweden...
GCCGACCTCGGGATTCGGCCTGGGTGTCGACCGTCTCTTGATGTTGCTGGGCGACGTGACGAACATTCGCGAAGTGATCGCCTTCCCGACGCTGCGACCCGAGCGCGGCGTTGAACGCTGAGCGTCGCCTGTAGCGTCGCTGTGGGCCGCTCGGCGTCGCCGAGCCCTGACACTCTCTTTACAGATTCCTCATATCTGCCATCCAGAGTGATGGGTAGCGGGCACCACACCGGAGCCCCAGGAACCGACGTTACGAAGGTAACCGGAGTCGAGGAGAACAACATGATGCGCAAACTGATTGCAGTTGCCGCAGTCTCGGGCTCGTTGGCCCTGGGTGCTGTCGGCCTGGTCGGCGGGACAGCGGGAGCTGCGACGGCGACAACCCCGACCGTGAGCACGCCGGCGGCCTCACCGGCGACGCACGCGAAGCTGTGTGCCAGGGCCGAGAAGGTGGAGACGAGAGTCAACAAGCTCGAGGCCAGGGCGGCCACATGGGTGCCCAAGGCGCAGGCCAATGAGGCCAAGGCCACCGCAGCCGGTCACACCAAGCTGGCGGCGAGGATCGGCCGCCGCATCGCACGGGTGCAGACGCTCGAGACCAAGGGGAACACGCTCCTGGCGAAGATCGCCGCCAAGTGTGGCAGCACGAGCAGCGCTTCCTGAAACGCGAGCAGCGCTTCCTGATTGGTGCGCTGGCTCAAAATAGTTCCGGATGCCGGCGGCCGCCCCAAACGGGGTGGCCGCCGCTTCTGTCTAGCGGCAGGGGTGACGAGCGTGCGTATCCGGTGGCGGGGAGCGGGGGCGATCAGCCCGGGAGATCGCTGAGGAGCTCGGCGGCCAGATGGGTCAAGCCCTCTTGTAGCCCCCGGTTGGAGATACCCGAGGTGGCCAGCCGGGCCCGTTCGACGTACGTGCGGGCTTCGCCCACCGCGGCGGCGATGCCCGAAGAGGCGCCCACGATGGCGCAGGCTTTCTCGCGTTCGGGTTGTCCCAGCGGCTGGCCCAGCAGCGCCCGGAGGTCGGGGCCGGCGTCGGGATCGGCCAGCGCCACCAGGGCCGGCAGGGTGTAGATGCCCTCGGCGAGGTCCTGTCCGGCCGGCTTGAGCAGCTCACCCGCGGTCGCGGTGATGTCGAGGATGTCGTCGCGAATCTGGAAGACCATTCCGAAGCAGTGCCCGTACTCGGTGAGTGCGTCCACCTCGGTCGTCGGGAGGCCTCCGGTCAGGGCGCCGATCCGGCACGACGAGGACATCAGGGCCGCCGTCTTGCCGGTGATCGCCGTGATGTAGTCCTCGTTGCTGCGGTTGATCTGGAAGGCCGAACGGACCTCGGAGACCTGACCCTGGCAGAGCCGGGCCAGGGTGTCGGCGAGGAGCGCGGCGATCTCGGTCCCGAGGCTGGCCGCGATGGCGGCCGATCGGGCCAGCAGGTAGTCGCCGGCGACGATGGCGACGAGATTTCCGAAACGGCTGTTTACACTCTCGACGTTGCGCCGGATCGTGGCCTCATCGAGCACGTCGTCGTGGTACAGCGAGGCCAGGTGCACGAGCTCGACCGCCACCGCCCCGAGAAGGTCCTCCGGGGTGGCGTCCCGCTCCCCGCCGGTGGCCGAGGCCAGGGCCAGCATGGGGCGCAGACGCTTGCCACCTGCGGCGATGAGGTGGGTGGTCACCGAATCGAGGAAGGTGTCACCGGTCACGACCGTAGTCGTGAGGAGGGGCTCCAGACGTTCCAAGCCCTCACCCAGGAGGGGCAGATCGAGAGCCTGCGCAGCATTCACTCCCCGTGACGATAGGCGACAGTCGAACAGGTGCGATAGAGCGCTCCCCGAGGGCGCGGGGGTTGACCGTCAGCCCGGTCCCCAATGTGTTCCCAATATGATCCCAACAAACGACCTGCCGCCGATTGGACAGGGGCCTGCAGGTACACTGAAGTACGAGTTAGAGAGAGAGGCGGTCACGGTGTTCGAACGCTTCACCGACCGGGCACGGAGGGTGTTGGTGTTGGCCCAGGAGGAAGCGCGTCTCCTGAACCACAGCTTTATCGGGACGGAGCACATCCTGCTCGGTCTCATCCACGAGGGCGAAGGCGTCGCGGCCAAGGCTCTCGAGTCTCTGGGGATCTCCCTGGAGGCCGTGCGCGAAAAGGTCGAGGAGACGATCGGCATGGCCGGTACGGCCCCGAGCGGCTCACCGCCCTTCACCCCGCGCGCCAAGAAGGTTCTCGAGCTCTCGCTGCGTGAGGCCCTGCAATTGGGGCACAGCTACATCGGTACCGAGCACATGCTGCTCGGTCTGGTGCGCGAGGGCGAAGGCGTCGCCGCCACCGTCCTGGTCAGCCTCGGGGCAGACCTCGGCCGCGTGCGCCAGCAGGTGATCCAGCTCATGTCGGGCAATCAGGGCAAGGAGTCGGTCGGTGCGAGCCAAGGTGCCGCGGCGGGCGACAACCCGTCGGGCTCGCCGGTTCTGGACCAATTCGGCCGCAACCTCACGCAGTTGGCGCGGGACGGCAAGCTCGACCCGGTCATCGGTCGTGAGAAGGAGATCGAGCGGGTCATGCAGGTCCTGTCCCGCCGGACCAAGAACAACCCCGTTCTGATCGGCGAGCCCGGCGTGGGCAAGACGGCCATCGTGGAGGGACTGGCCCAGCGGATCGTGGCCAACGAGGTCCCCGAGACCCTGACCGGCAAGCAGCTCTACACCCTCGACCTCGGCGCCCTGGTCGCCGGGAGCCGCTACCGCGGTGACTTCGAAGAGCGCCTCAAGAAGGTGCTCAAGGAGATCCGCACGCGTGGCGACATCGTGCTGTTCATCGACGAGATCCACACGCTCGTCGGCGCCGGTGCGGCGGAAGGCGCCATCGACGCCGCGTCCATCCTGAAGCCGATGCTGGCCCGGGGTGAGTTGCAGACGGTGGGCGCAACCACGATCGACGAGTACCGCAAGCACCTCGAGAAGGACGCCGCTCTCGAGCGTCGTTTCCAACCGGTCAAGGTCGAGCAGCCATCCGTGGCGTTGACGATCGACATCTTGAAGGGCTTGCGCGACCGCTACGAGTCGCATCACGCAGTGAGCATCACCGACCAGGCCTTGGTCGCCGCGGCCAACCTGGCCGACCGCTACCTGGCCGACCGGTTCCTCCCGGACAAGGCGATCGACCTCATCGACGAAGCCGGGAGCCGGCTGCGCATCCGCCGCATGACCACCCCCACGAGCACCAAGAAGCTCGATGAGGAGATCACGCGGCTGCGCGCCGACAAGGAAGCGGCGATCGAGAAGGGCGCCTTCGAGCAGGCCAAGAAGTTGGCCGAGCAGGAGAAGGAGCGCCTCGACCGCAAGGAGGCACAGGACGCCGAAATGCGCGCCGAAGGGGTCGACCTCTTCGACGTCGTGGACGAAGAGGTCATCGCCGAGGTGTTGGCCGCGTGGACCGGCATCCCGGTCTACCGCCTCACCGAAGAGGAGACGGCCAAGCTCTTGCGCATGGAGGACGAGCTGCACAAGCGCGTCGTCGGCCAGGAGGAGGCGCTCAAGGCACTGTCACGGGCGATCCGTCGCACGCGGGCCGGCCTCAAGGACCCCAAGCGCCCGAGTGGATCGTTCATCTTCCTCGGACCGACCGGCGTCGGGAAGACCGAGTTGGCCAAGACATTGGCCGAGTTCCTCTTCGACGACGAAGACGCGCTGATCCAGCTCGACATGAGCGAGTACATGGAGAAGCACACCGTGAGCCGCCTCGTCGGCTCGCCCCCCGGCTACGTGGGGTACGAAGAGGGCGGTCAGCTCACCGAAGCGGTGCGCCGCAAGCCGTTCTCCGTCGTGCTCTTCGACGAGGTCGAGAAGGCCCACCCCGACGTCTTCAACACGCTGTTGCAGATTCTCGAGGACGGCCGGCTCACCGACGCCCAGGGCCGCTCGGTGGACTTCAAGAACACCGTGCTCATCATGACATCGAACCTCGGTACCTCCGATCTGCGCAAGACCGCCATCGGTTTCGCCCAGAACTCGGAGGCTGTGACGCACGAACGCATGAAGGCCAAGGTCAACGAGGCGCTCAAGTCGCACTTCCGTCCCGAGTTCCTGAACCGGATCGACGAGGTCATCGTCTTCCACGAGCTCTCGCTCGCCGAGGTCACCGAGATCGTCGACCTGTTGATGACGCGGACCATCTCGCAGCTCTCCGATCAGGGCATCGGCCTGGAGCTGACCCCGGCGGCCCGGACGTTCCTGGCCGAGAAGGGCTACGACCCCCAGCTCGGGGCGCGGCCGCTGCGCCGGGCCATCCAGCAGCTGGTCGAAGACCCGCTCTCCGAGCGCATCTTGTGGAAGGAGTTCCGGGTCGGCGAGACGATCGTCATCGACGTGGAGGATTCTCCGATCGACGGCGAAGGGCCACAGCTCAGCTTCCGGGCTATCGAGGGCATCCAGCCCCCGCCCATGGAGTTGGCCGGGGCCGGCGTCGAAGGGGAGTAGTCGCCGCTCCTTCCGGGGAGCTGTCACAGCCCGTCCGTAGGGTGCCGGCATGGCCCGTCGGATGGATATCTACCTGTGCGAAGCATGTGAGGGCGTCGCGCCCCAATGGGTGGGCCGCTGCCCGCACTGCGGGCGGTGGAACACCCTGGCCGCCACGCGGCGGGGTGACGCCGCACCGGTGGGCAGCTTGGCCGTCTCGCTACGCCAGGTCGAGGGCTGCGAGGCGGCCCCCATGTCGACCGGCGTGGTCGAGATGGACCGGGTCCTGGGCGGCGGCTTCGTCGCCGGGTCGGTAACGCTCGTCTTCGGCCCACCGGGGGTGGGGAAGTCCACCCTGCTGTTCCAGGTGCTGTCCGCCGTGGCCGGCACCGGGGTCGACGTCCTGCTGGCCTCGGCCGAGGAGTCACTGGTCCAGGTCGGCGGCCGCGCGGCGCGGATAGGGGCGGTGCCCGAGCACCTCCTGGCCCTGGCCGGCAACGATGTGGTGGCCATTGAGGCGGCCATCGTGCGCCACCACCCGGCCCTGGCCGTGGTCGACTCGATCCAGACGGTCTCCGACGACGAGCTCCCGGGGTCGGCGGGGAGCTTGGCCCAGGTCAGAGCATGCGTGGACCGCTTGACGCGCCTGGCCAAGGCCACCGGGGTGCCCATCGTCCTGGTCGGCCACGTCACCAAGGACGGGGACTTGGCCGGCCCGCGGGCGGTCGAGCACCTGGTCGACACCGTCCTCTCCTTTGACGGCGACCGCCACCACTCCCTGCGCGTGCTCACCGCGGTGAAGCACCGGTTCGGGCCCGCCGGTGAAGTGGGCATCTTCGAAATGCGCGACGACGGGTTGCGCGCCGTCCCCGACCCCGGCCCGATGCTGCTGGGGGACCGGATGGCCGATGTCCCCGGGAGCGTCGTCGTTCCCGTCCTCCAGGGCCGGCGACCCCTGCTGGTGGAGGTTCAGGCCCTCCTCGGGCCCGGCGCGCCGGGGACGCGGCCGCGCACCCTGGGTATCGACGCGGCGCGGGTCACCCTGCTGCTGGCGGTGCTCAGCCGGCGCACCACGGTCGTCATCGAGCAGGCCGAGGTGTTCGTGGCCGCCGTCGGCGGCATCAGCATCACCGAGCCGGCGGTGGATCTGGGAGTGGCCCTGGCGGTCGCCTCGGCGGCCGAGGAACGGGTGGTGCCGTCGGATCTCGTCGTGTTCGGTGAACTGGGGTTGGCCGGTGAGGTGCGCATGGTGCCCGGCTGCGATCGCCGCCTGGCGGAGGCGTGGCGGGCCGGATTCACCGCCGCCCTCGTCCCGCCTTCGGTGCCGGCCGATGCGGTTCCCCCGGGCATGGAGGTCAGGCGCGTGCGTACGCTGGCCGAGGCCCTGACCAGTACGATTCCCGTGTGGTCGACCGTGGCAGCCAGCCGCTGAACGACGCGCTGGCGATGGTCGCTCCCGGGACCCTCCTGCGTGAGGGCCTCGATCGCATTCTGCAGGCCAAGCACGGTGCGCTGATCATCGTGGGCGACGATCCGGCCGTTCTGTCCGTCTGCACCGGTGGCTTCCTGCTCGACGCCGAGTACAGCCCGCAGCGCTTGTCCGAGCTGGCCAAGATGGACGGTGCCATCATTCTGGCCGCGGATGCCTCGCGCATCGCCCGGGCCAACGTGCATCTCGTCCCCAAGGCCAGCATCGCCACCACGGAGACCGGCACGAGGCACCGCACCGCTGAGCGGGTCGCCCGCTCCATCGACGTGCCGGTGATCGCCGTCTCCGAGGCGATGGCCACGATCGCCGTCTACCGCAACGGCCTGAAGCACACCAGCCAACCGTCGGGCTGGCTGATCGATCGCTCCAGCCAGGCCCTGGCCACCCAGCAGCGATTCCGGATGCGCTTCGACGATGCGTTGACCTCGCTGACCCGTCTCGAGATTGAGGACACCGTCTCGGTGCGCGACGTCGTGGCCGTGCTGCAGCCGGGCGAGATGGTGCGCCGTATCGCCGAGGAGATTGACGAGCACCTGGTCGAGCTCGGATCGGACGGGCGCCTGGTCCATCTCCAGACCGAAGAGCTCAACGCCGGCGTCAGCGATGCCCTCACCCTCGTCCTGCGTGACTACGCCGACGAGTCGGCGCTGACCAATCTGCGGGCGCTCCCGTCCGATGCCCTCATGGACCTGCCCCAGGTGGTCGCCATCCTCGGGCTGCCCGCACCCGATGATCAGCTCCACGCCGAGATGGCCCCCCGGGGCTTCCGCCTCCTGCACCGCCTGCCCCAGCTCTCGCCCGTGCTGGCCGAGAGGTTGGTGGACCGCTTCGGAACCCTGCCCGAGATCATGGCGGCCACCGTGTCCGATCTGGAGTCGGTCGAGGGCGTCGGCACCGCAACGGCCCGGGTGATCCGCGACGGCGTGTCCCGCATGGTCGAGACCAGCATCTTCGAGCGCTACGAATAGCGACCGAGTCTGGTAAAATAGCTAGCTGCCGTCCGGCCAGCTGACCTCGTGGGACCGGTGAGGCACCTCTGAAACCGTCGCTGGCCCGGCGTGTCCGTGTGCAAGGGAGTTCTGTGTTCAAGGTCGGAGACAAAGTCGTTTATCCCCATCATGGGGCTGCCGTCATCGAGAAGCGTGAGACCAAGGTCGCTTTCGGGGAGAAGCGCGAGTACCTCGTCCTCCGCCTGGCCTACGGCGACCTCATCCTCAACGTCCCGGCGGACAACACCGAGGGTGTCGGTCTGCGCGAGGTGATCAACGACGAAGAGGTCGAAGAGGTCTTTGCCGTGCTGCGCAAGAAGGAAGCGCGTATGCCGACGAACTGGTCACGCCGCTACAAGAACCACTCCGAGAAGCTGCGTTCCGGCGACATCTACCAAGTGGCCGAGGTGGTGCGCAACCTGTCCATCCGCGACAAGGACAAGGGCCTGTCCGCCGGTGAGAAGCGCATGCTGCAGCGGGCACGGCAGATCCTGGTTTCCGAGCTGACCTTCGCCCTCAACGTGGACGAGGAGACAGCCGAAGAGCGTCTGAACGACGCACTGACCTAACAACGGCGCGGTGGCGCTTGTGTGGGCGGTCGTGGTGGCGGGCGGCTCGGGTCGACGTTTCGGTGCGGTGAAGCAGTTCGCCCTGTTGGCCGACCGACCCGTGGTGGAGTGGGCCGTGGCGGCCTGCCGCCCCGCCGCGTCGGGTGTCGTCCTGGTCGTTCCACCCGGAACGACTGCGGACGCGGACCACGGCGCGGACGTGGTCGTCGAAGGTGGGGCCACCCGCACGGCGTCGGTCCGGAGCGGCCTGTCCGCCGTGCCGGACAACGCCGAGGTGATCCTCGTGCACGACGCCGCCCGGCCCTTGGCGACGCCGGCCCTCTTCCGCTCCGTGATCGATGCCGTGACGTCGGGTGGCGCCGACGGTGCCATCCCCGCCCTCCCCGTGAGCGACACCATAAAAGTGGTGGACGGCTCCCGGACGGTGACCGCCACCCTGGATCGCACCATGCTCGTGGCGGTGCAGACCCCACAGGCGTTCGGTGCCGCAGTTTTCCGGCGGGCCCATGCCACCGACACCGAGGCGACGGACGATGCCGCCCTGGTCGAAGCACTCGGCGCTACCGTGCGGGTGGTCCCAGGCGACCCGCGCAATCTGAAGATCACCACCCCGGCGGACTTGGGCACGGCCGAACACCTTCTGAGAGGTTGAGCGTGCGCATCGGACAGGGCATCGACATCCACCGCTTCTCCGACGATCCCCACCGACCGATGGTGCTGGGCGGGGTTGTGATCGAGGGATCCCGCGGGCTCGGCGGGCACAGCGACGCCGACGCCGTCTGCCATGCCCTGGCCGACGCCGTCTTGGGGGCGGTCGGGCTGGGTGACCTCGGCCGGCATTTTCCTGACACGGACCCGGTCTGGGAAGGGGCCAACAGCGTGACGCTGCTCACCGAGGTGGTGCGCATGGCGGCCCAGGAAGGATTCGTCGTTGTCAATGGTGATTGCACCGTGGTGGCGGACACGCCGCGGCTGGCCCCCTACACCGAAGCGATGAGCGCCAAGCTCTCGACCGTCGTCGGCGCCCCGGTCTCGGTCAAGGCCACCCGGGCCGAAGGACTGGGCGCCCTCGGACGAGCCGAAGGCGTGGCCTGCATGGCCATCGTCCTGCTGGAGACGCCATGACGCCGCCCCGAGGTGCGCCACGGCGTGCCGGAGGCGGCGGCGGTCGCGGGACGGGGCGCGGGGGTGCCGCGCCGCGCGGTGGCGGCGGAACCGGTGGGCGTGGGGCGCGTGGCGGTGGCGACACGGCGCGGCGGTCAGCACGTCCACATCGGCCCGATCAGCGGGAGCCGAGCGAGCTCGGGGGCGATCAGGTCGAGGGCCGGCGCGCCGTGCTCGAGCTGCTCACCGTGGGGCGGCGCACCGTGCGCCAGATCCTGCTCGCCGAAGATCAGGACCCGTCGCCCCAGCTCGACCGGATCGAGGAGCTGGCAGCCCGGCTCCGCATTCCCGTCGAGACCGTGCCACGCCATCGACTCGACACCCAGGCTCGGACCGAGGCGCCGCAGGGAGTCCTGGCGCTGGCCCGGCCCATCGACCCGGTGCCGCTCGAGGATCTCTGCACTCCGAGCCGGCAGGGCGTCCCGCCGTTCCTCCTGGTGGCGGCGGGGATCACCGACCCCCGCAACCTCGGGGCGCTCCTGCGCAGTGCGGAGTGCGCCGGCGTCACCGGCGTGGTGCTGCCGCGGCACCGCTCGGCCCGGCTCTCCCCGACGGTGGCCAAGACCGCGTCGGGAGCGATCGAGCACCTCGCGTTCGCCGTCGTCGGGGGAATCCCGGCCGCCCTCTCCCAGATGTCGGATCTGGGTGTGTGGTCGGTCGGGCTGGCCGGGGAGTCCCCGCAGTCGCTCTACGACCTCCCCCTGGGGGAGGGTCCCGTCGCGCTGGTGGTGGGAAGCGAGGAGAAGGGGCTGGCCCCGTTGGTGCGACGCCGGTGCGACGCCGTCGTCTCGATTCCCCAACATGGCTCACTGCCCTCGTTGAACGTCGGCGTGGCCGGCGCCGTGGCCGCCTTCGAGGTGGCCCGGCAGCGGACGCAGGCCCAGCGCTGATCCGTCGGCGCTGATCTGGCAGCCGGGTACGTGGCAGTAGGTGATGTGGATGCAATGGAAGCGGACGGACGGTGAGGGTTAGCGACAAAAGTCGTTGACCAGGAGCGTCGAGGATGTTGATGTAGTCACTTCCCAGCTTGGCGTCGGCGTTTGCCCACCTTGCTCTGTTGGGTGAGGGCGATTCCCTCTGTGCGTTCGACCAGATCGATCGAAACCTTCTCAAGCTCGGCCACGAGTTCGTGAAGCCGGCGGTTTCTTTCGATGAAGGGTCCGAGGCGCTCTGCTTCTTCGGCGCTGAGGGTCTTGGTCACCTGTCGACCCCCCTCGCGGTGGGTCCAGGTCGGGTAGGGGCCATGGAGCTGAGGCGGGTCGGCCCGGCAGTGGCAACCCTGGGTCTGACAGCGCGTGCTGCGCTGGATAATGCAGCCCGAGAGCACCGGACCGAGTGCCGCAATCTCCGCCAGGATGGCCCGGCGCGCCTCGTCACCTTTCACTTCTTCAAGCATCCCTTATCACTGACCTTGAGATTAGTACTATGGCAAGGTAATGGCTCCCGGCCGTCGGGCGAAGCGGGTGGACTTGGTCCTCACCTCGCTGGAGCGCTTCTCGGCGCGCGAGGGCCTTGCCTCGCCACCGGTGCTGGCCGGTGAGGTCATCGAGGCGTTTGTCGCACGAGGGCTCTTGGGCCGAGCCTCTTCGACTCGGGGCACCTATCGCTCGGTGCTGCGCCAAGCCGGTGGCCCGGCGTCGGTCTCGGGGCGGGGCATTCCCTTTTCGGCCGCGCCCGCCCCGCGCCCCTATTCGCAGGCCGAGCGCGCGGAGCTAATGGCCGTCGTCATGGCCCAACCGAGATCATGGCGGCGCCAGAGCGCCCTGGCGCTGCTCGCCTTGGGCCTCGGTACTGGACTCCGATCCGGCGAGATCGTCGCCGCCAGGCGAACCGATGTCCTCTGGCGCGCTGGCGCGCTCGGCATCAGCGTTGGCGGAGCGACGCCCCGCACCGTGACCGCGCGCCCGCCCTATGCCGAGTTGCTCGCCCAGGTCAGCCGCGACGCTCCGGGTAATCACCTTTTCCACCCACAAGAGGCCGAGCGCTCCTATCGGAACTTCGTCAACGACTTCTGCCGTCAACTGGTGTGTGATCCGGCGGCACCCAAGCTCTCGGCCAATCGCTGTCGATCCAGTTTCATATGTGACCATCTCGCCACGGACACGCCCCTGTCGGTGCTGCTCGAGATGAGCGGGATCAAAGAGGTCGAGTCCCTGCTTCGTTACTCGCTCCACGTAGACGGTGCGCCGCACTCCAAGGCCGCCCTGCGCCACCAACTCGCCACAGAGCGCCCATGAGTTCAGGTCGGGCGATCCCCGCAGTTACGTCGTTACTCACCGACGAGGCCATCTCCTTTGCCATCGAAGTGGTCGACTCCTCAGGCGTGGCCGAGCGCCTCGAAGCGTTGCTCGTGCGTGCGACCGGACGCCGACGCACCCTCGCGCTGCGGGCTCTGCTGGTGGCCTTGCTCCTCTTGGCCATCGACGACCGTCCGCTGCACCTAAAGGCAGCGACGAGACTGCTCTACTGCTCGCTCAGCGCGCACTGGCGCAATGCGTTGGGCGTGGTGGGCGAGGCCAGCACCAAAAAGAGCCTGCTGGCTCGCTATCGCTGCGTGCGCTACCTGTTTCACCTGGCCACTTCGGTGATGGACCCCTCGTGCCAGGTCAAAAACCGGGTCGTGAGCCAAGAGGCACTCGACGCGTTGGCCAAAGAGCTGAGCGAGGCCGAGGTCGTGCTGCGCCGAGAGCGTCTCGAATCGGTTGTCGGCGATCTTTTGGAAGCCTCGATCAAGGTGTGCACGAATGAGGAGCTGGCACGCTTCGACGGCTCGGCCGGTCTCGACGCCACCGTCGTCCCGCTCTTTAGCCGCGGCCCGTCGAGCCGTGCGGGAACTTGCGCTAGTGATCCTGACGGCGGGTGGTATGTCCGAGAAGGCGATCACCGCGACGTCATCGGGCCCAAGGCAAAGAAGCTGCGCAAGTTGTTCTGGGCCAACGAAGCCACCCTCGTGACCATGGGGCGTCCACCCGGGGCGGTGCCCGCCCACCCCAACCTCGTGCTGGGGGCGTGCCTCACCCGCCCGGGCGAGGACCCCGGGGGCACCGCCGTGCGACTGCTCGCTTCGTTGCGCGTCCGGGGTTATCCGGCGGGGCGCTTGGGTGCGGACCGGGGTTACAGCCAGGCCCACCCCGAGCGTTTCCACCTGCCGGTGCGCGCCCTTGGCTACTCCCTTGTCATGGACTACAAGGAGACCGAGCTCGGGAGGCAGGCCAATAGCGCCGGCGCGGTCATGGTCGATGGGACCTTCTACTGCCCCGCCATGCCCGAAGTCCTCGTCGGGGCCAGCACAGATCTGCGCAAGGGAACCATCGATGCGGCCACCCACGCGAGTCGCATCGAGGCGCGCACGTCGTGGCGGCTCGTGCGCAAAGAAGGGCCCGATGCCGACGGCTACGAGCGCTTCGCCTGTCCGGGCCAAGGTGAGCACCCGCACCTGAACTGCCCACTCCGGCCGGCATCGGCGAAGAAGGCTCTCGGCCAGATCCCCGTGCTTGACCCCCCGCTCGACCCACCCAAGGTCTGCACCCAGTCTGCGATCACCATCGCCCCCGATGTCGGGGCCCGGCACCGCCAGGACCTGGCGTTCGGGTCGCCCGAGTGGGCTCGCACCTATGCCACCTACCGCAACACCATCGAGGGCACCAATGGCTATGTGAAAGACACCGCACACGAGTCCTTGGGCGCCCCTGGACGCAGAAGGGTGCGCGGCATCGCGGCCCAGAGCCTCTTCGTGGGCCTGCTCCTCATGACCGCCAACTTCCGCAAGATTGCCGCCTACAGGGACCTTATGAGCGAGGGTGAGGGACCCAAAGTGGCCGAGCGGGCACGGCGGCGCCGCATCAGCATCACCGAATACCGACCACCGCCGCCTCAAGCCACCTGATCTGGGTCACCGAACACCAACGCTGCAAAGGTCACGTCCGTGGTTCGGAAATCACCCTCAGTTCTGCACCAAAGGCACCCGTGAACACGCCGAACGACGTGATACACCCATCTTCCATACTGGCGATGCCTCGCCTGCAGTTCTGTCGTTGCGGTTAGGCGACTTCTGTCGCTAACCCTTTGCAGCCCCAACGGGATTCGAACCCGTGTCG
>Ga0302314_10015901_pt1 | contig 12759 bp, 12 predicted proteins | sample III_Palsa_N2_3_FD_200533 | JGI IMG/M metagenome (GOLD analysis project Ga0302314, IMG submission 200533) | Peat permafrost microbial communities from Stordalen Mire near Abisko, Sweden - III_Palsa_N2_3 | ecosystem: Environmental > Terrestrial > Soil > Palsa > Peat permafrost | place: Sweden...
CACATACCTGAGGCCTATGGCGGCAGCGGCCTCGGCCTGCTCGAGGCGGGACTCATCCTCCAGGAAAGCGGGCGCACCTTGGTGCGTGCCCCGCTGCTGGAGACTATCGTGGCGGCCGCCTGCCTGCTGCTCGTGCCCGACCCGGCCGCGCACGCCGAGTTCCTCCCGCTTATCGCGGCCGGCCGGCTGCGGGCTAACCTGATCGATCCCCATGCAGACGCGGTGTCCTTCACCGCAGAGCGCTCCGGCTCCGCCTGGCTCTTGGCTGGTTCTGCTGCGCGCGTGCCCTGGGGCACCCAGACCGACCTGTTCCTCGTTGTCGCCCGGACCGCGCGCGGGCACTGCCTGTTCGCGGTACCGGCGGCGGACGGCGTTGAGGTTGTCCGGCAGCCTGCGCTCGACCCGACTCGGCCGCTAGCGGTGGTGCGGCTGGACAGCGCCGCTGGCCGGCTGGTGGGCGAGGAGGGAGCGATCGAGCCGCTGCGAGAGCGCTTCCTCGACATTGCCGCAGCCCTGCTGGCGGCAGAGTCGGTGGGAGGCGCGGACGGCTGCCTCACCCTGGCGGTTGATTACGCCAAGGTCCGGACGCAGTTCGGCGTGCCGATCGGGTCATTCCAGGCAATCAAGCACAAGTGCGCGGACTCCCTGCTGGCCGTCGAGGGAGCCCGGGCAGCCGCCTACCACGCGCTGACGGCAATCGCGAACCAGGACGACGATGCCCGGCTGTCGGCCTCTTTGGCCAAGGCGCACTGTACTGACGCCTTTTTCTCCGTTGCGGCCGAGTGCCTGCAGATTCACGGCGGCATCGGGTTCACCTGGGAACACCCAGCACACCTGTACCTGAAGCGCGCCAAGGGCGCACAGCACATGCTCGGCTCACCGACCCTCCACCGGCGCCGCATGGCAAAGGCTGCGGGCATCTAAGCTGCTCTATCAACACACGAGTTGACAGAGCGGTTCCTATCAGGGCAAGCTAGAGGCAGGGGACGCATGGCCGCGCCCATCGGCACGCCCGGCACCGACATCAGACTGGAGATTTAATGGAATTCGGCCTGCTTTACGAATGGCAAATGCCTGCCGGCATCTCACGCTCGGACGAGTCCGAGAGCTTTCGTCAGATGATCGAGCAGGTCAGACTTGCCGAGCAGGTTGGCTTCAAATCGGTGTGGTCCGTTGAGCACCACTTCCTCGAGAATTTCTCGCACGCCTCGGCGCCGGAAGTCCTGCTTTCCTGGATCGCGGCGCAAACGTCAACTATCCGGATCGGGCACGGCGTGCGCCTGCTCCCCTACCCGTATAACCACCCGATCCGCGCGGCCGAGCAAGCGGCCACGCTCGACCTGCTGTCCCAGGGCCGCCTGGAGTTCGGCACCGGCCGCTCCGCCACCCAGGCGGAGCTCGGCGGCTTCGGCATCGACCCGTCCCAGACCCGCGGCATGTGGGAAGAGTCGCTGCGGCTGATCATCCAGGCCTGGACCAGCCCGGTCGTCGAGCACCACGGCACCTACTTCGACCAGCCCCCCCGCACCATGGTCCCCAAGCCGCTCCAGCAGCCGCACCCCCCGCTGTGGATGTCCTGCACCAGCGCCGAATCACACGACATCGCCGGCAAACTCGGCCTCGGCCTCCTCTCCTTCACCCTCGCGCTCAGCATCGACGAAGTCGGCCGCCGCATCACCCGCTACCGCGACACCATCAAGACCGCGACCCCGATCGGCCAGTCCGTCAACGAGCAGGTCGCCGTCTTCGCCATGACCCACTGCGCACCCACCACCGCGCTCGCCCGCGAACGAGCCGAAGCCGGCGTCATGCGCTACCAGCACGACCAGATCGCCCTGCTGACCTCACTGCTCCCCGAACTCAAAGAAGGCAGCAGCTACGACTACTACTCACGCTTCGTCGGCGTCGATTACGACAAATTCACCTACGACTACCTCGACAGCAAAGACATGATCGTCGTCGGAGACCCGGCCCGCTGCATCGAAATGGCCAAACACTACGAAGAAATCGGCGTCGACCGGCTCCTGTGCTTCATGCAGTACGCAGACATGCCCCACGAACACACGATGGAATCAATCCGCCTGTTCGGCGAAGAAGTAATTTCCGCCTTCAGCTGACCCCTGAAGCCACATCTGCCCACCATAAGGTAGAGGAAGAAGCCAATGGCAGTCTGGACATCACGGGATAACATCGAAGAGTTCGGCGTGTCGCACACGGAAAGCGGCATTCCCGTAAAGGAATCCTACTCGGCGGCCGATGCCCCGCCGCCAGCAGCAGCACCCGGCGAGTTCCCGTTCACCCGCGGCCTGCGTCCCGACGGCTACCGCAAACGACCGTGGACGCTCCGCCAGTACGCCGGATTCGGCGATGGTCGCGACACCAACGAACGCTTGCGCTACCTGGTCGCCAATGGCCAGTCCGGGCTGAGCGTGGCCCTGGACCTGCCAACGCAGATGGGCCTCGACTCCGATGACCCGCGCGCGCAGTACGAGGTGGGCCGTCTCGGCGTGGCGGTCGACAGTCTCGCCGACATGGAGGCGATCTACGACGGGATTCCGATCGAGAGCATCTCCTCCTCATTCACGATCAACGCCACCGCACCGGTCATCCTCGCCTTCTACGTCGCGATGGCCGACCGGCGCGGCACGCCGCGCAGCGAACTCTCCGGCACCGTGCAGAACGACATGCTCAAGGAGTTCGTGGCCCGCGGCGCGTACATGTATCCCCCGGCGCACAGCGTCCGGCTCTGCACCGACCTGATCGAGTTCTGCGCCCGTGAACTGCCGAAATGGAATCCCATCAGCATCGCCGCGGCCCACATGCGTTCCGCCGGGGCGACCCCGGTCATGTCCGACGGCTTCCTGTTCGCCAATGCCATCGCCTACTGCGAGGCGGTGCTGGCGCGCGGCATCGCCTTCGATGATTTCGCACCGCAGCTGTCCTTCCTCACCTCGGCCTACATGGACGTCTTCGAGACGGCCGCGCGCTTCCGCGCCTGCCGCACTGTCTGGGCCAGGATCGCGCGGGACCGCTTCGGCGCCGTCAACGAGCGGTCGATGAAATTCCGGGTGCACAGCGGCGGGGACATTGACGCGATGACGTCGGCCGAACCGGTCAACAATGTCGCCCGCATGACCCTCAACGCATTCGGGGCGGCACTCGGCGGGATCCAGTCCCTCCAGGTCCCGTGCTATGACGAGGCGTACGAGATCCCGACCGAGGATGCCATTCTCAACGCTCTGCGGGTTCAGCAGATCGTCGCCTTCGAGTCCGGGGTCCGCCACACCGCGGACCCGCTGGCCGGCTCGTACTTCGTGGAGGCGCTCACCGCGGAAGTCACCGCCCAGATCGAAGCGATTGTCGAGGAGGTGACCTCGACCGGCGGCTCGATCGCCTGGATAACCGACGGGCGCATGCAGGCCGCGATCAGCCAGGAGGCACGCTCGTGGGAGGAGCGGGTCGCTGACGGCCGGGAAATCCGGGTGGGCATGAACAGCAGCAAGCACGGCTTCGGCGGAGAGAGCGAGCTCGCGGTGCACGAGTTCGACCCGGCCTCGGCCGAGGCGCAGGCCACCAGACTGAAGCAGCTGCGCGCCAGCCGAGACGAAGGCAAAGCCCGGACCGCTCTGGACGGCATCGCCCATGCCGCCGAACACGACGAGAACGTCATGGAGTACCTGGTCGAGGCGGCTAAGGCGAATGTGACCATCGGCGAGATCAGCGCCACGTTCTCGCGCGTCTTCGGTGACTTCGCCGCCCCGGCCGGTATCTGACATGACCCGCGTGCTACTGGCCAAGCCGGGCCTGGACGGCCACGACAAGGGTGTCAAGGTTCTCGCCACCATGCTGCGCGATGCGGGCTGCGAAGTCATCTACACCGGTCTGCACCAGACACCCGAGCGGATCGCCCTGGCGGCCTTGCAGGAGGACGTCGATGTCGTCGGTCTGAGCATGCTCTCCGGTGCGCACATGGAACTCACGGCTGACGTCCTGCGGGAGCTGAAGTCAGCGGGACTTGGCGACCGCCCGGTGGTAATCGGCGGGAACATTCCGCGTCACGACATCGCGAAGCTCGAGGCGCTTGGCGTAGCGAGGGTCTTCCCCGGAGGGAGCTCCTACGACGACATCATCAACTGGTTCTCCGGTCTCGCGTCGCACCGGCCGGTGAGCTGAGGCGATGATGACCGGCAGCGTCCAGGACAGCGATCTCGCCAAGGTGAGCAAGCTGGCGAAGGCACTGACGGAGGTAGAGCACGGGCACCCAGCACTGCCCGGCAGCCGTCCTCCCGGCGCGTCCGTCGTCGGCCTCGTCGGTCCGCCGGGCGTGGGGAAGAGCACGGTTATCTCCGCGCTGGCCACTCGCGCTCGCCAGCGCGGCGAGAGCGTCGCGGTGCTGGCGGTCGACCCGTCCAGCCCGATCACCGGCGGAGCACTGCTCGGAGACCGGATCCGGATGAACGCGCACGGCGCCGACCCGCTGGTGTTCGTGCGCAGCTTCGCCAGCCGCGGGCATCCCGGCGGGCTGGCGGCGGCGATACCGGATGCGGTGCAGACGGCGCTCGCGCTGGGCTGGGACCGGATCTTCATCGAACCGGTGGGCGGCGGTCAGAACGACATCGAGATCGCCTCCTGCGCGGACATCGTGCTGCTCGTCCTGAGCCCTGAATCGGGTGATGATGTGCAGGCGCTCAAGGCTGGAATCCTCGAGCTGGCCGACATCATTGTCGTTAACAAGGCCGACCGTCCCGGCGCGCAATCTTTCCTTCGGGTCCTGCAATCGGCTCTCGCCGGCCCCACCGCACCCGGCTGCATGATGCTGTCCGTCCCGGACGGAACGGGGATTGCCGAGCTCGACGAAGCGTTGCGGACCCAGAAGCCGGTGAGGTCGCGGCGCGATGCGGCCCTGCTGGCATCGGTGATGAACGAGGTAGTCGCGCTGGCGCGGCGCGCGCTGTCCGATCCGGCCGTGCGGGCCGGAGTTCTCCGGCTTATGCATGACGGACGGCGCGCGGAAGCGGCCGAGCGGCTACTGCGGGAGCTGCCGCATGGCTGAGCACGGCATCATCGTGGACCAGCCGGCCCCGCGGGTGCGCCGGATCAGGATCAACGTGCCGGAACGCTCCAACGCCCTGAGTCCGGCGATCTGCCGCAGCCTGAAAGCGGAGCTGGAGGCGGCCGACGCCGACGCCGACATCCACGTCGTCATTATCGGCGGGACCGGCGGCCGGTCCTTCTGCGGCGGATACGACCTGTCCGAGGTCGGCAGCGGCGTCCGCGACGAGCCGCTGCAGGCAGTGCTCTCCACGCTGCGGTCGCTGGGCGTCCCGGTCGTCGCGGCCGTCTCCGGTCACGCGGTCGGCGCCGGCTTCGACCTCGCCTGCTCCTGCGACCTGCGGGTCGCGCGGCACGACGCCAAGGTCGGGCTGCCCGCGGTGCGACTGGGAGTCGCCTACGCCGCGGCCGGACTGAGCGGCATCATGGCCCGGGTCCCGGCTGCCCGCCGCCTGCTGCTGACGGGCGAACTGGTGCCCGCGGGCAAGCTGGCCGGCTTCGCCGATGTCCTGGTGGAAGGCAGCGCCGACGACACCGATCTGGCCGCACTCGAACTCGCGGATCAGCTGGCCACCGCCGCCCCCGGCGCGATGGCGTACATGGTCGCGATGATCCGGCCGGATGCCAGCAAGCGCTTGAGCGAGAAGCAGGCGCGGGACTGGCGGGACGAGATCCTGGACAGCTCCGATCCGGCGGAGTCCGCTCGGGTACGCGGGACGACGCAACCGCCGCAGTTCGCGGCGCGCAAGCCGAAAGGGCCGGTGATCTCCACCGATGGATGACCTCAGCCTTCTGAAGGACCCGGCCGATGCTGGCTTCATCGAGGAGGTCCGTGACTGGCTGGCGGACCATCTCACCGGCGAGTTCGCGAACCACCGCGGCGTTGGCGGCATAGCCGATGACTCGTTCTGGGAGCTGCGGCTGGAATGGGAGCGGCTGCTGGCCAAGGACCGCTGGCTCAATATCTCCTGGCCTGCCGAGTACGGCGGCCGCGGCGGGACCGTTCAGCAGGAGCTGCTGTTCCAGATCGAGCACGCACGCGCCGAGGCGCCCTACTGGGTCGGATCGCAGGGGCGCGACCTCTTCGGGCCTACCTTGCTGCATTACGGAACCGCCGAGCAGCGCGCCCGGTTCCTGCCCCCGATCACCGCCGCCGAGCAGTTCTGGGGCCAGGGCTTCAGCGAACCCGAAGCGGGCTCGGACCTCGCCAACCTTCGCACTCGGGCTGAACGGGACGGGGATCAGTGGGTGATCAATGGACAAAAGATATGGATGACGTTCGGCGATCATGCCGACTGGCTCTACGTGCTGTGCCGCACGAACCCGGATGCGCCCCGGCACCGGGGAATCTCCATGCTGCTCATCCCCCGCCACCAGGAGGGCGTGGAGGTCCGCCCGATTAAGAACATCGCGGGCGGCCGGGAGTTCAGTGAGGTCTTCTTCACCGACGCCCGAACCGCTGCCGACCTTGTCGTCGGCGACGTCGATGGTGGCTGGAAGGTCGTCATGGGCACCCTCGGCAACGAGCGCGGCGGCACGACCGTGCTCCCTTACCTCGCCACTTTCCGTCGCCAGATGCGACTGCTGATCGAGCACGGCAAGCAAGCGGGCATCGAGCGCGATCCGGTGCTGCACGCACGGCTCTTGAAATCATGGGAAGAGCTCCGGGTGCTTGAGCTGCACACCAACCGGCTGCTCGACGCCGTGCTCGCCGGCCGGCATCCGGGCCCCGAGTCGTCGCTGACCAAGCTTTTCTGGGCAACCTGGCACCGCAGCTTCGGCGAATTGCTGATGGACGTGCTCGGTGAGCAGGGGCTCGCGCTGCAGGGCCAGGACAGCCTCATCGGCGAGCAGCAGCGGATCTTCCTGAACTCACGCGCAGAGACGATCTACGGCGGCACGGTCGAGATCCAGCGGAACATCATCGCCGAGCGTGTCCTCGGGCTGCCCCGGTGAGATCCCCGAGGCACGCACTATCCCACTCTGACGACTGCAAAGAGGAGCTAGCGACATGCACAACGTCGTCATAGCCGGCGTGGGTATCCACCCGTTCGGCCGCTTTGACCTCTCTTACCGGCAGCTTGGCGCGGCCGCGGCACGGGACGCGCTTGCGGATGCCGGAATCGGCCTGCACCAGCTCGACATGATTCTCGTCGCCAACGTCGGCGCAGAGATGGCTAAAGGGCAGAACTCAATCGACCTGGTCGGGCGCCCCGGCGTCCCGATCATGAATCTCGAGGCCGCATGCGCGTCATCTGCGGGGACGCTGCTGTTCGCGTCGCGGCTGATCGAGTCAGGCGGCGCGAAAGCGGTACTGTGCCTCGGCATGGAAAAGGCCCCGCGCGGATTCATCGCGGGAGCCGGCTTCGAGCAGTGGCAGACCGAGTCAGGCCTTGGGGTGACGGCGATGTACTTCGCCCTGCTCGCTCAGGAACTGCTCGCCACAACGGACGCAACGGTCGCCGACCTCGCCGATATCAGTGTGAAGAACCACCGGCACGCGGTCGACAACCCGAATGCGATGTACCGGAAAGAGTTCAGCCGTGAAGAGGTACTGGGGTCACGGATGGTCTGCCCACCGCTCTCGTTGCTGATGCTGTGCGCACCCAACGAGGGCGCGGCGGCCGCCGTCCTGGTCAGCGAGGCCTACGCGCGGGACCTCGGAATCGCCCAGCCGGTCCGGCTCAATGCGGTCGAGGTGGTGTCACGGTCGACCGACGACTGGTTCGTTCCCGCGGCATCCAGGCAGAGTACCGGGATGACCAGCATCACCGCGCGGGCCGCCCGCCAAGCCTACGAAGAGGCGGGCATCGGCCCGGAGGATCTCGACCTCGTCGAATGCCAGGATACGGATGCGCCCTCTGAGCTCTGGGCTTACCGAGACCTGGGATTGTGCGCTCCCGGGGATGAGGCAGCGCTGCTGCGGAGCGGTGCCACCTCTCTCGGTGGGCGCCTGCCCGTCAATCCGTCGGGCGGCCTGCTGTCCAAGGGGGAACCGCTCGGCGCATCGGGGATGGGCCAGGTCCATGAGATCGTGCAGCAGTTGCGCGGGCGATCGGGTCCACGTCAGGTACCGGGTGCCAGGGCAGGTCTGTCTCATGTCATGGGCGCCGGGCACAACGCGGCCGTGCTGGTGGCCACCCGATGACCGAACTCCGGTGGCCGGTGCTCGCCACAGAACTCTTCACCGCCGATGCCGCACCCGAGCCCGGTCAGCCAGTCCGGCTGCGCGCATCGCACTGCCGGGCCTGCGGCCGGTGGGAATTCCCCGCGCGGGACTACTGCCCAAACTGTGACCAGCGTGCGATTGGTGACCAGCTTTCCAGTGACGTGGTGACTGACCAGCTCTCCAGCGAAGCGGTCGTCGCCGGATCCACGGCGATCCTGCATGCCCCGCCAGGGGCGCTGATCGAGACTCCGTATTCGGTCGTGCTCGCCACGCATCCTGAGGGAGTGTCGGTCCTGGGCGTCATGCAAGCGGACTTCGACAAGATCAGCATCGGCCAGCCCGTTCGGACGATCGGCGTGCAGGTCGGCGATCGTGTCGGCTTCGGCTACGTGCCCGGTTAATCGCGATGGACGACTTTACGGATCGCGTCGCCGTCGTGACCGGTGGCGCTCAGGGCATTGGCCTGGGCATAGCCCGCGCCTTTGCCGCGGTCGGCATGCGCGTCGTGATTGCCGACCGGTCGGCTGACTCACTGAGTAACGCGGCAGAGGAATTGCGGCCTACCGGCGCGGAAGTGCTCACGGTGCGAACCGATGTCCGGGACGCCGCGCAGGTACAGGCGCTGGCTGACACGGTGGCCGGAACCTTTGGCGGTGTCGACCTCATCTGCAACAACGCGGGCATCTGGCACCTTGGGGCACAGTGGGAGACCGATCTCACGGACTGGCACCAGGTGGTTGATGTCAACATGTGGGGCGTGGTGCACGGCGTGCGCAGCTTCGTCCCCCTGCTCATTAAGAATCCGCGCGGCGGCCACGTCGTCAACGTGTCGTCGCTCGCCGGTGTCGTGGCGGGCCCCTTCCGCGGCCCCTACACCGCATCCAAGCATGCGGTCGTCGGGATCTCCCGCGGCCTGCGGGCCGAACTGCGCGCCCGCAAGGCGAATGTTGGTGTCTCGGTGGTGTGCCCGGGAAAGGCCGACACCTCTATCTTCGATGAGATCTCGCCATCGGGAACCGCCGGTGACCAGGCACCCGAAGACGTACTCGCGGCGGCCGAGTCGATCCGCGCATTCCGAGCCATCCCGCCCGACGAGGTGGGACTGGTGGTGCGGGAGGGGGTGGCCCGGGGTGACTTCTGGATCCTGCCGGGCGTCCAGGGACAGACCCGTGCGGTGGTCAGGGAAGCCAGGGAGATGCTGAAGGCCTTCGAAGAGGCGGAGACGGCATGACCGAGGTGCGTGCCCAACGCATGCCGTGGCGGTGCGTCGCCGATGTCGGGGCCGGGGTCGGCGAGGTGCCCACCTGGGATCCGCTGACCGGCCGCCTGTACTGGCTTGACCTCTACGGCCCGACCCTGAGCGCAGCGGATGCCGCGGGCAAGTTCATCGGCAGGTGGACGCTGCCAGACATGCCCGGCTCCTTCGGGCTGCGCCCGGACGGCCAGGGCGCCGTCGTGGCCACCGCGAGTGGCGTTTACGATCTCGCCTTTGGGAGCGGGACGCTCGCCCGGCTGCACGAGGCGCCCTACGACCAGTCGGATTACCGCTTTAACGACGGCCGCTGCGACCGGCAGGGCCGGCTGTGGTTCGGCACTAACCGCAAGCCCCGCTCCCTCAAGCCCGCGGGCTCCGCGAGTTTCTGGCGCCTGGATCGCGACGGGCTCAGCGAGCAGTTCAGCGGCATCACGATCGCGAACGGCATCGCCTTCAGCCCCGCTGGCGACACGATGTACATCGCCGACTCCCCCCGCGACGAAATTGTCGTCTTCGACTACGACCGCTCCGCCGGAAAGGTCAGCGGCAGGCGAACCTTCGCGACCGTGCCTGGCGGCAGCTTTCCCGATGGCGCGGCCATCGACAGCGAGGGCGGCTACTGGGTTGCGCTGTTCAACAGCGCCCGGATCGCGCGGTTCCTGCCGTCCGGCAAGCTCGACCGGGTCGTTGAGTCGCCGGTTCCGCAGCCGACCATGATCTGTTTCGGCGGCCCCGGCCTTACGACTCTCTACCTGACCAGCGCCCGCCGGTTCCTGAGCGAAGCGGCTGCCGCCAGCGCCAAGCTGTCCGGAGGGATCTTCGCCTGCCCGATTGATGTCGCCGGACTAGCCGAGCCCTATGTTGACGCGGCGATCTGAGGCAGCCCGCGCAACGTCCGGAAGAACGTGAGCATGTCCGCCGCGAAAAACTCGGGGATGTCGAAACCCGGGTAGTGGCCGCCGGCCGGGGCCTCGACGTAATGCCTCAGGTCGAAGCTGCGGCGGATCGTCTCGGCCGGCGTGCGCTCGTTCGGCATGCCATGCGGCAGTGCGAGCACGGCGGTCGGTACGTCGATGTAGGACCCGCGCAGCCCTGGGTCGTGGCGCGCGCTCTCCCAGTAGAGCCGCTGGCCGGCCGCGATCGTCCCGGAAAACCAGGTGATAGACAGCATGGTCAGCAAGTCCTCGAGGCTGTATCCACCGGAGCCGAGCTCGCCATCGCAGTCAGACCAGAGCCGCAGCTTGTCCGCGAACCAGCCGGCCAGCCCGGCCGGCGAGTCGGCGACGGCGAAGGCCAGCGACTGGGGACGGGTGCTCAGCAGCCGCTGGTAGCCGCCCTCCCGGCGGACGAACTCGGCGGTCTCGGCCACCAGCTGCCGCTCGGCCGGGCTCAGGTCCGCTTCGCTGCGGCCCGGGCCCCGGGGGTCGGAGGGCGGATTGGCCTGGGTCAGGTACAGGCCGATCATCGAATCGGGAAAGCGCAGACCGAGGAGGCTGGTGATCAGCCCGCCCCAGCTACCGCCCGCCGCCGCGAACCGGGAGTAGCCGAGCACGTCAGTCATCAGCGTGTGGGCGAGGTCGGCCAGCACCGCCAGATTCGTGCCGTGCCGGGGCGGGTCCGACCAGCCGAAGCCGGGCAGCGACCAGGCGACCACGTCGACGGCGTCGGCCGGGTCGCCGCCGTAGCGGCCCGGATCGGTCAGCCGCGGCACCACGTGGTGAAACTCGTGGACGTTGCTGAACGCGCCGTGGCTGAGCAGCACGGGCAGCGGGTTCGGGCCGACGCCCGGCACGTGCTGGTAGTGCACCCGCCGCCCGCCCAGCTCAACCCGGAACTGGGGCAGCCGGTTGAACTCGGCCTCGTGCGCGCGCCAGTCGTAATCCTGCCGCCAGCGCGCGACCAGGCTGCGCAGGAAACCGTCGTCGGTGCCCTGGTCCCAGGCCGGCCCAGTGGCCGGGTCCGGCCAGCGGGTCCGCTCCAGACGCTGGTGCAGGTCGGCGAGGTCGCTGTCGGGCACCGCGATCGTAAAGGGCTCCGGCCGGCCGGTCTGGACACCGCCGTCGCTGCCCGTCACGTGAGCCCGAGTGCCGCTATGTCGTCCTCGCTCACGCCTTCCTCGCGCAGCACCGACAGCGTGCTCTCGCCGACCGACTCCACCCGCAGCGGCCCGGGGTCGCCCAGGGCCTGCCGGGAGAACGGGGTAAGCACGGTGCGGAACGGCCGCCCCTGCTCGTCAGTCGCGGTGGCGAACAGGCCGCGGGCGGACAGGTGCGGGTCGTCCGCGGCCTCGCGCAGGCGGTATACCGGGGTGCCCGGCACCTCGGTACCGAACAACTCCAGCCACTCTGCCGTGGTGCGCTGCGCAAGGCGGCTCTGCAGCGCGGCCTTGATCTCCGTCCGCCGGCGCAACCGCTCGTCGTGGTCGTAGCCGGCCAGCTCGGCCAGATCGGCGATCCGGCACAGCGCCGCCCAGAATGGCTCCTCGTGGGCGATCCCCAGGGCCAGGTAGGCGTCCTTGGTGCGGAACAGCCCGTAGCCTGCCTCGTAGCGGTGCCAGCCGTGGTCGCTGTTCATCCCCCGGGTGATATCGGGGATGAGCGCGACCAGCAGCGCCTCGGTGATCGAGATGTCGAGGTAGGCGCCAGCGCCGTCCCGCTCGGCCTGGCGCAGCGCCGCGACCACGCCCAGAGCCGCCAGCGCACCCGACATGACGTCGCCAAACGGCGTCGGGCTGGCGAAGTAGAACTCGGGGTCGGTGCCGTCGACATAGGTGTCAAGCATGCCGGCCACGCTCTCGTAGTTGATGTTGTGCCCGATCACGTCGGCGTACGGGCCGTCCTGGCCGAAGCCCGAGATCGAGCAGTACACCACGCTGGGGTGAAACGCGCGCACTGACTCGTAGTCCAGCCCCAACCGGGCGATCGTGCCGGGCCGGTAGCCTTCAAGGAAGATATGCGACTGTTTAATCAGCTGCCGGGCCACCGCGAGACCGCGCTGGTCCTTGAGATTGAGGGCGATGCTCCGCCGGTTGGTATTGGTGGCGCGGAACAGCCAGGGGTTGGCCACCCGCGCCGGATCACCAGCGCCCGGCCGCTCCAGCTGGATAACGTCAGCACCGAGGTCGGCCAACAGCTGCGCGCAGAGCGGACCGGGGTACTGCTCGGCCACGGTCAGGACCTTGACTCCGGTCAGCGGCGTGGGTCGTTGGCTCATCGGCACTCGTCGTCCTCTCGTCACAGCACCAGGGATGGATCCCCGGTGCGGATTAGTGCGCGCCGACGCC
>Ga0302314_10015902_pt1 | contig 12758 bp, 12 predicted proteins | sample III_Palsa_N2_3_FD_200533 | JGI IMG/M metagenome (GOLD analysis project Ga0302314, IMG submission 200533) | Peat permafrost microbial communities from Stordalen Mire near Abisko, Sweden - III_Palsa_N2_3 | ecosystem: Environmental > Terrestrial > Soil > Palsa > Peat permafrost | place: Sweden...
CGGTCCAGTTCCAGGGCGAACGGCAGGACCGCGCCGTCCGGCCGGGTGACCCGGCGCGGCGGGGCGATCAGGCGCATCTCCTCGGCGGCGGTCGCCAGGACCTCGGCCCCGATCCCGCAGCTGCGGTTGGAGTCGTCGACCACCACCAGTCGGCCGGTGCGCTCCAGCGAGGCGGCCAGGGCCGCCCAGTCGAACGGGTACAGCGTCCGGGGGTCGAAGACCTCGACCGAGACCTCGTCGGCCAGCTCCTCAGCCACCGCCAGCGCGTCGTGGACCAGATGGCCCACGGCGACCACGGTGACATCGGTCCCGGCGCGGTGCACCCGGGCCGAGCCGAGCGGCACCGGGGCCAGCTCCCAGGTGACGTCCTCGCGGACGCCGAGCGCGGCGGCGGGGGCGAACAGCACCACCGGGTCCGGGTCGCGGATGGCCGAGGCCAGCAGTCCGTAGGCGTCCGTGGGCGTCGCGGGGACCAGGGTCTTCACCCCGGCGTGCGCGAACAGGCTGTACGGATGGTCCGAGTGCTGCCCGGCCCAACCGTCCCGGGAGCCGGACCCGGGGACCAGACAGGTCAGCGGGACACCCGCCTGACCACCCGTCATCAGCGAGAACTTGTGTGCCTGGTTCACGAGTTGCTCGAAGACCAGGAACAGGAGCGAGGGGATCTGGAATTCGATCACCGGGCGCCGCCCGGACAGCGCCGCCCCGATCGCCATCCCGGTGAACGCCTGCTCGGACAGCGGGGTGTCCACCACCCGGTCGGCCCCGAAGCGCTGTTGCAGCCCCAGCGTCGGTCCGGCCAGGCCCGCGCCGACGTCCTCGCCGAAGACGCAGACCGAGGGGTCCGTGGCCAGGGCGTCTACCAGGGCCCGGTTCAACGCCTTGGTGTAGGAGAGGATGCTCACACCGCCGCCCCCGCCCTCGGGCGCAGCCCGCTGGCGTACAGGTGGTCCAGCGCTCCGGCCGGGTCCGGCGGCTCCGACGCCAGGGCGAACCGCTCGGCATCGGCCAGCAGTTCGGCCACCTCGCGGTCGGTCCGCGCGAGCGCCTCCGGGGTCAGCGCCGCGGCGGCGCGCGGCAGCGGATCACGGGTCCGCCAGGCGTCGATCTCCTCCGCGCTGCGGTAGTTGACTTTCGCCCGGCGCTCCATGGTGTGGTGGCCCTCGAAGCGGTAGGTACGGCAGCGGAGGAACCCCGGGCCCTGTCCGGCGCGGGCCCGGGCGGTGGCCTCCGTGGCCGCGGCGAGTACCGCCTCGGTGTCCATGCCGTCCACGTCGGCCGCCGGGATGCCGAAGGCGGCGGCCCGGCCCAGGGCGCTGCCGGCCACCGCCACCGAGGCCGGCAGTGTGGTCGCGTAGCCGTTGTCCTCGCAGACGAACAGCACCGGCAGCCGCCACATCGAGGCCAGGTTCAGCGACTCCAGCAGCACGCCCTGGTTCAGCGCGCCGTCGCCGAAGAAGCTGACCACCACCCGGTCCTCGGCGGCCTGTCGGGCCGCCCAGGCCGCGCCGACCGCGATCGGCGCGCCCGCGCCGACGATGCCGTTGGCGCCGAGGATGCCCAGGGACAGATCCGCGGCGTGCATCGAGCCGCCCCGGCCTCGGTTCAACCCGTCGCTGCGGCCCGCGAGTTCGGCGAGCAGCCGACGCGGGTCCGCGCCCTTGGCCAGCACGTGGCCGTGGCCCCGGTGGGTGCTGGTGATCCGGTCCTGCGGCTGGAGCGCCGCGCAGACCCCGACCGCGACCGCCTCCTGCCCGATGTACGGGTGGGTGCCGCCGACGATCGTGCCGGACTTGACCAGCGCCAGGGCCAGCTCCTCGAAGCCGCGGATCAGCCTGAGCATCCGGTAGCGCCCCGCGGGCGCGTCCAGTTGCGGAAGTTGATGGACTGTCACGTCGTGCCGGTCCAGATGGTCGGGCAGAACTCCGGGTCCGCGTAGTCGGGTTGTCCCTGCGGGGTGCGCCGGACCAGCACGTCGTGGTTGTAGACCACGTCGCTGCCGTCCGGCCGCTGGTAGCGGCGGTAGGCGTTGTCGCCGTCCTGGAGGTGCAGCGAGACGGCCCGGCGCGGCGCGTCGGACAGGTTGGCGCCGCTGCCGTGGTAGGTCCGGCAGTGGTGGAAGCTGACGTGCCCGCGCGGGATCTCGATCGGGATCCTGCGCACCTGCTCTCCGTTGAACTTGGCGTTCTCCTCCAGCAGTTGCTCCAGTTCGCCGCGGTCGCGCCGGGCGAAGTGGCGGCTGGAGTCCTCGGCGACGTCCAATTCGCGCCAGCGGTGGCTGCCGTCGACCATGGTGATGGTGCCGTTCTCCACGCCGCAGTCATGGAACGGGATGAAGGCCGTGAGCATCCGCTCCGAGCTACAGGTCTGCCAGTAGTGCCGGTCGAAGTGCCACGGCACCTGGTTGCTGGGCTCCTCCGGCACCGGCGGCTTGTAGATCAGGGTCGCCTGGAACACCCGGATCTGCTCGGCCTCGGCCAGCCGCGCGGCCACCGCGCCCACCAGCGGCTTGCGCAGGATCGCGGCGATGGCGTCGCTCTCGTAGTGGACGTAGTCGTTGTGCCGCTGGACCGGGCCGTGGGCGGCCTCCCAGTGCGCCAGGTTCGGCGGACGGACCGGCAGGGTGCGGTCCTGCTCGCCCCGGTAGTAGCGCTCGGTGGCGGCCTGGAGGGTGTCCAACTCCTCGTCGGTGAACAGCCGGCGGGAGAGGTACCAGCCGTGCTCGGCGTAGCCGGCCACCTCCTCGTCGGTGGGCAGCAGTGCGCGCTCGGCGTCGGTCAGCCGGGATGCGGTCGACTGGAACTCGGTCAGGGTAGGCATCGGTCGTTCGTCCCTCCTGGAGGGGATGGCTGGTCGGCGGGCTAGAGCGAGGCGGTGGCGTTCTGCCGTTCGACTGCCTCGTACAGGGCCTTGATGTTGGCGGTGCCGAAGGTGCCCGCTCCCTGACGCTCTATCAGCTCCAGGAAGAAGGTCCGCCGGGCGTGCACCGAGCGGGTGAAGATCTGGAACAGCTGGCCGCCGTGGTCCTGGTCGACCAGGACGTCCAGCTCGCGCAGGGTGTCCACCGGGATCGCGATCCGGCCGAGACGCTCCACCAGGTGCTCGTAGTACGCGCCGGGGGTGGTCAGGAAGCCCACTCCGCGGCTGCGGAAGGTCCGCACGGCGGTGGCGATGTCGCCGGTGCGGAACGCGAGGTGCTGCACCCCGGTCCCCTCGTGCGACTCCAGGAAGGTGTCGATCTGGCCCGGCTGACGCGAGGTGTCGGGCTCGATCAGGGTGAAGGTCACCGCCCCGGACGGGCTCTGCACCACGCTGGAGTCCATGGCCTGCGCGCCGACCTCGATGTAGTCGCCGAAGATCCAGTGGAAGCCGAGGGCCGCCTCGCAGAAGCGCACGGCGGGTGCGAGCTCCCCGGCCGGTACGCAGATCGCGGCGTGGTCCACCGCCTCCAGCAGTTCCCCGGGCGCGGCCGGCTGCGGGCTCCCGGCCGGGACCTCGACGAAGCGCAGGGCCACGTCGCCGAAGGCGGCCACCAAGCCCGGCTCGGTCTCCCGGGCGCCGTGCCGGACCGCGCGGTCCACCGCGGCCCCCGGGTCCAGGCAGCCGAGCGCGATCACCGCGACGCCGTCGCCGTGCCGTGCCACGAAGTCGGCCACCGGATGGTCGGGGTCGGCGGCGGAGCTGAGCCGCAGCCGGATGTCGCCCTGGCTCAGGTGGACGGTGCGCAGACCCGGGACGGCATCCGGCTGCTGGGGATCGCGGCGGAAGCCGAAGCCCGCGACCAGGTCGGCCGACGCCTCCTCGGCGTCCGCGCAGTGGTATTCGATGTGGGCGATGCCCTGGACGGTCAACGGAGCTCCCCGGACTGGTGGTGCCTGATGGCACGGGTGGTGGGCGGCCCGAAGATCAGGCTCAGGTTGTGGCCGCCGAAGGCGAAGGAGTTGGACAGGGCGGCCCGGATGGGCGCGGTCCTGGCCCGGTCGCGGATGTGGTCCAGGTCGCAGGCGGGGTCGGGGTCGTCCAGGTTGAGCGTCGGCGGCAGCACCCCCCGGGCCACCGCCAGCGCGGTGACCACGGCCTCGACCGCGCCGGACGCGCCGAGCAGGTGCCCGGTGGCGCCCTTGGTGGAGCTGACGGCGGGCTGGTCGTCGCCGAACACCGCCCGCAGCGCCTCGGTCTCGGCGATGTCGCCGAGCTTCGTCCCGGTGCCGTGGGCGTTGACGTAGCCGACATCGGCGGGGTCGAGTCCGGCGCTGGCCAGGGCGGCCCGCATGGAGTCGGCCGCGCCCGCGCCGTCCGGGCGGGGCATGGTCGGGTGGTGCGCGTCGGTGGACGCGCCCCAGCCGGTCAGGTCCGCGTAGCCGGCCGCGCCCCGGGCGTCCGCGTGCTCAGTCCGTTCGAGCACCAGCACGGCGCTGCCCTCGCCGAGGACGAAGCCGTTGCGGCGGCGGTCGAAGGGTCGGCTCGCCTGTTCCGGCTCGGTCCAACCATGCGACAGGGCTCGGGCGTTGGTGAAGGCGGCGGCGATCGTCGGATGCAGCGAGGCGTCGCTGCCGCCGCAGACCACCACGTCCGCGTCGCCGGCCCGGATCAGCCGCAGCGCCTCGGCCACCGCCTGCGCCCCGGCCGCGCAGGCCGTCACGATGGCCGAACTGTAGCCTCGGATACCGTGTTTGATGGCTATCCGGGCGGCCGCCATATTGGACAGCATGCCCGGCAGCAGGTACGGGCTGACTCCGGGACGACCGCGCTCCAGCCGCCGGTGCGACTGCTGCTCGAAGGTCTCCAGCCCGCCGCCGCCAGTGGCCAGCACCACGGCGACCCGGAGCGGGTCGACGTCCCGGCCGACCACCAGGCCGGCGTCGGCCAGGGCGTCGTCCGCCGCCGCCAGGGCGAGCAGCACGAAGCGGTCCACACAGCGGGTCTCGGTCGGCGGCAGCACCTCGCGGCCGTCCACGGCGGGAGCGATCCCGGCGGCCTCCAGCCAGCCGTGCGCCGGGTGGCCGGGCGGCACCGCGGTGATCCCGTGGCGTCCGGCGAGCAGGGCGTCGAAGACCTCCTCCGGCTTGCGACCGACCGGGGTGACCAGGCCCATGCCGGTCACCACGGCCGACTCCCGGGCGCGGCGCGGCGCGGTCGTCCTGTTCGGCGCGGTCATCCGGCGGACATCCCTTCCAGATGGCGCTGACGCAGCAGCACCTTGCGGACCTTGCCGGTCGGGCCGAGCGGGATCTGCCGCTCGTCGACCACCAGTACCTGCCGCACGGTCGCGGCCGTGGCCGGGTGCAGCGCGGTGGTGACCTCCTTGGCGCGGTCCGCCGCCGGGTCGGCCTCGGCGTGCAGCCGCAACAGCACGTCGGTCACCACCCGGTCGCCCTCACGCACCGCGACCACGGTGCAGTCCAGCACGTCAGGGCAGGCGGCGAGCACCCGCTCCTCGGACATGGCGGTGAACAGCCGCTCCCCGCCGCCGAGGTCCACCGAGTCGACGGCCCGGTCCACGTGGTAGTAGTAGCCCTCCTCGTCCCGGTACATCAGGTCGCCGGTGAGGAAGTAGCCGCGCACCCGGGTGCGGTAGGTGGTGACCGAGTCGTTCCAGTAGCCGGGGGCCAACGTGGGGGAGCGGGTGCCGAGTTCGCCGACCTCGTTCGGGCCGAGCGGTTCGCCGTCCGGACCGAGCACCGCGCAGTCGACGAAGGTGTGCGGACGTCCCACGCAGCGGCCGTAGTGGTCGGTGTCCGGGCTGTGGGTGATGAAGAAGTGCGAGTGGCCCATCTCGGTGGAGCCGAGGCCGTCCACGAACAGTGAGCCGGGCACCTGGGCGCGGCCGTCGCGGGTGACGCTCTGCCGCGAGCCCACGGCCACCAGCCGTCGGATGTGGGCCTCGTGGGCGCAGTCCCCGGTGTTCCACCACAGTGCGACCGAGTCGAGTTGACGCTTCGTCAGATCGAACTGCGCCAACTCGGCCCAGGTGGAGGCGAAGCCCATGATCCCGCGCGGCTGCCACTGCTCCGCCGCGTCCAGCACGCCCTGGCCGGACTGCCTTGACAGCAGTGCGAGTTCGGCGTGGGCGCTGAGTGCCAGGTTGACCGCGATCAGGGTGGCGGCGTGCGGCGCGGGCAGGGCGCTGAGCATCCGGTCCGAGCCCTGGGCCCGGGGGAGGGTGAGTCGGTGCCGGATCGCCGCGTACAGGCTGGCGTGTGAGTGCACCACCGCCTTGGGCATGCCGGTGGTGCCGGAGGAGTGGGTGATCGCCACCGGGTCGTCGGCGGCGTGCCGGTAGGCGGCCGGCGCTGCCTCGGGATCGCCGGAGCCCAGATCCGTGATCTCCGGCAGCAGCGGCGTCCCGGTGTCGTGCCCGGCCAGTGCGTCGCGGTGGGGCCGGTCGGCCAGTACGCCGGTGGCGCCCAGCCGGTGGATGTAGCGGGCCGCCCGCTCGCCCTCCAGGTTCGGGTTCACCAGCGCCGGGATCGCGCCCAGCCGGGCCAGCGCCAGGAAGGCCAGCACGGTGTCGGACACGTCCGAGGTGTAGACCACGACCGGGTCCCGTGGGGACACGCCGAGGGCGTGCAGCGCCGCCGCTCGGGCGCGGACCGCGAGGTCCAGCTCGTTCAGGGTGAAGGGCTGCCAGGCGGGGTGGCCGTCGACCGCGGTGTCGAAGGTCAGCAGCGGGTCGTCCAGGCCCAGGCCAAGAGCGATTCTGCTGGTCAGCACGTTGCCGGCGCCGACTGTCGGATCGCCCGACAGTAGCGCTCGGATGCTGCGGATGCTCACGTTGGTGGATCCCTCCCATGGCGCTGGCCATGCCGGTGAGATGAAGGCGCGGGGGTGCAGGGGGCATGCGGGAACGGCGCCTCGGCGGGCGCTACGGTGCGCGCGTCGGCGGTGGGGCAGTCGGATGTCAGCTGTTGTCGGTCAGCTGTTGTCGGTCAGCTCGTGCTCGGTCAGTTGCCGCTGGTCAGTAGTAGGGCGACGGCGCGGTCCTGGTGCGGTTCCGGCGCCTGCTCGGCGGCGATCAGCAGCACCTGGTCGGCGTCGCCGTCGTCCAGCAGCAGCTCCGCCAGGTCCAGGGCGTCGGCCGGGACCTCGCCCGGGGCGGCCGGGGTCGCCGGGGCGGTGGCCACGACCGGGCCGGTGAGCTGCCAGCGGGCGGCGATGTGGCCGAGCACCGCGTTGGGGTTGGACTGGAAGAAGAGCAGCGGCGGCATCCGCCGTCCGGTGTCGGCGGAGGCGGCGGCTATCGCCGCCGCCGTGGCCAGGTCGCCACTGCCGCTGGTCAGCAGCAGTGCGGTCCTGGTCGGGCCGGGCCCGGGTGCGGGCCCGTAGTAGGCGCTCAGGCAGCGTTCGGCGGCCTCGGCGACCAGCGGGTTGAAGGTCGAGACGGTGAATCCGGCGATCGGCGGCAGTCCGTCGTCGGTCGGCCCCGGCCAGTGCGCTTTCGCGAGCAGGGTCAGTTCGGTCGGCAGGATGATGGATTGACTGCTCATCAGGACGCCACCAGCAGAGCGGTGTTGGCACCGCCGAAGGCGGAGTTGACGGTGAGGGCGAAGTCGGGACGGGTCGGGCGCGGCTGGTCCAGCACCAGGTCGAGGCGGCAGTCCTCGTCCTGGCCGGTCCAACCGGCGTTGACGGGCAGCGTGCCGGATTGCAACGCCGCTATGGTGACCGCGAGTTCGAGCAGGGCGGACGCCTCCAGCGCGTGGCCGTGGACGCCCTTGGTGGAGCTGACCGGGAGCCGGTCGGTGTACCCGCCGAACACCCGGTGCAACGCGTTCGCCTCGGCCTGGTCCGCCAGTGGCGAACCGGTGGCGTTGGCGTTGACATAGCCGACCTGTTCCGGGGCGATGCCGCCGCGTCGGAGCGCGGCGTCGATCGCCCGGGCCAGGCCGTTCCCGTCCGGGACCGGACGGCAGACATGGTGGGCGTCGCCGGAGCGGCCCCAGCCGCGAAGCCGGGCCAGCACCGGTGCGCCGCGCCGCCCGGCCTCGGCCGGGGACTCCAGCACGACCGCCACAGCGGCGTCGCCGAGCAGGGTGCCGGTGCGCCCGGCGCTGAACGGGCGGACCTCGCCGTCCCGGGCCAGCGCGCGCCCGGCGTCGAAGGCCGCGAACACCCCGGCGCCGACCAGGTGCCCGGCCGCGACCACCACCCGCCGGGCGCGCCCGGAGGAGATCAGCGCGGCGGCGTCGGCGACGGCGGTTCCCGCCGCGACGCACGCGCCGGTGTAGACCCGGGTGACGCCGGGAATCCCCCACTCCCGCCGCGCGCCCTCGGCGATCCGCGCGGCGGTCCGGGCGGTGCCCAGATCGCTGTGCAGCGCCAGCAACAGCGGGGTGCCGCTGTCGTCGGCGGCCCGGTCGGGGGCCGAGCCCGCGGCCTGGCGGCAGGCGTCGCCGAGGGCCGTGAGCACCGCCTCGGCCAGCGGTGGGGCGTCCGGCAGCAGTGCCGCCCGCCGCACTCGGCGTCCGGAGACGTCGAACCGGGACATCGGGACCGGGCCGAACGCGGCCTTGCCGTGGACGGTGGCCTCGGCCAGCGGCGCGAGGCCCCGCCCGCAGGCGGACAGCACGCCGAGCCCGGTGACCACGGGCGGTACGGCGGGGGTGGTGGTACCGGTCATGGCCGCGCGGCTCCCGCGGCTTCGACTGCCGCGCGCAGCAGTTCGGTGGCGTCGTCCACGGTGCGCACCGCGTCCAACCGCTCGTCGTCCAGGTCCAGCTCGATCTGGTAGCCCTGCTCGAACTCGGCTATCAGCCACGTGAGTTCGAGCGAGCCCAGAGCTTCGTGGACGTCCTCGGCCGGACGGTTGCCATAGCGGGCGAGCATCGCCACGACCTCGGCCCGGCCGGGGACCGGCAAGGCGGTCACGCGTTGCTGCCCGCGGGGGCGGCGGCGGTGATCCGCGCGGCCACGTCGGCGGTGAACTGGTCGAGCGTCATCAGCGCGGTGCTCTCCATCTCGTCCAGGTCGAACTTGATCCCGTACTCGTCCTCGACCTGGACCGACAGGTCGGCCAGGGCCAGGGACTCTAGGTCCAGTCCGGCCGGGCCGAGGTCGGTGTCGCCGGTGACCTCGGAGACGTCGTAGTGCATCTCGGCGAGGGCGGCGAGCACGAATTCGCGGATCCGGTCCTGCATGGTGGACTCCCTGTGGTGACGCGAGGTCGGTGAACTTCGGCAGTGGGCTGGTGAACTTCGGGCTTGGTGAGCTGTGGACTTCGTGGAGTGCGTCAGCGGACTTCGGCGGCGGCCGTGTCGGCGGCGGTCGCGGCGGCCCGTAGGCCGACCGGGTCGCGCAGCAGCTTGCCGGTGGCGGTGCGCGGCAGTGCGGGCAGGAAGGAGAGCGAGCGCGGGCGCTTGTAGCCCGCGAGTCGCCCGGCGACCAGGTCGTGGACGGCCTCGGGGCCGGTTCCCGGCTCGGTGGCCAGGTACGCCTCGATGGTCCCGGCGGTGAAGACCACCACGGCCTCGCGGACCGGGGGCAGCGCCGCCAGGGTCTGCTCGACCTCGGTGAGGTCCACCTTGAGGCCGCCGATGGAGACCTGCGAGTCGCGGCGGCCGAGCACGGTCACCCGTCCGGAGCCGGGGTCCACCCGGCCGGCGTCCCTGGTGTGCAGCCAGCCGTCCGACCAGCGGGTCGGGTCGGTGGCACCGAGGTAGGGCGAGGCGGCGCTGCGGATGTGCAGCTCGCCGTCGTCCGCCCGCAGTTCCATCCCGTGCACCGGCTGTACGGACGGATGGTGACGTCCGGTCAAATCGGTGGCGATGACCCCGACCTCGGTCATCCCGTACATGGTGCCCAACGGCACGCGGTAGCGCTCGGCGAACGCGCTCGGGACGTCCGGGCGGATCAGCTCACCGGCCACCACCATCCGCCGCAGGTGCGGCAGCGGCGGCGGCGACTGGACCCCGGCCAGCAGCTCGGCATGGAACGGCACGCCGATCACCGTGGTCGGCCGGTCCCCGGCGGCCACGGCGGTGAGGATTCCGGCCGCCGTCATCCGTTCCGGGACGGTGAGCGGGACATGCGCGTGCAGGCTGTTGAGCAGCCCACCGACCAGGCCGAGCACATGCACCACGGAGGACAGCAGCACCACCCGCTCGCCGGGCCCGGGGAAGTCCGGAAGCCTTCGGTAGCGGTCGAGTTCGCCCAGCAGGTCGGCCGCCGTGCGGGCGATGACCTTGGAGGGGCCGGTGGAGCCGGAGCTGAGCTGCACCACCGCGTGCCCGCTGCTCGCGGGCCGGCCGGTGAGCCGCTCGACCACCGGCTGTACGTCGGTGAAGCCGCGCAGCCCGCCGGACGGCGGCCGATCGGCACGCACCAGCAGCTGCGGGGCCAGCCGGGCCAGTGCCGCCTGGACCTCGTGCTCGGTGAGCCGGTGGTCCAGCAGCATGACCTGGGCGCCCTGCTGCCACCCGGCGAGCAGGGCGGTCACATAGGCGAGCGAAGGCGGCAGCCGCAGCGCCAGCGTGCCGCCGGGGGACAGGCCCGCGGCGGCGAACCGTTCGCGCTGTTCGGCCACCAGGGCGCGCAGGGCGCCTCGATACGTCGTGGCCCCGAACTGGACGCACTCCTCCTGGTCCGGGCCTGCGAGCAGGAAGAGGTCGACCCAGTCCTGCGGTGCTTCCGCAGGCGGGGCTATGGGGAAACCGGTCAACGCCACTCCACACATCAAGGAGGAAAACATGGCCGTCGGTTCAAATTGAATGCGGTCAAATCCGCATGCAGACCCTGGCACAGACGAATCGTCAAATCAAGGTCTATACCAATGTGGTCCAGACCTTCTACGCTGCCAATCCAGGACTGGCCCGTGTGCGGTCGTCCGCAAAGGAGTGTGTCCGTGGGTCCGCTCACGCCGGCCGAGGTGGAACACCTGGCTCGGGCCCAACTCCCGCCGGATACGTGGGACTTCATCCAAGGCGGGAGTGGTGCCGAGCGTACGCTCGCGGCCAATCTGGCCCAGTTCGGCGACTGGGCGCTGCGCCCGCGGGTACTGGTGGGCGTCGCCGACTGTGATCCGTCATTGCAGCTGCTGGGCGACCGGTTGGCCGCGCCGATCGGCGTCGCTCCCATGGCGTACCATCAGCTCGCGCATCCGGAAGCCGAGTTGGCGACAGCTCGGGCCACCGGAGAGGCGGGAATGCTGCTGGTCGCGAGCATCTTCGCGAGCCGGACGCTGGAGCAGATGGCGGCGGCGGCCACCGGGCCGCTCTGGCTCCAGCTGTACTGGCTGCGGCGGCGCGAGGTACTGGCGTCGCTGGTCGAACGGGCCGAGGCGGCCGGGTACCGGGCGCTGGTGCTGACCGTGGACGCGCCGCGAATCGGACGGCGGCTGCGCGACCTGCGGAACGGCTTCGCCGTCCCCGAGGGGGTGCGCGCGGTCAACCTGGACCCGGCGCTGATGTCCGCCAGCCACCGCCGGGCCGAGGGTGCCTCCGGCATTGAGACGCATGCCCGCGAGCAGTTCGACCCGGCGCTGACCTGGGACGACCTGGCCTGGCTGACCAGCCGCAGCAGCCTGCCGCTGGTGCTCAAGGGCATCCTCACCGCCGAGGACGCCAAGCTCGCGGTCGACCACGGCGCGGCGGCGGTGGTGGTCTCCAACCACGGCGGACGCCAGCTCGACGGCGTGCCGCCGACCCTGGACGTGCTGCCCGAGGTGGTCGCCGCCGTCCCGCAGGACTTCCCGGTCCTGGTGGACGGCGGGGTCCGGCACGGCACCGACGTCGCGGTCGCGCTCGCCCTCGGCGCTCGGGCGGTACTGGTCGGACGCCCGGTGCTGTGGGGCCTGGCCCGCGCGGGGGAGGCCGGCGTGGCCCACGTCCTGGGGCTGCTGCGGGCCGAATTGGACGATGCCATGGCGCTGTTGGGGCGGCCCCGATTGCGTGATTTCGACCGCGGCGCGGTCACTCGCCGAAGCTACGGAATGTGAACGTCCAACGTACGTCAAGAAAAGGACATGTATATGTCAAAGCAACCGGCATCATTTCCGGGATGGGACTGGGACGACCCGGACGGGCTCTCGGCGCATCTCGACGGATTCAGCGCTGGGGTGGCCGTCTGCGACAAACTCGAACCTGTCGGACGATTGCCGCACGATCGTTCGGACTTTCAATCGCTCGGTCTCACCGGTATTGAGTTCGCAGCCTTCAAGACCGCCCACAGTGAGGGACTCGGCACCGATCTGACCCCTCTGCGCAGTGCCGAGTCGAGCACCGAGCCCGGCACGCTCTACCGGGTGGACGGCGAGCGCTGCTTCACCCAGCTCGACATCTCCCAGCCGCTGCCGTTCGCCGACGGCAGCGTCGACTGGGTCTACGCCGAGCACCTGATCGAGCATGTCACCATGCCGGTCGCGGTCGGCTGGCTGACCGAGGCCCGGCGGGTGCTGCGCCCCGGCGGGGTGCTCCGGCTGACCACCCCCGACCTGTCCCGCTACCTGCACGGCTACGCCGCCGACGACGGCTTCCTGGCCCGGCACCGGCGCCGGCTGAGCATGCTCGGCTTCGGCCCGCCGATGCCGCAGCGCAAGGCCTTCCTGGTCAACCAGATCTTCCGGTACTACGGTCACCAGTGGATCTACGACCTGGACGAGCTCCGGCATGTGCTGGTCCGGGCCGGGTTCGCCGCCGACGACGTCCGGCACTGCGCCTACCGGGTCGGCCTGCGGTCCGACGTCGCCGACCTCGACACGCCGTTCCGCACCGACGAGACGGTCTACGTCGAAGCCGACCGCTGACCCCCGGCTTCCGCACGCC
>Ga0302314_10015903_pt1 | contig 12757 bp, 11 predicted proteins | sample III_Palsa_N2_3_FD_200533 | JGI IMG/M metagenome (GOLD analysis project Ga0302314, IMG submission 200533) | Peat permafrost microbial communities from Stordalen Mire near Abisko, Sweden - III_Palsa_N2_3 | ecosystem: Environmental > Terrestrial > Soil > Palsa > Peat permafrost | place: Sweden...
CAGAACCACTGGTAGGGCTGCGCCTGCCAGGCGAGGAGAACGACCCGACCTCAAGGAGAACTATTGCGCTGCGCTGTGGCTTGGTCTCGCCGCGTGATCTCCGATGTTAAATTCCGCATTCGTGGAGTCGGTCGAGATGCCCCTCGCGGGGAAATTTAACATCAGCCAATCCCAGCTCGGCAGCATCGAAGCTGCGGGATGCGATATTTCACTCTCGAGTTTTCCAGCTACTATGAGAACGAACCGCTCACGCCGAGAGTTCCCGGAAGGTCTTGCCGAGATTGCCTCTTCTGTCAGTGCACTCCACTATACTGGGAGAGTAGTCAGGGAGATCATCCGGCCGAATGCTAAATTTCACATCGGATGACGGGCGGCGGGTTTAAGGCACAGCGCAGCGCAATAGTTCTCCTTGAGGTTGGGTCGTTCTCCTCGCCTGGCAGGCGCAGCCCTACCAGTGGTTCTGCCGGGGGTGCAACCGGCGAATGCCAGATTCAGCAACAGCGCAGGCCACCGCCGGTTTCACCCCCGGCAGGTTCACTGGTCGCCTCCGGTGCCAGGCGAGGAGAACGACCCGACCGGCGACAGCCACCACAGAAATTGAAGCCCCACCACAGACCAAACAGCAACCCGACCAACACCCCCGTCGCTTCTCTGAGCCGGCCCGCCGGAGGCGCAGTTGACTTTGATTTTCTATCCATCCGCGCACGTCAGGAGCCGACGTGACCGCATGCACAGGCCGGAGTGTGCGTAGAGGACGACCGGAGGGAGGACGACTTCCGCCGTACGAGGTCCGGCACGAAGCGGAGCGCAGTGCCGGAACGTAGGAAGGCCGACCACTACCCGAAAACCGCACTGCGCCTACGGCTTACGCGCCCGACAGCCTTGGCAGGATCCGGTGCGCGTCTTCCCCATTGAGGCTCTGCTCGACGAGCAGCGCGGCGGAGCCGAGGATGAGGGGGTCCGGGGCCTTGGCGATCTCAGGGTCCTTGTTCGCGTAGGGGAAAAGTGAGAGGACGTGCTGCATCGCCGCGATGCGGGCGCGCTTCTTGTCGTTGCTCTTGATCACGGTCCAGGGGGCGTCGGCGGTGTCGGTGTAGAAGAACATCGCCTCCTTCGCGTCCGTGTACTGGTGCCAGCGCTCCAGCGACGCGAGGTCCATCGGGCTCAGCTTCCACTGGCGCACCGGGTCCACCTGGCGGATCAGGAAGCGGGTGCGCTGCTCGGCCTGCGAGACGGAGAACCAGAACTTCACGAGGTGCACGCCGTCGCGCACCAGCATCCGCTCGAACTCCGGCGCCTGCCGCATGAACTCCAGGTACTCGGCCGGGTCGCAGAAGCCCATGACCCGCTCGACGCCCGCGCGGTTGTACCAGGAGCGGTCGAACAGGACGATCTCCCCGGCGGCCGGCAGGTGCGCGACGTAGCGCTGAAAGTACCACTGCGTGCGCTCGCGCTCGGTCGGCTTCTCCAGCGCGACCACCTGGGCGCCGCGCGGGTTGAGGTGCTCGGTGAAGCGCTTGATGGTGCCGCCCTTGCCCGCCGCGTCGCGCCCCTCGAACAGGATGACGAGCCGGCCGCCGGTCTCCTTGATCCAGTTCTGCAGCTTGAGCAGTTCGATCTGGAGCAGCCGCTTGTCGTGCTCGTACGCGCCGCGGGAGAGGCGCTCGTCGTACGGGTAGTCCTGCCGCCAGGTGTCGACCGCGTTGCCGTTCGCGTCCACCAGCACGGGATCGTCGTCGTCCTCTTGCTCCACGCGCAGGCCCGCCGTACGGGTCACATCGGCCAGCTCCCAACGCCGTGCCTCGTCGGCCGCCAAGGCTTCGGCCGCCGCGCTCTCAGAGCCGGAACCGGGTTCGGGGGAGATTGTCTCTGTGCTCACAGCTGTAATATCCCGGACAGACGGACTCGTCATATGACCATACGTCGAACACTGGGCAAACTTGCCTGCTGAGCGTAGGCCGAAAGAGGGGGACGAGGATGCGCAGGGTGAGCGTCGTGGGCGCCGGGGTGATGGGCATGAGTATTGCCCACGAACTGGCCGTGCACGGTGGTTACGAGGTGACCGTGGTCGCGTCACATGACGCGCTCGCGAGTATGTCCAGTGTTGCGGCGGCGGTCTGGTTTCCGTACCAGAGCGGCGATTCTGCTTCGCTTCCGGACTGGCTCAGGCGCGCCCGTGAACGCTTCGAGGCGCTCGCCGAGGCCGACCCGACCGCCGGAGTCGATCTGCGCGAGGGGACGGTCGTCGAGCGGGTGGCCGACGCGGACCGCTGGTGGACCGCCGTCATCCCGCGCAGCCGTGCGGCCTCGGCCGACGAACTTCCGTCCGGGGCCGTCTCCGGCGTACGGGCCGTCGTTCCGGTGATCTCCACCGCGCACTACATGGCGTGGCTGCGTCGGCTCTGCGAGAGCCTCGGTATCCGCTTTGTCGAGGGCACCGTGACCTCGGTGAACGACGTCGCCCGGGACACGAACGCCGACGCGGTCGTCGTCGCGGCCGGACTGGGCTCAGGCCCGCTGCTCGGCGACGACTCGATCTTCCCCATTCGCGGCCAGATCGTCCGCCTCGCCAACCCGGGCCTCACGGACTGGATCGTCGACGACGACTTCCCTGGTGGGATGACGTACGTCATCCCGCGCCGCGTCGATATCGTCTGCGGCGGCGTGGCCGAGGCCGGGTCCTGGGACACCGGGATCCTGCCCGAGACGGAAGAAGCGATCCTGCGTCGGGCGACGTCGCTCGTACCCGAACTCGCCGGCCTACCGATCGTCTCTCGCGCCGCCGGTCTCCGTCCGGCCCGCGCAAGCATCCGTCTGGAGCACGTCGCGGGCTACGCGGTTCCCGTCGTCGCCTGCTACGGCCACGGCGGCTCGGGCGTGTCGCTCTCCTGGGGCTGCGCCGAGGCCGTGGCCGAACTGGTCGCGGAGGTGTGACTCTGCGAGATCGCCGCCTGGTAAAGTCTAAAGCTCAACGGTGAATATCACGGCGCGGTGATCTAACGCCGCCGCTTGGAAGAAGTCTGCGATGCCGTCGACGTTGCCCCAGGTGTATTCGAAGTCTTCGTCGCCGCGGGTGCCCTCATAGGCGGAGAACGCCAGGCCGTCGTATCGGGCACGCAGCCATGCCCGGTCGATCGGGGCGAGGGCGTCCGCTACGGTCGGGACCTGGTTGGCGTGCACGAGCGAGACCAGATAGTCGTTGTCCTCGCACAACTGCACGCCTCCGAGGACGACGTGGGAGAGCGGGAAGGACCCGCCGACGCGGGCCAGGGTTCCGTCGGTCAGGCAGCGGTGCAGCGTGTCCCAGGCCTTGTCCGTCGCGAAGACGTACTCGGGATCCAGGTCCGCCTCGATCTGCCCGACGATCGAGATCACGTCCGCATCGTCCTCGGCCGCGAGCAGCCGGGATACGATCTCCTCGCCGATCGCGAAATGCACTCCCAAGCCTGCCATCGCCGGTGGATCCTCCCCGAAACGCCACGGCCGTCGCTCGGAGCGTACCAGTGCGCAGGGCATCCGTCCGTCAAAACATTGATTCGATGGTCAGCGCATCAATACGCACGCGGGCGCGGGGACGGACAAGGTCGCTCCGGTGGCGCTCGGCACGCCGCTGGCCGGGTCGAGCCGGAACACGGTGATCACGTCGGCCAGCTGGTTCGCGCTGAAGAGCAGCGTGCCGTCGGGGGACAGCGCGATGTCCCGGGGCCACGAGCCGCCGGTCGGGACCGTCGAGACGAGTACGGGCTTTCGCGGATCGGCGAGCGCGTAGGTGCGCAGCTCGTCCCGGCCGCGCAGGCCGACGTAGAGGAAACGGCCGTCCGGCGACACGCGGATGCCCGAGGGGAAGTCGACGCCGAGCACGCCGTCCTCGACCACCGGGACCACCGCGAGCGTGGTCAACGCCCCGGTCTCCCGGTCGTACTCGCAGACCACGAACTCGAACCCGAGCTCCCCGAGCACGTACACCAGCTCGCCACTCGGGTGGAAGGCCAGATGGCGCGGGCCGAACGCGCCGCGGAAGACCGTGCGCGAGGACTCGGCGAGCGTCCCGGTCTCGGCGTCGAGCGTGTACGCGTACACCGTGTCGGTGCCGAGATCCAGCGCGTAGACGAAACGGCCGGTCGGGTCCTCGGCGATCATGTGCGCGTGCGGACCGGCCTGGCGCTCGGCGTAGGGCCCCGAGCCCTCGTGCTGGACCACGCCGGTCCGCTCGCCGAGAGTGCCGTCTGCCAAAACCGGGTGCACCGCGACCGAGCCCGACAAGTAGTCTGCGGCCACGAGGTGCGTGCCGCCGTTGACCAGCGCCACGTGGCAGGTCCCTAATCCGCCGGTCGGCTGGACGTTGAGCAGTGACAGCTCGCCATCCTCGCTCAGCTCCAGTGCCGCGACCGCGCCATCCGCCTCGTTTTCGCAGGCCGCGTACACGAAGCGGCCGTCGGCGCTGGAGACGACCCAGGTGGGGTTCACGGTCGGGCTGACCGGTGTGACGCCGCGCAGCCCGATCGCCGAACCGTCGGCCGCGACCCACGCCCGGAAGACGCCGCGATCCGCGGTCACCCCGTGCGTGTAAGCGCCGATCGTCAGCTCAATGATATCCGGCATCGTTATTCGACACCCGAGACCACGGCCAGCGCGTCGATCTCGACGAGCATCTCCTCGTGCGGCAGTCCGGTGAACACCGTCGTGCGTGCGGGCAGCACCCCGCTCGGCACGTGCTCGGCGACGAACTCGCCGTACGCCTCGTTCATCGCGGCGAAGTCCTCGCGCTTGGTCAGGTAGACGCGGAACATGATCACGTCCTCGACGCTCGCGCCGCCCGCCTCCAGGATCGCCCGGACGTTCTCCAGCGTGCGCAGCGTCTGCGCCTTGACGTCCCCGAGGCCGATGTACTCGCCCAGCTTCGGATCCATCGGGCCCTGCCCCGCCACCTGCAGCATCGGGCCCTTGCGGACGCCCTGCGAGAAGGTGTGCGCGGGGGCCGGCGCGGCGTCGGTGCGGATCGCCGACTTCTGGTGCGTCATCGCTGTTCCGTTCTTCTTCGAGGAGGATCCCAACCGCAGTCGGCGGAGATCGCCGCCGCCGTCGTGAGCAGGTCCGGCAGCAGCGCCAGCACCTGCTCGTAGTCGAGCAGGACGTCGGGCACCGAGATCGACGCGGCGGCCACGATCCGGCCGCTGGCGTCCCGGATCGGCGCGCCCACGCAGTTGATGAAGGTCTCGTGCTCGCCATGATCCACCGCGTAGCCCTGCTCGGCCACCCGCGCCAGCTCGGCCAGCAGCGACTCCGGGCCGGTGAGCGTGTTCGGCGTCATGGCCTCGTACTCGATGGCTTCGGCGACCGCACGCCGCTCCTGGACCGGCAGGCCGGCCAGCAGTATCTTCGCGACGGCCGTGCAGTGCAGCCGGGCGCGCAGGCCGATGCGCGAGTACATCCGCACCGGGTGCCGCGAGTCGTACTTGTCGATGTAGACGACCTCGCCGCCCTCGTACGCCGCGAGGTGCACGGTGTGGCCGGTCTCCCGGTTGAGCGCCGCGAGGTGCACCGCGGCGGCGGCGCGCACCGGCCGCTGCTCGAGCGCGCGGCTGGAGAGCGCGAACAGGCCGGCGCCGAGGTGGTAGCGGTACCCGGCGTCCCGGTAGACGAGCCGGTCCTCCTCGAGCGTGCGCAGCAGCCGCAGGACCGTGGTCTTGTGCACGTCGAGCTGCGCGGCCAGGTCGTCCAGCGAACGCGGGCCCTCGGCGAGTTCGGTCAGCAGGCGCAGCGCGCGGCCCAGGCTCTGGCTCATAGGGCGGGCTCCAGCGCGGGCGAGGTGAACCGGGAGCCGCTCGCGCGGGTCGCGGCCCACTGCTCGGGTGAGCAGCCCAGCAGCACATCAAGTACCGCGGGCGACGGCGGCGTGCCGTGGTCGCCGTGCACCATGAGTGCGGACGCGGCGCACACGTGGCCGAGCCGCAGACGACGCCGCTGGTCGTAGCCGCGCAGCAGCCCGGCCAGATAGCCGGCGGCGAACGCGTCGCCCGCGCCGATCGGCTCGACCACCTCGACGTTCAGCGCGGGCTCCGTGACGATGCCGTCTTCATCGAACGCTGTCACGCGGTGGCCTGAGTCTTTCACCACGAGGACGCGCGGATTCGGCAGCAGGGCACGAAGACGCCGCGGATCATCGGTGCCGAATACGTGCCCTGCCTCGTCGGCGCCGAGCAGAACCACGTCCGCCTGGTCGGCCAGTCCGGCGAGGATCTCAGCGGGCTGAGGACCGGTGCCCGGACCCTCGTGCCGATGCCAGAGACCCGGCCGCCAGTTGAGATCGAAGCTCACCAGCTGACCGGGCAGACGCCGTCGCAACACCGCCTCGACCAGCCGCTTTCCGCCCTCGCGCCCACCGCGGTAGCCGAGCGCCGCAGTGATCCCGGACAGGTGCACGAGCCGGGCCCCGGCCAGTGAGGCCGCCGCCTCGGGCGTCTCCAGCGACTCGGGACCCAATGCGGAGGCGGCGGATTCACTCCGGTAGTAATGCAGCCTGCTGTTTTCCGGACCGAGGTCGTGAGGAGAGCCGCTTGCCCCGCCGATCTCCTTGACATACAGGCCCGTAGGACGATGCGGATCCGCGGCCACCGCCGAGGTGTCCACGCCGCGCTCGGCCAGTTGACCGAGCACCAGCCGACCGAAACCGTCCGCGCCGACGCGGCTGATCCACGAGGTCGACACGCCGAGCGCGGCCAGTCCGCAGGCCACGTTCGACTCCGCTCCGCCGACGCCGCGGTGGAAGAGCTCGGAGTCCTCCAGCGGTCCGGGCCGCCCGGCGACCAGCGCCGCCATGGTCTCGCCGACGCAGACCGCCTCGGGAGTGCGCACGGCACTCGTCTCCGGCACTCGTCCCTCCACTCGTCTTCGCGCGAAAGGTCCTTGCATTGACCATCGTCGAGCCGCGATGCTACAAGTTCGAGGACACACGGCGCAATAATCGTTGCGTATTTTGCAATATGCACCGAGCGGGAAGGGCCGCGCCGCATGACTCCGACGGAAGCTCCGATCGACCCCGAGGCGCTGGCCGCCCACGCCGACGAGGCGCTGGACTGGCGGTTCAAGGCGATCCCGGTGGCCGCCTGGGGCAAGACCGCGGGCCAGTTCCTTTCCCAAGGCGGGCCGCGGTTGTCCGAGCTCGGCACGCCGCTGCTGACGCTCGACGCGCCCGCCCTGGAGTCGAACCTGCGGGCCATGGCCGAGTACTGCGCCGACGCCGGAGTCCTGCACGCGCCGCACGGCAAGACGACGATGGCGCCCGCACTCTGGTCCCGGCAGTTGGAGGCGGGTGCCTGGGGGATCACCGTCGCGAACGTGCCGCAGCTGCGGGTCGGCCGGGCGTTCGGCGTGCGGCGGCTGCACCTGGCGAATGCGCTGGTGGACCCGGCCGCGTTGAGCTGGATCTCCGCCGAACTGGACGCCGACCCGAGCTTCGGCTTCAGCTGCTGGGTCGACTCGTGGCGCGCCGTCGTGCTGATGGACGACGCGCTGCGCGCCCGCGGCGCCCAACGGCCGCTGGACGTGTTCATCGAACTCGGCGCGCCCGGCGGACGCACCGGGGCCCGCGAGATCGAGGACGCGCTGGAGATCGCCAAACCGACGAGTTGTCCACCAGCGCGTTCGTCACCTCGGTCGTCGATCAGCACACGTTCATGCGCATCGACCCGCGCGTCCCGCTGGCGGTCGGCGATGTGGTCCGGCTCGGCCTCTCGCACCCCTGCACGGCCTTCGACAAGTGGTCGCTGATCCCGGTCGTGGATGATGCGTCGAGTGACGATCCGCTTGTCATCGACCTCGTCAGGACGTACTTCTGATGTCCGCCTCGCTCGCGTTACGCGGCGCCACGGTCGTCGACGGCACCGGCGCGCCCCGCTACCGCGCGGACGTCGTGATCGCAGACGGCCGCATCGCCGAAATCGCCACAGCGGGCAGCGACCGTGCGGCGGCGGACCGATCCATAGACGTCACAGGCCTAGTCCTAGCCCCCGGCTTCATCGACATGCACGCGCACTCCGACCTCGCGCTGCTCGCAGAACCCGAACACCTCGCCAAGGTCGGCCAAGGAGTCACGCTCGAACTGCTCGGCCAGGACGGCTTGTCCTACGCGCCGGTCGACGACGTCACGCTGGAGCACATTCGCAGGCAGATCGCGGGCTGGAACGGAGACCCCGCCGGCTTCGACTGGAACTGGCGCAGCGTGGGGGAGTACCTCGACCGCCTGGACTCCGGTGCTGGCATTGCGACGAACGCCGCGTACCTCGTCCCGCACGGTTCGGTACGCATGCTCGTACTCGGATACGACGACCGCGAACCGACCGAGGACGAGCTCGAGCGTATGCGGGAACTGATCCGTGTGGGCATGACCGAAGGCGCGGTCGGCATCTCGTTCGGGCTCGGATACACCCCTGGCATGTACGCGACGAGCGGTGAGCTGACGGACGTCTGCCGCACAGTCGGTGAGCTCGGCGGATTCTTCGCGACGCACCACCGCTCGTACGGCGCCGGAGCCCTCGAGGCGTACTCTGAGATGATCGACGTGTCGCGTGCCGCCGGCTGTCCGGTGCACCTCTCGCACGCGACGATGAACTTCGGCGTCAACCGGGGACGCGCGGGCGCACTGCTCGCACTGCTCGACTCGGCCATCGCAGACGGTTGCGACATCACCCTCGACACGTACCCGTACTTGCCCGGATCGACCACGCTCGCCGCGCTGCTGCCCGGCTGGACGTCGGCCGAAGGCCCCGACGGGATCCTGCGGCTGCTCGCCGACCCGGCCGCGTGCGCGCGGATCCGCGAGCAGATGGAAATCCGGGGCGCCGACGGCTGCCACGGGGTGCCGGTGGACTGGGCCACGGTCCAGATCTCAGGGGTCGGCGACACCGCGCTGAACGATAAGGTGGGGCGCACGGTCGCCGAACTCGCACGGGCAGCCGGTCGCGCGGGCGACGCCTTCGAGGTCTACCGCGAACTGCTGATCGCCGACAGCCTCGCGACGACGATCCTGCACCACGCCGGCCACGAGGAGAACGTCCGCGCGATCATGCGCCACCCCGCGCACACCGGCGGCAGCGACGGCCTGCTCGTCGGCACCCGCCCGCACCCGCGCGCGTGGGGCACCTTCCCGCGCTACCTCGGACGTTACAGTCGCGAGCTCGGCGTGCTCGGCCTTGAGGAGTGCGTGTCCCACCTGACCGGCAACGCGGCACGCAGGCTACGGCTGCGAGACCGCGGCCTGATCCGCCAAGGCTACGCGGCCGACCTGGTGCTTTTCGACCCGGAGACGGTGCGCGACGTGGCCACGTACGAGCAGCCGCGGCAGCAGGCGAAGGGGATCGAGCACGTGTTCATCAACGGAGTCGCGGTCATCGCGGAAGGTCGGCACACCGGAGCGCTGGCCGGGCGCGCGCTGCGCCGGGCCGAGGACGGCCGCGTCGGAACAGGGGAGAAGCCATGATCGAAAACGTAGAGGCAGAGAACTTCATCGAGCACCCCGCCGTCGGCACCATAGCCGCCGACCGGATCCTCGCCGTCGTCCGCGCGCCGAGGATCCCCGACCCGGCCGAACTGTGCGCCGCGCTCGCTTCCGGAGGCATCCGCGCCGTCGAGTTCACGTTCACCACGCCGAACCTGCCCGCCGTGCTCGCCGCCGCGTCCGCCGCCCGCGCGCCCGACCGGCACGTCGGCGCCGGAACCGTCGTCACCGCCGAACAGGCCGAGGCCGCGATCGACGCGGGCGCCGAGTTCCTGGTCACTCCGGCCGTCCGCCCCGAGGTCGCCGCTGTCGCCGCGCGCCATGGCGTCCCGGTCTTCCTCGGCGCCCTCACCCCGACCGAGGTCATGCAGGCGATCGACCTCGGAGCAGCCGCCGTCAAGATCTTCCCCGCCTCCGCGCTCGGCCCCCGCTACCTCAAGGACCTGCACGGCCCCTTCCCCGACGTCCGCCTCGTCCCCTCCGGCGGCGTCAGCACCGGCAACGCCCACGCCTTCCTCGATCACGGAGCCTTCGCAGTGTGCTGCGGTACGGAGGTGGTGCCCCCGATCGCCGTCGCCGCGGGAGACCACGAGGAGATCGCCCACCGCGCCGCCCGCTTCGTCCGCGCGGCGCTGAACGAGCCTGCCGCAGCGTAGCCCGCGGCGGACCCCCTACACACGGGCATGCATGTTCGACTAAGTTTGATCCAGTTCAATCACGTTGGAGCTTGAAGCACGAGGAAGCGGCGCACCCATGCCTGAGGCCACCCCCGCCCACGCGGCGAGTTTCGTTCTCGACCCGGCCTTCGAAGTGGGGCCGGTCGATCCCCGGCTGTTCGGCTCGTTCGTGGAGCATCTCGGGCGCTGCGTCTACACCGGCATCTGTGAGCCGGGACACCCCGCCGCCGACGCGGACGGCCTGCGCACCGACGTCCTCGACCTGATCCGCGAGCTCGGCGTCACCGCGATCCGCTATCCCGGCGGCAACTTCGTCTCCGGCTACAAGTGGGAGGACGGCGTCGGCCCGGCCGACCAGCGCCCCAGACGCCTGGACCCGGCCTGGCGCTCGATCGAGACCAACGCCTTCGGCCTGGCCGAGTTCATGACCGCGCTGGAGAAGATCCCCGGCAGCGAGCCGATGCTGGCCGTGAACCTCGGCACGCGCGGCGTCCCCGAGGCGATCGAGTTGCTCGAATACGCCAACCACCCCGGCGGCACCGAACTGTCGGACCGGCGCGTGGCCACGGGCGACGAGAAGCCGTACGGCATCAAGCTGTGGTGCCTGGGCAACGAGATGGACGGCCCCTGGCAGATCGGCCACAAGAACGCCGAGGAATACGGCCAGCTCGCCGCGGCCACCGCGTGGGCGATGCGCCTGGTAGACCCGGAGATCGAGCTGGTCGCCTGCGGCAGCTCGAACCGCAGCATGCCGACGTTCGGGCAGTGGGAGGCGACCGTCCTCGAGCACAGCTACGACCTCGTGGACTACATCTCCATGCACGCCTACTACGAGGAATACGACGGCGACCGCGACTCCTTCCTCGCCTCGGGTGTGGACATGGAGCAGTTCATCGAGGGCGTCATCGCGACGTGCGACTACGTCGGTGCGAAGCGGAAGAGCGAGAAGAAGCTCAAGATCTCGTTCGACGAGTGGAACGTCTGGTACACGCGCCGCAGCGAGAGCGACATGCCAGAGCAGTGGGCTGAGGCGCCGCGTCTGCTGGAGGACATCTACTCGGTCACCGACGCGGTCGTGGTCGGCTCCCTCATCATCGCCCTGCTCCGTCACGCCGACCGCGTCGCCATCGCCTGCCTGGCCCAGCTGGTCAACGTGATCGCCCCGATCATGACCGAGCCCGGCGGCCCCGCCTGGCGCCAGACCACGTTCTTTCCCTTCGCCCAGGCCGCGAAGCACGCCCGCGCCGCCGGTGCCAAGGTCCTGACGGTCAACGCCGAGAGCCCCACATGCCAAACCCAAAGGCACGGCGCCGCCCCCCTCCTGCACGCCACGGCCATCATCGACAGCGCGGGCGAGGTGACCATCTTCGCCGTCAACCGCAGCCAGCACGAGGCCCTGCCGCTGGAAGTGGACCTACGCGGTCTCAGCGCTCTAACCAGCGTCATCGAGCACTCGATCCTCACCGACGCCGACCCGGACGCGAAGAACACCCTCACCGACCCCGACCGCGTAGCCCCGCGCACCGTCGACGACACCGTACTCGACGCGGCGACGGGCAAGCTGACCGCCGTGCTCCCGCCGCTGTCCTGGAACGTGATCCGGCTGGCGTAGGCGCTGCGGGGTTTTCGGTTGGTGGTCGGCCTTTCTACGTTCCGGTACTGCGCTGCGCTTCGTGCCGGACCTCGTACGGGGGTCTGCCTGCGTCGGTGCTGTTCTCGTCCTCCCTCCGGTCGTCCTCTACGCGTACTCTGGCCTGTGTATGCGGCCACGTTGGCTCCTGACGTGGGTTTATGGGTGGTAAGTCAAAGTCAACTTCGCCTCCGGCGGGCCGGCTCAGAGAAGCGACGGGGGTGTTGGTCGGCTTGCTGTTTGGTCTGTGGTGGGGCTTCAAACCCTGTGGTGGCTGTCGCCGGTCGGGTCGTTCTCCTCGCCTGGCACCGGAGGCGACCAGTGAACCTGCCGGGGGTGCAACCGGCGGTGGCCTGCGCTGTTGCTGAATCTGGCATTCGCCGGTTGCACCCCCGGCAGAACCACTGGTAGGGCTGCGCCTGCCAGGCGAGGAGAACGACCCGACCTCAAGGGGATCTATCGCGCTGCGCTCGGCCCGCCCACCGAACCCCGGTCCGCCGCTGCGGAATTTCGCCGTGGACTTGACGGCTGCTCGGCCGAGGTGAAATTCGACATCGGCCACCGGCTCCGGTTCGCTCCACCTACTTGATCAACGAACCGGCGATCATCCGAGTTCCCTGGCGTGATGTCAGATTCGGGAACCTGTCGGGCCGCCGGTTCGTTGATCAATTGAATGGCCGGACGGATGCCCGGTCGATGCGGAATCTCACCGTGAGCGGGACACGTCGGAAGCGGAGATCGACTCCGGAAGCGGAATTCTACATCGGCACACCAACCACCGGACCCACGGTCGAATTCCACATCGAGACCGAGCGCACGACACCCGGGGTCCAGCGCAGCGCACAGTCGTCCAGCTGAGGTCGGGTCGTTCTCCTCGCCTGGCAGGCGCAGCCCTACCAGTGGTTCTGCCGGGGGTGCAACCGGCGAATGCCAGATTCAGCAACAGCGCAAGCC
>Ga0302314_10015905_pt1 | contig 12755 bp, 12 predicted proteins | sample III_Palsa_N2_3_FD_200533 | JGI IMG/M metagenome (GOLD analysis project Ga0302314, IMG submission 200533) | Peat permafrost microbial communities from Stordalen Mire near Abisko, Sweden - III_Palsa_N2_3 | ecosystem: Environmental > Terrestrial > Soil > Palsa > Peat permafrost | place: Sweden...
ACGATCCAGAACAGGGTCGAGGCGAGACGCATCGCCTCCTGCTTGCGGCCCTTCTGCAGCAGGTCGGTGAACACCGGCACGAAAGCGGCCGACAGTGCCGCCTGTGCGAACAGGTTGCTCATCAGGTTCGGGATCTGTGACGCGAAGGTGAACGCGCCCGCTGCTAGGCCGCCGCCGAAGTACGCAGAGGCAATCGACTCGCGCAGGAACCCGGCGATCCGCGAGACAGCTGTGGCGCCCGCAAATATCGCCGTGTTTTCTGAAACGCGGCTGCGCGGGGTGTCATCCGTGGCGGACAAGGGCCGCTATAGTACGGCCCCGCTAATGGCCAACATTCATTCACAGAAGAAGCGCATCGAGCGTGCGCTCCGCGAACGCGACGAGAACCGCCGCTACACCTCGCGCATCAGGACCTACTTCCACCGGCTCGAGACGGCCGTCGCCGCCGGTGACGATGCCGTCGCCGACGTCGAGCACCGTACCCTCGTGCAGACGATCGACAAGGCCGTCAAGCGCGGCTCGATCCACAAGAACAACGGCGCCCGCAAGAAGTCACGCGCCGCCCGCGTTCGTCGCGGCACCGCAGCCGAGTAGTCGCTCGTCGCCGCCGGTTAGGCGGCGATCTCAGAGATGGTGATCAGCGCACGAGTATCCTCGTGCGCTCCGCCGTTCCCGCCCCCGCGCGAAGCGAGCTCGAGATCGGCGATCAGGCAGATCGCCTCTGCAAGACGCTCGGCGCCGATCCGCTTGGCGTCGCCGATCAGCTTGTCGGCCGCTGACGGCGGCATCCTCAGCCCGGACTTGACCTGTGCCTGGGAAACCCCACGGTCGAGGTCGCACGCGATCTGGTGGGCCTGCCGCACGCGCGAGCTCATCCAGTAGATCAACCCGGGCAGCCGCTCGCCCTGGGCACGCATCTGCAGCAACGTCCTGGTGGCCGTTGCGGCGTTGCCCGACAGCAGCGCGTCGGCAAGCACCCAGGCCTTGCGCTCGGCCGAGGCGGCCGTCAGCACGAGCACCATGTCGGCGTCGATGTGAATGTTCGGTGCGGTTGGGGGATGGCCGGCCGGGATCAAGTCGAGCGCCAGCTTCTCGAGTTCGCGCAACAGCCGCTGCTGGCGCTCGCCCACATGGCCGACGAGCATGCGTGCTGCCTCGGGGCTCAGATCGAGTCCCAGCTGCTTGGCCTGCGCGACGGCCCACTTCGGCAGCTCCCAGGGCTTGACCGACTGCTCGGCGGAGACGTCGCCGCCCGCCTTCTTGACAGCGTCCTGGAGGCGCTTGGGAGCCTTCAGGCGGCCATCCTCGCGGGCGAAGAAGGTCACGGTCGTGTCGGGCTGGATCGCCGCCAGCGCCGCCGTCAGCGCGTCCATCTCCTTGTCCTTCCAGCGCTCGGCACCTTCGACGATGATGAAGCGCCGGCCGATCGCGAAGGTCATCGCGTTGAGCGCGGCGGCGACGGTGTCCGGCGTGGCCTGGTCGCCCTCGAACAGCTCCATGCCGTTGGCGCCGCTCTGGCTCTCGGCGAGCTCGCGCAGGCGCGCGCGGCGCTCAGCGATGCGGCCGTGGTCGTCGCCGTGAATCAGGTACGCGGTCTTGAACGCTGGCATCGGCCTACCGTACCGAGCCGCTAACTCGTTCTCTGCTGCGGTGTTCCGTAATGACGTAACTTCGCAGCAAAGAACGGCTCAGGAGCGTTCGTGGACGGGCGCAAGGCGCGGTAGATTGGCGACGACCATGTCTCCGAGGTGGGCTCGTTCGTGGTTTGCGGCTACGGCGCTCTGCGCCTTCGCGGGCGTGGTGATCAGTGCGGTCAACGCCGCCAACAACTCGGGCGGCCACTTCCATCCGGCCGCTGCGCGCGCGATCAACGCCTTCGCCTTCTTCACGATCGAGTCGAACCTGCTGGCAGGTCTCGGGTCGCTGCTGCTCGCGATCCGTCCGGATCGGTCCTCGCAGGCTTTCGCGGTCCTGCGTCTGAGCGGACTCACAGCGATCGCCGTCACCGGGGTCGTGTTCCACGCGGTGCTCGCACGGACACTCGATCTCGCCGGTTGGGATGCGCTCGGCAACGAGCTCGTTCATACGGTCGTGCCGGTCATGACCGTCGTCGGCTGGCTGGCGGTCGGTCCGCGCGGGCTGGCGACGGCGCGCACCGTGTGGCTCTCGCTGATCTTTCCGATCTGCTGGCTCGCGTTCACGCTGATCCGCGGCGCGGTCGCACACTGGTACCCGTATCCCTTCATCGACGTGACGCAGCTCGGGTACTTCAGAGCCGCGGCCAACTGCGTCTGGGTCGCGCTGTTGCTGCTCGGACTCAGCGCCGGAGCGAGGTTGCTCGATCGATGGCTCAGTAGCCGGGCGCGGCCCCGGCCGGAGCGTCCTTGACGTCTGGGCTCTTACCGGTCGTGTCGTAGACGATCACGGGCGTGCCGAGCGATATCTGCGCGAAAAGCCAGTCGGCATCGGCGTTGCTGATGCGCGCGCAACCATGGCTCGCGGGATACGCGGGAACGTTGGCGGCGCCGTGGATCGCCCAGCCCCTGTAGAAGTAGAGCGGGTTGCGCAGCGTGCCGAGTGGCGCGTGCTCGTCGCCGGGCACCTTGCGGATGACCGTGAAATCCCCGACCGGGGTGTAGGCGACGTCGGTGCCGCCGCCGGGGACGGCATAGATCTCGCCGTTTCCGGTCGAGGAATTCAACGTGATCACGGCGCCGCCCTTGAGCACGACGAACACGAGCTGGCGGGCGATGTCGATGTCGAGCCGTGGGATCGGGCCGGCCGGCGGGCCCGAAGCCTTTGGGTGGGCGAGTGCCGTCTCGACCGCCGGCCCGACCACGGAGTCACGCGTGAGTCCCTCGCGCTTCTGGAATGCGAGCACCGCTGAAGCGGTGGCGGCGCCGAAGGTGCCGTCGGCGCTACCAGGGCGATAGCCGAGCGCGGTCAGCCGCTGCTGGAGCCGTTTCACGGCGTCGCCCGTGCTCCCCAGCTTCAGCAGCCCGGAACCTCCTGCCGCTGACGGCGGCGTGGTCGTCGTCGACACCGTGGGAGCCACGATCGCGCCACCGTCGGCGACCGGCTCGGGATCGTCGCGGCCGTAAAGCGACGCCAGCGCGGCAGCGGTTGCCGGACCGTACAACCCGTCGGCTGCGATCCCCGCACGCTTCTGCAGCGCCTTCAGGGCCGCGGTGGTCGCCACGTCGTAGCGCCCGTTGATCACCGCGTGGAAGAGATCGACGTCCGTCAGCGCCGACTGCAGCGCGACCACCACGTCGTTGGCGCCGCCGAGACGGTTCGCGAAGGCTGTCGTCGTCGCTGGGCCGAGCGCGCCGTGTTCGGCCGCTGGTACCCCTGCCGAATCCTGGAAGCGTTTGAGCGCCGTGCGCGTCGCCGCCGAGAAATCGACGCCGATCGGCCCTGGGTCGAAGCCGAGCCGCTGAAGATCTAGCTGCAGAGTCGACGTGATCACATCCACCCCAGCGACCGGCGAGTCCGGCTCGTCCGGGCTCAGCGGCGGGTTGCCGGTCTCGATCTGGGGCGTGGACGCGGTCGTGCGAACCGTGGTGACAGTTCCAGAGCCGCCACCGCAGCCGGCGACTCCAACACCCATCGTCACCGCGATCACTGCCAGAACACGACCCCGCATGCCCACCCCGTTATCGACTGCGTGCTGCCGCCAGCGCCCTCTCGACCGCCGCCTCCGGCGTGTCGACCGCAACGATGCCCTCAATCTCCCACGTATGCAATCCGTAGACCTCGAGGCCTGCACTCAACCCCAGCGCGATCTCCGACAGCGTGCCGTAGGCCCCGCCGACGGCGATCATCGCCTCGGCGGTGCGCACGATCAGGCCGTTGCGGAGCTCGCCCATGCCGGTCGGGATCGAGACCGTGACCCACTCGTTGGCGTCCGAGCGGCCTTCGCCCGGCAGCATCCCGATCACGGTGCCTCCCGCCTGCGCGGCGCCCTTCGCAGCGGCCGCCATCACACCACGACGTCCGCCACAGACCACGATCGCGCCGGCGCGGGCGAGCAACGCCCCGACAGCCTCGGCGTCGCGCAGGTCCTCGTCGGTGGCCTGCGATGCGCCGATCACCGCGACATAGCGTGTCGAAGCGCCGGTCATCAGCGCTCAGCGAACGACGATGTTCACGAGCTTGCCGGGCACGACGACGACCTTCACGAGCTCGTGTCCGTCGAGGTGCGCGACGACACCGGGAGCTGCCAGTGCCAGCGCCTCGAGCTCCTCGCGCTCGGCACCACTCGGCGCCTGCAGGCGGTCACGGACCTTGCCGTTGACCTGGCAGACGAGCTCGAAGGTGTCGGCGACGAGCATCGACGGGTCGACGGCCGGCCACGGCTCCTCCCAGGCGCGGCGCCGGGTGACGAACTCAAAGACCTCGGCACCCAGGTGCGGCGCGAACGGGAAGATCAGCGAGGCGGCCGTCGCCACCGCGAACTTCCGAGCCTCAAACTCAGCCTCGGGGAAGCGGTAGAGGTCGTTGACCAGTTCGGTGACCGCGGCGATCGCGTTGTGGAAGCCGAAGCGGCCGACGAACTCGCTGGTCACCCGGTCGATCGCCCAGTTGGCCTTGCGCACGAGCGTCAGGGCGTCACCGGTGGGGTCGGCGGGCTGCTGAACGGCCTCAGCGTCGGGGGTGCCCAGCGGGGCTCCCCCGGCAGTACGAAGCTCTTCTCCGAGCGTCCACAGACGCGACAGCAGCCGGTGCGCGCCCGCCAGCGCGTTGTCGTTCCAGGCGGCGTCCTGGTCGGGCGGGCCCATGTTGAGGATGTAGGTGCGCGCGCTGTCGGCGCCGAAGCGCTCGATCAGCGGCGTCGGCGGGATCACGTTGCCGCGTGACTTCGACATCTTCTGGCCGTCGGGCCCGAGGATCATCCCCTGCGTGAAGAGCGCGTTGAACGGCTCCTGCACGTCGAGCAGCTCCATGTCCGCCAGCGCCTTGACGAAGAAGCGGGCGTACATGAGGTGGAGGATCGCGTGCTCGACGCCGCCGATGTACTGATCGACGGCCATCCACTCGCGCAGCACCGCTGGATCCCAGGCGGCGTCGTCGTTGCGGGCATCGCAGTACCGCAGGAAGTACCAGCTCGAGTCGACGAACGTGTCCATCGTGTCGGTCTCGCGGCGCGCCGGTTTACCGCACTCGGGGCAGGTGGTATTCACCCAATCCTCAGCGGTGGCCAGTGGCGAGCGCCCCCTGGGCTGGTAGTCCTCGACGTCGGGCAGTACGACCGGCAGCTGATCCTCGGGCACCGGCACCATGCCGTGCTCGTCGCAGTAGATGATCGGGATCGGGCAGCCCCAATAGCGCTGCCTCGAGACGAGCCAGTCACGCAGGCGGAAGTTCACGGAGGGGTGTCCGATGCCCTCGAGGTCGAGCCAGTGGACGATGCGCTCGAAGCCCTCCTTGGGCGTCAGCCCGTCGAACTCGCCGGAGTTGACGAGGATCGCGTCGTCGGCCTTGGTGACGAAGGCCTCGTCGTCCGGGATTGGCGAGCGGTCGCGCGGCGACACGACCTGGCGGATCGGCAGGTCGTAGGCCCTGGCGAAGGCGAAGTCACGTTCATCGTGCGCGGGCACGGCCATGATCGCGCCGGTGCCGTACTCCATCAGCACGTAGTCGGCGACGTACATCGGGATCTCTTCGCCGGTCACCGGGTTGGTGATGGTGCGGCCCAGGAAGACGCCGGTCTTGGTCTTGTCGGCGTCGCCGCGGTCCTCGGCGGACTCGGCGAGGGCGTGGTTGACGTAGTCGTGAACCTGTTTTTCGTTGGCGGTGCCGGCGGCCAGGCGGAAGATGTCGGGGTGCTCGGGCGCCATCACGAAGAAGGTCGCGCCGAACAGCGTGTCCGGGCGGGTCGTGAACACCGGGTAATCGATCCCCAGCTCGGCGCAGCGGAAGTTGACCTCGGCGCCGACGCTGCGCCCGATCCAGTTGCGCTGCATCGTCTTGACGTGCTCGGGCCAGTCGATCCGGTCGAGGTCATCCAGCAGCCGGTCGGCGTAGTCGGTGATGCGGAAGAACCACTGTTCGAGCTGGCGCAGCTCGACCTCGTGGCCGCAGCGCTCGCAGCGGCCGTCGACGACCTGCTCGTTGGCGAGCACGGTCTGGTCGTTCGGGCACCAGTTGACCGCCGACTCCTTCCGGTAGGCGAGCCCGCGCTTGTAGAGCTGCAGAAAGATCCACTGGGTCCAGCGGTAGTACTCGGGCTCGTGCGAGGCGATCTCCCGCGACCAGTCGATCGAGATGCCCCATGAGCGGAATGCCTTCTGGAAGGCGGCGATCGACTGCTCGGTGGCGACGCGCGGGTGCACGCCGGTCTTGATCGCATTGTTCTCGGCCGGCAGCCCGAAGGAGTCGTAGCCCATCGGGTGCAGCACGCGGTGGCCGGTGCGGCGGCGGAAGTGGGCGATCGCGTCGCCGATCGCGTAGTTCTTGAGGTGGCCGATGTGCGGCTCGCCGCTCGGGTAGGGAAGCATCTCGACGACGTAGGACTTGCCATGCCGCGTGCTGGCGGGTGGGCGGGATCGTGATCCGCCAGCTTCCTGAATCGGGTGGTTGTCGACCTCCCAGGTGCCCTCATCGGCCCAGACGGCCTGCCATTTGGCCTCGATCTCACGTGCGTCGTAGCGGCGTTCGGACATGCTGGGCGTGAGGTTAGAGAGTCGGCTCGTGCAATCAGTTGCCGGTCCCGTTGCAGCCAGGACTCAAACACGCTTTACGATGCGCGCATGTCAGAAGCAGGCAGCTCCGTCTCCGATCAGGTCGCAGCGATCCTCGCTGCAGCCGAGCAGACTGCCGAGCAGCTGCGCACCGAGGCCGAGGCGCGACTGAAGTCACGGATCGCCGAGGCAGACCGCGCGGCCGAGAACCGCGTCAGCGCGGCCGAGGAGGAGGCTGCCGAGATCGTGCGTGTCGCCCACGACGAGGCGACCCAGGTCGCACGTGACACCGTGGCCCGTGCACAGGCCGAGGCCGACCGCATCCGCATGGAGGCCGGTGAGGTGAAAGAGAAGGCGACCTCCGAGGCACTGGCGCTGGTCGCGCGCGCCCAGGAGAACGCTGACCAGACATTGGGCGAGGCCACCGAGGCCGCGCTGAAGACGCGTTCGGAGGCCGACGGCAAGGCGCGCGAGCTGATGCGCGAGGCGCGCGACGTGTCCGGCAACGTGCGCGGCGATGGCGTCGAGCTCGCAGACCACGTCAAGCAACTCGGAGACTCGCTGCGGCGCAATGCCGAGCGGCTGCTCAACGATGTCCAGGCGGTGCACTCGACCTACCTGTCGCAGATCGACAAGGTCGACCCGGCACGTACGCAGCTGCGATCGCTGCCGTCCTCCTCGGGTGGGCGGGCGGGTGACCGCCGCACGCGGGCACGCGAGGACTCCGGGGACGAACTGGACGTGCCCGAGTTCATCCCGCGGGGGCCGAATTAGGCCGTCGGCTGGGGCGGTTTCCCGTCCGAGGCTCGTGCGAACATGTGTTCGTATGAGAGAGCTGAGCAGCAACCAAAAGGGAGCGATCGCCGAGACCGCGATCGAGCTCGCTGCAACGCGGGCAAATCTCGGCATCTATAGGCCGACGAGCGGCCATTCACGAGCAGACCTCGTCTTTGAAATCGGTGATGATCTCTACCGGGTCCAGGTCAAGTGGGGTCGCCTCAGCCCCGCCCAGGACTGCGTCATCGTGCACACAGGCGGCTTCAGACTTTCCTCACATGGCGCCGTGCGGACGACCTACTCGGAACAGGAGATCGACCTGTTCGCGGTCTACTGCGGCGAGCTCGACAGGAGCTTCTTGCTGCCACCGGAGGTGTTCGCCGATAGGCACGCCGTGCAGCTCCGGCTGACGCCGCCCCGCAACAACCAGCGCGCATGTATTAACCTTGCGGAGGACTACGAGTTCTCTGGGGCTATAGCTCAGCTGGGAGAGCGCTGCCGTGGCACGGCAGAGGTCACCGGTTCGATCCCGGTTAGCTCCACTGCATCAACCTCATTGGAGCCGGCGCCCATCAGCGTCGGCTCCAACCCTTTCCGGGACCGCCTCGGCTACTGGATGGACGTAGTCGCCGCCGGCCAGGAGGTGATCGTCACCCGCCGCGGCAGGCCGCGGTTACGCCTGACGTCGGCCCGAGGGCCCAGCTAAGGCCAGATGATCAGCCAGCCGGGCTCTGCTGCCTGGCCGCTGCCAGCGCGGCGCCCGGATCGAGCGTAGGGTCGGCCTTGGTCAGCTCGAGCGCTTTGTCGGCGAGCTCAGCCGCCTGCGCCCCGGTTGTCGAATCGTCACCCAGCGCCAGTGCCAGCAGCGTCTGCTGCAGCAGTTCCGGACGCTGGAGATCGGGCGGCGGCCCGGCGGGCGGCAGCGCGCGAGTCGCCGCCAGCAGCGCGCTCACGTTGCCGCCGCCACCGAACAGGCGCCCCGGATGCTTGTCGGGAATCTGCATGGATATGGCGCCCGTGGCCGGGTTGACCAGCGCGATCTTCGAGCGCAGACCCGAGCGCTCGAGCGCGAGCCGGTAGCCGGACAGCCGCAGATAGCCGAGCTGCGCCGCCAACTGCTGATAGACGTAGGCCTCGTGCTCGTCGCCCAGACGCGTTTGGTGCAGGGAGATGTGCGTCAGCTGCACCGTCGCGGAGCCGTCGGACTCGGGCGCGACCAGCAGGAAGGCCTGCGGCCCGAGTCGGCCGGCGCCCACGCCGGCGACATCCACCAGCAGCTGGTAGCCGGTCAGCGTCAATGCGCCCACCACCCCCGTTGGTAGCGGGTTCTGTTGGAGGTGTCCCGATGGGAACGTCATTACGTGGGCGCTAATTGTCCAGCAGCCCGCCGAGCAGGCCACCCATCATTCCGCCGCCGCCAACCTGCATCTGCCCCTGGCCGCCGCCGGCGCCGGTCTCGGCTCCGGGCGGGTGGTAATAGGCGCTCTGCAGGCCGATGCGGCCGGGGCCGGTGAAGCGGTTGAAGACGAGGCTCCCGGAGCCGCCGAGGAAGCCCGACTTGAACCCGTAGACCTCCTGGCTCATCGAGACGGAGTGGTCGTAGTAGAGCCAGCCGCCCGGCTCGATGTCGATCGACTCGCCCGGCTCCAACGTCTTCTCGAAGACGTTGCCGTAACCATGCACCCAGACGACACCTTCGCCGCTTGAGCACATGAACTGGTCGAGGAAGAAGCCGCCGCCGAACATCATGTTGGCGAAGCCCTTCAGGCGGCTGTAGTCGTACTCGATGTTCTGGGTGGCGGCGAGGAACTGATGCTCGCGGACCTGGAGGCCCTCGCCGGCCTGCAGATGCAGAGCCACGACGTGACCCGGAGCGTCGCGGCTGAAGGCGACCTCACCACCGGACTCGACCTGCAGCAGCAGCAGCGGCATCCCGGCGAAGGCGCGCTTCACGAGGCCCTTGCGCAACGGGTGCAGCCCGATCTGCAGGTTGGGGTACTTCCACAACAGAACGTGATGCTCGAAATAGACCGGCATGCTTCCGTCCAACGCCATGTGCAACACGGGCACGAGCTCACCCTCGAGCCGGTAGCGGACCCCGGTGCAGGTCCCCTCAGGTATCTGGGTGGGCAGGATCTTGGGTGCCGAAGGCATGGTTGCTCCGTTCCTCTCGAAATTCCGCCCAGGCGGCGGCGTGTCTCGCGCGGCACGGTACCGCCCCTGGCGGCTGCGCGCCACCCTCAGGCATCTGCAAGCGATCGGCCGCCCGCACAAAATCGGTGCAAAGTCGGGATAATCAGCGGGTGACGCCCGTATACGTATCCGGTCACCGCAATCCGGACACCGACTCGATCGGCTCGGCCATCGGCTACGCCGAACTCAAGTCGCGCCTCGATCCGAACACCGAATACATACCAGTCAGGCTCGGCGACCTGAATCCGCAGACGCGCTGGGTGCTGACGCAGGCGGACGCGACCGAGCCCGAGCTGCTGCCGCACATCAGGCTGCGCGCCGGGGACCTGATGCAGACCGAGTTCCCGAGCATGCGCGCGGGCGATCCGATCCGTGAAGCGGGTCTGGCGCTCGACCACACCGACTATGACCTGGTCCCGGTCGTCGACGACGATGGCGTGCTGATCGGGATCATCACCACTCGCTCGCTCGCGCGCCGCTACGTGCGCGAGTCGCGCTCGAGCTCGACGCTGCGCGAAGCGACCTACCTGCACGCCGTTGTCGATGTGCTCGACGGCGAGCTGCTGACCGGCGAAGATCGTGCCCTCATGGGCCGCATCTGGGTACACGCCTCTTCGGTGGACACCGAGACGGGGATCGATGAGTCCGACATCGTCGTGATCGGCGACCGCCCACGAGCGCAGCGCCACGTGCTCGAGCGCGACCTCGCCCTACTGGTGCTCGCCAACGGGGCTCGGCCCGATGAGGAAGTGTTTGAGATCGCTCGGCAGAAGGGCACGGCGGTCGTCGTCTCACCGCTCGACACCTACGTGGCAGCGCGCATGATCACGCTTGCGGCGCCGTGCCGGGAGCTGATGGAGAACGACCAGATCGTCGCCAGCACCGACGAGCTGATCAGCGAGGTCTCCGAGCAGATCAAGGACTCACATCACGGCGCGGCAATCGTCTGCGATGACAGCGAGCGTCCGATCGGGCTGCTGACACGCTCAGATCTGGTCTCCCCGATGCGCCGACGCATCATCCTGGTCGATCACGCCGAACAGGCACAGAGCGTTCCCGGCATCGATCAGGCCGAGATCGTCGAGATCCTCGATCACCACCACATCGGCTCGATCGAGACCAAGGTGCCGGTGGCCGCGACCTTCGACCCGGTCGGATCGACCGCGACACTGGTGGTCGAGCGCTTCCGGCGCAGCGGCGTCGAGCCAAGCCGACCCACTGCGATGGTGCTGCTCTCAGCGGTCCTCTCCGACACCGTGATCCTCAACTCCCCGACGACCACCGATCGTGACGTGACGGTGGTCGAGTACCTCGAGCGCGTGCTCGAACTCGATGCTCGCGAGTTCGGGCGGCGGATGTTCGCCGAGACCTCCGACGTCTCGGGTGTCGCCGCCGCGGATCTTGTCAAGCGCGACGCCAAGGCCTACCAGTCGGGCAGTGGGACGCCCTTCGTGATCGCGCAGGTCGAGGTCGTCGGCAAGGGCCTGCTGGAACGCGAGCACGAGCTGATCGAGGCGATGCAGCACGAGCGCGGCAGCCAGCACGTGGAGCTCTACGCGTTGATGGTCACCGACGTGCTCGACAAGGTGACCGACCTGCTGATCGATGGCGACGTCGCCGCCGTGGCACGCGCCTTCGGCGTTGAGCCGAACGGTCGCAAGCTCACGCTCCCTGGCGTGATGAGCCGCAAGAAGCAGGTCGCGCCGAAGCTTCTCTCCGCCGTTTAGGCGGCCGCGAACTCGAGCGTCTTGCTCGGGGCCTCGCCCCAGAGCTGCTCGAGCCGGTAAAAGTCGCGAATCTCCGGCGTGAAGATGTGCACGATCACGTCGCCGTAGTCCATCAGCACCCACTGCGCCTGTGTGGCGCCATCGACGCGTGTCGGCAGCGTGCCGTGCTGGTTCTTCATCCCAAGATGGATGCGGTCGTGAATCGCCCTCACCTGGCGGTCGCTGCGGCCCGTACAGATCACGAAGTAATCGGCCAGGGACGTGAGGCCACGGAGATCGAGCTGCACGATCTCCTCGGCTTTTGCGTCCGACGCGTACTCCGCGACGGCCATTGTGATCTCTTCAGGCGTCATCGTCATGATGTTTTGCGACCTCCGTATAGACGGTGCTCGTCGATGTAGCTCGCAACCGCGTCGGGCACGAGATACCTGATGGGCTCCTGCTCCAGCACCCGGCTGCGGATCTCAGTCGATGAGACCTCGATCCCCGGCATGCGGAAGAACTCCGTCCGCTCACCGCCCTGGAGGCCCGCGAGGGCACTGTCAATCGACTCTCGCGGGGTACCACGGCGCTTTGCTACAGCGAGTGTAGCCAGAGAAAGCACGCGTTCCGGCTCGTGCCAGCTAGGCAGCCCTGCCGCGACGTCACCGCCGACGATCAGGAACAGCTCACTATCAGGCGCTGTCGAGTTCAGTGCGGAAAGCGTATCGACCGTATAGGACGGGCCATCGCGGCGCACCTCGAGATCCGAGACCTCGAAGCGCGGATCTCCGGCCACCGCCAGCCGGCACAGCTCGAGTCGATGCTCGGCGCCCGGATCCTCCCCGAGTGGCTTGTGCGGGGGCTGCCCCGCAGGGATCAGGATCACCCGATCGAGGCCGAGCTGAAGCAGCGCCTCCTGACCGCAGATCAGGTGACCTATGTGCAGCGGGTTGAAGGTCCCGCCGAGGATGCCGATGCGCTCGTTGCTCAGAGCTTTGGTTTGGCCGGAGGTTCCTGCTCAGGCACGGACGTGGCCCGCGCCCTCCACAAGGTATTTGAAGGTGCACAGCGCGCGCAGCCCGATCGGCCCGCGGACGTGGAGCTTCTGCGTCGAGTTGCCGATCTCGGCACCCATGCCGAACTCGCCGCCGTCGGTGAAGCGCGTGGACGCGTTGACGTAGACGCAGGCGGCATCGACCTCGAGCTCGAACGTCCGGGCGGCGGCCGTGTCGCCGGTCACGATCGCCTCGGAATGGCCGCTGCCGTGGCGGTTGATGTGCGCGATCGCGGCTTCGACGCCATCCACCACCCCGACCGTCATCTCGAGCGCCAGGTACTCGGTGTCCCAGTCCTCGTCTGTCGCGGCGCGGATCGGCAGATCACCGACGATCTC
>Ga0302314_10015906_pt1 | contig 12755 bp, 12 predicted proteins | sample III_Palsa_N2_3_FD_200533 | JGI IMG/M metagenome (GOLD analysis project Ga0302314, IMG submission 200533) | Peat permafrost microbial communities from Stordalen Mire near Abisko, Sweden - III_Palsa_N2_3 | ecosystem: Environmental > Terrestrial > Soil > Palsa > Peat permafrost | place: Sweden...
CATCCCAATCCCTCCTTCAAAGCCGCCTTGGCAAACGCGCGGTAGACCTCGGATGGATCAAAACCAATCCAGCGCGCGGCGTGGAGTTGCGGAAGATTCTCGAGCCGGACAAGGTTTTCCTGTCTTACCGGGAGGTGGAGAGCCTCGTGAGAGCAGCGGAGGAGACGACCGGGCGAGTTGCGGACGCGATGATGATCGAGCTCATGGCGTTCGCCGGCCTTCGCCCTGGCGAGGTCGTCGCGCTTCAGATAAAGCACGTTGACCTGCCCGCACGAAGAATAAGGGTCCGACACACCGCGACAATCGATATTCATGGCTCCGCCATCTTCGGAGAGCCGAAGCACGGCGAGCGACGCGAAGTTCCGATCGCGTCGCACTTTGTGGCTCAACTCGAACTCTTGATTGAGGGGAAGCCAGCCGCTGCGCCACACAGCCGCCCGCATGGCCGTCGCGGCGGGCGCAGATGTAAAGGTCGTGCTACGGATGCTCGGTCACGCCGACGCGTCTATGACTCTAAATACTTACGCCGACCTGTGGCCCGACCGGCTGGACGAGGTGGCGATGGCAATCTCAGAGCAACGGGCGAAAGCAATCGCGGCGCAGAATGTCACTCCGCCGGCTTCGCCCAACTAGGTAGGAGTGCGCTCCGGGAATTCGTCGAGTGCGCTCGCCCATTCTTCTGCAGCACGCGCGAGGTCAGCCCGAGCGACCACAAGATCCACGACAGCATCAGTTCTGGACTTCACAATATGTGGGACGTTGTCCGGCTTCCCTGACTCGTGAGAAAGGAACACTCGGAGAATGACACGGTCGGAGTCTCGAGCAACGACCGCAAATCCAAGATTCGGCTCGAGGAACGAAAGTTGCGGCCAGATCTCACCGTCTTCGTCAACGAGACTTACAGGCACCTCGCCCTGGCCCGCTCGCCGGAACCACATTGACATCCGCGTTGCGTCTTCGACCAGCAGTGATGGATCTTCGAAATGCCACTCGTCTGCACCATTTTGGATATGGCCACGAATCATGAGCCAGTTGTCGTCGTACTCGTCGCCAACGAGCTCGGCGAATTGATAGCGCGTCGGTGCCAGTTCGACAAAATTGTTCGAGCGAGAGTCCCTGATCAACACCCTTGAAGCTTACGGACGACGGCCGCAGAGCCAACAGTCCTTGGAAGGCCGCCCATTTCCTAGGCATCATGACGAAATCATGACGATCCGATCAAAAAGCGTTTCCGACTTCGCTAGAAGAAGTCGCTGATCAGCGATTGTGGTGCACCCCCCGGGACTTGAACCCGGAACCCACTGATTAAGAGTCAGTTGCTCTGCCAATTGAGCTAGAGGTGCGTCTGCCCGAGACTTCCGGACCGAGAAGCAAGATTAGCATGAGAGCTGACCCCGAAATGCAAGGAGACCCCATGACCGGAACCCGACTCGAGGTCGGCGACACTGCTCCCGCCTTCACGCTTGAAGACCAGGACGGCGCATCCGTTTCGCTCAGCGACTTCGCTGGCACCAACACGATCGTGTACTTTTACCCCGCCGCATCCACGCCCGGCTGCACGACGGAGGCATGCGACTTTCGCGACAACATCAACTCCCTGAAGTCGGCCGGCTACCAGGTGCTCGGGGTTTCGAAAGACAATCTGGCCGACCTGAAACGGTTCCGCGACGAGCAGGGACTCAACTTTCCGCTACTCAGCGACGCGGATCTGGCGGTGCATAACGCCTACGGCGCTTATGGCGAGAAGTCGCTCTACGGAAAGACGGTCACGGGAACCATCCGCTCGACCTTCGTGGTGGCGCCGGACGGCAAGATCCTGCTCCCGCTCTACAACGTCAAGGCCACGGGGCACGTCGCCAGCCTGCGCAAAAAACTCGGCCTCGACTAGAAGGTGCGGCCGTCTTCCCCGCTCTCGCGGGACGGCCGCGCAGTCGCCCTCAGCACCGGCCGGGTGAACAGCAGCACCAGCAGCACGACTGCCGGCGCGGCGAGCACCCAGCCGAGCGTCGGCTCCTTCGTGATCAGGATGCTGTACGCCACGAGCAGCTGCAGCACTGCGACGCAAACGGTCGCGCCACGGATCCACGGACGGGCGCGAAGCGTCGCCAACCCGACGACGATGACCAGTGCAGACAGGATGGCGGCGGTCACCGCATACGCGATCGCGGTTGTCAGGAACTTCGGATCTCCAATAAATATCTCGATGACGAGATAAATCGTGGCCGCGACAAATGCCGCTCCTTCCAGCAAAATCAGTGCAGCGAGCGCATAAAGCAGCGCCGGCCTGGGCACGTTGTTCACAGCCACATCCCATACAAAGCTATTGATTTGACTTAGGTCATGTGAGAGCCTATGTGAGGTTGATTTGACGCTTACAAGGTTGTGAGCGAGTCCCAGATAAGTTTTCCCCCTCCCCGTAATCTCAGGTCTTCGACCTTTGCACCACAGCGTCGCTATTTAATGCACGCACCACTAAAGGAGCACCACTATGGATTGGCGTGACAAAGCCGCCTGTCTCACCGCAGACCCGGAGTTGTTTTTCCCGGTCGGCAACACAGGTCCGGCCGTCGACCAGATCGACAAGGCGAAGGCCGTTTGCGCGCGCTGCTCCGTAACCGAAATGTGCCTCCAGTACGCTCTCGAGACATCGCAGGACTCCGGCGTCTGGGGTGGCCTCAGCGAGGATGAGCGCCGCGCCCTCAAGCGTCGCGCAGCACGCGCCCGCCGCGCCTCGTAGTTTCACGTCTTTCCGCAGTTTCGAGTTTCACGTTTTCGTCACTTCGGGGGCGTTGAGGTCGCGAAAACATGCAGCTCGGGTCGATTTTTCGGCTTGACAGGCGTCCAACCGGCTAAGGATGCTGGAGCATGTCGATCACGCACGTCCAACTGCTATCAGTGCCCGTCACCAACCAGGACCGCGCCCGCGACTTCTACGTGGACACCCTCGGTTTCGAGTTAGTGTCAGACGTTCGGATGGGCCCCGACATGCGTTGGGTTATGGTGAAACCCCCGGGGGGCCAAACCGCCCTGACGCTCGTCACCTGGTTCCCGACAATGTCCGCTGGCTCGCTCAAGGGCACCGTGCTGGAGACCGACGACCTCGACGCCGATGCGGCCAGGCTCCTGGGCCTTGGTGTGGCAGTCTCCGGTATCGAGAATGCTCCGTGGGGCCGCTTCGTGCAGTTCGAGGACCCCGACGGCAATGGACTCATCCTTCAGGCTTCAGCCGGCGCCGGCTGACGTACAGGACGAGGTCGGCCGGAGGGCCGGATCCGTCCTGTTGACGACATCACGCACCGGATTTGTCCTGTCGACGACGACGGGCGTCAGTCCTTCGACAGCCAGGTCAGAGGGATGTCGATGGTGACCTCGGTGCCGCTTCCGACGAGGGTATGCCAGTCGATAGTGCCGCCCAATTCGCCCTGAATCAGGGTGCGCACGATTTGGGTGCCGAGCCCGGCACCCACCTGGCCTTCGGGCAGACCGACGCCGTTGTCACGAACCCGCACACGCAACTCCTTCTCGTTGCGCTTGGCGCTGATGACGACCTCACCGTCTCGCCCAGCGAGCCCGTGCTCCACGGCGTTGGTGACCAGCTCGGTCAAAGCGAGCGCCAACGGGGTGGCGTACTCGCTCGGCAGTACTCCGAAACTGCCGGTGAATTTCGGATGCACCGTCGTGTTGTGGCTGGACGCCACCTCCGCGACCAGCAGCAGCACCCGATCGAAGACGGCATCGAAGTCGACATTCTGGCTCAGCCCCTCACTCAGGGTGTCGTGCACTACGGCGATCGCGGCCACGCGGCGCATAGCCTGGGCGAGCGCATCCCTGGCGACGTCGTTGTGGGTGCGGCGAGCCTGGATGCGCAGCAGCGAGGCTACCGTCTGCAGGTTGTTCTTGACCCGGTGGTGGATCTCGCGGATCGTCGCATCCTTGGTGATGAGTTCGCGCTCCTGGTGCCGCATCTCGGTGACATCCCGGCACAGGATGATCGCCCCGATACGCTCGCCCCGGTTGCGAATCGGGATGGCCCGCAACGAGACCGTCACGCCTTTGGCCTCGATATCGGTGCGCCAGGGGGCCCGGCCGGTGACCACGAGCGGCAGTGACTCGTCGACGACATCCTGGCGGTCAACGAGCAGACCGGTGGTGACCTCGGCGAGCGACTCCCCCTCGAGTTCGCCGGCGAAGCCCATCCGGTTGAACGCCGAGAGGGCGTTCGGGCTCGCAAAAGTCGCGGTGCCGTCGATGTCGAGACGGATCAACCCGTCGGAGGCGCGAGGTGCGCCGCGCCGCGGTGCTGCCGGGGCGCCGAGGTCGGGGAAATCACCGGACGCGATCATCGCGAACAGGTCGTCCGCGCACTCATTGAACGTGAGCTCCTGGCGCGACGGTGTGCGCGCCTCGCTCAAGTTCGTGTGGCGGGTGATCACGGCGATCGGAGTGTCGGTGGTCTGCTTGCCGTTCGGGGCGATGCGACGCAGAACAGGCACCGCGCGCACCCGGGTAGGTGTCTCCTCGTACCAGGTCGGCATCGTAGAATCGTTGATCTTGGTCGTTTCGAACGCCGCCGTGACCTGCGCCGCCCACTCCGGTTTGATGGTCTGTCCCACGAAGTCGCGGTAGAACAGGGTCGCCGAACTGGATGGCCGCGCATGGGCTACCGCGACGAAGCTGTCGTCTGCGCTGGGCACCCACAGCACGATGTCGGCGAAGGCGAGGTCCGCGAGCAGTTGCCAGTCGCCCACCAGCAGGTGAAGCCACTCGACATCGGCTTCGTCTGATCGGCCCTGGGCGAGCACGAGGTCGGAGAGCGTTGACACGAGTCAAGGCTAGCCGTTCGTCAGCGCGCGGCCGCCTTGGGCGTTCGCCGCTTCGCCCTTACCGCCGGCGCCGGCAGCAGGTGGGATGCGACCAGGTCGCGGACGGCGATGCGGGCCGCCGAACGCGGCGCCACATCTGCGAGCGTGCGGCCGGTCAGCGCCGCCGCGTCGAGTGCGGCCGGATCCCACGGAATCATCGCGGCCGACTCGATGCCGCCGAATCGCGCCAGTGTCTGCGTCACCTGGCCCACGGGGTTGAGCCCGATGGCACTGGCACGCAGCTTGTTCATCGCAACCAGCACCCTGTCGGTTCGCACCGTCTCGAGCAGGTCGACGTGGGCGCGAAGGAACCGTGAGAGCCCAACCGGATCGGCTGCCCCGACGGCAACCACCCGGTCGGCTTCGCGGAGGGCAGCGATACCCGCCGCATTGCGGCGGGGAGCGAACAGGTCGGCCGAGAGATCGTCGTCTGCCTCCAGGCTGAAACCCGTATCGACGACCGTGAAGTCCGCCCACTCGCGGCAGCGCTGCAGCGAACCGCTCACCCGGGAAGCCGACAGCTCGGGCCATCGGCTCGGGCGACCGATGCCCGTGAGCACATCGAATCCCCCGCGCTCGGGCCCGTAGCGCTGGGCGATGCGCTGCAGCTCCGCACGGTCGAGGCTGTCTGCACCCGCCAATCGGCACGCAGCTGCGAACCCCGGAGCCTCGTCAAGCATGCCGAGCGACGGCGCCACAGAGCCGCTGTAGGTGTCGGCATCCGCGAGGGCCACCGTCTGCCCAGCCAGAGCCAGCTCGGCAGCGAGGTTGATCGCAACGGTGGTGCGCCCGGGCGCGCCCGCGGGACCCCAGACGGCAATGACGACGCCGTGCTCGGTCGGCGGCGGAATGGATGGCGGCGGCTCGCTCACGCGCATCGGCACCACCGTGAGGTGCTTCTCGACCTCGGGCCAGCTCGACTCCAGGTCGATCGGCTCGTCGAGTCGGAGGTCGGCCGCGCGACGCCGATCCGCGTCGCTGCCGGCCAGAGACACGATTCGCACGCCCGCCTCGTCGCACACCGTCACGAGGCTTTCGGTGAGATGGCGCTCGGTTGCGGCCACGACCGCGACCTCGGGTTTCGCCGCGTCGATGCGCGAGGCCAGCTCGTGCGCGGTCGAGCAGCGGGCGACGAGCTCGTGCCCGTGCCGAACTGCGTCGGTCGCGAGCCGATCCTCGACCTCGACCGGCAACGCGAAGGCGATTCGCACGACTACTGCCCCAGTGGGAGATCGACCGGCAGCACACTCAGCACGGCGCCGTTGGCGATCGCATCGAGCACCATCGCGACCTGGGACTTCGGCAGCAGCACCTCAACCGACGAGCCACTCGACGCCACAAGGTTCTTCTGGTCGACGATACGCACGACGATTGCCGAGGAGACCAGAACGGTGGGCGCTGCAAACGAGCCCGCCGCGCCCGCCGGAGCCGAGCCTTCGCCATCGGCTGCGGCATCCGCTGGCGCCGACGACCAGAGATCGACCCGGGAACCGGCGTCGATGGATGCTGCGAGGGTTCCGCCGACCGACACGACGATCGAGGTGAGCGATTTGCCGGCCTGGCTGCCGACTGCTGTGTGGGCCACCAGTTCACCGGCGGACACCGCGCGGGTCACGATGAGTCCCGCCGCCGGTATGTCAGACGGCGTCAGGTAGAGCGCGGCGGTGTGGCCGACGCGAACGCTCGTCGGCACCAGGTCTGACTTGTGCACTCGCTGGCCGGGGGTGAGGGTCGAGCGCGCGGCCAGAACCTCGACGGACGCGTTCGCCGCATCCACGAGTGCGACGACCCCGAGCACCGACGCGACGACGAGCAGAAGACCGATGGCGAGTCGCGGATCGAGCCAGGCCGAACGCCGGCGCGACGGCGCCGAACCGTGCTGCTGGGAATCTCGCGATGCCATGTGCTGCCCTCCTGGTGAACGTAATTCGACCATGGTCACTTCGATCGAGATCGCACGGGAAAGTTATCCACATGCCCGTTTGGGCGCGAAGGTCTGGCACATAATCGGAGCCATGAACGAGTCAGAACTCCCGACCTCACTCGGCCGCTTCCTCACGGTCTCCGACACGGCCGACGTGCTCAACGTGTCCGTTTCGCAGGCCTACGCGCTCGTTCGGTCCGGCGAGTTGCCCGCCATCAAGATCGGTGCGCACGGCCATTGGCGCATCGAGCGCGACGTGCTCGAGTCGTATATCGAGGCAATGTACGAAGAGGCACGACGCCTCAGCCTCTGGAACCAGTCCGACTACGCGAACCTGCCCGAACTCTCCATCGGCTCACCCGGGCGCCGGGCTCGCTAGAGCCGTACCAGCACGATTTGAGCGAGCCGCACAATCCGATAGCTGGCGACCGACTCCTCGCGCCTGGCGGCGCCGGGTTCGTGGGCAGCGAGATCGAGATGATCGCGCCCGACGCGATCGATCGTTCCGTGCATCCTGCCGTCGCGCAGTCGAAGCTCGACGGGCTGTCGATGGCGGCACAGGTCGCGAAGCACGAAGGGAAGACCCAGCCTCGCCGACAGCGCACTCGGCGCCTCATCGCCCGCGCTGCCGTCGAGGCCGAGCAGCACCTGGTCGCGGGTGAGCAGTACGCCGTCGACGGCGTCCAGCGGAACGACGCACTGCGGGCGGCGCCGCGACTCCTCGACCAGCTCGCCGGCGAGCCAGTCGCGGCCGAAGGTGACAGGCACGAGCGTTACGGTCGACCCGTCACCCAGCACGAGCCGCAGCACCCGGTCTTCCGGCGACGGTGCCCGCGACAACGAGCGCAGGCGATCGCGAATGCCGAGCCTGGCCAGCCGAAAGCGTTCCTCCTCCGCCTGCAAGTCGACCTCTTCGGCGCTCAACTGCTGTTCGAGCTGGCTCTCGAGGTCATCGAAGAGGTTGTCCCAGCGCATGAACGAACGTTAGGCAGTCCGCGGAGTTCGCGCCGAACTTATCCACAGCCGATTCGCGTGCGGTTTTTTGCAGGGATTATCCACCGGGCCGCGAAAACTCTGACATCCGCTCGCCGCGCTGGATTATTGTGGAGCACTCCCCGAGGCGGGAGTGCACCGACCAATCGTGCTCACACAACCGGGGGATGCTCGTGAGTCCTGCACCAGCAGCAAAGAAGCCCGCTGACGCGTCGTCGACGGAGCCGGCGGACTCCGAGCTCGACCGCTCTTCGCGGCCGCGGTTCGACTCAGACGACTTCTTCGGTGCCCAGCCCGCGTCGACGGCGACGCTGCCCGACCCGACGCCCCTGCTCGAGAACCTGACCCGGTGCGTGATCGAGGTTTTGGCCGGCGCACGTGACCTGGAACAGCTGGCCCGCTGGGTGAGCGATGACGTTTACCGCCACCTCTTGAAGCGGGTAGTCCTGTCCACTCGGGCGCGCCGCGCCCGTGCGCAGACAGCGACCAGGCCGTCGTTCACAATCGGGTCGACGAGCGTTTTCGAGCCGCGCGACGGTGTCGTCGAGGCGGTCGTCATCGTTCGCGGTCGCGCCCGCACACGCGCGGTCGCGATTCGTCTCGAGGGCCTCGACTCGCGATGGCGCGCGACCGCCATCAACGTGCTCTAGTTCGTCCTGCGGTCAGTTCTTCTTACGATCCTGGGCGCGACGGTCGGCGCGGTTCGCGGGCGGCGCGGCATTCGGGTCGATGCGCTGGCCGAAGGCGCCACGCTGCGGCTGGCCCTGTTGGGGCTGGGGCTGCTCGGGCTGTTGCTGCTGCCCTGTGGCGGCCGCAGCCGGCTCTGCTGCGGCCCGCTGGGCCTTCGCGGTCGCTGCTCGCTCGAGCTGGCCGCGCTGGTTGCGCACCTCGACCTCGCCGGCGTTGTCGGCGTTCGGCGCCGAGTAGCTCAGCCGGTCGGCGGGAGCACCGCCCTGACCGAGCCCGCGGGCTTCGACGGTCGGGATGGATGCCGTGGCGTCGCCGGTACCATTCACACCAGCTGAAACTTCGACCTCGAGGTTGAACAGGAAGCCCACCGACTCCTCGCGAATCGAACCCATCATCTGCTGGTACAGCGCAAAACCTTCACGCTGGTATTCAACGAGCGGGTCGCGCTGGGCCATCGCCCGAAGGCCGATGCCGTCTTTCAGGTAGTCCATCTCATAGAGGTGGTCGCGCCAGCGACGGTCGATGACAGACAGCACCACCCTGCGCTCGAGCTCGCGCATCGCGGGCTCGCCGAGCTCGGTCGTGCGGCGCTCGTACGCGAGTTTCGCATCCGAGAGCACCTCGTTCTTCAGCAGCTCCTCGGTGACGCGGCCACGGCTGCCGGCCTCGGAGAGTACCTCGTCGATAGTGATCGAGATCGGGTAGAGCGTGCGCAGCTCGGTCCACAGCCCGTCGAAGTCCCACTCGTCACTGTGACCCTCGGAAGTATGCGATTCGAGCACCTCGCCGAGCACGTCCTCCAGGAAGTGCCCGATGCGCTCCTGCAGGTCGTCGCCCTCGAGGATGTGGCGGCGGTCGCTGTAGATCGCCTCGCGCTGGCGGTTCAGCACGTCGTCGTACTTCAGCACGTTTTTGCGGATCTCGGCGTTACGGCCCTCGACCTGCGACTGGGCGCTGCGAATGGCGCGGCTGACGACCTTGGATTCGATCGCGATGTCGTCGGGCACACCGCTGCGGCCCATGAGCGCCTCGGCGGCGCCACTGTTGAACAGCCGCATCAGGTCATCCTGCAGCGACAGGTAGAAGCGGCTCTCGCCCGGGTCGCCCTGCCTGCCGGAACGGCCGCGCAGCTGGTTGTCGATGCGACGCGACTCGTGCCGTTCGGTGCCGAGCACGTAGAGGCCGCCGACATCGACGACCTTCTCGGCCTCTTCGGCAACGAGCTTCTTGACGTGGTCGTAGACGCGATCCCATTCGGCCTCGTATTCGTCGGGAGTATCGATTGGGCTGTAACCGCGCGAGTTCATCTCTGCGACTGCCAGGAACTCGGCGTTGCCGCCCAGCATGACGTCGGTTCCACGACCGGCCATGTTGGTGGCCACCGTGACGGCGCCCACCCGACCGGCCTGGGCGATGATGGATGCCTCGCGCGCATGGTTCTTGGCGTTCAGCACCTCGTGCTTGACGCCGCGCTTGGCGAGCATCTTCGACAGGTACTCGCTCTTCTCGACACTCGTCGTTCCGACCAGCACAGGTTGGCCGACTCGGTGGCGCTCAACGATGTCTTCGACCACCTGGTTGAACTTGGCCTCTTCGTTCTTGTAGACGAGGTCAGGCTGGTCTTTTCGAATCATCGGCTTGTTTGTGGGGATCGGAACCACGCCGAGTTTGTAGGTCGACATGAATTCGGCCGCCTCGGTCTCGGCGGTTCCGGTCATGCCGGCCAGCTTGCCGTACAGGCGGAAGTAGTTCTGCAGCGTGACCGTCGCCAGGGTCTGGTTCTCGGCCTTGACCTCGACGTGCTCCTTGGCCTCGATGGCCTGGTGGATGCCCTCGTTGTAACGACGGCCGACCAGGATGCGGCCGGTGTGCTCGTCGACGATGAGCACCTCGCCGTTCATGACGACGTAGTCCTTGTCGCGCTTGAACAGGGCTGCGGCCTTGATGGAGTTGTTGAGGAACGAGATGAGCGGCGTATTCGCCGACTCGTACAGGTTGTCGATGCCGAGGTAGTCCTCGACCTTGGTGATGCCAGGTTCGAGCACCCCGACGGTGCGCTTCTTCTCGTCGACCTCGTAGTCGACCTCTGGTTCGAGCTTGGTCGCGAGGTTCGCGAACTCGGTGAACCAGCGGTTCGCCTCACCGGATGCGGGTCCCGAGATGATGAGCGGTGTCCGCGCCTCGTCGATCAGGATCGAGTCGACCTCATCGACGATCGCGTAGTAATGCCCGCGCTGCACCATGTCGCTCGCCTGCCAGGCCATGTTGTCGCGCAGGTAGTCGAATCCGAATTCGTTGTTGGTGCCGTAGGTGACGTCGCAGGCATACATTTCGCGGCGTTCTTCAGGGGTCTGGCCGGTGAGGATGACGCCGGTCGTCATGCCGAGGGCGCGCAGGATGCGACCCATCAGCTCGGACTGGTAGCTGGCAAGGTAGTCGTTGACCGTGACCACGTGCACTCCGCGCGAGGCGATCGCGTTGAGGTAAGCCGGCAGCACGGCGGTGATGGTTTTGCCCTCGCCCGTTTTCATCTCGGAGATGTTGCCGAGGTGCAGGTTCATGCCGCCCATGATCTGCACATCGAACGGGCGCATTCCGACCGTGCGCACGGCCGCCTCGCGCACTGCGGCGAACGCCTCTGGCAGTAGGTCGTCGAGCGACTCGCCGTTCGAGTAGCGCTCGCGCAGCTCGGCCGTCTCGTTTCTCAGGTCTTCATCGCTGAGTCCTTTGAAATCGTCTTCGAGATGGTTCACAGCATCCGCCGCCGACTTGAGGCGACGAAGAAGTCGACCCTCACCGACGCGAAGCGCGCGTTCGAGAACGTTGGCCACTTCAGTTACTCCAAGCTTTTTGGCACGCAAAAGCGCACTGTTATTGACTCGTTAGCGTACCAACCAATGCCAGAGGGCGCCTGCGAACTACCTGCGGCCCGCCTCCCGCGAGTCGGGAACCAGTTCGATGTCCTCATCGAGGCCGATCACGCCGTAGGCCCAGCCCTTGCGCCGGTACACGACACTCGGCCTGCCGGTGCCTGCTTCGATGAACAGAAAGAAGTCGTGCCCCACTAACTCCATGTGGTCGAGGGCTTCCTCGGTGCTCATTCGCGCCGCGGGGAAGACCTTCGTGCGAATCACCACGGGCGTGTAGTCGGTTTCTTCTTCGGCATCCGACTGCATCGGGATGCTGCCGGTGCTGACCCGCTCCAACAGGTCGACGCTTGCCGGCGTGATGTCGACGACACTGAATCCGTCGGACGACGCCTCACGCAGCGACACCGGGCGGTGCTGGCCGCGGTGCACCTTTCGGCGGTCTTTGGCCTGGCGGATGCGCTCGATCATCTTGTCGATCGCCAGGTCGAAGGCGACGTATTTGTCGCTCCCTGCGGATTCCGCGCGCACGATCGGCCCGGGTCCGATGAGCGTCAGCTCGACCCGGTCATCACCATTCGGCCCCGTCGATTTCTCGTGGTGCCTGCAGACCTTGATTTCGAGAGCGATGGCCCTCTCAGCGAGATGGGAGACCTTGTCGGCCTTCTCCGTTGCGTACTCGCGAAAGCGATCCGTGACCCCCAGGCCCTGTCCGGTGATGGTGATTTCCACGCTGACCTCCAGTTTTCAACTTTTCAGCCGCAGCGTTTGCATGCGCTGCGCGGCGCGATGCCTGGATGCCAGGCGGTTCGTCTCGCGCCTTTAGCCCCACCGTAGACCTCTAACCTGCGGATGTCACCAGATCGGCTGTCAGTTGCCGAAGAGTCGCGGAGTGAAGGCCAGAGCCGCCCGGCCGACCACCTCTCCGCCCGCCTCGCGTACCGCGCGAGCTGCCTCGGCAAGCGTCGCGCCGGTGGTCACCACGTCGTCGACAAGGATGAACCGGCGACCGTCGAGCGGCGTGCGCGCTCGCATGGAGTCGTGCAGGTTGTGCGCCCGGCCGACCGAGCCCAGGGTCTTCTGGCTCTGGGTCGCCCGGGTCGAACGCAGCACGCTTGAGGGCGCAAACCCGGCCTTGCGACAGAGCAGGGCGACGGGGTCGTACCCGCGGCGGCGACGCGCCGCCCGGCTGGCCGGCACCGCAAGGCACTCGGCGTCGGGCAGCGCTACCCGTTCGAGTGCTGCAGAAAGCGACGCCCCGAGCGCGCGGGCGACATCAGTACGGCCGCCTTCTTTGAGGGCGAGCAGCGTCGTGCGCACGACGCCTTCATAGCGAAGGGCCGTGAATACAGTGGAGCCGTCGGGTAGCGTGCGAGGGGTCACGGATGGCTGCAGTGCGAGTCGGCAATCGACGCACAG
>Ga0302314_10015911_pt1 | contig 12752 bp, 10 predicted proteins | sample III_Palsa_N2_3_FD_200533 | JGI IMG/M metagenome (GOLD analysis project Ga0302314, IMG submission 200533) | Peat permafrost microbial communities from Stordalen Mire near Abisko, Sweden - III_Palsa_N2_3 | ecosystem: Environmental > Terrestrial > Soil > Palsa > Peat permafrost | place: Sweden...
CCTTGCGGTCGGCCGAGGCCTTGGCGTCCGCCTCCGCCTCCGCCGCGGCGAGCAGTCGGGAGCGGAGCACGCGAAGCGCCTGCTCCTTGTTCTGCAGCTGGCTTTTCTCGTTCTGGCAGGAGACCACGATGCCGGTGGGCAGGTGGGTGATCCGCACCGCCGAGTCGGTCGTGTTCACCGATTGGCCGCCAGGACCCGAGGAGCGGAACACGTCGACCTTGAGGTCGTTGTCGTTGATCTGCACCTCCACCGGGTCGGCCTCCGGCGTGACGAGCACGCCGGCCGCGGAGGTGTGGATGCGACCCTGCGACTCGGTGACCGGCACCCGCTGCACCCGGTGCACGCCGCCCTCGTACTTGAGCCTTGACCATGCCCCGGTACCGCCCCGGCCGGCCTTGACCGCGACGGTCGCGTCCTTGACTCCGCCGAGCCCGGTGGGCGTCGAGTCGATGATCTCCGTCTTCCAGCCGCGGCGTTCCGCGTAGCGCATGTACATCCGGAGCAGGTCGCCGGCGAACAGGGCGGACTCATCGCCGCCCTCGCCCGCCTTGACCTCAAGGATGGTGTCCCGGTCATCGTTCGGATCCCTGGGCACGAGCAGCGAGCGGAGCCTGTCCTCGAGCGCCTCGCGCTTGACGGCCAGTTCGTCGGCCTCCTTGGCGAAGGACGCGTCCTCTGGCGCCAGTTCCCGCGCGGCCTGCTCGTCCTCGCCGACCTGCTGCCACTCGTGATACGCGTTGACGATCTGGGTCAGCTCCGCGTATCGCTTCGCGAGGGTCCTGGCCTGATCCGCGTTCGCGTGCACGCCGGGATCCGCGAGGGCACGCTCAAGCTCGGCATGCTCGCTCGCCAGCTCACCAAGCCGGTCGAACACAGGAATCAAGACCCTTCTTTTTCTTTTCGAACCCCGGACTAACACAACGCCCGCGCGCCGTCTAGCGGACACGCGGGCGTTGATCAGATCGCTACTTCTTGACGGTCTTGCCCGCCCCGGCCACCGGGCCCTTGCCGAAGCGCTTCTCGAACCGGGCCACGCGGCCGCCGGTGTCGAGGATCTTCTGCTTGCCGGTGTAGAAGGGGTGGCACTGCGAGCACACGTCAGTATGAATCGCGCCGTTCGACGCCGTGGACCTGGTGACGAACGATGCGCCGCAGCCACAGGTCACGGTCGTGACCTCGTAGGCCGGGTGAATGTCAGACTTCACTGTGGTTGGCTCCTCGCCTCAAGAGCGGTCGCCGGGTCGCTGGCCTTCCCCGCCCGGGGTTTTACCAGCGTGAACCGGAACCGCATTACTGGCTCTCTAGTTTGCCAGACGCGTAAACCAGTTACGTCGGCTTAATATTTCTGCCGGTCGGTCTCCATGCCGATGGTCGTCTTCTGGACCTGCAGCAGGAACTCGGCGTTGGACCGGGTCTTGCGCATCTGCTCCATGAGCAGCTCAAGGGCCTGCTCCGGCGCGAGCGCGTGCAGCACCCGCCGGAGCTGCCAGATGATCCGCAGCTCCTCGGGAGCCATCAGGATCTCTTCCTTGCGGGTGGACGACGCGACCACGTCGACCGCGGGAAAGAGGCGCTTGTCGGCGAGCTCGCGGCGCAGCCGCAGCTCCATGTTGCCGGTGCCCTTGAACTCCTCGAAGATGACCTCGTCCATCCGGGACCCGGTCTCGATCAGGGCGGTCGCCAGGATCGTCAGCGAGCCGCCGTTCTCGATGTTGCGCGCCGCACCGAAGAACCGCTTCGGCGGGTAGAGCGCGGTCGAGTCCACACCACCGGACAGGATTCGGCCGCTGGCCGGCGCCGCCTGGTTGTAGGCGCGGCCGAGCCGGGTAATCGAGTCGAGCAGCACGACCACGTCGTGCCCCATCTCGACCAGACGCTTGGCGCGCTCGATCGCGAGCTCGGCGACGGTCGTGTGGGCCTCCGCCGGGTTGTCGAAGGTTGAGTGGATCACCTCGCCCTTGACCGTGCGCTGCATGTCGGTGACCTCCTCGGGACGCTCGTCCACGAGGACGACCATGAGGTGGCACTCCGGGTTGTTCTTGGTGATCGCGTTGGCGATGGACTGCAAGATCATCGTCTTGCCCGCCTTCGGCGGCGACACGATCAGGCCACGCTGGCCCTTGCCGATCGGGCTGATCAGGTCGATGATCCGGGTGGCCATGTTGCTCGGGTCGGTCTCAAGACGCAGCCGGTCCTGCGGGTAGAGCGGGATCAGCTTGGAGAACTCCGGCCGTCCGATCGACTCTTCGGGGTCAAGGCCGTTCACCTTGTCCAGGCGGACAAGCGCGTTGAACTTCTCCCGGCGCTCGCCATCCTTCGGCTGGCGCACCGCGCCCTCGATGATGTCGCCCTTGCGCAGCCCATGCTTGCGAACCTGGGAAAGAGAGACGTACACGTCGTTCGTCCCCGGCAGGTAGCCGGTGGTCCTGACGAACGCGTAGTTCTCAAGCACGTCCAGGATGCCCGCGATCGGGACGACCACGTCATCCTCGTTGATCACCGTCTCGGGCTCGCCGTCCGGCCGCTCGCCGCGGCGACGGTTGCGGTTGCGGAACCGGTCGCGGCCGCGCCGCCCGTTCCTGTCGTCGTCGTCACCAGGGCCGCCGAGGGTCGGGCCGTTCTGCCGGCTGTTGTTCGCGTTCTGGCCGTTCTGGCCGTTGCGGCCACCGCTCGCGGCGGCGGGCTCGCGACCGTCCCTGCGCTGATCCCGGCCGTTACCGCCCTGCTCGTCGCGGCGCGGGTTACGACGCCTGTCTCCGCGCCGTCCCTCCTGTACGGAACCCTGGTTCTGGCCCTGCGTATCAGCGCTTGGCTCGGCGGTGACGCGGGCCTGTGGCGGCTCCGCGACGCTCACCGCCTGCTGTGCGGCCGCCTGCTGTGCGGCCGCCTGCTGTGCGGCCGCCTGCTGTGCGGCCGCCTGCTGTGCGGCCGACTGCTGTGCGGCCGACTGCTGTGCGGCTTGAACTCCGGCGCTTACCGGCGCGTCGCCGATGCCGTTGCCCGCCGGTGGGGCGGCCTCGCCGATGCCTGACCGGACGGATGTGTCTGCTTCCATAGCACCCTGATTCAGGGGGCGAGACGCGTCGGCTCCCGCGGACGCGCCCCGCGTGGCTGATTTTGACCGTGCGGGGGTGGAACGTGCGGGGGTAGAGCGACCGCCACCGGTCCGCTCCGCGATCGCGGCGACAAGATCCCCCTTCCGCATCCGCCCGGTCCCGGAGATACCAAGCTCCTGGGCGATCCTCTGCAGATCAGAGACGAGCAGCCTGGAAAGGTCGCCGCCGCCACGGCTTGAAGACCGCGGCGCAGGGCCGACGGGGTCGGCGGCCTGGTGACCAATGGGGGATTCCTCGGACGCGGGTGCCGCGCCACTGAGGAGTTCGGTGGTGTCGCTCACTAATGGTCCTTCCATTATGATCCTCGGCCGCCTAGGTGTCTTCTCGACCTGATTCGCCTGAGCCGGACCCCATGTGCGTCGCTCGCGAGACCCGCTCATTGTGAGTGATTACGCTCGCAGCTACGCACGGCATCGACTCCGGCACGTCGCGTATGTGTGTGTTCGCGGTCCTGGCAGGAACCGCCGGAGTGCAGATGTTGTGCAGCGGGGTAGCGCTCAGGGGAACTCGTCGCTCTCCTGGGGTGACACCAAGAGCCCGATCCCTGGGCAGGTATACGTTACCCCCCAGGCGGCGCATGGATATCAAACACCTGCCCCGCAGCGGGGCAACCGATGCTGCACCCAGCCTAACACCGACAGCACCCACGGCATTCCTTCACAGCCATCCATGTCGCGGAAAAAGGGAGTTAAGCAGCCAGGTGAGGCGCATCCGATGTCGTTGCCTTCCATCGGACCTGCCTCGGCAGTACAGATGGGTCCCCCCGAGAGATTAAGGCCCAGCATCACCGGGTAGCAAAAACACCCGGTTCCACGCTGGCGCCCTGTCGCTCGACACCTAGCGGGCTTATACGCCAGGCAATACCCGTTTCTTTCGCGATTGAACCCAACTTGTCCAAGTAGGCAGCGTTATCGGAGCCACCGGTGTTGGCGGCCAGGAAGGCGAGCACGGACGGGCCCGCACCGGAGACGACGGCTGCGACGCCGGCCGCACGCAGCCTGCCCACCAGGTCACGCGTCGCCGGCATGGCAGGCGCGCGGTAATCCTGGTGCAGCCGGTCCTCCGTGGCGTCGAGCAGTGCCTCCGTGCGGGCGGTCAGCGCCGCGATGAGCAGCGCCGCGCGCCCGGCGTTCCGCGCGGCGTCGACGTGCGGCACGCTGGCAGGCAACAACCCGCGCGCCACCCGGGTCGACACCGGTTCAGGGGCGATGAACGCCACCGGCCAGACCTCCGCAAGCGGCTCGAGCCTGATCGCCCGCGCGGTGCCGACCCCCGGGGCGACACCGTCCCCCCGAGCGACGCCCCCCGCCCCCCGAGCGACGCCCCCCGCCCCCCGAGCGACGCCCCCCGCCCCCCGAGCGACGCCCCCCGGAGCGGCACCGCCGCCCCGCGCGATGCCATCCCGTGCGAATGTGCCGCCATGAGAGGCGCAGCCTGCCGTGCTGGTGGCCGCGGCGTCATGAGCCAGCCATGCGATGGTCAAGCCGCCGTATAGGCACGGCGCCACGTTGTCGGGATGCCCCTCAAGCTGGTTCGCCATCACCAGCTCGGCGGCCAGGTCCCGCTCGGCGCCTGCCAGCGCCCGCGCCGCGAGCACGCCGGCCACGATCGCGGCGGCCGACGATCCGAGGCCGCGACCGTGCGGTATCCGGTTCACGCAGCGCAGCGCCAGCCCGGCAGGCTGCGGGACGCCAAGGTCGTCGAGGGTCGCGCGCATCGCCCTGACAACGAGGTGCCGCTCCTTCGCCAGCGCGAGTTCCGCGGCTCCCTCGCCCGACACGTCAATCGACAGCCCGCCAGGCATCACCCGGACCTCGACGTCGTCGTGCAGGCTCAGCGCCAGCCCAAGCGCGTCAAAGCCCGGCCCCAGATTCGCGCTGGTCGCCGGCACCCGCGCAAGCGCAGAACCCGGCCTCTCACCCCACGTCATACACCCTCACTCCCACTGATCGGTCAACCGAGGCCGAGGGCGGTGGCGGCCGCGGCCGCGTCCACCGGGATGACGATCGGGGCGGGGGCGCCAGACAGCGCCCAGTCTGGGTCCTTGAGTCCGTTGCCCGTGATGGTGCAGACAACGCGCGAGCCCGCCGGGATTCGCCCGTCCGCGGACGCGGCGAGCAGGCCCGCCACGCTGGCCGACGACCCGAGCTCGCCCCACACCGCCTCGTCTCTGGCGATCATCCGGTAGGCGGCCAGGATCTCCCTGTCGGTGACCTTGTCGATCAGTCCGCCGGACTCGTCCCTGGCCGCCTCGGCGAGCTGCCAGGACGCGGGGTTGCCGATCCGGATCGCGGTAGCGATCGTCTGCGGGTGCAACACGGGCGCACCGTCCACGATCGGCGCCGCGCCGCTTGCCTGGAATCCGAACATCCTTGGCCGCTTCGCGGCGAGCCCGGCGGCGAAGTACTCCTTGTAGCCCATCCAGTAGGCGGTGATGTTGCCCGCGTTGCCGACCGGCAGGCAGTGGATGTCCGGTGCGTCGCCGAGCGCGTCCACGATCTCGAACGCCGCGGTCTTCTGCCCCTGAAGCCGGTCCGGGTTCACCGAGTTCACCAGCGCCACCGGGTAGTCGATCGACAGCTTCATCGCCAGCTCGAGGCAGTCGTCGAACGACCCGTCGACCTGAAGCAGCCGGGCGCCGTGCACGAGCGCCTGTGCCAGCTTGCCGATCGCGATCTTGCCCTTGGGCACGAGCACGGCACAGGTGATACCGGCCCGCGCCGCGTACGCGGCCGCGCTCGCGCTCGTGTTGCCTGTCGACGCGCAGATCACCGCCCGGGCGCCTTGCGCCGCGGCCACGGTGATCGCGACCGTCATGCCGCGGTCCTTGAATGAGCCGGTCGGGTTGAGCCCCTCGAACTTCAGGTACACCTCACACCCGGTACGGGCGGAGAGCGCAGGGGCGGCCAGCAGCGGCGTGCCACCCTCATGCAGGGTGACCGCCGTCATCCCGGCCGTGGCCGGCAGCCGATCACGGTATTCGGTAATGACGCCGCGCCACGGAGCGCGGGCGGTAGTCGCTGTCTCGATCTCAGGCACCGAGTCCCCCCTCCGAACCTCTCATGACTGGTCTTCCTCCCCTTCGACCCGCATCACGCTTGCCACCGCGCGGACCGCGGGCAGCGCCTGAAGCTCGGAGACCGTCGTGGCGAGCGCGGCATCGCTCGCCTGGTGAGTAACGATGATGAGCAGCGCCTCGTCGCCCCTGCTGGTCTGCCTTACCACCTGGATGGAAACGCCGTGCCTGGCGAACGCCTCGGCGACCGGCGCGAGCACACCAGGACGGTCGTCCACGTCCAGGGACACGTGGTACCTCGTCAACGTATCGCCCATGGGCAGCACAGGCAGCCCGGCATAGGTGGATGGCTCGGGGCCGCGGGTGCCTGCCATCCGGTTCCTCGCGACCGCCACGATGTCGCCGAGCACCGCGCTCGCCGTCGGGGTACCGCCGGCGCCCGCTCCGTAGAACATCAACTGGCCGGCCGACTTGGCCTCAACGAACACCGCGTTATAGGCGCCGCCAACGGTGGCAAGCGGATGCGACCTGGGGATCATCGCCGGATGCACGCGCACCGCGACCCCGTCACCCGACCGCTCGCAGATGGCGAGCAGCTTGACGATCCGCCCGAGCGCCTTCGCTGAGGCGATATCCGCCGCGGTCACCTCGGTGATCCCCTCGCGATACACGTCGGACGCGGTGACCCGGGTATGGAACGCGAGACTGGCCAGGATCGCGGCCTTCGCCGCCGCGTCGAACGCCTCCACGTCGGCGGTCGGGTCGGGCTCGGCGTAGCCGAGCGCCTGGGCCTCCTCAAGCGACTCGGAGAAGTCGGCGCCGGAGGAGTCCATCTTGTCGAGGATGAAGTTAGTGGTGCCGTTGACAATGCCGAGCACGCGCTGCACGGTGTCGCCCGCCAGCGACTCGCGCAGCGGCCGCAGCAACGGGATCGCCCCGGCCACCGCGGCCTCGTAATACAGATCGGTGCCGAAGGCGCGGGACGCCGCGTGGATCTCCTCGCCGTACTCGGCCAGCAGCGCCTTGTTCGCGGTGACCACGGACTTGCCGTTCTTCATCGCGGTGAGCAGCACCGAGCGGGCCGGCTCGATGCCGCCGACCACCTCGACCACGATGTCGACGTCTGGGCGGGTGGCAAGTTCCATGGCGTCGGTCGTCAGCAGGGCCGGGTCGATGCCCGGCCGCGGGTGGGAAAGCCGCCGCACCGCGATCCCGGCGATCACAAGCCTGGCCCCGATCCTGACGGCCAGCTCATCGGCTTCCTCGCGCAGTAGCCGCGCTACTTGCGAGCCAACGTTGCCGCAGCCGATCAGCGCGATTTTCATAGTCTTGACCGAACTCATCCGACGTCCAATCGCAGCAAGTCATCCAGCGTCTCTCGGCGGACGATCTCGCGGGCGCCGCCATCGCGCACCGCCACCACGCCCGGGCGCGGCAGATGGTTGTAGTTAGAGGCGAGCGACCGGCAGTACGCCCCGGTCGCCGCCACCGCGAGCAGGTCACCTGGCGCGAGGTCGGACGGCAGGTAGCAGTGCCTGACAACGATGTCGCCGCTCTCACAGTGCCGGCCCACCACCCGCGACAGCATCGGCTCGGCCGTCGAAGACCTAGACGCGAGCACGCACGTGTACGACGCGTCGTACAGCGCGGTGCGGATGTTGTCGCTCATCCCGCCGTCCACGCTCACGTAGGTCCTGATGCCGTCCACGTTCTTGATCGTGCCGACCTCGTAGAGCGTCACGGTTGACGGACCGATGATGCCCCTGCCCGGCTCGATCGTCAGCCGCGGCTCGGGGATGCCGAAGGCCGCGCACTGGGCGACGATCATCGCGCGCAGCCCCGAGGCAAGCGGCTTCACCTCGGGCGCGTCGTCCTCGGGCGTATACGCGATCCCGAATCCACCGCCTAGGTCAAGCTCGGCCACGGCAACCCCGTGCTCGTCCCTGATCCGCGCGGCGAGCTCGATCACCCGCCGGGCGGCCACCTCGAACCCCGCGGTGTCGAAGATCTGCGAGCCGATGTGCGAGTGCAGCCCGGCGAACTCAAGCACCGGCAGCGCGAGCACCCGGCGCACCGCCTCGTCGGCCGCGCCTGAAGCGAGCGAGAAGCCGAACTTCTGATCGTCGTGCGCGGTCGCCATGAACTCGTGCGTATGCGCCTCGACCCCGGTGGTCACCCGGACGAGGACGCACGGCCGCACACCCGCCGCCTCCGCGTGGTAAGCAAGCCGGGCGATCTCCTCGAAGGAGTCCACCACGATGTGCCCCACCCCGACGGCCACCGCCTGCTCGATCTCGGCGGGCAGCTTGTTGTTGCCGTGCAGCGTGATCAGCGCCGGGTCGATCCCGGCCGACAGCGCGACCGCGAGCTCGCCGCCGGTGCACACGTCCACGCCGAGGCCCTCTTCCGTCACCCAGCGGAGCACCGCGCGCGAGCAGAACGCCTTGGCCGCGTAGAAAATGTTTACCCCCGGGGGACGACCCCCCAGGGACCCCCCGTATGGGGGGGCTACGCGCCCCCCCATCCCCCCTTCGGGGGGGACAAGCCCCCCGAAGTCGGGCGAGAAACCTTCCACGTACTCGCGGCAGCGACTGCGCACGTCTTCCTCGTCGGTGACAAGCACCGGGGTGCCGAACTCCGCGGCTAGGTCGCGGACGTCGATGCCGCCGAGCGTCAGCACGCCGTCCTGCCGCTGGGCGCCGCGCGGCCAGATCGCCTGGTGCAGCGCGTTCAGGTCGGCTGGCGGCGTCGGCGGATGGTCCGCCGGCAGCACGTCTGCGTGGCGCGGGCCGGCCGGGTGGGCGACACGACTCAACTTTGCTCCCTCAACTTCACACAACATCACACACGGTCGGGTGCACTGACTTCGAGCAGTCCCAGACCGGCGGCGAGGCCGGTCCGCGCCGCCCGGGCCAGGCTTAGTCTGTCAGTTCCTGGTGATCGAGCGCTTCCTGGGTCACCGGCTGAGATCAGCGCGACGATGGTGGCGCTCGCCAGTTCCTCCAGGTACCTGGCGAACTCGTCGGGCCGACCACGGCGCGCGGCGGTGGCGACCCGTTCTGGTAGCCAGGACAGCGCGTCAAGCAGAACTGCTATCTCCCGGGGGGGCGACCCCCCGTACCCCCCGGGAGCACGGCCGATCAAAGGCAAAGATATCGGCCGTGCTGTTGTCTCCCGTATCTCCATGGAGGGCGGACTTCCCGCATGGGGGGCTCCCGCCTCCTTCCCGCATAGGGGGCTCCCGCCCCCCATCCCCCCTGGCCATCCCCCCTGGCCTCCATTCCCCCCGACGGCGGCCCAGCGCACCCCGGACGCCGCGCGGGCATGCGCGTACCGCACAGCATAGGCGGGGTTATCGAGGACGTGCCGCGCGATTTTCCGCGGGTCGATCAGGACCGGCCGCCCGGGAACGGCCCTGGCCAGCGAGAACCGCACCGCATCGGGACCGGCGAAGGCCACCGCCGCCGCGACTGTTATCTCCCGGGGGGACAGACTTCCTGCATGGGGGGCTCCCGCCCCCCATCCCCCCTGGCCCCCGTACCCCCCGATGCGTGCCCCGGCGGGCCCGATGGCAAAACCCGCCATCATATCGGACCCGCCGGGACCCGCGGTCTCCGGCCGCTGACCCGTCGCGAGCGGTCCAGATCCTTCCGCAGCGGAACGGACCCTGTCTCCGCCGCCGACCGCGAACTGGTCGCCGTGGGGAGTAAGCCCGGTCCGTTCCGTACCCTCCCAGCGGGCTACCGTTGCTCCCGCCGCGGCGGCGAGGCGGGCGGTGAGTTGCGCGGCGAGTGCCGTCCTTGCCTCTTCCCAGCTCGGGGCGGCCAGCGGCGGCGCGGGCGGCGGCGCGGGTACGGTCAGGCCGCGCAGCGCGTCGCTGGCGGCGCAGGCGAGACCGGCGGCAGCGATGCGGGCCGGGAGATCCGCGAGGTCTTCGGGGGACACGGTGATGGTGATAAAGCCGGGGCCGGTGACTTCGGCGCGCGCGATGTGCGCTGCGTTGCCAAGCCCCGTGTTGGCCAGCCCCGTGTTGGCCAGCCCCGTGTTGGCCAGCCCCGTGTTGGCCAGCCCCGTGTTGGCCAGCGAGGCCACGATGCGGGCCGCCACGCGTTCCGGACGTTCGCCAAAGGCGAACGCGACGGTTGAGGCGTACTGCCCAGGTGTCCCCGTCGGCCGCAGCCCGGGCTCCGCGGGTTCGAGTCCGGCAGCCGCCACGGCCCGCTCGATCGCGCGCCGGACGTCGCTGCTGATCACCAACCCAGGCTATGCGGCAGTGTGGTTAGGCGGCACCGCAGTTAGGCGGCACCGCAGTTAGGCGGCACCGCAGTTAGGCGGCACCGCAGTTAAGCGACCCTGCGATCAGGCGGGCGGCGCGCCCGCAAGCTCACGGACCACGCGGATCATCTCGCCGGGGTCGAAGGGCTTGGTGAGATAGGCGTCCGCACCGACGTTCGTGCCATGGGCGATGTCGTCCTCCTGCGCACGGGCGGTGATGAGGACGACCTTGATGTGCGAGGTCCCCGGCGCCTTCCGCAACTGGACCGCCGTCTCCCAGCCGTCGAGCCTTGGCATCATCACGTCAAGCGTGATCACGTCAGGCGCGATCGCCTGCACCTTCTCTAGGCAGTCCTGGCCATCGACGGCCGTCGACACATCGAACCCCTCAAGGGTAAGATTCACCGCGATAAGCTGCCGAATCACCTCGTCGTCGTCGACGACGAGCACCCGTCCCAGACCATGCGTCACGCCGTGAGGCTACCGTGTTTGGCAAAGACTTGCTAAGGCTTGCGGTCACGACACGCACGCGTGTCACGACCACGGACCGAAACTGGTAGCCTTTCTCCGTTAGCGGCCCCCATAGCTCAGGGGATAGAGCACCGGCCTCCGGAGCCGGGTGCGTAAGTTCGAATCTTACTGGGGGCGCTCCTTTCGGTCCTGACCTGCTCTTATTTGCGGTCTGGCTTCTTCGGTCGGCGTGCTGTGGTCGAGCATCCCGGCGCTAGGCACTTAGCTTCGCGGCTTAGAAGAGTGCTTAGCTCCCCCATGACGAAGGGGCTACAGCTATGTCTGAAGTCAACCGGTCCGCGTTTGCTGGCGCTGCCCGGGGCGGCGGCGGTTTGCGCAAGAGCCCGCTGCGGCTGGCTACCGATCCGGTGCCCGTGGTTTCCGCCGGGTCTTCTTGGCGGGCGGCTGATGTTCTTGCGGGCGGCGGGTTCCGACGCTCTGATCTCTCGCCTGCGCAGCGACGGCAGGTGATGATCAGCGAGTACGGCGAGTGGCTGCGTACGCGGACCAACCGGCACGGGCGGCCGTTCCAGGCCGAGACGATCTCGGCCTACCGGGACGCGGCGGTCGCGCTGAGCTCGTGGATGACGTCGGCGGGGCTTTCTGTTGACTTCACGGGGTGCGATACGGCGATGCTGAACCGGTTCTTCCGGTCTTATCTCGCGTCGCATAGCCAGGGCGGGACGAACACCAAGCAGCGGAACCTCCGGCACCTGTTCACCTGGCTGGCTAGCGAGTACGGGCATCCGCACCCGTACGCCGACGGCCTGGTGCGGTACGCGCCGGTCCAGGTCCGGCCGTCGACGCTGGCCGCCGACTTCATCAAGGACCTGCTCGCGGCCACCGGGGGCGGGAGGGCGCGGACGTTCGAGGACGCCCGCGACCACGCGATGATCCGGGTGCTGACCGAGGGGGTAAGGCGGGCCGAACTGGTCCAGATCCGGCTCGACGACCTTCCGGCCGACCTGATCGCCCGGCCTTACATCCGGGTCGTGCCGTTGAAGGGCGCGCGGGCCGCCGACGAGGGGCGCATCGTGCCGCTGACGCTGTCGACGGCTAAGGCTCTCGTGGCGTACCTGCGGGCGCGGCAGTCGCACGGGCGGGCTCAGGCCTCGCCGGCGCTGTGGCTGGGGACCCGGAACCGGGGGCCGGTGACCGGGAATGGCGTGTGGCGGATGGTCAAGCGGCGGGCCGAGCAGGCTGGGTACGAGCCGTCGGTGTACCCGCACATGTTCCGGCACACCTTTGCCCACGACTGGCTCGCGGGCGGCGGCGCGGAGGGGGACCTGATGCGGCTCATGGGGTGGCAGGACCGGGCGATGCTGGACCGGTACGGGGCCGATCTTCAGGTGCAGCGAGCCATCGAGGCCAAGCGCCGGCGTGGCGAGATGTACTGACGGCGTGCCCCGACTGACCCCGGTCGTCACTACCATCCCGTAGTCGCTTCCCACCACCCGCTTCCGTGCCCGATCGGTACGGCCGTTAGTCAGGCGACCTTCGCGTAGTTATGGGCCTTGACGCGCCGACCGACACGACGCCACGGGTTCGGTGCGAGCATCTGCTCGAAGAGCTCCGGGCTCACGCCGTAGTAGTCGTACTCGCCGCCACTGCGGAACCGAACTCGCAAAGTGCGGATCCGCGGGTCGTAACCGACGGCGAGGAGGTTCGTCGAGACGACGGGATACATGGTCATGGTGGCTCCTGGAGTGTTCGTGACTGAGATGAGGCGGGCGGATTCGGCGGGTAACCCCACTCGCGGACGGTAGTGCTGAATGCATCGCGACCACTGCCACCTGCTTAGGTGGCGCGGAGGGCTGCGACGGACTCCACGAGGC
>Ga0302314_10015912_pt1 | contig 12752 bp, 10 predicted proteins | sample III_Palsa_N2_3_FD_200533 | JGI IMG/M metagenome (GOLD analysis project Ga0302314, IMG submission 200533) | Peat permafrost microbial communities from Stordalen Mire near Abisko, Sweden - III_Palsa_N2_3 | ecosystem: Environmental > Terrestrial > Soil > Palsa > Peat permafrost | place: Sweden...
CGCGCCGCCCGCCCCCACGCCGCCGGCGCCGCCCGCCCCCGCGCCGCCCGCGCCGCCCGCGCGGCCGCGGGCGATGAGGGGCAGGATGAGGCCGGCCCCAACGAGCGACTTCGCCGCACGGAACAGCCGGCTCGGAGTGCCGTGCTTCAGCGCCTCGCCGACGCGGCCGAGCCGTCGTTCGTTGACCGTCGAGAGCGTCAGCTCGGCGAGGATGGCGCCTGCCTCGAGTCGGGCTAGCGCGACGTGGGTGGGGTGGTCCTCGGCCTGGCCCGCGGCCGCCAGCGTCAGGCGGGTTGCCGCGGCGCCGGTCGCGGTCGCGGTCGCGACGAAGATCGGGCCAAGGAAGACTCGACTGCGAGCCCAAAGCGGCACCGCGGTGGTCGCGAGCAGCACACCCGTGTAGGACCCGAGATAGGAGCCGAGCAGCGCCTGGACCGCCCCCAGCCTCTTCGCCGTGGCACGCGATCCGAGCAGGTCCGCCCCGACGGCGCCTGCGCCCGCGGTACTGAACGCAGCCAGGCACCAGGCGCCCACGTTCATCGGCGAGCGTGGCTTGAAGATGCGCAGCATGTTCAGGAAGCGCGCCGGACGGCCCAGGTCCGCGATCAGCAGCGCCGGTGCCGGCAGCACGGCACCCAGAGCCACCTTGCGCGCGAGCGCGGCCGAGCTCTCATCGCCGGCGATGTCGGCGGCGAGCGCCGCGAACGCCGCCCCGGACGCGACGCCCCCGAGCCAGAAGTAGAGCGGCACCTCCCAGGTCCACACCGGCGCGTGGATGATCGGGCCCTGTACAGGCACCCGCATCGACCCGGATCGCATCCGCCGGTTCGCCGCCGCCACCACCCCCGGCTCGGGCTCAGGGCCGGCGTAATCCGTATCGCGACCGAAGAGATAGGACCAGCCGGCGTCCGCCCACTCGGGCTTCGCCAACGCGACCTCGGCCCCATCTCGCGCTCGCCGCCACGACGCCGGCTCGCCGCGCGTGCCCAGCGCCGGCGTGTCGTCACGCGTCCTGCTGTCATGGTCGGCGACCCAGCGGGCGTCGGCGCCGCCGATAGGCTCCTCCGGCGCACGCGGGGCGTCGGCGCCGCCCTGAGGCTCCTCCGGCGCACGCGGGTTGTCGGAGGGCAGTCCAAGCCGGTGCTTGCCGTCGTCACTCAATGCAGCCGCCTCCGTGCGGTTGCGAACGCGAGCGCGGCGCCCGAAGCGGCGAGCAGTCCTGCGCCGATCGCGGCAGCGGTGGCCGCGAGCAGGTTCTCCTGGATCGGCGAGTCGGCCTCGGCCGGCAGGCCGTAGCGCTCGGGCGGCTCGGTCAGCAGGAAGAACGCGCCTAGCCCGCCCGCCAGCTCGTGCTCGGGCTCGTCCGCCGCCCCGTAGAGGTAGGCGCCGTCAACACCGCGGCGGTGAAGCTCGGCTACGCGCCGCTCAGCCTGCGTGACGAGATCCTCGTAGGGTCCGAACTGGATCGAGTCGGTCGGGCACGCCTTCGCGCACGCGGGCTCGAGCCCATCCTGCAGCCTGTCGTAGCAGAGCGTGCACTTCCCGGCGCGTCCGTCGACCGGGTCGCGGGCGACGACCCCGAACGGGCACGCGGGCACACAGTAGCCGCAGCCGTTGCAGACATCTGCCTGGAGCACGACCGTCTGGTGCTCGGTCCGGATCAGCGCGCCCGTCGGGCAGGCATCGAGGCAGCCGGCATTCGTGCAGTGCTTGCAGACATCGGACATGAACAGCCACTTGCTGCCGACACCCTCGGCCATCGCGACCAGGTCGGGGAGCTCCCCAGCCGGCGGGATCGCCGGCAGCGCACCAGAGCTCCCCAGGAGCTCCCCAGCCGGCGGGATCGCCGGCAGCGCACCAGACGAGGCCGGCAGCGCACCGATCGCCTCCTGCTGGAGCTGCGGGGAGGGCTCGAGCAGCTCGACAAAGCGCACGTGACGCCAGGTCGAGGCCGACAGGTCCCCGGTGTGGTCATAGGACCCGCCCTTCTTGAACTGCGAGCCGTCGGCCGGCAGATCGTTCCACTGCTTACACGCAACCTCGCATGCCTTACAGCCGATGCAGACCGTCGTATCAGTGAAGAAGCCCATCCGCCGTGCCCCGCTGCGATGGATCGCGAGCTCGGTCGGGGCGGCCACAGTCCCGCTCATTGGTCAACCCCCCCACGAGTTTGCCGCCAGGCACACTCGCCAGCGACGCCGAAGGCGTTGCCGTCGTCCTCGTTCGGAGCCACACGGGGCGCGTTCGCCGCTACCCCCTTCAGGCGCTCGGTGGTGGGCACGGAGCGCCGACCGGCCTTCACGTCGCATGTGAACGCCTTCGACTCCTGAATCGAGACGTTGGGATCGCCTGACAGGGCGCCGAGGTCATTTGTCGAGTCACCCGGATAACCGCCGCTGTACCCCCAATGCCAGGGGAGCCCGACCTGGTGGACGGGTCTACCGTCGACCTGTAGCGGCCGCATCCGGTCCGTGACCAGAGCGCGCGCCTCGATCTCCGCGCGGTCGGTGACGATCGTCATCCAGCCGCCGTCCTCGATCCCGCGCTCGCGAGCGAGGACGGGGTCGATCTCGGCGAACATCTCGGGCTGCAGCTCGCCCAGCCACGGGAGGGTGCGGCTCATGCCGCCGGCGGTGTGGTGCTCGGTCAGGCGGAAGGTGGTGGCGACGATCGGGTAGCGCGGGTCGGCGGTCGCGTGCAGCGGGTTCTCGGGACGGCGCCAGCGGATTCCGGCCGGATCGGCGCCAAGGTCGGGATAGAGGAGATTGTGTACCGGAGACTCGATCGGCTCGTAGTGCGTGGGTAGCGGCCCGTCGAGCAGCCCGCTCGGGCTGTAAAGCCAGGCGCGGCCGTCAGCCATCATCATGAACGGGTCGTCGCCGTTGATCGCGTCCATGCCGGTCGCATCGTCGCTGGCACGGTAGTCAGGCGCCTTGTCCGCCGGGAAGTCCGGGACGTCGTAGCCGGTCCAGCGACCCTGCGCGTCGTCCCACCAGACGTACTTCTTGCGCTCGCTCCAGGGGCGGCCCTGCGGATCGGCGGACGCCCGGTTGTAGAGCATGCGCCGATTCGCGGGCCACGCCCAAGCCCACTCGGGCGAGACGTCGCCCCCCTCACTGCGAATCTCGCCGGGGTTCCGTCGCCGGGCCTGGTTGATGCCGCCGGCGAAGATGCCCGAGTAGATCCAGCAGCCGCAGGCGGTGGAGCCATCGTTGCGCAGCTCGCCGAAGCCCGACACAAGCCGCCCGCTCGCAACCTCGTAGCCGTTGATCTCCTTCATCACCGCCTCGACGTCTGGCTCGCGGTTCTCCCCGAGCTCGGGATAGTCCCACCGCAGATTGACTATCGGCCAATCGCGTCGCCGATCGGAACCCGCGTAGTGTGCCTTGACCCGCTTCGCCAGGTGATGCATGAACCACAGCTCCGAGCGTGCGTCGCCCGGCGGCTCGAGCGCCTTGTCGCGGAACTGCACCAGGCGCTGGGTGTTGGTGAAACAGCCCTCCTTCTCGACGTGCGCGGCAGCCGGCATCAGGAACACCTCCGTCTGGATCTGCCCGGGTGAGAGCTCGCCCGACTGCACCTCGGGGGAGTCGCGCCAGAAGGTCGCCGTCTCGATCTCGGCGAGGTCGCGGACCACGAGCCACTTGAGCTTGGCCAAGGCACGGCGCTGCAGGCCGGCGTGCTGGGAGCCCACGGCCGGGTTCTGGCCCATCACGAAGAAGCCCTCGACGCCACCGTCGAGCATCCGCATCGTCGTCGCGAAGTGTGAGTGGTTGCCGCTGATGCGGGGGATCGCCCCGAAGCCGTAGCCGTTCTCCTCCGTGGCCGCGTCTCCGAACCAGGCCTTCAGGAACGAGACGATGTACTTGTCGAAGTTCGACCACCAGCCCCGCTCGGCGCCGCCGGTATCGATATAGCTCTTCAGATCGAGCTCCTCCTCGCCCGCGCGGGGCATGTGCAGGTATCCGGGGAGCAGGTCGTACAGCGTCGGAATATCAGTCGAGCCCTGGATTGATGCGTGCCCGCGCAGCGCCATGATCCCGCCGCCGGGACGTCCGATGTTCCCGAGCAGAAGCTGGAGGATCGCCGCAGTGCGAATCATCTGCACACCGGCGGTGTGCTGCGTCCAGCCGAGCGCGTAGCAGAAGGCCGTCGTGCGCTCGCGACCGGAGTTCTCGATCAGTGCCTTGGCCACCGCGTCGAAGTCCTCCGCCGAGATGCCGCAGATGCGCTGCACCATCGCGGGGGTGTAACGGCTGAAGTGCCGGCGCAGGATCTGAAACACGCAGCGCGAGTGCTGGAGTGTGTCGTCGCGGTGCATATGGCCGCCGTGCATCCCGGCTCCCGTCTGCTCCTCGAACGCCTGCGAGGCATGCTCACGCACCCCGGCGGCGGACGCCATCTCGCCGCCCTCGTACATCCAGCTCGATCGGTCGTACGTCCCCGTCTCCGGGTCGAACCCAGAGAAGAGACCCCCGAGGTCCTCGGCGTCGCGGAAGTCCTCGTTGATGATCGTCGACGCGTTCGTGTAGTTGACAACGTACTCGTGGAAGTAGGACTCGGTCTCGAGCACGTGACGGATGAGACCACCGAGGAACGCGATGTCGGTTCCGGCCCGGATGTGAACGTGGTGGTCGGCGATCTCGCTGGTCCGGGAGTAGCGGGGGTCGATGTTGATGATCCGCGCCCCACGCTCCTTGGCCTTCATCACCCAGCGGAAGCCGACCGGATGTGCCTCGGCCATCGATGAGCCCTCGATCAGCACGCAGTCCGAGTTCTGGAGGTCCTGTAGGAATCCGGTGGCGCCGCCGCGCCCGAACGAGGTCCCCAGACCGGGGACCGTCGAGCTATGTCATATGCGGGCCTGGTTCTCGATCTGCACCGCGCCCATCGCGGTATAGAGCTTCTTGATCAGGTAGTTCTCCTCGTTGTCGAGCGTCGCCCCGCCGAGGTGGGCGAAGGCCAGCGTGCGGTCCACGCGCCAGCCATGGTGGTCGACGTCCTGCCAGCCCGCCTCGCGCGACGCGATCACGCGCTCGGCGATCATGTCCATCGCCTGCTCGAGGTCGAGGTCTTCGAATTCGGTCCCCCCCGGGCGGCGATACCTGACCTTGCTCAGGCGGCCGGGCTGCTGGATCAGCTGTCGCGACGCCGACCCTTTCGGGCACAGCGTCCCCTGATTGATTGGCGAGCGGGGATTGCCTTCGATGTCGACGAGCTTGCCGGCGCGCGTGTACACGACCTGCCCGCAGCCGACGGCACAGTAGGGACAGACCGACTCGGTCGCCTTCAGCCCTGCGATCCGGGCACCCGCGCGCTGCGTCGCCGGGGACACCGCGGCCGGCCCGAGTCCCCAGTCCATCGCTCGCCCGACCAGAGGCAGCCGTCGCAGGCGCTCGAAGGTAGCGGGCCTGGAGCCAGGGCGCGGGTCAGGCGTGGCGATCCTCATCCGCCCGCCGGCGACACGGTCGTAGCAGTGATTGCCGGCAGCGCGATCGCGAGAATCCTCGTGCGCACGGTCGAGAGAGTACACGGGGCCGATCGCGCGTTTGCTATAGAGAGGGTGCATGGTGGATCTTCAGACACGCCCACTCGGCGACTCAGGGCTCGAGGTCTCGGTGATCGGTCTCGGCTGCAACAACTTCGGCCGCCGCGTCGATCTCGACGGCACGCGCGCGGTCGTCGATGCCGCGCTCGCGGAAGGCGTGACCTTCTTCGACACCGCCGACATCTACGGCGGGCGAGGCGCCAGCGAGGAGCTGCTCGGACAGGTTCTGCAAGGCCGCCGCGACCAGGTGGTGCTGGCGACCAAGTTCGGCATGGACATGGGCGACGGGCGAGGGCCGCGCGGCTCGCGCGACTACATCCTTCAAGCGGTCGAGGCCTCGCTGCGACGGCTTCGCACGGACGTGATCGACGTCTACTGGTACCACCAGCCCGACGGCGAGACGCCGATAGCGGAGACGCTCGAGACGCTCGACGAGCTGGTGCGAGCGGGCACGGTGCGGACCATTGGCGCTTCGAACTTCAGCGCCGAGCAGATCGAGGAGGCCGACCAGATTGCGCGCGAGCGCGGCCTCGCGCGCTTCGTTGCGGTCCAGAACGAGTACAGCCTCCTCGTTCGTGATGCCGAGCAGGAGGTGCTGCCGGCCTGCGAGCGACTCGGCATCGGCTTCGTTCCCTACTTCCCGCTTGCCTCCGGGCTGCTGACCGGCAAGTACCGACGCGGACAGGCTCCGCCACCCGGGACCCGGCTCGCGGGACGCGAGCGGGTCGCCAGCGACGAGCAGTTCGATCTCCTCGACGCGATCGAGCGCTACGCGCAGGAGCGCCGCGTCTCCGTGCTCGAGGTAGCGATCGGCGCCCTGCTCGCTCGCCCCGCCGTGTCCTCGGTGATCGCGGGTGCCACCAAGCCCGACCAGGTCAGCGCCAACGCGAGAGCCGCCGGCTGGACGCCGAACGAGGATGATCTCGCCGCGCTCGACTCGTTGCTGGCCTCGAGCCCGCGCTAAGCGAGCGGCTCAGCCCGCGATCTCGGACGCCGGCATCGCCCCGGCGGGGGCGGACACGGGCGGCTCGCTCTCGCCGCCCGCAGCGAAGACCGGCGGCTCGATTTGAACATCGACGTGGCTCACTGCCAGATAGGCGACGAATCCCGCGACAGCGAGCGCCAGGACCAGCGCGACCGGACCGGCACCCAAGCCAAGGCCACTGAGCTTACGCGTGTTGTCGAACCAGTCCGCGAATGAGGCGCCGAGCGGCCGGGTGACGATGTAGGCGAACCAGAACGCGACGATCGAGTTCATACCGAAGCGCCACCACGCGATGGCCGGAACCGCGATCAAGGCGGCGAACATCAAGCCGGAAGGGAGGAAGCCAAGGTGCCACTCCGTCGCAGTCAGGTCTCCGCCGGCGGTGCCGAGCGCGAATGTCGCCAGCACGGTGGCCCAGTAGAACTTCTCCCGGCGTCGGGTGTGAATGCTGTGGATCGAGAGCGTCCCCTCACTCCGGTACCAGGCCGTGAACACGCCGGCGAGCACGATCGCGTAGAACGCCGTCGATACGACGTAGGGGATACCGAGCCCGACATGCAGGGCGTCCGCGGCGGAGGTACCGAAGGTGGCGACCATGACGACCACCAACCAGTAGCTCCATGCAACGTATCGATCCTGCCTGAACTGTAACTTCAGCGCCAGGTAGAGGCCAACAAGCATGATCGGTACCGCGATCGCCGGACCGAGCGCCTGGTTCATATAGTCGGAGGTTGCTTCGCCCATCGCCGTGATCAAGATCTTCGAGACCCAGAAGAGCACGATGATCTGGGGCACTTTGGTAAGCGCCTCCCGACCAAGATGGTGATGATGAGATTGCTCTGACTTACTCATACGTGATTGTGCGAGTTGTTGCTAGTTGGGGACCGCCGCGTCCGACCCGGACGCGGTCCCGTCCAGCTCCGTCCACTAATACCGGTTAATCTTTTGGTTTCGCTAAAGCGCCACGATGGATTGTGCGTTACCGAGCGACAGTTGGGGCTCACGCCCGGGGGCAGGTGATGTCAATCGGCGTCGAGGATCTCGATCCCAAGCGCGCCCGCCCAGAGTGCGGCCAGGCCCACGATGTCGGTCCATTCCATCGCCGACCCCCGCAGGCTCTCGACGCCCTGCAGCCCGGTGAGATCGCTGCGCCGAAACTCGCAGGAGCGAATTCGGGCGCCGCGAAAGTCCGCGCGATCCCGTTGAGACGGCTCGCCTCGATGCACACGCGCCCGGCGTCGGCGCCGCGGGCCTGCAGGTTCGCGAGGTTGCAGCGCGTGAGCCGGCCATCCGAGACGGACAGGTGCTCGAGGCGCGCGCCGGTCAGGTCAACGCCCGAGGGTGAAGGATGCCATCCGCGGCCGCGCTCAGAGCCTCGACTACCCTGCTAGCCACGCGGCGCAACGCGTTGGCCGATCGTCGCCCTTCCAGATCTGATGGCGACCGCGGCGCGACCGGTGAGCCCACGAACGGAAGGACGCCCGCGAAAATAATCTGGGCGGGATGTCGATTTCGTGTCGTCTCGTTCGGCGTACAGGTACACGTCGGATCCTGGGTCGCGACGAGGACCCGGTTTCGACAACCAACCCCCCAAACTGGAGGAGCAAGATGCGCTTCATGATGTTCATCTATCCGGGCCTGAAGGAAGAGGCCGACTGGATGCCGAGCGCCGAGGCCGTGGCTGCGATGTCCAAATACAACGAGGAGCTCACAAAGGCCGGCGTCCTGCTCTCGCTCGACGGACTACATCCCACGTCCGAGGGCGCGCGGATCTCCTACGAAGGCGGGACGCAGAGGATCACCGACGGACCGTTCGCCGAGACCAAGGAGGTGATCGGCGGCTACTGGATGATCCAGGTACGGTCCAAGGAGGAGGCGATCGAGTGGGCGTCGCGCTGCCCGGCCGGCGGCGACGTGGTACTCGAGGTACGTCGCGTCTTCGAGATGTCGGATTTCTCGCCCGAACTGCAGGCGGCGGGGGGGCTGTCCGAGGTTCCACCCGAGCAGACTGTGGCGCAGTAGGCGCTGCCTGGTGGTCGTGCATCGGTGATGTCGCAGCCACGATCGCCATCAGGCGCCGAGCGGCCCGTCACCCACCGCACGATCGAGGCCGTCTGGCGGATCGAGTCCGCCAGGCTGATCGGCGGCTTGACGCGGATCGTTCGCGACGTCGGCCTCGCCGAGGATCTCGCGCAGGACGCGCTCGTGGTCGCGCTCGAGCGGTGGCCAGGGTCGGGCGTCCCGGACAACCCGGGCGCCTGGCTCATGGCCACCGCGAAGTACCTCGCGATCGACTCGCTTCGGCGCAGCCGGCGCCTGGAGCACAAGCACGAGCAGATCGCTCGCGAGATCGGGATCCAGCTCGCGATGGACGCATCCGACCTCGAGGCCGCCCTCGACGATCAGATCGGCGATGACGTCCTCAGCCTGATGTTCATGTGCTGCCATCCGGTGCTCTCGACGGACGCCAGGATCGCGCTCACACTGCGGCTGCTCGGTGGCCTGACCACTTCCGAAATCGCGCGGGGATTCCTCGTCCCCGAGCCGACGGTCGCTCAGCGGATCGTCCGCGCCAAGCGAACCCTCTCAGCGGCCGGCGTACCGTTCGAGGTTCCGCAAGGGGATGAGCTGAAGTCGCGCCTGTCCTCGGTGCTCGAGGTCGTCTACCTCGTCTTCAACGAGGGCTATACGGCGACGGCCGGCGAGGACTGGATGCGACCGGCGCTGTGCGAGGAAGCGTTACGGCTCGGCCGCATCCTCACATCGCTCGCGCCCAGCGAGCCCGAGGTCCACGGGCTCCTCGCGCTGATGGAGCTTCAAGCGTCGCGAGCCGCCGCGCGAGTTGACTCGACGGGGGATCCCGTGCTGCTACCGCAGCAGGACCGCGGGCGCTGGGACCAGCTCCAGCTTCGCCGCGGCCTCGCAGCGCTCGAGCTTGCCGAGCAGCTCGCCGCTTCGGGGAGCGGCGGGGACGGGGGCGGGGGCGGGGGCGCAGCCGGCCCCTATGCGCTGCAGGCGGCGATCGCGGCGTGTCACGCACGAGCCCGGACGGCGGCCGAGACCGACTGGCACCGGATCGCCACCCTCTATGGTGCGCTCGCGCAGCTCATGCGCTCGCCGGTCGTTGAGCTGAACCGAGCGGTGGCGCTCGGGATGGCGTTCGGGCCGGCGGCCGGGCTCGAGCTGGTGGATGCCGTGGCGTCCGAGCCCTCGCTCGCGAGCTACCACCTGCTTCCCAGCGTGCGTGGCGACTTGCTCGAACGGCTCGGCCGCTCGGCCGAGGCGCGCCTCGAGTTCGAGCGCGCCGCCTCGCTGACACAGAACAGCCGCGAGCGCGAGGTTCTCCTCCGGCGAGCCGCGGCGGCCGCGGCGGAGCCGAGCCCCGATTGCGGCGACTCAGCGCTGTGAGCCCACGGCGCTGGGCCTCCCGTCGGCGCCACGCGAATCCGCGGGCCTGGGGGTGAAGCCGGGCAGCTCCACCTCCGTGCGCGCACCGAGCTGGTCCGGAGCCCACCGGGCGGACGCGCGCCCTCCGTGCGCGTCGGCGATCGCACGCACGATCGCGAGTCCGAGGCCGGCACCACCCGCCGCCCGGGTGCGGGCGGGGTCTACCCGATGGAAGCGCTCGAACACTCGCTCGCGCTCACCCGCGGAAATCCCCGGGCCGTCGTCGATCACCGCGAACCGGATCCGGTCGGGGTGGACGCGCTCGGTCTCGAGCCGTACCAGACCGTCGGGGGCGGCGGTGTGCTCGATCGCATTGCGCGCGAGGTTGCGTAGGGCCTGCGCGAGCCTGTCCGGGTCGGCGAGCAGCGTTCCCTGCGGAACCGCGCCGAGCTCGAATCGCCGCTCCGCGGTCAGGCTGACGCCGTCCCACAGCTCCTCGACGAAGGTCGCCGGCTCGATCCGATCGAGGCGGAGGAAGTCGGTCTGCTCCGATTGCGCCAGCAGCAGCAGATCGTCGACGAGGCGGCTGATCCGAGCAACCTCGGCCTGCACCAGACGCTCGACTCGGCGCACCTCCTCGCCCGACGGATGCGCCTGGCCCGCCAGCACTTCGAGCTGGCCGCGGATCACGGTCAGCGGCGTGCGGAGCTCGTGCGAGGCGTCGGCTACGAATTCCCGCTGCCCGGCGAAGGCGTCCGCGAGTCGGTCGAGCATGTGGTTGAAGGCATCCGCGAGCACTCGCACCTCGTCGCCGCGAGCGTCGGCGGTCGCCATCCGCGGCTCGAGATCGCCGGCGTCGACCAGGGCGGCCACCGAGGCCATTCGGCGCAGCGGCGCCGATACACGCGACCCGGCGAGATATGAGGCCAGAAGCGCGATCGCGAGCGTCAGCGCGCCGGCGATGATGAATGCGTCCGCGATCCCGTGCTCAGCACGGGAGACGATCGCGAGCGGCTCGCCGGCACCGACGACCACGCTCAGCCTGCCCACAGCTACCCGGCGCTCGAGAATCCTGACCGCGCCGACATCGGGTGCCGGCTCGGTCGTGTAGCCGATGCGCGGGATCAGCAACGCTCGCCCGAGGACGTTCTCGCGCGCTTGCTCCGCCTCCGTTTCGCCGTCGTCGGGACGAGCGGCCCCGAACAGCTCGGGATGATTGCTGACCGTCCCGGCTCCGGGCACGAGCACGAACAGCAGGGTCGAGGTTGCGCTGAACGGCTGGGCGTCAACGTAACGTCCCGCGCCGAGTGCGATCTGCCTTGGAGTGTCGCCGGCGAACGGGACCAGCGACTGCTTGAGCTGACCGGCATCACCGGCGATGTCGCGGTCGATCTGCCCCCGCAGCTGCGTATCGGTGTCGCGGTAGACGACGACGAACACCACCGCCGCGGACAGGAGCAGGACGCCCGCGACCCAGGCAGTGAGCCGCCAGCGCAGACTGCTTGTCGAGGGCCGCCTAGCCCGCATCGTCGAGCCTGTAGCCGACGGAACGGACCGTGGCGATCGGCGCGTCCCGGTCGCCGTGCCGCAGCTTGCGCCGCAGGTAGCCGATGTAGACGTCGACGACGTTCGTCCCGGGGTCGTGCTCATACCCCCAAACCGCGTGCAGAATCTGCTCGCGAGAGAGCACTCGGCCGCGGTTGTTCAGCAAGTACACGAGCAGCTCGAATTCGGTGCTCGAGAGCCGGACCGGTTCACCGGCGTGCAGCACTTCACGCGTGAGCAGGTCGACCTCGATGTCGCCGACGCGGACCGCGGTCGCCGGCGCCAGCATTGCCGCGCGCAGTTGAGCGCGCACCCGCGCGGCGAGCTCGCCGAGCGAGAACGGCTTGACCAGGTAGTCGACGGCGCCGGAGTCGAGTCCGGCGATCCGCTCATCGATGCCGCCGCGTGCCGTCAGGACGATGACCGGCAGCCCCGGCCTGGCCGCGGACAGAGCAGCAAGCACCTCGGACCCGCTGCGTCCCGGGAGCATCAGGTCGAGCACGACCAGGTCGACGTCTTCCCCCAGCGCCCGATCGGTGCCGGTGATCCCGTCGAGTGCCGAGATCACCTCGAATCCCTCCGCGCGGAGACCTCGCTCGAGGAAATCGACGATCCCGGGCTCGTCCTCGATGACGAGAATCAGCCCGGGCACGCACGGCCACCGTGGACGCTGCCGGGGGCGCCGTAATGCATCTGCCGATGATAGGCGGGCCGGGCCTCGCCCCGAAGTTAGTCGAAGAGCTTTCTCATCGAGCTCTGAAGGGGCACTTAGGCGCCAAGCCGAAACTGTCGGTATGGACACCGAGCTTCCCTGATGCCTCGAAGCCACTCAAACGCGCGCGACGCCGCGCTCACCCGGATGCGCCGCCTCAACCGCTTGATGATCGCCGGGGCGGTGGTGATCACCGGGGTGCTGACCGACGTCGCCGCCCAGGCATTTCCCGGACGGACGATCAGTCGCCGGGCAGCCTCGTTGGCCGCGATCCAGCAGAGCGCGGCGCTCATCGCGCAGGCGAAGCGACAACGCGCCGCCCACCACCATGCCGCGCTGACGCCGGCAGCCCAAGCCCCCCGCGCCCACCCGAGCCCGCAGGTGGTCGAACCGGTCGCGGGCGCCACGACCGCCCCCGCCACGACCACCCCGGCCACGCAGGCCCCCGACCCGGCCACACAGGCCCCCGCCACGCCCACCCCGGCAACGCCCACCCCGGTCGCGCCCGCGCCCACCCCGGTCGCGCCAGTGCCGGTGGCACCCGCGCCGGTTATCTCCGGAGGCTCGTAGAAATG
>Ga0302314_10015913_pt1 | contig 12752 bp, 9 predicted proteins | sample III_Palsa_N2_3_FD_200533 | JGI IMG/M metagenome (GOLD analysis project Ga0302314, IMG submission 200533) | Peat permafrost microbial communities from Stordalen Mire near Abisko, Sweden - III_Palsa_N2_3 | ecosystem: Environmental > Terrestrial > Soil > Palsa > Peat permafrost | place: Sweden...
AGATCCTTCCGAATGTCGCGCCTTCGGTGCTGGTGTACTGGGCGGTGCAACTGCCCAACAACATCATTGCAGAGGCCACTTTGTCATTTCTCGGCGTTGGCGTGCAGGCGCCGGCGGCAAGCTGGGGCAACATGATTGCGGACGCGCAGCGCTCGTCGATGTATCAGGTCCAGCCGTGGTTCCTCCTGGGGCCGAGCATTGCGCTGTTCATCACCGTAGTCGGTTTCAATACGATCAGTTCGGGTCTGCGGAACGTCCTCGATCCGCAGCGGCTGTGACCCGTGACCTGTGACTTTTTGAACCATGCTCATGATACGCACGCTTCCCCGCCTCTTTGCGCGCACTTTATCCACGCTTGTCATCGTGCTGGTGAGTGCATTTTTTATCACGCGGCTGGCCTACCGGAACCCTGCCGTCATGCTGGCGCCGCGCAATGCGGACCAGCAAACCATTGACGCCGTCGCCCACGCTCTCAGGCTCGATACACCCTGGTATCAGCAGCTTTGGTATTACGTGTATCGCGGACCCGACATCCAGGGAGCACCGATGGGTCTTGCCCACTGGCCACCGGCCCTCGGCTATTCATTCCGCCATCAGGCCGGCGTCACTGATCTGATCTTGTCTAAGGTACCGGTAACCTTATCCGTCTCGCTCGGAGCGCTAGTGATTTCGGCGATAGTCTCGATCCTGCTCGGTGTACTCGCGGCGCGTCGAGCCGATTCATGGATCGATCACACGCTGTCCGGATTTGCCTACGGTGCGCTGTCCGTACCAACATTCCTGAGCGGCATGCTGCTATCGTATTTTCTTTACTTCCAGCTTTCGATGCACGGCATCAATGTGTTTCCGGGCAGCGGCTACGTGGCGCTCACCGACGATCCACTGCAATGGGCGCGTCATTTGCTGCTGCCGTGGCTGACACTGTCAGTGGCGGAGGTCGGGATGTTTCAGCGCGTGGTTCGCGCGAGCATGCTGAATGTTCTCGGCGCGGATTATGTGCGTACCGCTCGCGCGAAAGGCGTCCCCGAGTGGCGAGTATTACTTCGGCATGCGTTGCCGGCGGCCCTCAATCCAGTCATCACACTGGGCGGTCTGGAGCTCGCCGTGATCATGGGGGGCGCGATTGTCACCGAGCAGATGTTCGGGCTTGACGGAGTAGGGCGGCTCGCGATCACTGCAGCGCTGGATGGCGATTTTCCCGTCGTGATCGGCACAACGGTCTTTGCTGCCAGTGTATTCGTGGGCTGCACGCTCGTAGTCGATCTCGTGACACGCTGGCGTGATCCGGCGCGTGCTGTCTGATCCCTGCAGCGGTTGACGGCAGCTTCAGGTCACCGCCGCCGCGTGATTCGATGAAACCGGCCGTACCGCCGCGCGCGTTAGCCGCGCCGGATGATGGTCGGGCAAGTAAGGCCCGTGTCCCTGAATCTTTTCGCGCAAGGTCCCGGGCGCGTATTCCGTCTGCATCAAGCCGCGCCTTTGCAGCACGGGCACCACTTGATCGACGAACTCGCTCCACCAGCCGAGGGTCGTCATCGGCACCACGTTGAATCCGTCCACACCGGCATCGGCGTAACGCTGGACTTCATCGGCGATCTGTTCCGGCGTGCCTGCAAAACGGCCGGACACAGTCTGTCGCAACAGATCACCGAATGTGACGACATGGTCCGGCGCGGCCTCGATAAAAGCCCTGACGTTGCCGCGTACGTGGTTCGTCAGCAATAGTTCCGAAATGGGCCGTGCCGGATCAATGTTCGAGAGGTCTACGCCTAGACCACCGCTCCAGAATGACTGCAATGCTTCCACGCTGAGCCACTCTTTCAGTTCGCGACGGCGGGCGAGCGCTTCGGCTTCAGTTGATCCAATCACCGGTGCGAGCGAAACAATGATCTTGAGCTCGTCGCCGTCGCGACCGAACGCGCGCGCGCGTGCGCGCAGATCGGCGGCTGTTAGCGCAGCGCTTTCAGGCGTGCGAGAGGCGATGAACGTAGCCTCTGCATGGCGGGCAGCAAACGAACGCCCGGCTTCCGATCCCCCGGCCTGGAAGAGCAGCGGCGTGCGCTGCGGGGAGGGCTCTGAAAGATGCGGGCCTTCGACCGAGTACCGCTTTCCCCGATGATGAATCTTGTGCACTTTGGCGGGATCGGCGAACACGCCTCGCTCAGGGTCGGCCACAAGAGCGTCGTCTTCCCAGCTTGCCTCCCACAGCTTGTAGGCGACATCTGCATATTCCTCCGCCCACCGGTAGCGTTCGTCGTGTTCCGTCAACGCACTTTGCCCGTGGTTGCGGGCAGCGTTATCGAGGTATGAGGTGACGATGTTCCAGGCCACCCGCCCGTCCGTCATGTGGTCGAGCGTGGACATCTTGCGGGCGAAGTCGAAGGGATGATCCTGGATGACGGAACTGGTGACCGCGAAGCCCAGGTGCTCAGTCACCGCGCCCAACGCCGACACAAGACTGGCGGGGTCGAGGCTCGGAAATTGCATCGCTGTACGAATCGATGTATCGCCGTTGCCGCGGAATTTATCGTAGACACCCACTACGTCCGCGAGGAAGACCGTATCGAACTTGCCGCGTTCCACCGTGCGCGCCAGATCGAGCCAGGGCGCAAGCCGCTTGTAGTCGAGCTGGATACGGCCCTCGGGGTGACGCCAGTAACCATGACTGTGGTGATTGGGCGTGACGTGCGTGAACGCGTTATAGATCAGGCGTCGCTTCATGGCGTGAGCTCGGCGGTAGAAGCGTCCTGGATCGAGCCGGTGTTTGATGCCTCACCCGATCGCGAGGGTAAGGACAGCACGGCATCGAGCAAGGCACGCGTAGAAGGCTGGAGTGCGTTGGCGTGAAGGTCGGCGGCATCGAAGGTCTCGATGATCCGGCCGCTCTGCATGACCGCCACGCGGTCGCACATGAATTCGATCACTGGCAAGCTGTGGGCGATGAACAGATAGGTCAGGTCAAGTGTCTGCCGGAGTTCGAGCAACAGGTTGAGAATGTCCGCCTGAATCGATACATCGAGCGCGGAAGTCGGTTCGTCCAGCACAATGAACTCGGGCTTCACGACCAGTGCCCGGGCAATGCCGATCCGCTGCCGCTGGCCGCCGGAAAATGCATGGGGGAAGCGCTCGAGATGCCGGGCTGTCAGCCCGACTCGTTCGATGGCCTCAATGGCGAGTTGATAAGCGTGAGGTTGATTGCGCGCCACGCCGAGCCGCAGCGCTGGATCGCAAAGTTGCTCGCCAATCGTACGGCGCGGATTGAGCGACGACGTGCTGTCCTGGAACACGAACTGAAACCGCTGGCGGAAACGCCGCAACTCGGCGGCATCGAACTGTGCCAGGTCCGCACCCGCAAATTGAACGCTGCCGCTGGTCGAGGCAAGCAACTGCGCGACCAGACGTGCCAGTGTTGATTTGCCGGAACCGGAGGTCCCGATGAGGCCGAAGATCTCGCCGCGGCGGACCTCGAAATGGACGTCGCTGACTGCATCGAGTGTGCGCACGTGTGAACGCAGCCACGACTTTTCAATGACGAAAGTCTTGGTCAAGCCCTGGACTTTGAGCAACGGGTCAGACACAGGTTGGTTTGAAATAACCGATACCGCCGCTTTCCTGCCACCGCTCTCACCCAGCCGTCGCGCAGGCGATGGGTCCAGGCGCCGCAAGCCCAGTTCGGGCACTGCCGCAATCAGTTTCGCCGTGTAGGCATGGCGCGGCGCTGTCAGAACCTGCTCCGTTGGCCCATGTTCCACGATTCGCCCGGCCTTCATCACAGCGACGCGCTCGCTCAGGAACGACACCACGCCGAAGTCGTGTGTGATCATCAGAACGGCCATCCCGAACTCACGGTTCAGGCTCTTCAGCAGCGCAAGGATGTCCTTCTGAAGCGTGGCGTCGAGTGCGGTAGTCGGTTCGTCGGCGATCAGCAAACGTGGCCGGCCCATCGCCGCCATGGCGATCATCACGCGTTGCCGCATGCCACCGCTCAGTTCATGCGGCCACGCGCGCAAGACCCGTTTTGTATCGACGATACCCACGCGCTGAAGCCATGTTGCGGCGTGTTCGAGCGCTTCAGCCTGGCCGATATCCCGTCGATGCCGCGCCACCTCCTGAAGCTGCGCGCCTACCCTGAACGACGGATCGAGTGAGCTGAGCGGGTTCTGAAATACCATCGCAATGCCGCTGCCGCGGATCTGCTCGAGTGCGGACTCAGGTTTGCCCAGTAGTGCGCTGCCTTCAAACGATATGGTCCCGTGCACGCTTGCCTCGCGCGGCAGCAAGCCGGCAATGGCCGCGGCCGTGACGCTCTTGCCTGACCCGGATTCACCGACCAGCGCAACGATTTCGCCCGCTTCAATGTGGAGGTCGATACCGCGCACGGCGCTTTCAAGCCCGTGTCGTCCAGTGAAATCCACCTTGAGTTGTTCAATCTTCAGCAATGACACAGGGATCTCCGCCGGGGCGTTGAGGGTAGGTGCATGGAGCAAGACCGGGTTAATCGCGAGGATCGAGCACGTCGCGCAATCCGTCCCCGAACCGGTTGAACGCGAGTGCGAATGCGACGATCACCAACGCAGGCAGGGTGGCGACATGACCGCCGCCGAGCAGCATTACCCGGGCGCCTTCGCCGACCATGCGGCCCCAGTCAGCCGTGGGCGGCTGTACGCCAAGCCCGAGAAAACTCAGGCCCGCGAGGAACACGATCATTCCTCCGATCAAGGTCGTGCCATACACCACCACCGACGTCATCACGTTGGGCAGGATCTCCCGCGCGACGATTTCGAACGACGACGCGCCCAGCGCGCGTGCCGCCTCTACGTATTCCTTATCGCGCTCGGCCCGCACCTCGGCATAGACCACTCGCGTGACATAGGGCAGTGCGCAAAACAGCACCGTCACGGTCACCGTGATGATGCCCGGACCGAAAGTCGTAGCCAGGTTGATCGCAAACAGGATCATCGGAAAGGCGAACAGGATGTCGATAAAACGCATCACCACCGCGCTCACACGGCTTCGTGAATAGCCTGCGTACAAGCCGAGCAAAAGGCTGAGCACGCATGCACCGAACACTGCGGGGATCACTACGACAAGCGATGTCCTGCCGCCCCAGATCAGACGGCTTAGCATGTCGCGCCCTTGAGCGTCCAGGCCAAGCAGATGGCCCGGCGTGCCGATGCCGCCGAGGCGCAGAACAGGATCGGCTGCGTTCGGGTCATAGGGTGCGAGCCAGGGCGCGGCCGCTGAAACAGCGAAGACGAGCAGGATGAAGAGCAGGCCGCACAATGCAAGTCCATTCGATGCCAGCCGCGTGGCTGCCGCGCTCAGGCGTGAAGGTGCGAACCGCTCGCACGCGCTGCAGGCTTCGGCGTAGACTTTTTCCCGAACCAGTTCTGACGGTGGCATCGAGGGGTTCCTATACAAGATTGCAAGAAGACATCAAGCGCCAAGACGCGGATTGAGCAGGTCGAGGGCGATGTCGGTCAGAAGATTCACGCCCACAAAACACGCGGCGACCAGCATGACGCCGGCTTGTGTCATCGGATAGTCGCGGCCCGCTGCGGCCACATACAGTTGCGAACCCAGGCCGGGCCACGCGAATACGTTCTCCACCAGGATCACGCCGCTTAGCAAATAACCTATCTGCAAGCCCGTCACGTTGATGACCGGACTAAGCAGGTTGCGTCCCATGTGACGCCGCAAAATCCGGGCGCGTGAAAATCCCAGAGAGCGATAGGTACGGATGTAATCCGCTCCTGCGATATCGATCACGCTTGCCCTCACAAGCCGGGCAAGAATCAGCATCGAAATGAGTGCTGCCGAAAATGCCGGCAGCACAAGATGGCGCAGCAGATCGGGCAGGCCACCGTCGCCGCGCAGGTCCGCAATGCCGGATGATGGCAGCCAGTGAAGCTTGAGCGCGAACAGCCACATCAGCACAAGTCCGAGCCAGAACACCGGCATGTTATGGCCGATCTGAATCACGAACATGGACCAGGAATCCCCTTTCGATCCCCGGTTCAAACCGGACACGACGCCCACCGCAACACCGGACACCACGCAGATCAGCGTTGCCGCGGCAGTGAGGATCGCGGTGTTGACGAAGGCTGGCCCGAGCACGGCTATGACCGGTACCTTGAGGACGATGGAGTTACCCCAGTGACCGCTAAGCAGATGCGACAGCCAGATGAAATACTGCGCCACGAGCGGCCGGTCGAAGCCATATTCGTGCCGCAGGGCGTCGATGGACGATTGCGGCATTTGCCCCGTGAGCGCGCTCGAGATCGGGTCGCCCGGCGCCAGGTGTGCCGAGAGAAACACCAGCACCGAGATGGTCAGGAAAACTGGAACGGCCTGTCATGTTGTAAGCCACACCCGGCTCAGGTCGTACCAGTTCTGTGCCGGCGCGTTGAAGCCCCTGACCTTGGCGCTTGTTGCGAAGTAACGGGTAAACGTCAGCAGCGGCACGACGCCAGCCTGCTTCTGCAACAGGCCATTCGCGCTTTTCCACAGCGGGATGGCTTTCGCCTCGTCGGCTTCGACCGATGCCACGTCGATCGCTGCCGCTAGTTCCGGCCCAAGCAGGTCCTCGCCGCCACGCGCCACGACGTACCCCTGGTACACAATACGCAGCCATAGCGGCGTGACGAAGCCCCATTCCATGCTGGCAAGCGCGATGTCGTCGGAGAGGTGGGGGAGATTGGACGTATAGGTCAGCCACTCTTGCGAGAGGATCTTCACGGTGATGCCAACCTTGGCGAGATCGCGCTGGATCCATTCGATGGACGGCTGGTTCGCCTCGTCAGTGGCAATCGTAAAGCTGATGTCGCCGTCCTTGAACCCTGCGGCGCTCAGGAGGCGACGTGCTGCATCGGGATCGAAGGCGAAGTCTTTCTGCGCGGGATCGTAAGCCGTGTTGCCGGGATTGAGAATGCTGTAGGCCGCCATGGCGTGACCCTTGAACAGCGTCTTGGCGAGGCCCTCGCGGTCGACCGACTGGATGATTGCCTGCCTGACACGCACGTCCTGCACGAACTTGTTCTTGAAGTTCCAGCCAAGATAGAGCAAACCCGCGCCAGTGCTCTCCGGCACCGCATAGCCGCCCGATGACAGCGGTTGGACCGCGTCGGCAGGCGTGCGGGTAAGGATATCGATCTCGCCTGCCTGGAGTGCGGCAAGGCGCGTGGAGTCGTCCGTGATGGGCCGGAAAACAATTTTGTCCACATAGGGACGTGGCCCCCAGTACTGTTCGTTGCGTGCGAGTTCGGTTTTTTCCCCGTGGACCCGCGTGACCAGCCTGAACGGTCCTGTACCCGCGGCATGTTCGGCAAGACCGTCCTGGCCCCAGGTCTTGAGCGCCTCGGGACTAAAAATTCCCGACACGTAATTGCCTTGCGGCAACATCCGCGGGAAGTCGCGGAACGGCCGGTTGAAGACGTAACGTACGGTGTAGTCGTCCACTACGTCGAAGGACTTCAAGTCGCCGTACACCGCTTTCATGAAGGCGTTGGCCTTGACATCGTAGTACTCGAAACTCTTGTCGTGGAAGCGGCGCACGTTGAACGCCACGGCTTGCGCGTCGAACGGCGTGCCGTCGTGAAACTTCACGCCGTGGCGGAGCTTGAACGTGAACGTGGTTGCATCGTCGCTTACCTGCCAGCTTTCAGCCAGCGCCGGAATCAAGGGCGGCGGCCCCTCGGACGATGGCTTACTGAGATCCTCGCCCACCAGCGACTCGTAAATGTGCCGGTCAACGCGATAGGTTTCCCACGAGTATTGATGGTTGGGATCATAGACGGTCGGCTCCTGATACTCGCCGACGACCAGGGTTCCACCAACCCGAGGCGTACCGCCGGAAGAAGAGGATGTGAGCGCAACAGTGCCCCCTTTACCTTGCGTACTGGCCGTGTGAATCAAACCATAACCAATCACGCCTACACCGACTAAGGCGCCGCCAACAATGAAATTCCGGCGTCCATTTGAATTCCGTGATTTTTTCTTGGGCTGTGAATCCTCTGGACCACTATCTGACATCTTGCTGATTCCTTCGAGTTTCTGGATAGAGTGCCGACATGCGGTGCTGGCGTCCGCTGTAAATGCGTTTTCGTCAACGCGGCGGTGCTGCTTGAACGGCACAACAGATGGCAAACCTGAACGCTACGGTGCGCGTGAAGCGTTAGCAACGAAGGATTTGTGCGAAAGATATGAGGTTCGTGGCGCGCTGGTTTGCGAGGTGCGCAAGACGGGAAGACATCTCCTGCGTTTTCATTCTCAATGTCAGCCGGCTGATCAGGTTGCCGCCCCCTCCCAAACTAATCTCGATTGCAGATAAGCAATTTCCATTTTGATAGTATGCCCGTGTCGCCGGCGCTGTTCCAATTGAGAACGAGGACCCGTTTTTGGGACTTCCTCTTTGCGGTAATTGCACCGCTTCGGTGATTGGCAGAAGACATTGGCAATAGCCAAAATCGAAAGCCTGCAAGCAATCTTTGAATCTGGAACACTCATGTCGACCCGTACCGTCGCAGGCGCTGAATTGCGCTTGCCCAACCTTCCCGATCCAGAGCGCGTGCAGCGTATTTCCGGCGACGCACAAGCGCTGGACGCAGCTCGCCGCCTCGCCGATCAATTCGCACCTGGCGCCGCGAGCCGGGATCGAGAGCGCTTGCTCCCTTGGGCTGAGCTCGATCTATGGTCCGAAAGCGGCCTCGGCACCATCACGGTACCGCGCGAATACGGCGGCGCTGACGTGTCGCTTGCTACGCTTGCCGAAGTATTCGTCATACTGTGCGCGGCCGATCCTGCCTTGGGGCAGATTCCGCAGAATCATTTCGGTGTGCTGGGTGTATTGCGCGAGATCGGCACACACGCTCAGAAACTGCGACTGTACAACGAGGTAATGGCTGGGCGGCGGCTAGGCAATGCCGGACCGGAGCGCCGCTCCGCGGAGTCTTCGACCATTCTTCAGGGCACCACGCGCCTGCGTACGATCCCTGATGGTTTGCGCCTGGATGGCCGGCGGTTTTATTCCACGGGCGCACTGTTCGCGCATCGCGTGCCGACTCGCGCGACTGACGACGAGGGCCGGGCCGTTCAGGTCTGGGTGCCGCGTGACGCACCGGGCCTGAGTGTGATCGATGACTGGAGTTCGTTCGGTCAACGGACCACCGCCAGCGGCAGCGTGGTGTTCGATAACGTCGCCATTGACCCGCAAGACGTGCTCCCAATCTGGCAACTAGCGGATCGCCCCGGCCTGTACGGTCCGACATCACAACTGATTCAGGCCGCGATCGACCAGGGCATCGCGGAAGCGGCGGTGGCCGATGCCATCGCTTTCGTGCGCGAACGCGCACGGCCGTGGATTGATTCAGGCCTGGAGCACGCGGTGGATGATCCGTACATCATCGCGGATGTCGGCCGCCTGCAAATTGACTTGCATGCTGCCCACGAAGTCCTGCTCGAGACCGGCCATACCCTGGATGCGATCGCTTCAAGCCCACTTGACGCAGAGTCGAGCGCACGCGCTTCGGTGGCCGTGGCTGAAGCCAAGGTATTGACTACTCGCATTGCGCTCGAGGCGAGTGAAAAACTGTTCGAGCTGGCCGGCTCCTCCGCCACGCGCGCGGCCCATAACCTCGATCGTCACTGGCGCAATGCCCGTACTCACACACTTCATGATCCGGTGCGCTGGAAGTCGCATCTGATCGGTAACTACCATCTCAACGATGTACTGCCCACGCGGCACTCCTGGAACTAAGCCATGACTTTTTTCGAATCCGAGGGGAGAACGGCTGCTGCGCTCGCAGGACCGACCCCCAGCCCACGTCCCGTTCGCGCACCCGATCTGGTCAAAGACGACGCGCAGGCGCTGGATGTTGCGAAACGGCTCGCCGCTGAATTCGCGCCCGATGCGGCGCTGCGTGACCGTAAGCGCCGCTTGCCATGGGCCGAGCTCGATGCCTTTGTGCTGAGTGGCCTGTGGGGCATCACGGTGCCGCGCGCATACGGTGGCGCAGACGTAAGCAACGGCGTGCTGGCAGAAGTGACAGCGATCATCTCTGCAGCCGATGGGTCTCTCGGCCAGATTCCGCAAAATCATTACTACGCGCTCGAGGTCTTGCGAGTGGGCGGCAGCCACGCACAAAAGCGCTTCTTTTACGAGCGTGTCCTGGCGGGTGAACGCTTTGGCAATGCGCTCGCCGAGATCGGCAACAAGGACTTCAAGCGTCGCACGCGTCTCACGCGCACGCCGGGCGACTGGCATATCGACGGCCAGAAATTTTATTGCACCGGCGCGCTCTATGCGCACTGGATTCCGACACTGGTAGTGGCGGATGACGATGGCCGTGACGTGACGTACCTGGTATTCGTACCGCGTGCAGCGCAGGGCGTGAGCGTGACCGACGACTGGGATGGCTTCGGCCAGCGGGTGACTGGCAGCGGCTCAGTTCGCTTCGACCACGTGGCGGTGCAACCGGAATGGGTCATACCGTTTCAAACCTCGTTCGATCGGCCCACTACCATTGGACCGCTGGCGCAGATCATCCACGCGGCTATCGACCTGGGTCAGGCGCGTGGCGCGTTCGAGGCGAGCTTGCCGTTCATCCGCGAGCGTTCGCGACCGTGGGTCGACGCGAAAGTCGCGCGTGCCAGTGACGACCCGCTGACGATCGCCCAGGTGGGAGATCTCGCGGTGCGCCTTCGGGCAGCGGAGGCTTTGGTGCGAAGAGCCGGGCGCGCGGTCGACGCGGCGCAAGCCGAGCCCACCGAGCGTTCGGTGGCGCAAGCTTCCATCGCGGTGGCCGAGGCGCGTGCGCTGACCACCACTGCTTCACTCGATGCCGGCTCGCGCCTGTTCGAACTCGCCGGTACCGCGGCGACGCTCGATGGTCTTGGTCTCGACCGCTTCTGGCGCAATGCGCGCACCCACACACTGCATGACCCGGTGCGCTGGAAGTATCACGCCGTCGGGAACTTCTATCTCAACGAAAAGCTTCCGCCTCGGCATGGAGCGCTTTGAAGCTTGGGTGGCGCCTGCCGTTACAGCCGCACTGCCTGCACGTCGGGCGCCACACCGGCGCCGCGTTTTCTTCGCAGCCGCGGATTGAACGCCGTGTGCAGCGCGTCGCTCAGGAGGTTGAGCCCTAGCACGGTCAATGCAATCGCGGAGCCCGGCACGGCGATCATGTACCAGGCAGTGCGCAACGCTTCGCGCCCCGTGCCGACCATCGAACCCCAGCTCACTACATTCGGGTCACCGAGGCCCAGGAACGACAACGCGGCTTCCGACAGGATCGCATTGGCAACCAGCAGGGCCGTGGAGACGAGAATGGGCGTCATCGCGTTCGGCAGGATTTCGATGAAGATCAAATGCGCATCGCTTGCGCCTATCGCGACGCTCGCGCTCACGAATTCGCGCTCTCGCAACACGATGAATTCGCCCCGCGTCAGGCGCGCGATGCTGGGCCATGCCGTCACGCCGAGCGCAAAAACAATAGTGGTAAGCGATGGCGTCAGAATGGCGACAAGAATAATGGCGAGCAGGAAGGGCGGTACGGTCTGGAAAAATTCGGTGATCGCCATGAGAAGCTGATCGATCAGACCTCCGAAATAACCTGCAATGCCACCAATCAGAATGCCTAGAACGAGTGCGATAACGGCGACAGATCCGCCCACGTACAACGAGACGCGCGCCCCGTGAAAGAGCCCCGCGAGCAAGTCGCGCCCCATCAGGTCCGTGCCGAGCGGGAAACCGCTGGTAGCGCCCGGCCACTGATAGGGCGCGGCCACCATGTCGAGGGGATCGCCGGGGAAAAGCCAGTTTGCCGATAGCGCCGCGCCCACGGCCAGCACGAGCAGAAGGACCCCGAAGAACGCCGACGGTTGACCAAAAAAATGCAGGATTTTTTTCATTGCCGATGCCTCGTACGCGGATCAATCAAGCCATAAAGCAGGTCTACGACTAGATTCAGCACGACTACCAGAACAGCAGACAGCAGCAACACGCCGACCAGCAGATTCACGTCCCGGCTCTTGATCGCTTCAAACGAAAGCTGCCCGAGTCCCGGCCAGCCGAACACCGTTTCCACGATGATCGAGCCACCGAGCAACGCACTGCTCTGCAGGCCCAGCATGGTGAGAACGGGCAGCACGGCATGACGTAATGCGTGGTGCGTCACCACGTACCACGGTCGTCCTCCCTTGGCGCGAGCGGTGCGAATGAAGTCTTCCTGGAGCGTCTCGATCATCGACGCGCGGGACAATCGTGCGAAGACAGCGACGTAATAAAGCACGAGTGTGGCGGCAGGCAGCACCAGATGACGCAGCCGGTCGAGCAGCAGCCCGAAGCCATGATGAGCAATATTCGTATCGACGATACCGCCAATCGGCAGCCATTCGAGGTGCACGCCGAACACCACGATGAGCATCAGCGCCGTCCAGAACATGGGCGCGGAATAGCCGAGGGTTGCAAGCGTGGATAAAAGCGTGTCGACGAAACCATGCGGCCGGCGTGCGGCGAGCACGCCCAGCAGCACGCCGAGTAGCACCGAGATAACCAGTGCTGTGCCGGTCAACACCAGCGTGGCCGGCAAGCGCTCGAATATCAGCGTTGCGACCGGCTCGCCAAAGCGAAACGAAAAGCCGAGATCGAGCCGTAGTGCATGCCCGACGTAATGGAGCAACTGCCACGCGACACTGTGGTTAAGCCCGTAAGCTTCACGAAGCTCGGCCACATACTGCGGCGAAACATTACC
>Ga0302314_10015917_pt1 | contig 12750 bp, 7 predicted proteins | sample III_Palsa_N2_3_FD_200533 | JGI IMG/M metagenome (GOLD analysis project Ga0302314, IMG submission 200533) | Peat permafrost microbial communities from Stordalen Mire near Abisko, Sweden - III_Palsa_N2_3 | ecosystem: Environmental > Terrestrial > Soil > Palsa > Peat permafrost | place: Sweden...
CGAGGCACGAATCGTCGTCGTGCGATCCAGAATGACGAACAGCTTGATCGCCGGAGGAATTGAGGCCCGCAGCCGCGGGATCAGTGCGATCACACCATCGGCCACGGCGATGATGTTGGCTCCCGGCGCCTTCAACACCTGTAGCTGAATGCCGGGGGTTCCGTTGATGCGTCCGCCGGTATAAATATTCTCAATCCCGTCCGTGACTTCCGCCACGTCGCGAATCCTCACGGTACCGTGCCCGGACGCCGGCCCGAAGGTAGTTGCCGGGGCCGGAGGCGCAGTCGAAGCGGCGGTGGTCGAAGCTGCCGCCACGGCCGAAGCCTCGCTCGCCGGCAAGCCATTGCTCGCCGCCGCGCTGCTCACTGCACCCTTGTCAGTCGAGACGATCAGCGGAGCATACGCCGCCGCGCCAAACAATTGATCCGTCGTCGAAACCGAAATTCGCTGGTCCTGCCCGTTCAGATACCCAGTCGGCTGATTGACGTTGATCTGGCTGATCGCCGTCCGCAGCGCCTCCAGCCCCAGCCCATATCCCGCCAGCAACGTCGGATTCGCCTCAATCCGTACCGCCGGCTTCGCGCTTCCGCCGACGTTTACCTGCCCCACACCTTGCACCTGCGCAATCTTCTGCGACACGATCGAATCCGCCGCGTCATAAAGCTGCGGCACCGACATCGTGTCCGACGTCATCCCCAGCATGATGATCGGCGAATCCGAAGGATTTACCTTGCGATAGCTCGGATTCGACACCAAAGTCGTCGGTAACTGACTCCGCGCCGCGTTGATCGCCGCCTGCACATCGCGCGCCGCGCCATTTACATCGCGGTCCAGGTCGAACTGCAGGTTGATGTTGCACGAGCCCGCCCCCGAGCTCGAAGTCATCTGCGTCACACCGGCAATGCGGCTGAATTGGCGCTCCAGCGGAGTCGCCACCGCCGATGCCATCGTCTCCGGATCGGCGCCCGGAAGCTGCGCACTCACGCTGATCGTCGGGAACTCCACCTGCGGCAGACTGGAAACCGGAAGCAGCGCATACGCTACGCAGCCGGCCAGGATAATCGCCCCCGACAGCAGAAACGTAGCCACCGGCCGCTTGATAAACGGAGCCGAAAAGTGAATGCCGCCTATGCCGCTGCGCTCATACTCTTCCGCGCTCGCAACCGCATCCGCCCCACCCGGCGTCTGATCGAGCGGAGTCAGCCGAGCCTCATCATCGGGTTGTAAAGTCTTCGGATCCATGGTCCCCGCCAATCTTGTTGCCCACTACCCACTAATCACTACCCACTGTCCCTCTAATCTCCCGCCACAGCCGAAGGCGCGTGGCCCTCAATCTCATGTCGCCGCATCTCTTCATCCGCTTCCTTGGTGTTCAGGTACTTGCGCCCGATGCGGTCAAAGAACAGATACACCACCGGCGTCGTAAACAGCGTCAACACCTGCGAAACAATCAGTCCGCCGACGATCGTAATACCCAGCGGCCGCCGCAATTCGCTGCCCGTACCCGTACCCAGCGCCAGCGGCACGCCGCCCAGCAGCGCAGCCATCGTCGTCATCATAATCGGACGGAAGCGCAGCAGACACGCCTGGTAGATCGCCTCTTCCGGCTCCATCCCCTGATCACGCTCAGCTTCCAGCGCAAAGTCGATCATCATGATCGCGTTCTTCTTCACAATGCCGATCAACAAAATAATGCCGATCAGCGCAATGACGCTCAAGTCGACATGAAACAGCAGCAGCGCCAGAATCGCGCCAACACCTGCCGAGGGAAGCGTCGAAAGAATCGTTACCGGATGGATATAGCTCTCGTACAGCACGCCCAGCACGATATACACCACGATCAGCGCAGCCAGAATCAGCAGCGGCTCATTCGACAGTGAAGCCTCGAACGCGGCAGCGGAACCCTGGAACGCCGTATTCACACTTGGCGGAACTTCCAGCTCCTTGTTGATCGAATTCACCAGATCGACCGCATCGCCGATCGACTTGCCCGCAGCCAGGTTGAACGAGATCGTCGCAGCAGGGAACTGCCCCTGGTGGTTGATCGCCAGCGTGGTCTGCCGTGGCGCAAAGTGGGTAAATGTGGACAGCGGAACCTGCGTCCCGTTCGAACTCTTCACAAAGATGCTGTCCAGCGAAGCCGTCGTCCGCTGGAACTTCGGAGCTACCTCCAGAATCACGTGGTACTGATTCTGCTGTGTAAACATCGTCGAAACCTGACGCTGCGCAAACGCATCATCCAGCGTGTCGTCGATATTCTGCGGCGTAATTCCCAGCCGGCTCGCGGTGTCGCGGTCGATCACCAACTGCGCGCCGATCCCGCCCAACTGCTGGTCGCTCGCCACATCCACCAGCACATCGCTGTGCTTCTGGAACTCAGCCACCAGCTTATCGGTCCACAGGGCCAGTTCCGCCGGGCTCGCATCCTCAACCGAGTACTGATACTCCGTGCGGCTCACGCGATCTTCCACCGTCAGATCCTGCAGCGGCTGCAGGAATGCCTGAATCCCATCGACCTTCGCCAGCTGCGGCTGCAGCCGCCGAATGACATCCGACGCGCTCGTCGTCCGGATATCGCGATCCTTGAGATTGATCTGGATGCGTCCCGTATTCATCGTCGCGTTCTGCGCATCGATCCCGATAAACGAGGACAGACTCTCCACATCCGGATCGTTCAGAATTACATTCGCCAGCACCTGCTGCCGCTCGCTCATCCCGCTAAAGCTCGTCGTCTGCGCGCCTTCCGTAATCGCCAACAGCACGCCCGTGTCCTGCACCGGGAAGAAGCCCTTCGGCACGATCATGTACAGATATAAGGTCAGCCCGAACGTCGCGGCCGTCACCAGCAGCGTCAGAGTCTGGTGACGCAACACCCAGCGCACGCCGACGCCATACTTCGCGATCACGTACTCAAAAAAATGTTCCGAAGTCCGGTAAAACCAGCCCTGCTCGCTCTCCGGGGTATGCTTCAGCAGCTTCGCCGCCATCATCGGTGTCAGCGTCAGCGATACAAACGCCGAAACCAGAATCGTCACCGCCAGCGTCACCGCAAACTCACGGAACAGCCGTCCAACGATGTCGCCCATGAACAGCAGAGGAATCAGCACGGCAATCAGCGACACGGTCAGCGAAACGATCGTGAACCCGATCTGTTCCGACCCCTTCAGCGCTGCTTCCAGCGGCCCGTCGCCCTCTTCCAGATAGCGCGCGATATTCTCGATCATCACGATCGCGTCATCGACGACGAAGCCTGTCGAGATCGTCAGCGCCATCAGGCTCAGGTTGTTCAAGCTGTAGTTCAGCAGGTACATCACCCCGAACGTACCCACAATCGACAGCGGCACCGCAACTGCCGGAATAATCGTCGCCCGGATCGACCGCAGGAACAGGAAGATGACCATGACGACCAGCGCGATCGTCAGCATCAGTTCAAACTCGACGTCCGCCACCGAAGCCCGAATCGTGTTCGTCCGGTCCGTCAAAATCTCCAGGTTCACGCTCGCCGGCAACGACTGCTTCAACTGCGGCAGAATCTTCTGGACCGAGTTCACTACCCCGATGATGTTCGCGCCCGGCTGTCGCTGGATGTTCAGGATGACCGCCGGATTCATCTCGCGATTGGTCGCGGGCGTGGTCGTTGCGGAACCGAAGAGCGACTTTACCGTGCGCTCGGGCTGCGCGGTCTTGCCCATCCACGCGGCTTGAAACAGATTCTCCGCGCTGTCAACCGAGTTCGCTACATCCGACAACCGAACAGGCGAACCATTCCGGTACGCAATAATGACGTTCGCGTAGTCCGCCGCCGTTAGAATCTGGTCATTCGCCCCGATCGTGAACGACTGCCGCGCACCGCTGATCGAGCCCTTCGCCTGATCGACGTTCGCCGTCCCCATCGCAGTTCGAATGTCTTCGAGGCTCAGCCCATACCCAGCCAGCGCCGTCGGATTCGCCTGAATCCGCACTGCCGGCTTCTGGCCGCCGTTGATCGAGACCAATCCCACGCCCGTCAGCTGCGAGATCTTCTGCGCCAGAATCGTATCTGCGAGATCCTCAACCTGGCTCAGTGCGACGGTATTGCTCGTCAGCGCCAGCGTCAAAATCGGTGCGTCCGCCGGGTTCACCTTGCTATAAACCGGCGGGTTCGGCAGATCTTTGGGCAGGAAGGTGAACCCGGCATTGATCGCCGACTGCACATCCTGCTGCGCAATATCGATGCTCTCGTTCAGCGAGAACTCCAGCGTAATAATGCTGGCGCCGCCTGAACTTGTCGACGTCATCTGCGCCAGGCCGGGGATCTGCCCGAACTGCCGCTCCAGCGGAGCCGTCACCGAGCTGACCATCACCTCCGGGCTCGCTCCCGGATAGAACGTCTGCACCTCGATGATCGGGTAATCCACCTGGGGCAGCGCCGAAACCGGCAGTTGCAGGTAAGCAACAGCGCCCGCAAGCAAAATGGCCACCATCAACAGCGAGGTGGCCACCGGCCGCAGAATAAATGGCCGTGATGGGCTCATTGCTGGGCCCCCGGCTTGCCTGTTCCGTGCTTGTGCTGGCCTGCAGGTGCCGCGCCAGGCTCATCGCCGGTCGCAGCCTTATCCGCCGCTGCATTTCCGCCGGCCTTACCCACGTGCTTGCCCATGGTCGGGTCGTCCGATCCGACACCTTGTGCCGTGTTGCCACTCGCAGTACCGCCTGCTCCACCCGCACCCTTGCCGGTCCGCGGTCCCGCCGCAGTCGGAGTCACCTTGCTGTACTTCTTCAACTTCTCCTGGCCGTCCACAACCACCTGGTCGCCGACGTTCAACCCGTTCTTCAGAATCACCTGGGTGCCTTCCGTCAGGTCGACCGCGACATTCTGCACATCCACGTAATAAGCCTGCTTCGGAGCCGTATCCGCAGCATCGCCGGTGCCCCCAGCCGGGGCAGCCGTGGAAGGCTTGCCCGCAGCCAGACCGCTCGCCTTGGTGGCCGTCCCCGGTCCGCCCGGTCCAGTCGTCGAATCATCGTCCGCTGCCTGCTTCGGCGGCGCCCCCTTCTTCAACAGGTAGACAAACGATCCGCTCGCGCCGCTCTGCACGGCCGACGCAGGAATCACGAGGGAATCCGCCCGCTCTTCCAGGATCAGTCGCACATTAACAAACTGGTTCGGAAACAGCGCGCCATCTCGGTTGTCGAAGACTGCCTTCGCTTTCACTGTGCCGGTCGTCGTATCAATCTGATTGTCCAGCGTCAGCAAAGTTCCGGTAGCAAGCTTCGTCGATTCCGACCGGTCGTAAGCCTCGGCTACCAGTTTGTGCCCGGAACGCATCGTCTGCATCACCACCGGCAGCTGGTCTTCAGGAATTGTAAAGATCACGCCGATAGGCTGAAGCTGCGTCACCACCAGCAACCCGGTCGTATCGGACGCATGCACAATATTTCCAGCATCCACCTGCCGCAGACCCACCACGCCGTTGATCGGCGATGTAATCCGCGTGTAGGCCACGTTCACCTTCGCCGCCTGAATCGCCGCGCGATCCGCATCCAGCACACCCGCGCTCTGTCCTGCGCTCGACTGCTGTACCTGCTGGCTATCCTTCGAAACCACACCCGCGTCGTACAAATCCTTATACCGGGCAGCCTCGGTCTTGGCGTAGTCTGCTGTCGCCTGGTCTTTGGCCAACTGCCCCTCGGCCTGTGCCACCGCAGCGTTGTACGGAGCCGGGTCGATCATTGCCAGCACCTGACCCTGCTTCACCTGCTGGCCTTCCTGCACATTCACGCTCATCAACTGGCCATCCACACGGCTCTTTACCGTCACCGTGTAGTACGCAGTCACCGTGCCAAGCTCAGTCAGGTAGATCGGCATGGTCTTCGCCACGACGGCCGCCGTCGTCACCGGGATCGCCCGGTTCAACTGCTGCGTCGTCTTGTTCGCGGTATCGGCGATCTCCTGCTTGTTGCCCTGGATCTTCCAATAAGCGAACCCGGCCCCTGCCGCCAGGATCACAACCAGGCCGACTTTACGGGCAATGCTCCCGAAGGACGAGCCATGTCTCACCTCGATCGTATCCAGGGATGAAGGCTGCACATTCGGCGCAACGGCTGTTTGAGGTTCGTGATCGCGGGACTCTAAAGTTGGCATAAAGGGGCTATCTACCATTTCTCGGATTAATCCGGATATTGGACTTCATCCAAAAGTGAACAAAGGGGGCTGAGCGAAATCATACAATCGATGAAGGGATGACGCATCTGGGTCTACGAATGTTTCGTAAAATCGGGTGTAAGCTATTGTCAGCCATACGGTAGGGCTTGCTGCTGCCGTTCAACATAAGATGCTTCCGTCTATCGATAATCGGCCGGACCTGAATTCGCACCGTCCGCAAAGGCATTTCGCAGCCCGGAGCGCACAGCTTGCAGCCTGATTCCACGCCATTCTCAGCGGAGCAAGTCGCCGTCGAACGCGCTCAAACCCACCTCCATCATAAAAAACCGCACTCTACGGCCCCCCTCTGTGTCGATCTGGACGGAACCCTCGTCAAAACCGACACCCTCGTCGAATCCGTACTCGCCCTCGCCCGCCAGAACCCCCGCGCCATCCTCAAAATCCCCGGCTGGCTTGCCCAGGGCAAAGCCGCCTTCAAGCAGCATGTCACCCGCGCCGTGTCGCTCGACGTCGCCGCCCTGCCGTACAACCTCCCGCTCCTCGAATTTCTCTTCCACCAGCACGCCGCTGGACGGGAAATTTATCTGGCAACCGCAGCAGACCGCACCCTCGCCGACCGCATCGCGCAACACCACCCTATCTTCACCGGCGTTCTCGCCTCCGACGGCTCCCACAACCTTGCCGGGGGCAACAAGCTCGCTGCCTTCCGCACCCAATTCGACGACCAGTTCTCTTACATCGGCAACGCCAGCCCCGATATCTCCATCCTCACGGCCTGCATCGAACCCATGGTCGCCAACCCGACCAGTTCGCTCATGTCCGGATTGCATCGCGCCAAAGTCGTCCCAGCGCACATCTTTCGCGATCAGCAGCCCAGACTAAAGGCCTGGCTCAAAGCCATCCGGCTCCACCAGTGGGCAAAAAACACGCTCATCTTTCTCCCATTCCTGCTCGCTCATGGCTGGAAAACCCCAAATGCCCTCGGCTACGCAATCGGAATAGTCCTAGCCTTCCTCGCGTTCGGTCTCTGCGCCTCCGCTACCTACATCGTCAACGACCTCCTCGACATCGAGGCCGACCGCCGCCACCATTCCAAGCGCAGCCGACCCTTTGCGGCTGGCAATCTGTCCGCATTCTCCGGCATCGCGGTTATCTGCCTGTTCCTCGTCACCTCGGCGGCCCTTGCGATCGCACTCCCGTACATAACTGGTCACTTCGGCGCCACGCTCTACGCCCCGCACAGCTTCCTCGCGTGGCTCGTCGTCTACGCCATCACGACGACGGCTTATTCACTCGCCCTCAAGCGAGTCGTCCTCGTCGACGTCGTAGTCCTCGCCGGTCTCTACACGGTCCGCATCTTCGCTGGCGGGGCCGCAGGCGACGCCGAAGTCTCCAAATGGCTCGGCGGATTCTCGGTCTTCTTCTTCCTCTCGCTGGCCTTCGTCAAGCGCTTCGCCGAGCTCGAAAGCCTCCGCCTGCGCGACAAGGCCCCCACCAACGGTCGCGGCTACCTGCTCGACGATCTCGAGCAACTCCGCGCCTTCGGAACCTCGTCGGCATTCGCCTCGGTCGTCGTCCTGCTGTTCTACATCTCCAACCTGGACACGCACCTCTACCGGCACGGCGGCCGCCTCTGGCTGCTTCTCCCTGTCCTGCTCCTCTGGATTATGCAGCTATGGCTGCTCGCCGCCCGCGGCGAACTCAACGAAGATCCGGTGGTATACGCCATCACGGACAAGCGATCCCTCCTGATGGGCCTCCTCGCCGCCGCCGTAGTCTTCTCCGCGCTGTAGCAACAATTCGGGTGCCCCATCCTCGACGCACGGTTTCATTGTGCGGCAGGGTGGGGTATCGAGCCTACGGCTCGACCGGTTTAGTCACCCCAAGCCGACGTTCTCCACCCCATTCATTTACTCTTAACCTGCCACCATGACCGACCCCATCCCCCACCTAGCCGCCTACGACGACACAACCCTCAACCAGGCCTTCGCCACCCTCGCGAAGGAAGTGATCGCGTCCGTCTCCCAGCAAGACCCAGAGGCATTCCGCCTCCACTGGCTAGGCCGCAAACAGGGCCGACTGAAGCTCATCTCCGACGCGTGGCTGAAATCCGCCCCTGCCGAGGCCCGCAAACCCCTCGGCATTCGCTTCAACCAACTCAAGCAGCAGATCGAAGCCGCCCTCGAAGCGCCAGTCTCGAAGCCCGTCGCGCAGGGAATCGACATCACCCTCCCCGGCACCGCGCGCCACCCCGGAATCCCCCACCCGCTCCTCACCACCATGGACCGCATCGTCGAGGTCTTCCACCATCTCGGCTACAGCACCTCCCTCGGCCCGCAGGTCGAGTCCGACTTCTACAACTTCGAAGCCCTCAACTTCCCCCCGAACCACCCCGCCCGCGACACGCAGGATACCCTTCAAATCGCCGGCCAATCCGCAAAACCGAGCCGCGACCGCCTGCTGATGCGCACCCACACCAGCCCCGTCCAAATCCGCTCCATGCTAGCCGGGCCGCCACCTTTGCGGTTGGTAATCCCCGGCAAGGTCCACCGCAACGACGCCGCCGACGCCACCCACTCGCCCATCTTCCATCAGGTCGAGGGCCTCTGTGTCGATACCAACATCACCTTCTCCGACCTAAAGGGCACGTTGGATCACGCCATGCGAGCCCTCTTCGGCTCGGCGGTCAAGACCCGCTTCTTCCCCAGCTTCTTTCCCTTCACCGAGCCTTCAGCCGACGTTCAGATCTCCTGCATCTTCTGCAACGGCGAAGGCTGCCGCAAGTGCAAGCACTCCGGCTGGATCGAGCTTCTCGGCTGCGGCATGGTCGACCCCGCCGTATTCGAGGCAGTCACCGCCGAACGCCGTCGCCTCGGCCTCGACCCCAGTCCCTACGACCCCGCAAAAATCAGTGGCTTCGCATTTGGTATGGGTGTCGAGCGCATCGCCATGATCCTCCACGGCGTCTCCGACATAGGCCACTTCTACTCCGGCGACCTCCGCTTTCTGGAGCAATTCGCCTAGCGCCTGCTCAACCCACCGGGATCAAAGAATTCCCGGTGCCGCACCCTAAATCCCACGCAGATAAATCAAGCAACGGCCGAAACCCCGGTCGGAGCCGCTGCATCCGCCCGAGCCGCCAACACCACTCGGCTACAGTTGCGGCCCTCGGATTTAGCCAGAAACAGCGCCTGTTCCGCCCGCGAGATCATTACCCCGCCGGCGTCACCCGGCGCAGATTCGGTGATCCCCACGCTCAGTGTCAGCGGCTCTGAGCCTGTCAGCAGTTTCAGCTTGCCAACCTCGTTCGAAATCCGTTCCGCCACAATCAGAGCCTCGGTCTGCACTGTCTGCGAGAGAACCAGCAAAAACATATCGCCGCTGAATCGGCCGATATGATCTGTTCCGCGAAGTTGTCCGCCAATCGCCTCCGCAGCCTCGCGAAGTGTGGCATTTCCGCCGGCCCGGCCTTCCGATTCCAGGATTCGGCCCAGCTGGTCGACCTCGATCAAAGCGATCGAAAAAGCGTTTCCACTCCGCGCCGAGCGTTCCATCTCGATCGCCAGATTCAACTCCAGGCCGCCGCGGTTGAACGTCCCCGTCAGTGCGTCGCGATGAACCTCCACGCGGCGTCGCGATGCCAGTTCCCGGCTCGTCAGAACCAGAAAGAACAAACCAGCGATCGCCATGTAGAACATCCCCGTAGCCCGCATCATCGCCTGCTCGGCAGACACCTCGGTCATGCCGGTCGGCAAGCCGTCCCGGTACGTATTCCAGGCCAGTCGCAAGCTGATGAATCCCATGGCGCACAGAAATAAACCAAAAAGTTGCAGGGTCTTACGTTGCGTCGAACGCACCGATTTCCGAAATAAGGCCTGCGCGGAAAAGCCACGAATCAAAGCCATTACAAGCGAAACCGAGATAATGCACGGAGCGACGTTCGAATGGACTTCCGTATCGTAGTACACCACCGAGAACGAGCAGAACGCGACAAACCACAGAAACCATCGACGGTTGGGCCCACCCGTGAACTGCAGAATTCCCTCGTACATCGCAATCAGCGAACTCAGCGTCAGCGTGTTTGCCATCAACACCGAGATGACCGGCGCCACGTGCCCACCCATCGCCCGGAAGATCGTCTCCGGGACCACCAGGGCGAAGCTCAGGGCAACCGGATATGCACCCCGAACCTGCGGAAAGATTCGATTCAGCCCGGCAAAGACGATCGCAAAGACGATCCCCAACACGCATTCGGACGCCAGCAGCGTTTTGTAGTCGAGAAAGTCCGATAGGTGCATAAGTGGAGGCTTTCCTGGTTCAATGGCGGATCGTTCCATGGCGGATCAACATGATTTCGCCGCGAAGAATTTCGGGTCTAAGGATTCAAGCTTCTGTCAGTTGCAATACCGTTTACCGCAGAAACAAACTTCGGGCCCTGTTCATCTCTGCGCGCCGCACGACATGCCGTCGGCGTCCAGACATAAGTTATTCCTATAGTAAACACATCCGGTCAGATCTGACGCCAAACAAAGCGCGTTGCGGAATTCGTTCACTACCCTCTGCACCGCCCGCCGTGCGCTGAAGTCAATTTCCAACCAGCGCTTGAAAGGAACCTCTGGCCGTCGCCTCGCGTTCCTTCAGAAGCGCCGCCAGTCCGGATCGCTTTCCCAGCCGCCGCCGCGCCGCATTAAGCAGAATCCGGCAATCGTGCCATCGCCCACCAGCCTCCTGCATCGCCTTGAATTCCTCGACGACCCTCGCCGCAAGGCCGTTCTCTGCCATATATCGCGCCAGCTTCGCCGCCTTCCGAATCCGATGCATCGCCCGAACCAGTTTGCCATCCTGCCGCGCCACGTCGAGCTGCGACGCATACCATCCCCGCGTCATCACCTCCTGCTCTACGGGCGACATCCCCACTGCTTCCACCGGTTTCAGCTCCGTCATCAAAGCCTCCAGCTGAGGGGCGAGCCTCCGCCCATGCCCACTCAGCGCCGACACCAGGTCCTCGGCGGCCACCGCGCGGTCCGCCCTCAACTGCTTCCGAATCTCTCTAACCTCACGGCGCACCGACGCCGTTGCCCCCTCGCCCGCAAACTCCTGTGCAAGCGCCTGTTGCACGTCCAAATCCCTAACTCTGCCCGCAGCCCGCCTAACCTTGTCCAGAAGCTTTTCCACCCGTCGCGCCGAACTCTCCACGACCTGAAATCCCGGTTCCTGCCCAGCCAGCTCTCGCAGCACCGCGAACTGTGCCTCCACCTTCCGCGTCACGCTGCGCAGCTGATGCACTGGCTCTTTCCCGGGCTTGGCAATCACCTGCGCCATCACAGTCTCCAGCGCCGAGACCTGCGCTCGCAGATTCGCCACCGGATAGCTCACCCGCCGTCGCCGCGCCGAACTGCCTTCAGCAGTCATGCCCAACATTCTGCTCCTTCTTTCACTCTTTTGTTTGTCATTCCGCAGCGAAGCGGAGGAATCTGCTTCTGTCTTCCTCCCGACGCGATACCCTCCCCTTATGCGATTTATCGACCGCGAAGAAGTCTCCCGCCGCCTTACCTACGACGTCTGCATCCCCATCGTCCGCGACGCCATGATCGCCCTGTCCGCCGGCGAAACCATGCAGCACCTCCGCTCCATCCTGCCGCTATCCGAAGGCCGTCTCTTCGGCATCATGCCCGGAGCAATGGGTCCCCACGCGCCCTTCGGAGCCAAGCTCATCAGCGTCTTCCACGAGAACTTCGCCAAAGGCATCCAGTCCCACCAGGGCCTCGTTCTGCTCTTCGACCCCGAATCCGGCGCCCCGGTCTGCGTCGTCCACGCCGGCGAAATCACCGCTATCCGCACCGCCGCCGCCTCTGCCGCGGCCACCGACGCCCTCGCCCGCCCTGAAGCGACCCGCCTCGCAGTCCTCGGCTACGGCGAACAAGCCAGCACCCACGCCCGAGCCGTCTCGCACGTCCGCAAGCTCGAATCCATCACCGTATGGGGCCGCGACAAGACTCGCGCCAAAGCTTTTGCCGCGCGGACTCAGTCTGAACTTGGCATCCCGGTAACTGCCGCGCTCGACGTGGCATCCGCCGTGGCCGAAGCCGACATCATCTGCACCGTCTCTTCAGCCGCCGAGCCGATCCTCAAAGGCGCCTGGGTCAAGCAGGGGACTCACGTCAACGTTGTTGGCTCCAGCCACGCAATCCCCATCGAAATCGACGACGACCTCGTGGTCCGCGCCCGATATATCGCCGACAGCCGAGCTTCGGTCCTCGCCGCCGGAGCCGAATTCCTCCACGCCAAAGCCGCCGGCCTCATCGACGACACCCACATAACCGCCGAAATAGGCGAAGTCTTCTCCGGAAAAATCCAGGGCCGCCGCACCCCGGAAGAGATTACCCTCTACAAATCGCTAGGCCACGTCGTCCAGGACCTATCCACTGCCTGGCACCTCTACACCACCTGACCCGCCACAATTCCGTCATCCTGAGCCAAGTTCGTCGCTTTTGACGAACGCAGTCGAAGGACCCCGACGAATCAGAAGTGACCCATACCGTCCCGACCTTTTCGCCCCAAATCTCGACCAACGACCGCTACCCCTCCGCCAACATCTCCGCAAT
>Ga0302314_10015919_pt1 | contig 12749 bp, 10 predicted proteins | sample III_Palsa_N2_3_FD_200533 | JGI IMG/M metagenome (GOLD analysis project Ga0302314, IMG submission 200533) | Peat permafrost microbial communities from Stordalen Mire near Abisko, Sweden - III_Palsa_N2_3 | ecosystem: Environmental > Terrestrial > Soil > Palsa > Peat permafrost | place: Sweden...
CTGCGCCAGCGAGCGCACCCGCGTGAAGCGTTCCACCGCGGCGCCGAGCTGACGCGCCGCCTTGACGTAGGCGTGCGTGGTGCCGGACGGATCGCAATGTCCGCCGTCCGCGCGCCACAGCGCGCCGATGAAATGGCTGGTGTCGATCAGCGGATTGAGGCGCCGGGCCTGCTCGAGCGAGATCATCTCGGTTTCCATCCCGAGGTAACGCGCGCGCGAACAGATGAGTTTCAGGCTGTCGAGCTCGCCGGGGGTCGCCGCCAGCATCAGGCCGCCGTTTGGATGCAGGCCGCAGGACTGGCCCGACAGTGCCTCGATCTCCCGATACAGGTCGATGGTGTATTTTTGCAGCCGCGAGATGTTGGCTTCACCGTTGAAGGTGTGCATGCCGCCGGCCGCGTGCCAGGTCGAACCTGCCGCCAGTTCGCTCTGCTCGATCAGCAGCACGTCGGTCCAGCCGATCTTCGCCAGGTGATAGAGCACACTGGCGCCGACCACGCCGCCGCCGATGATCACCACTCGTGCGCTGGCCTTCATGACAGTCTATCTCCAGCCCCGGCGAGGCCATCAGACACGGCGGCGTCATGTTTCTGCGATGGCGGCTCGAAGCCCAACAGCCTTGAAGCGGACACGAGCCATTCGTGAAAATGACGTGCCGTAGTCGCGGGCGTCAGCAGCAACAGGCCCGATGCCAGTGCCACCAGGATCACCGGGACCTGCGCCATGATCGTGGCGCAGGCCGTGCCCACCGGGAATGCCAGCGGATCTAGATCGATGCGACAGGACCTGACGAGCACCTCGCGGGCCTGCGAGCCGGCGAATTCCAGCGCGCTGAAGCCCGAGGACTGATCGAGCACGGCGCCGAGGCCGGCGCACGCGGCCTGCCAGGCTGCCGCGCTTGCTCCCGCGGGGGCCGGCGGGCTCAGTATCAGCCAGCGATCCGGACGCACGCACAGCGCGAGGTGACCGGTCGCGACCAGCGCACGGCCGAGTGCCGGAAGTGGCACCCCGCGGCCGAGCGCGATCCTGGCAACGTCGAGCGCGCGCCCGCGCAGCGCCGCGATCTCGACGATATCGCTGGCGCTGGTCTCGAGCTGCAGGCCGGCAGCTTTGCCGGGCATCGGCCGAGGCTCAGGCGCGGACACGAACATTCTCCGGATCAATCATATGCGGGCTGACGATCTCGACCTCCGTGGCCTCTTTGTGGATCGGCGAGCTGGCGAGCAGGCGCTGCCCGCTGTGCTGCTGGCCGCCGGCGAGCAACGCCAGGCCCACCCAGCCAGGAAGCTCGGTCGAAGGTGTCGAGGAAGTCACGTAACCCAGGCTCGTGGTGCGCGCCGTTGGCGCAACCAGGTGCGAGCCGTTGCGCAGCCGTCGTGCGCGATTCACTGGCCGTACACCCACCAGCTGCATCCGATCGGGCGCACCCAGGCCGGCACGCTGCGATAGCGTGCGGCCGATGAAGTCAACCTGCTGCTTGAGCATGCGCTGGAAACCGAGATCCGCAGCGCACGTGTTGCCATTGATCTCGGCTGCCGTCACGTGGCCCTTCTCGATGCGCAGCGTATTGAGCGCATCCAGACCGTACGGCTCGATGCCAAACGGCTGGCCGGCCGCGAGCACCGCCAGCCACACCGATAGCCCGTGGCGCGCTGGCACCGCCAGCTCGTAGGCCAGCTCGCCGGAAAACGAGATACGAAACACCCGTCCCGCGACGCCCGCAATCGTGGCTGCGCTCGCCGCCATGAACGGAAACGCCTGGCTCGACAGATCCAGATCCGCGACCACCGCGGCCACGACCTCGCGTGAGCGCGGCCCCGCGATCGCGAACTGCGCCCACTGATCGGCGACGTCGCTCAGCAGTACATCAAATTGCGGGCACATCGCCTGCAAGTGAAATTCCATGTGCTCGAGCACCACTGCCGCGTTGGCGGTGGTCGTGGTCACGAGGAAGTGCTGCTGCGCGAGCCGCGAGGTGGTGCCGTCGTCGAGCACCATGCCGTCCTCGCGCAGCATGATGCCGTAGCGCGAGCGCCCGACGGCCAGCGTCGACAAGGTATTGGCATAAATAAAATCCAGGAACTTCGCGGCATCCGGCCCCTGTACGTCGATCTTGCCCAGGGTCGACATGTCCGAAATGCCGACCGAACGCCGTACCGCTCGTGCTTCGCGCAGCACCGCTTCCCAGCCGGTTTGCCGCGAATAGACCAGCGGCCGCAGCCACAGACCGGTGGTCACGAAGCTTGCGCCAGCGGCCTCATGCCAGTCGTGCAACGGCAAACGGCGCTTGGGTTTGAGGTGCTGGCGCACTTCGCTGCCTGCAAGCGCGGCCAGTGGCACCGGCTGCGAATACGGCCGCGGCTTGGGTTGCCCGACCTCCGACAGCGGCAATCCGCGCGCCTGCGCCAGCACCGCGCTGCCGACCAGACCGCCGATGCGCCCCTGGTCGGTGGCCATCCCATGGGTGGTGTAGCGCTTCATGTGCTCCACGTGCTCGTAGCCCTCGCGCTGGGCGAGCCGCACATCCGCGGCGGTCACATCGTTCTGCAGATCCACGAATGCCTTGCCGCGCGCGCGCACCTCCCACAGCGCATCGATCGGTGTTGCCGCAGGGTCGGGCGCCACCGCAAGTCCCAAGCCCGCGGCGAGGCTCGCGTGACCGAGTTCCGCCGCGATGACGCGCGCCGCCGCCTCGCCGTTGCGGGCGGCGGCCGCAAGCCCAAATACGCCGCGCGCCGCACCCGCCATCCGTCCGACCGCAGGCGACAGGTCCGGCGTGAAGGCGGCGATCGCATCCTGCCATCTAAGCGCTGCCCCGAGCTGGCTGGCGAGCGCGGTCGCCGGGCAGTAGCCGCCGGAGATCAGCAGGCAATCGGCCTCGAACTCGCGCCGCTGGCCGCCATCCCGGTTCGCGACCCTGACGCCGCCCACCCCAGCGCGCCCGATGACCGCCTCGACCACCGCGCCATCATGCACTTCGATGCCCAGCGCCCGGGCGCGCTCGGCTGCCAGCGAACCGCGGCGCACGTCGATCACGCCGAGGCGTTCGATACCCGCGCCGGCTAACGCAAAAACTGTCTCGTAGGCCTGATCGGTGTTGAGGAAAAATGCCGGCTGGCGGCCAACGGCAACACCGTAACGGCGCAGGTAAGCCAGCGCTGCTCCTGCCAGCATCACCCCCGGCAGGTCGTTGCCCGGAAAGGCGATCAGCCGCTCGAGCGCCCCGGTGGCGAATATCACGCGCCGGGCACGGATGATGCGCAGCCGCTCACGCAGTCCACCGTGGCTGGCAGCGTCAGCGCCTGCCAGGTTTTCAAGTGCGCCGAACACACCGTGGCCGTAGGCCCCGAGCACCGTGGTGCGCGGCAGGCAGCGCACCTGCGGCAGGGCTGAAAGCGCGGCGCACGTGCTCTGGCGCCAGTCGGCCCAGCGCGCATCGAGCAGCGCGCCGCCACCCAGCACCGCGTCCTGTTCCGCCAGCATCACCGTGAGGCCGCTCGCGCCCAGGCGATGCGCAGCGGTGAGACCCGCGACCCCGGCACCCACCACGAGTACGTCGGTGTGATCGTGCACCGTCTCGGCCGCCGCCGCGTGCTCACCCACGAGCGCGTCGAGCCGGCCGAGTCCCGCGGCGCGGCGGATCAGCGGCTCGTACAGCCGCTCCCATGCCCAGCCCGGCGCCATGAAAGTCTTGTAATAGAAGCCCGCGGGCAGAAACCGCGCGACGAGGTCGTTGAGCGCCATCACGTCGAATCCGAGCGACGGCCAGCGGTTCTGGCTTTCCGCCACCAGGCCCTGGTACAACATGAGCGTGGTGGCGAGATGGTTGGGCTCGCGGCCGCCGGCACCGATCAAATCGACCAACGCACACGGCTCTTCCGGTCCGGCCGTCACGATGCCGCGCGGCCGGTGATATTTGAAGCTGCGCCCGATCAGCTGCCTGCCGTTGGCGAGCAGCGCCGACGCCAGCGTGTCGCCAGCCAGCCCCTGCATCGGCCGCCCGTCGAAGCGAAAGCCGAGCGGGCGCGCAGCGTCGGTGAGCAGACCGTGGGCGATACGGGCAGCTCCTTGCATCAGCGCCCCGGTTCCTGCGGCAGCGACGGCTGATCCTGCGCGGTGCCGACCCAGCGGATTTCATGAGTCACTGTGTGACGTACCAATTTCAGCAGCGCGCGGCAGCCGCCGACGTGCAGCCACCACTCCAGGTGCCAGCCGCGCGGATTTTTGCGCTCATAGACATAGGCGCTGAACGCGGCCAGTCCGGCATCAGCGGCGGGCCGCGACTGGCTGGCGTCACCGCGGTAGCGAAACTCGGTTTCGTCGCGCTCGCCACACCACGGACATCGGATTCGCAGCATCGATCGTCGTTATCAGTGCGCGTACGGAAATGGCCCGGCGCCGCGCTCGTCCAGCGTCAGGCCGGCCGCGAAGCGGCCGAGATCCAGATGCGCGGCAACCGGATGCGGAGCGTCGCGCGCGATCAGGTGCGCGGTGCACATGCCGCCGGCCGGAATGGCCTTGAAGCCGCCGTAACACCAGCCGCCGTTGAGGATCAGGCCGTCGACCGGCGTTTTCGAGATAATCGGCGAGCCGTCCATGCTCATGTCCATGACCCCGCCCCATTGCCGTAGCACCTTCACCCGCGCGAGCCCCGGCATCAGCGTCACCGCCTCCATCGCCACCTCTTCGGCGATCGGCAGCGTACCGCGCTGCCCGTAGGTGTTGTAGCCATCGATGGCGCCGCCGAACACCAGGCCACCCTTGTCCGACTGACTGATGTAGAAATGTCCGGCACCGTAGGTGACCACGACGTCCAGCACCGGCTTGATGGCTTCGCTGACGAACGCCTGCAGCACGTGAGTCTCGATCGGCAATGTCAGTCCGGCCATTGCCGCCAGTTGCGAGGAATGGCCGGCCACGGCGAGGCAGATCGTGTCGGCCTCGATCAGCCCGCGCGTGGTGTCAACGCCGGTCACCCGCCGTGCGTCGCGCCGCATGCCGGTGACCTCGCAGTGCTCGATGATGTCCACACCGGCCTGGCAGGCCGCGCGCGCGTAGCCCCACGCGACCGCATCGTGGCGCACGGTACCGCCGCGCGGCTGCAAAAAACCGCCCAGCACCGGGTAGCGGCCATTATCCAGATCGACCAGCGGCACCAGCAGCTTCACCGCCTCGCGGGTCACCGGCACCGCGTCCACGCCAAGCAGCCGCATCAGGTTGGCGCGCCGGGTAAACAGATCGCGCTGCGCTTCGGTGTGGAACAGGTTGAGCGTGCCGCGCTGGCTGACCATGGTGTTGAAGTTCAGCCGGCGCTCGAGCCGCTCCCACAATTTCAGCGAGTAGTCGTAGAAGCGGATATTGTCCGGCAGGAAGTAGTTCGAACGGATGATGGTGGTATTGCGGCCGACGTTACCTAGTCCGATGGGACCTCTTTCCAGCACCGCCACATCGCGGATGCCGTACTCGCTCGCGAGGTAATACGCGGTCGCCAGCCCGTGGCCGCCGCCACCGACGATGACTACGCGGTAGCGCGGGCGCGGCGTCGCCTTGCTCCAGGCGGGCCGCCAGCCGCGCTGGCCGCCCAGACCCTCGACCAGCAGCCGCCAGCCCGAATAGCGGCCGCTGGATTCGCGTGCGGCGCGCGTGGGCACCGGCTCAGGGTTAGGCTCGGCAGTCATGTTTGCCGGCCATCATAAAGCGCCGGCGCGGCCATGAGTGCATTTTGCGCGATCCACGGCGCTCTTGACGCGCATCACGACAACCGACACCGTGGCGGTCGGCATGGAGGTGGCCGTGGCCAACATTCTGAAGTCACTGTGCGTGGCCGCGGCACTGGCGCTGGGTGCATCCCCACCGTTGCAGGCGGCGGTGGTCGTGTCCTCGAAGCTCTCGAGCGAGTCGGCCATGATCGGCCACATGATCCGGCTGCTGCTGAATGCGAATGGAATCGCCACGGTGGATCGGATGACGCTCGGCGCGACGCCGGTGGTGCGCAAGGCGCTGCTGTCGGGCGAGATCGACCTCTATGTGGAGTACACCGGCAACGCCGGATTTTTTTTCAACGTCGCATCCGATCCTGCATGGAAGGATCTGCAGCAGGGCTATCAACTCGGCTCGCGGCTCGACTATGCCGCCAACCACATCGTGTGGCTCACGCCCGCCGATGCCAGCAACTCCTGGGCGCTGGCGGTGCGCCGCGACGTCGCCGTTGCCAATAACCTGAAGACGATGAGTGATTTCGGCCGCTGGGTAGCGGGCGGTGGCAGGGTGGTGCTTGCCTGTTCGGGTGAGTTCGCCAATGCCGGTACGCTGCGCTCACTCGAGAAGACCTACGGATTTACCATGCAATCCGCGCAGCTGATCGTGCTCGCCGGCGGCGAAACCTCCGCTACCATCGGCGCGGCGGCCGCGCGCACCAACGGCACTAATACCGCCATGGTTTACGGCACCGACGGCGGCATCGACGCGGCGAATCTGCAGATCCTGGAGGATGATCGCCACGATCAGCCGATCTATGCGCCGGTGCCGATCATCCGCGAGGCGGTGCTCGCGGCGAACCCGCAGATCGCGCAGCTGGTCAAGCCGCTGATGCAGAGCTTCACGCGCGAAACGCTGCAGCGCCTGAATGCACGGGTGCAGATCGACGGCGAATCGGCTCAGTCGGTGGCCGAAGACTATCTGCACACCCTCGGCCTGCTGAAGTGACACTGCAGACTATGGCGACGGGAATTGCCCGACGGCAGCGGATCGATCCGCTCGGTGCGCTGGTCACGGCCGTGGGCGCCGCAGCGCTGCTGTGGCTGCCGTTCGTGGTGTTGAAGCCGAATCGCATCCTGCCGGGCGATGCACGCAGTCTCGTGGCGGTGCTGCCGGCATCCGCGGCGATCGCCTGTCTGGCGAGCCTGATGCTGGTGGCGCTGGTGGCGCTGGCCATGTCCAACGCCCGGGTGCGGCTGGCTGCGGCGCTGCTGGGCGTGATCGTGGTGGCAGCGGCGATCGCCACGGCGGGCAATCTGCTGACACCTGCCGGCAACAGGGTGGTGCGCGTCGCACCCGGCTCGGGTTTCTGGGTGCTGCTGGTGGCAGTAGGCCTGATGGCTACCGACGCCATCACACGCTTGCGGCCACGGCCTGCCGCACGCGTACTGATGCTGGCGCTGTTCGCTGCGGCCGCGCTGTTGGCGCTGGCGCACGGCACTTTCGACCACCTGTCGGTGATGCGCGAGTACGCGGTCAATGCCGGCCGCTTCGCGCACGAGGTGCGCCAGCACGTATGGCTGGCGCTCGGCTCGCTCGCCGCCGCGGTCATCGTGGCGCTGCCGCTGGGCATCTTGTGTCATCGCGTACCGCGGCTGCGGGGCGGCGTCCTGGGCACGCTCAATGTGATCCAGACGATTCCTGCGATCGCGCTGTTCGGCATCCTGATGGCGCCGCTCGGAGCGCTGGCAGCCGCCGTACCGCTGGCCGCGCAGCTGGGAATCCGCGGCATCGGCGCCGCCCCCGCGGTCGTGGCGCTGTTCCTGTATTCATTGCTGCCGGTGGTGGCCAATACCGTCGCCGGCCTGAAGCGGGTGTCGCCCGCCGCGGTGGAAGCCGCGCGCGGCATGGGCATGACCAGCTGGCAGGTTCTGACAGGGGTCGAACTGTCACTGGCGCTGCCGACGATTCTCACCGGTATTCGTATCGTGCTGGTACAGAACATCGGCCTGGTGACCGTGGCCGCGCTGATCGGCGGCGGCGGCCTCGGGGTGTTTGTGTTCCAGGGCATCGGACAGACGGCGATCGACCTGGTGCTGCTCGGAGCCATTCCCACGGTGGCGCTCGCCTTCTCGGCCGCGGTGCTGCTGGATGCGCTGGTTGAGACGATGAATCGGGCGCGGCAATGATCACCCTTGAGCAGCTGAGCAAGCGCTACGGCACCACCACGGTGGTCGATCAGGTGTCCATGGCGATCGAACGCAATTCGATCACGGTGATCGTGGGCACTTCCGGTTCGGGCAAGTCGACGCTGCTGCGCATGATCAATCGCCTGGTCGAGCCGAGCAGCGGCCGGGTGCTGATCGACGGCAACGACACTGCGCGCGAACCCGCGCATCTGCTGCGGCGGCGGATTGGCTATGCGATCCAGGGCCACGGACTGTTCCCGCACCGCACCGTGGCCGAGAATATCGGCACCGTGCCGCGCCTGCTCGGTTGGGATCAGGGCCGCGTGCGCGCCCGGGTCGACGAGCTGCTCACCGTGTTCCAGCTCGATCCGGGCGAATTCGCGGGAAAATTTCCACATCAGCTGTCCGGCGGCCAGCAGCAACGCGTCGGCGTGGCGCGCGCGCTGGCCGCGGAACCGGCGGTGCTGTTGATGGACGAACCATTCGGTGCGCTCGACCCGATCATCCGCGCCAAGGCGCAGGATGATCTGCTCGACCTCCAGCGCCGCTTCGCCACCACGATCGTGCTCGTGACCCACGACATGGATGAAGCGTTCCGTCTTGGCAGTCGCGTCGCGGTGATGAGCCAGGGCCGGGTGCTGCAGTACGACCGCCCGGCGGTGCTGCTCACGCGCCCCGCGGACCCGTTCGTGTCGCGGATGACCGGTAGCGCCGATCGCGCCATGAAGCTGCTGTCGCTGACCACGGCAGGTGAAGTGGCGGTACCGGGGGCCTCCAGCGGCCCGACCGTAGCCGCATCCGCCTCGTTGCGCGACGCGCTGTCCGAACTGGTGTGGCGCGGCGCTGAATCCGCCGCGGTAATCGACGCCAATGGGATGCCCTGCGGACGCCTCACGGTGGCCGCGATTCTCGCGCACGGACGGCCGGATTGATGGCGCGCGGCGCGGTGCTGCTGCGCCTGGCGGCGCTGGGTATGCTGGTGGCATTCCTGCTGACACCGCACAGCTTCGCTCCGCTGTTTCAGCCGCTGACCGAGTACGGAGCCCCGGCGATCTACGATCAGGGCAATCTGCTGCGACTGGCGCTAGCGCAGATCGGTACCGTGCTGTGCGCGGTGGCGGCCAGCACGCTGCTGGCGGTCGCACTTGGCATCGCGGTGACCCGCGCCGGCGGTGCGCAGTTCCTGCCGTTGTCGCGCACGCTGGTCAATATCGGCCAGACCTTCCCGCCGGTGGCGGTGCTGGCGATCGCGGTACCGCTGGTCGGCTTCGGCCTGAAGCCCACACTGATCGCCTTATTCTGTTTTGGCCTGCTGCCGATCTTCGAGAACACGATCAGCGGTCTGCGAACTTGTCCGCCGGCGGTGCTGGAGGCCGCCAGCGGCATGGGCATGAGCCCGGTCCAGCGCCTGCTATCGGTCGAGCTCCCACTTGCTATGCCATTGATTCTAGAGGGGATAAGATTGTCCCTGGTGATCAGCGTGGGCACCGCTGCCATCGGCTCCACGGTGGGCGCCAAGGGCCTGGGAGAGGTGATCATCGCCGGACTTCTGTCAAATAATACCGCCTTCATCCTGCAGGGCGGCCTGGTGACCGGACTGATCGCAATACTGATGTATGACGCGATGGTAGCGCTCGAGCGGCAGCTGTTCGGCAACGCCCGCATCGAATAGCTGCCGCTGGTTAATGCATCAGGTTATGCGACCGGTTCCACGGCGCCGCTTGACGATTACGCTTAGAATAAAAGTAAGAAATCTCCGACACGGGCTGACGCTGAATGGTTGGATCAAACCTTGAGCACAACGCAGCTGGCGCGGCCGTCGCGCGCCGCGAACGGCGCGTCAGCGTGGAACTGCCGACTCTGCTCATCATCGTGGCTGTCTATGGCGGATGGCTTGCGATCACTTTTGCCTATGGCCACTGGCCGTTGGCGATCATCGCGCCACTCGCGGTGCTGCTGATCACGCTGCACAGTTCGCTGCAGCACGAGATCGTGCACGGTCACCCAACCCGCTGGCAGGGCGTGAACAGGATGCTCGGCATCGTGCCACTGTCTTTGTGGTTGCCGTTCGAGCGTTACCGGCAGACTCATCTGGCGCACCATATTGACAAGCGACTCACCGACCCGCTCGACGACCCGGAATCCTATTACTGGACGCCGGATCAGTGGGCGCAGCTCAGCCCGGTCACGCGTGCACTGTTGCAGGCTCAGCAGACACTGGCCGGGCGCATTGTCATCGGTCCATTCTGGAGCATCGGCAGATTTCTGCGCTTCGAATGGCACGCCGTGCTGCGTAACGAGCACTCGGCGCGCGCCATCTGGCTCAAACACCTGGTGTGGTGTGTGCCGGTGATCGTATGGGTAAAGCTGGTGTGCGGCATGCCGCTGTCGCTCTACTTGCTGGCGATGGTGATGCCGGCACATTCGCTCCAGCTCATCCGCTCCTTCGCCGAGCATCGCGCGCGCCTGGAGACCCGGCAGCGCATCGCGATCGTCGAGGAGTCGTGGTTCTTAGGTCCTCTGTTCCTGTTCAACAATCTGCACTCGCTGCATCACGAGGCACCGAACATTCCCTGGTACCAATACAACACGCGCTACCGCGTGGTGCGCGAACGCCTGATCGCGGAAAACGGCGGCCTGGTGTACTACTCCTATTTCGATGTGGCGCGCCGCTTCCTGTTTCGCCGCCACGATGCGCCACTGCATCCCCTGCCGCGGGGCCGCGTGCCCGAGGGCCGCGCCGCCGCCCCGAGCTGAGCCTCGCTGCCGGCGCCACGGCCGGCAATCATCACGCGCGCTGTTACGCCGGGCGCTCAAATCCGGCCACGTTCGCGGCCCGATCCCATTCCAGCAGCGTCGCATACGACGCCTCGCTCACGTCGGCAAAGCCGTCGAGCAGCAAAAAATCCCCCAGCGGGCCGAACCAGGGGCGCGTTGCAGCGTCAGTGAAGGCAGCGCGCAAGCGCGCGATCAGCGGCGCCGGAGCGCCGGCGGCGGCCACGAATGCGGGCATCGGCGCTGCGGCGGTGGAAGTCAGCACCCGAATGCCGGCCGTGAGCTGTGGCGCGTGGCGGGCGATCAGCATGTGCCAGTAGGCGTCGAGCGGACCGACATCGATGCGCCCGTCCCGCACGCTGTCGAGCACGTTGCGCGCTGTCACGAGATTTTCAGTCATCTTACTGTAGAGCGCCGGTCGTTCTGGCGTGCGATAGGCGAGCAGATGGTGGCGAAAGGCATTGAATCCTGACTGCGAGTGCGCCACGGTCCAGCCGGCGCTGGCGCCGAAGGTATCCTCCAATGTCAGGTAGGGCGCATCGCGCCGCACGATCAGGTCGGTGCGATAGAGCGCGCGGCCACCAGCCCACGCCGCCCGTGGAATCGGTGCGGCCAGCGGGATCACCGCGGCGAGCTTGAGCGCTATCGGAAAGCCGCACATGAATACCGAACCCAGATCGGGTCGCGACCACAGCTGCTCGAGCGGCTGTGGCGCCGGGTAGCGCAGGTACCTGAATTCCGCCCCGGCCTCGCCTGCGATGTGCTCGAGCAACGACCGCCAGGCCGCCTCGACCTCGGGCGTCACCGCGTACATGCGCGCGTTCATGATCCAGTCGTTCATGTGCGGCGCTCACCCCACCAGATGTCAGGCCGCGGCGCCCAGTTCACCGCTCCTGCGGGCTACGTAAGCGTCGATGGCCTCCTTGATCGCCGGGTCGAGCGGCGGCGGCACATAGGCGGCCAGAGTCTTCTTCCAGATAGCGGTCGCCCGCTCGGTCGCATTGCGCGCCCCGGCATCGGTCCAGTTCTCGAAATTCGACCAGTCCGACAGCAGCGGCCGATAGAACGCGGTCTCGTAGCGCGCCAGCGTATGCGAGCTGCCGAAGAAATGTCCGCCCGCGGCGACGTCCTTGATGGCGTCCACCGCCAGGTCATCGTCGCTGAAGCTGATCGGCCTCAGGATCTCGGCCCAGCTGCGCAGCAGTTCGGCGTCGACGATGATCTTCTCCAGCGAGGCCGACATGCCGCCCTCCAGCCAGCCGGCGGCGTGGTTGATCAGGTGACTGTGGCTGAGAATCGCCGCCTGCAGCGAAAACGCGGTCTCGTAAGTCGATTGCGCGTCCACCACCGGCGATGCATTCACCGCACTGGTGCGCACCGGAAGCTTCAGACGCCGGCCGATCTGCGCGCTGGCCATGATCGCATTGACGTATTCCGGCGTGCCAAACGCCGGTGAACCGGTGCGCATGTCGACGTTGGAAGTAAAGCCGCCCATCACGCACGGGGTGCCGGGGCGCAGCATCTGGCACAGCGCGACGATGCCCATCGCCTCCGCGCTCTGCTGCACCAGTGCACCGGCCAGGGTCACCGGAGCCATCGCCCCCATGAGCGTGAACGGCGTGATGACCACGCACTGGCCATGGCGCGCCATCACCATGATGTTGTCGAGAATCTCGGCGTCGACGCGCCGCGGTGAATTGACGTTGGTGACCGTCATCAGCGTCGGGCGCGAGGCCAGCTGCTCGATGGTGCAGCCGTGCTCGATGGCCGACATGGCGAGCGCGTCTTCCGCCTGCACCCCGCCGACGCCGCGTGCCGCCCAGACAATGTCGGCACATTCGATGTGCGCCTGATAGGTCGCCAGGTGACGGGTCGCTACCGGCACATCGACCGGCTCGACCACGATGCCGCCCTGCCAGTGCAGGATGCCGAGCGTGTGGGTGAGGCGCAGGATGTTGCGAAAGCCCTCGATATCGCCGTAGCGGCGACCGCCCTCGCGGTCGCTGATATTGGGCGCGCCGTGCACCGGTCCGAAATTCACCACGCTGCCGCCGACGTGCAGATGCCGTTCCGGGTCGCGCGCATGCA
>Ga0302314_10015923_pt1 | contig 12747 bp, 12 predicted proteins | sample III_Palsa_N2_3_FD_200533 | JGI IMG/M metagenome (GOLD analysis project Ga0302314, IMG submission 200533) | Peat permafrost microbial communities from Stordalen Mire near Abisko, Sweden - III_Palsa_N2_3 | ecosystem: Environmental > Terrestrial > Soil > Palsa > Peat permafrost | place: Sweden...
GCCTTCGTCGAGCAATTTCTTGATCGAGGCGGGCAGATCGGTGAGCCGCAGCAGGTTGGAGACGGCGGCACGCGAGCGGCCGACGGCGTCGGCGGCCTGCTGGTGGGTGAGGTCGAAATCGTCGATCAGCCGCTTCAGCGCATCGGCCTCTTCCAGCGGGGTGAGGTCCTGGCGCTGGATGTTCTCGATCAGCGCCATTGCCGGTACCGCGGCCTCCGGCACCACCTTCACCAGCGCCGGCAATTCGGCCAGCTGGGCACGCTGGGCCGCACGCCAGCGACGCTCGCCGGCGATCAGCTCGTAACTGTTCTTGCCGATGGAGCGCACCACCACCGGCTGGATCAGGCCCTGCGCCTTGATCGACGCGGCCAGTTCGTCCAGCGCCTCGTCGTTCCAGTGCCGACGCGGCTGGTATTTGCCTGGCTGGATCTGCTGGATCGGCAACATGCGCAGCTCGCCTTCCTGCCCGATCACCGACGGCGCAGCTTCGCCGTCGCCACCGAGCAGGGCATCGAGCCCGCGTCCCAATCCACGTTTTTTCGCAGCAGCCATGCTTTATTCCTGATGGTTGGCGGCCGGCGCCTTGAGCAGCGCGCCGCCACCGCCGTGTGTCGGCGGTTCGATGTCGTCGACCGCAACGGCCTGGTCGGCGCGCGGCGGCAGTCCACGCTCACGCCGGATCACTTCGCCGGCCAAGCCGATGTAGGCAATCGCGCCGCGTGAACTGCGGTCGTACAGATGGATCGGCTGGCCGTGGCTGGGCGCCTCGGCGAGCCGCACGTTGCGCGGGATGATCGAGCGCAGCACCTTGTCGCCGAAATGCTGAATGAGCTGGGCGGAGACTTCGTTGCCGAGGTTGTTGCGCACGTCGTACATCGTGCGCAGCAGGCCCTCGATTTCCAGCGTCGGATTCAGCCGGTGGCGCACTGCCTTGACCGTATCCAGCAGGCTGGACAGCCCTTCCAGCGCAAAATACTCGCACTGCACCGGGATCAGCACGCCATGGGCGGCGGTCAGCGCATTCAGGGTGAGCAGGTTCAGCGATGGCGGGCAGTCGATCAGGATGGTGTGGTAATTCGCCGAGACCTTCGCCAGCAGTTCCTTCAGCCGATGCTCGCGCGCCAGCGCGTCCATCAGCTTCAGCTCGGCGGCCGTGAGGTCGCCGTTGCCTGGCAGCAGGTCGTAATGGCCGTCGGTTGGCACTATCGCCGCGGTGATCTCGGCCTCTTCCAGCAGCACTTCGCAACCGCTCGGCCGGGTCTCGCGCTTGTTGATGCCCGAGGCCATCGTCGCGTTGCCCTGCGGATCCAGATCGACCAGCAATACCTTGCGCTTCGCGGCAGCCAGGGCGGCAGCGAGATTGACGGCAGTGGTGGTCTTGCCGACGCCGCCCTTCTGGTTGGCGACAGCGATGATGCGGGCCATGGATGGATAGCTACCGTACGCGGGAGAGGGTTAGTGTAATGCCTCACTCCGCCGAGTGCTGCCCGCCCTCAGGCACCGATCCGCGTGCCGCTGGCGGCATCGAACAGATGCAGCCGCTGCGCTACCAAACCCAGCGATACCATGCTGCCCGGCTCGGGCAAGACCCGCGGCGACACCCGTGAAACCAGCGCCTGCGCGCCGAAGCGCAGGTTGAGGAAGATCTCGTTGCCAACCGGTTCCAGCACTTCCAACTCGGCGCTGAGCGCGGCATCAGCGGCGTCCTGCGGCTGCAGGTCCTCCGGGCGGATTCCGAGCACCACCTGACGGTCGCGCCACGATTGCCACGCCGCGGCCTGCGGCGGTTCGCTCAGCACGATGTCGCCATGCGCGGTGGCCAGCGTCCAGCCGCGATCGGCCCTGAGCACGCCGCGCAACAGGTTCATCGCCGGACTGCCAACAAAACCGGCGACAAACAGGTTGGCCGGCCGCTCGTACAGGTTCATCGGCGTATCGATCTGCTGGATCACCCCGCCGTCGAGCACCACGATCCGCTGGCCCAGGGTCATCGCCTCGATCTGGTCATGCGTGACATAGATCATGGTGGCCTTGAGCTGGCGGTGCAGGCGGCCGATCTCGACCCGCATCGACAGCCGCAGCTTGGCATCGAGATTGGACAGCGGCTCGTCGAGCAGGAACACCTTGGGATCGCGCACCAGCGCCCGGCCCAGCGCCACCCGCTGACGCTGGCCGCCGGACAGTGCCACCGGACGCGCGGCCAGCCGCGAATCCAGTTCCAGCGTCTTGGCCGCCGCGGCCACGCGCCGGTCGATGTCGACCTGCCTGTGCCCTCGCAGGCGCAAACCGAAGCCGAGGTTCTCCGCCACCGTCATGTGTGGGTACAGCGCGTAGTTCTGGAACACCATCGCGATGTCGCGATCCTTCGGCGCCACCTCGTTGACCACGCGGCCGTCGATGCTGAGGGTGCCGCTGCTGATCGATTCCAGCCCGGCGATCATCCGCAGCAAGGTGGTCTTGCCGCAGCCGGAGGGGCCCACCAGCACCAGCAACTCGCCATCGGCGATGTCGAAGCTGGCGCCCGCCACACCGACGTGTCCGTTCGGGTAGACCTTGCGCAGCTGATCCAGGCGTACGGCGGCCATCGACATCTCCGGTGCAATTGGCCACGATGGCCCGCCCTCGCCAAAGCATGCGCTTGTCTGCACAGCGATGGGCGTTGGGCTATTCTGCCCATGTAATCGTTTACATCAAGCATTTCGAGTTGCAGGGAGCACCATGACACGCCGCAGTTTCCGCTTTCCAGACGGCTTCCACTGGGGTGCTGCCACTTCGGCCTATCAGATCGAAGGCTCGCCGCTCGCCGATGGCGCCGGCGCCAGTATCTGGCAGCGCTTCGCGCATACGCCGGGCATGATGGTCAACGGCGATACCGGCGATATCGCCTGCGATCACTACCGCCGCTACAAGGACGACGTGCAGTTGATGAAGGCGCTGGGCCTGCAGGGTTACCGCTTCAGCATCAACTGGGCGCGCGTACTGCCCGAGGGTACCGGACGGGTCAATCCGAAGGGACTGGATTTCTATTCGCGACTGGTCGACGAATTGCTGGAAAACGGCATCGTGCCCAACGCTACGCTGTTCCACTGGGACCTGCCGGCCGCGCTGGACGACCGCGGTGGCTGGCTCAACCGCGACATCGCGCACTGGTTCGCCGACTACGCCGAGGTGATGTTCAAGGCGTTGGACGATCGCATACCACGCTGGGCCACCCTCAACGAGCCGTGGGTGGTCACCGATGGCGGCTACCTGCACGGCGCGCTGGCGCCGGGCCATCGCAACAAGTTCGAGGCACCGATCGCTGCGCACAATTTGATGCGCGCCAGCGGTGCCGGCATCCAGGCGTATCGCGCGCACGGCAAACACGAGATCGGCGTGGTGTTCAACATCGAGCCGAAGTATCCGCACTCCGACAGCGCCGAGGATCTCGCCGCGACCCGTCGCGCGCATGCGTACATGAATCAGCAGTTCGCCGATCCGGCGCTGCTCGGCAGCTACCCGCCCGAGCTGCAGGAAATTTTCGGCGAAGCATGGCCGGGTTTCCCGCAAGATGATTTCAAACTGACGAACCAGAAAGTGGATTACGTCGGCATCAACTACTACACCCGCGCTGTGGTGAAGCACGATCCCGACGCCTATCCGTTGAAAGCGGTGCCGGTACGCCAGTCGAACAAGACCTACACCGAGACCGGTTGGGAAGTGTTCGAGCAGGGCCTCACCGACACGCTGACCTGGTTCAAGGATCGCTACGGCGACATCCCGCTATACATCACCGAAAACGGTTCCGCGTTCTACGATCCGCCGGTGGCCGAGAATGGTTTACTTAACGATCCGCTGCGCACTGGTTACCTGCGCAAACACCTCCAAGCACTGCATCGCGCGATAGAGGCCGGGGTGAACCTGAAGGGCTATTACGCCTGGTCGTTGATGGACAACCTGGAGTGGTCGCTGGGTTTCTCAAAACGCTTCGGGCTGTACCACGTTGACTTCGCCACCCAGCAGCGCACACCCAAGGCCAGCGCGAAGCTGTATGCGCAGGTGATCGAGAGCAACGGCAGCGTGCTGGACGAGTAACTGCATGGGCCTTCCCATAGGCCGTTCGGGCTGAGCGTAGCGCCGAAGGCGCGTAGTCGAAGCCTCACGCGGCACTCCTTGGACTTCGCCGCTACGCGGCTACGCTCAGAGCCTGCCCCGGACTTGATCCGGGGGCGAACGGTGAAAAGGATTCACCGTTCCAGATCAGCTGCGTAGGGCGGGCAGTGCCCGCCCTACGCACGAGCAATCGCGGACAGAGCCTGCCCCGGACCCGATCCGGGGATGCACCTCCTACAAAATCGAGGCTGTTCTCAGGCCCGGCCGAGTACCAGCAGATGACGCTCGGCCTCCAGACCCGGCACCACCAGTTCATGCATGCCGCGCACCGCGAACCCTGCCGGGATGCCGGGCAGTTCATCGTCCGGCCGCTTGCCCTTCATCGCCAGCCAGATCCCATCCGGCGCCAGCAAGTGGCCGCCCCAGCCGAGCATGTCGGCAAGACTGGCAAACGCGCGCGCGGTGATGCAGCCGTACTGACCCTCGACGTCTTCCACCCGCGACTGCACGGCGCGCACACCCTCGAGCTTCAATGCGCGAATCGCCTCGCGCAGGAAGCGCACCTTCTTGCCATTGGAATCGACCAGCAGGATCTGCCGTCCTGGTGCGGCGATCGCCAGCGGAATGCCGGGCATGCCTGGCCCAGTGCCAAGATCCGCCAGCGTGTCACCTTGCACATACGGCAGAATCGCGAGTGAATCGAGCAGGTGGCGGGTGATCATTTCTGCCGGATCGCGTACGGCAGTGAGGTTGTAGGCCGCATTCCAGCGTTCCAGCAGCGCCTGATAGTCGAGCAGCCGCGGTACCGCATCGGCCGGCAGGGTCAGCGTGAGCGTGGCGATGCCCTGTTCCAGTCGAGCCTGCAAGGCGTCGCGCGCAGCCATGATGTTTCCTGTGTGTGATCCGGGGCCGGCAGTATCGGGGCCGGATGGCGACGATGCCAGCGGCTCATGCCTGAAGCAAGCCGGCAAAAGAAAACCCGCCGTAGCGGGTTTCAAGGTTTACCAATCCCCTGTGGCGTGGACGATCTAGGTCGCCCTGACGCGATTCACTACTCAGGCCACGTCGAGCTCGACCCGGGTCACCATCATGCCGCGTTCGCGCAGCGCGCTATTCAATGACTGCTTCAGGCGTGCACCCAGATCGCGGCGATCGGCGCGATCGATCTCGGGTTCGCCGCGCAACGCTTCCTGTGTGCCGCGGCGGATCAGCTGATCGACTTGCTCAAATACGGCATCGGCACGTTCCGGCTCCAGCACCTGCCAGTACACCGTGCCACTTACGTCATGCGCATCGGCACGTGGCTCTTCGAAGTGCAGCGTCTGCCCGGCGAGATTGATCTTGTGTTCCACCCGATCCAGCAACGGCAGCACCAGGTGCGTGCCCGCCTGCAGCAGACGCACCGGCTTGCCATGCCGGTACAGGCTGTAGACCTGACCGATCGGCACGCGTTTGATTGCTACGCTGGCGATCAGCGCGGCAGGCAACACAAGCAACAAGGTCAGCAGAGTCATCATGGCATTCAAAAACAATAACTTATGAGTAGTTTCTTCAACTGTCGCAGCAGCTTAAGCATACAGTCGATTGAGCCAACGAAGATTAACCTACATTTAACAGCGAAAATATCTTTTTAACAAGTGGCTGATTCAAGTGAAAATGCGATGCCATCCTCATGTCGGCTGTCCTTATTGCTGTCAGCAGGCCCCTTAAAAGCGTCATTGAACCTAAAACCTGTCAGATGGCGCTTGGCCGCCCTTCTAAACATCGAAGCATAAGACTTGCCAACAGCTCGTTTTAAGCCATCGGAAGGACTAGATCAGCCGGGAGACGTGAGGATTTACGCCCGATGTAGCCTGTTTCAGCGCAAGGCTGCGGATGAGATCAATTCTCGTTGAGGCGATTGTGCCGAGCACTTTTCGGCGGTTATTGACCAAATGCGTCTCGACCCATCGGGGGCATAGGCCGCCAACGTTAAAGGCCGAGAGGTGCCGGGCCATTAGGAAAAGGATCTCGCCAAGTGGAGTTGGCAACGTTCCAGAAGGATTGCTTCCCGACGCTGTGCGTCTACCGCTACCTCACGTCGATCGGTGCGGGTAAGTCACCGACCAGCGCGATCAGCCAAAGCCCAAGGTCGACCGACAGAGATCGACCCGTTGCAGCCCCCGGCGAACGGCAGCTTCGGAGCAGTCAATTTTAGGGCACTCTCGATCAACGTTTATCCACCACCCCTCATTCCAGATACGGCGTCAGCACAACTTCGATCCATTTCATGAATGCGCGGACTCGGCGCGACAGATTGCTCCGATGTGCTACGACGAGGGACACCGCGAGCGCCCGGCGACGAGAGTCGGGCATAACCTCCACAAGCGCTCCAGTCTCCAAGTATCGGCCAATCCCCAAGAGTGGCGCCTGAATCAGGCCGAGACCGGCGAGGGCAGCGGCTTCGTAGGTCTGCGCGTTGTTGACGTGTAGCGTACCCGGCAACTGAAGCGTCGCGTAGCTGTCGCCGTCCGGATATTCCCATCCATGGGGTCTTGCGCCGAGCATCGTCGAAAAATGAATTGCCCGATGTTCCTGACGCTGGAGATCTTCTATCGATCGAGGCACGCCATAGCGCGCCAGATAGACGGGACTGGCAGCGTTGACCATGCGCAACAGGCCCAGTGGGCGGGCAATCAGCGTCTCGTCCCGTATCGGTCCAAGCCGCAATACACAGTCGAATCCCTCTTGAACCAGATCGACTTGCCGATCCGTACTCGACACCTCCAGCTCCAACTCGGGGTGAGTCGCCATGAACTCGGGCAAGGCCGGCACGATCGTGGTGCGCGCCACCTCGGACGGAAGATCCACCCGCAGACGCCCGCGAAGCGCCACGTGCTCGCCTGCGAACATCGAGTGCAGGTCGTCGACTTCAGCAAGCAGATCGCGGGCGCGCGCATGAAATGCGCGTCCGTCCTCTGTCAACTGCACGCTCCGCGTCGTTCGGTGCAGGAGTCTGACACCGACATCTTCTTCCAGCTTCTGGACCGCCGTTGAGGCCCTCCCCTTTTGGATGCCCAGACTATCGGCCGCGCGGGTGAAGCTTCCCATTTCCGCGACCGTTACGAATATGAGGAGGGGTTCGAGATTCTGCATTTTCGCGCCTCAGTATTGTTCACCACAGAGAGAACAGTTAGTTCACTTTATTGGTGTTTATCATACCTAAGCAACACAATAAGCTTCGGAATTGAGAGCCCCATCGGAGAACAACAAGTGACTGAAACTATGACCTTGCATCGCGCCCTATGGGCAGGCCGGGTAATGAGCGCGTTTGTCGTTATCGCTCTGGTGGCAGACGGGATTATTCAGCTTTTCGTGCCAGCACAGATCGCGAGCATGTTGCAGGAAACCGGGTTCGCGATCGACCTTACCCGTGTCGTGGGTCCGATCGTTCTTGCCTGCGCCATCCTTTACGCCATCCCGGCCACCGCCGTTCTCGGCGCGATCCTGGTGACTGGCTATTTGGGAGGTGCCATCTGCGCCCATGTCCGCATTGGTGAGTTGGGATCGCCGCCAGAAATCATTTCGCTGGTTCTTGGCGCGTTGACATGGGGCGGCCTCTACGCGCGCAACCCCCGCATCCGAGCCATTCTGCCGCTCATTCGTTAAACCAACGGGGCAGTCCTCTGTCCCTCAATATCAGGAGACAGCATATGTTTTTAGTAACGGGAATCACGGGAAAAGTGGGCGGCGCAACAGCAGAACATCTGTTGGCGCACGGCAAGAAGGTACGCGCGCTGGTCCGCAATCGCGAGAAGGCGGCTCACTGGGCGAACCGGGGCGTGGAACTGGTAGACGGCGATTGGAATGATTCGGCAGCCATCGAACACGCGCTCAAAGGCGTCGAAGGCGCGTTCGTCATGTTGCCGGCTATCTGGGCGCCCTCGCCCGATTTCAAAGAAGCCAGGGGCGTGATTGCAAACTATGTCGAGGCGCTCACCAGGGCATCGCCGCCGCGAGTGGTCGCCCTTTCGTCGATGGGTGCGAATAGAACCAACGGGTTGGGGATGATCACGGCCCTGTCGCTTCTGGAGCAAGGATTTCGCGACCTGAAATTGCCGATCGCCTATGTGCGCGCCGGCGGGTTTTTCGAAAACTTCCTCTACGGCTTACATGTCGCCCAGGGTGGCACGCTCCCCACCTACTACAACCCGACAGATCGGAAATCGACCATGGTTGCGACCCATGATGTCGGTGCCGAGATCGCAGCGCTTCTGACCGGGCCGGGATGGTTGGAGCATCGGGTCGTCGAGCTCGGTTCGATGGTCAGCGCGGATGAAGTAGCGACACAACTGGGTGAAGTCCTGAAGGTCGACGTCAAGGCTTTTGCCGTCCCGCGGGCCGGCTGGCCGGCGGCGTTCGAGCAGTTCGGCATTCCAAAGGGCCAGACGGGACCAGCCGAAGCGATGTTTGACGCCGTCAACTCAGGCTGGATGGCCCTCGGGGTCGAGGGTACGGAGCACGTCCCGGGCACGACGTCCGCACGCGATGTCTTCGCGGCGGCCCAGAACGCCGCTGCGGCGTGAACTGCACCCCTATCACTCAGAAAGATCGAGGTTGAACATGAAGGTTCTTGTTTTAGGTGCAACGGGCGGCACCGGACAGCTGATTGTTCGCGACGCCGTGGCGAAAGGTCATTCCGTCGTAGCTCTGGTACGTTCAGTGGCCAGCGCCAGCCTGCCGGACGCCGGCATTATCGAGGGCGATGTTCGCAACGAGGCCACCATCGCGCGCGCCATGGACGGCTGCGATGCCGTCATCAGCGCCTTGGGCACCGGCATGGGCCGCCGTAAGGTCGACCTGCTGACCGTCGCGACACGCTCCATGATCACGGCAATGACGCGCAACGGCTTGCGCCGTCTGGTCTGCGTGTCCGCCTTGGGGGTCGGGGACAGCCATGGTCATGGCGGCTTCGTGTTCGACCGACTGTTCCTGCCCTTGCTACTCAGCGAGGCTTACAAGGACAAGGAACGCCAGGAAGCCGCCATCCGCGCTAGCCCGCTCGATTGGGTTTTAGTCCGCCCCGCCATGCTCACAGATGATCCAGCTCGCGGAAACGCCAGGGCTATTACCGACCTCGCAAGCGTCAAAGGCGGCAAGATAGCCCGCGCCGATGTCGCTCAATTCGTGGTGGACCAGCTGACGACCGACACTTATCTGAGGCAGACGCCTGTTCTCATGTGGTGAAAGGCACCAGTTGCGGGATTGGGCGGCAAAGGATGAACCATTGCAGGCAATGGAAAACCAGGTGCGATCAAAGTGCCCGCGGACATCGGCGTCAGCACCAGTTTGATCCATTTCGCGAATGCACGGTCTCGGTGCGACAGATTGCCCCAATGACTCTTGGTGACAGGAATAACCACATGTTGAACAAAACATTTGAACCCATCGTCATGGTCTGCAAGCGTCATTTTCTGCAGGGGACGTTGCTGCTCCTGCTGATGACCGGGCTGCTGCAGCCGGCACTGGCAACTGAAGTGTCGAAGATCCCGATGAAAGCTTCGCGATGGCAAACAAACGGTGATGTGGCTTTCAAGCAAGACAAGGCCAAGCAAGACATCCTGGTCATCAAGAATGGCTATGCGCAGCTGAAGCATGGTCACTTCAGCAACGGCACCATTGAATTCGACACAAAGTTCGTCGGCAGTCGAATTACGGGCATCACTTTTCACCAACATAGTGACACCGCGGATGCCCTGTACTTTCGCCCGAGTGCGGATTGCGCCGTCTCGGATGACTGCATCCAGTACATGCCTACGGCACATCACGTGTTCGAATGGGACTTGTACGGGCAGTACCAAACGCGTGCTCCCATCAACCCCGATCGCTGGAACCACATCAAGTTGGTCGTATCGAGCGGGCGAATGAATGTCTTCGTCAATGGGGCCAGTTCGCCAACGCTAGCGGTCGGGACATTGCAAGGCGGTTTTCCCGATGGTTCGATCAGGCTGCATGGGCCTGCTTCATATGCCAACCTAACGATCGTGCCGAATGACACTGAGGGCTTGTCAGCCGAGGCGTCCATCGACCCGGCGAGAACGGATCATCGATACATCGACCATTGGCTTGCTTCGGCCCCATTCGCCATGCCCAGCCGCATGGACGCGACGCTTCAGGAGAAGACTGGTATTGATCCTGAGTACGCGTCGGTCCCGGCGAAGTCGGCAACGTGGAAGCCTGTTTCGCCTGACCCAGGCGGACTGATCAACTTGACTCGCTGGTATGGCGCGGCACAGACCGGTCCGTCGATCACCGGTATCTGGTTGAAGACCACGATCACGTCCGACCACGCTCAGGTCAAGCATGTCGACATTGGCTGGACACGGGAGGTCTGGGTCTTTGTCAACGGCAAGCTGGTGTTCGCGAGCAAAAATCTTTGGGGGATCAAAGGCGCCAGCAAAGAACCTGACGGACGCCTGTCACTGACCAATGGCTCGTTCGATCTGCCACTTCGCAAGGGCTCCAATCATGTCGTTGTGGCGCTTGACGATAATTTCGGGGGTGGTGAGCAACATTTCGGATGGGGTTTGAAAATGCGAATGGCTGATGCCGCTGGCGTTCATTAGATTGATGGGTCTGCATCGGCACGCGTTCTTTTCGTGTCATCCCACGCCCCCCTGGCATTACAGCGCTACTGCCTTCTGAATTCCCTTGGGACTGAGACCCTTTCCGATCTCATGCTGAGGCATGCTCAAAGGCATCAGGATTGACGCCATCCAGATGGCTGCCAATGATATTCAGCAGTAAAGCGGCCAAGTGTTCGATTGCTGCGTCGCCACGAAGCGCCGAACGGACGAGACGAAGTGACACGGCAGTTAGGTCTGGAAGGCCAAAAGTGCCATCGAGGCAAGCCACGCCATCGGGTACGTGAATCGAGGTGCGCGCTACTAGGCCAAGGCCGGCTTTCGCCGCGGCCCATATTGCAGACACGCTGCCGCCCGACAACGCGACTCGCCAGCTCAGTCCCGAGCGGTCAAGTGCGTCGATAGCTCGCTGGCGGAACATGCAGGGTTGCTCAAGTAGAAGTAGCGGCAAAGGATCGAGCGTGGGCGGCTGCCATGTCGCGTATGCGTACCAGTGCACGGATAATGTGGTGATAAGTTGGCTGCTCAGCCCACCATCGTCACCGAAGGTCAGGGCGAGATCCAACCCGCCGTTTCGCAGAAGCTCCAGCAGACGGCCGCTTTGTTCAACGAAGACTTCGAGCTGCACTTTTGGGTGCGCTGACGTGAACAGCGCCAGCGTCTGTGGTAGCCAACTATCGGCAAAGTCCTGGGGAACGCCCAAACGAACTTTTCCATAAAGTCCCGCACCACGGACGGCCAGAATGGCCTGGTCATTCAATTCAAGCATTCTTCGCGCGAAGCTGACCAACTGTTCGCCGACTTCGGTCAACTCCTGACGCCGACCAATTTTCCGAAACAGTGATTTTCCCAATCGTTCCTCCAGCGCTCGCAGCTGAAGACTGACGGTGGATGGCGATAGATGAAGGCTCTCGGCAGCCTTGCCGAAACCGTCAAGGTCCACCGCCGCGACAAGCGTGCGCAGGCTGGTCAGATCGAGAATCATCGTTTAGCAAACCTCATCAATGACTTTAAAACCGCTCGCTTTTATAGGGCAAGAGAACCTTCCAGACTCTCGCGACTGTTTGACAGTTGCGGAGACCATTATGTTGCTAATGCAGTACCGTTTCGACTTGGAAGACGACCATGACATGAGGGCTCTGCGTGAGCGGGTTTCGGTCATCGGTTCCGGCTTTAACTCGCTCGCCGGCTTGGTCCAAAAAGCGTTTCTCGTCTCGAACCTGGCAAACGGCTGTCCCAATCGATATGCGCCTTTCTATGCCTGGCAGGATGAGAACGCGATGCGAGCATTCCTCCTCTCGGACGCCTTCGCCCGCGTCTGCGCCAAGTATGGCCGCCCCAAGGTGCGTACATGGATGACTATTTATTCGAAAACGGGAGGCTTCTCCGCAATGCCGGGGCAAGCCACTCAGGAGTTCATTTCAATCGAGCCTTCCACTGGCCTCAGCGCTCTGGCGTCTGAAGAGCGGGCGAGGGCAGATGCCGCAGGACGTGATGGGGAACTGCACTCGATCCATATCGGACTCGATACCACCATGTGGCAACTGGTCCGTACCTGCTTTTGGCACCAGCCACCGGAGGCGACGCATGGCATTGACGCCTACGACCTGGAATACCTCGCCTTTCCTGACAGAGAGTGCCTCAGCGCATGAAGCCCATCTACACATATGAGTCCGGTCGCACCTGCCATGTCGACCGTGACCAGGGAGAACATGCGTGAAATTCTTGATGACAACGATGGCGCTGGTGGCGTCACTCGTCGCTGCCAACCGCGTCGCTGCAAACGAGGTGACCGGTGGTTGGCCGCTTCCGCAGGCGACGCCGGCACCCGTGCCGATCGCGCCCCCACACGATGTCGCCTATCCCGGCACCCTTCGCCTCGAAGTGGACGCCACCGACGCCATGCGTGGCATCCACCGCATCCACGAAACCATTCCCGTACGCGGAATGAAGCAGCTGACGCTGCTGTTCCCCCAATGGATTCCGGGCGATCCGGTGCCGCCCAACGTGCTCGACCAGGTCGCAGGGCTCG
>Ga0302314_10015924_pt1 | contig 12747 bp, 9 predicted proteins | sample III_Palsa_N2_3_FD_200533 | JGI IMG/M metagenome (GOLD analysis project Ga0302314, IMG submission 200533) | Peat permafrost microbial communities from Stordalen Mire near Abisko, Sweden - III_Palsa_N2_3 | ecosystem: Environmental > Terrestrial > Soil > Palsa > Peat permafrost | place: Sweden...
CCAGTTGCCCGGGCGGCAGGTACGGCGTGCCGTGCTGCAGCAGCAGCACCGCCGACTGCGAGATCACCCTCACCTCGGCGGTCGGGGCCACCCTGGTCGCCAGCCAGGTCACCGGGGCGGCCAGCGCTCCGGCCAGCGCCACCAGCAGCGGCCAGATCAGCGGTACGTTCTTGTGACGGGTGAGCCAGAAGATAACGGTCGTCACCCCGTAACCCGCCGCCGCCCAGATGGCCCAGGTCCGGTCCGCATGCCCGGTATCCACGGCCAGGGCGGTGGCGTAGATCGCGAATGCCCCGTTCGCGATCAGCAGCCGGCGCCGGCTCAGCCAGTGCTCGTGGACTGGCGTCGGCTCACGTGCTGCTACCTGCGTGTATTCCACTGGTCCGGTCCCGCCCGTCCACGCGATTCCCCTGTTTGTCTATTCAGCTGTTCCATGCAGAAACGGTAAAACTGCCCCCGAAACAGGTTATTAAGCCTACCATCAGGCGTTACTACGCGAGTTTTCGGGGATCCTTGAGGTGTGCGTCTCTAGGGTAGTTTCCAGTCGACTGGCTCGGCACCTTCCTGTTCAAGTAGCTGATTAGCCCGGCTGAACGGGCGCGAGCCGAAGAAGCCGCTGGCGGCCGAATACGGGCTCGGATGCGCCGACTCGATCCTGGGCATCCCCTCGAGCAGCGGGGCGAGCGTCCGCGCGTCTCGTCCCCACAAGATCGCCACCAGCGGCTCGCCGCGCGCCGCCAGCGCCCGGATGGCCTGCTCGGTCACCTCTTCCCACCCCCGGCCCCGATGTGATCCTGGCTTACCAGGCTGAACGGTGAGAACCCGGTTGAGCAGGAGCACGCCGCGTTCGGTCCATGGTGTCAGGTCCCCGGTGGCGGGCGTCGGATAACCGAGGTCTTCGGAGTACTCGCGGAAGATGTTGACCAGGCTGTGCGGCAGCGGCCGGACCTGCGGCGCGACGGAGAAGGCAAGCCCCACCGCGTGCCCGGGGGTGGGGTAGGGGTCCTGGCCGACGATCAGCACCCGCACGCCCGCGAACGGCTGCTTGAACGCGCGCAGCACGTTATCACCCGACGGCAGGTACCCCCGCCCGGCGGCGACCTCGGCCCGCAGGAAGTCCCCCATCGCGGCGATCCGCCCCGCGACAGGCTCCAGAGCATCGGCCCAGCCTGGGTCGATGATGTTCCGCAGGGGCTCCGCCATGGCCATCTACTCTAGCCTCGCCTGCATGTTTGCCAAAGACAAACCCTTTTTATGCCGAACGGCCGTGGGTTACCCGCCTCCGGTCACCCCGCCCGCGTTCCGTCCCCGGGCCAGGCCCGGGCCGCCTCGCCGCCGGGCCAGGTGACGGGCCACGGGCCCGGTCGCTCCCCGCAAAACCGTTTCGATTACCCGCAAATCGGAAAAGCTAACGCCGAACAGGTGTCGCTGAGCAGGTAAATGGGGGTAGCCTGCGTCCACGCAGAGTCAATCAATGGAACGATGGGGCCCATGAAAGGACGCGTGCTGGTCGTCGACGACGACGCCGCCCTCGCTGAGATGCTCGGTATCGTGCTTCGCGGCGAAGGGTTCGAGCCGACGTTCGTAGCCGACGGCGATAAGGCGATCGAGGTATTCAGGGATTCACGGCCCGATCTGGTGCTGCTGGACCTGATGCTTCCTGGCTCCGACGGAATCGACGTGTGCCGTCAGATCCGCGCCGAGTCCGGGGTTCCGATCGTCATGCTGACGGCGAAGACCGACACCGTCGACGTGGTCCTCGGCCTGGAGTCCGGGGCCGACGACTACATCATGAAGCCGTTCAAATCCAAGGAACTCGTGGCCCGGGTCCGGGCCAGGCTCCGCCGGACCGACGAGCCCGCCCCGGAGATGCTCCAGATCGGCGACATCGTCATCGACGTGGCCGGCCACTCGGTGAAGCGCGACGGGGGGACCCTCAACCTCACCCCGCTGGAGTTCGACCTGCTCGTGGCGCTGGCCCGTAAGCCCAGGCAGGTGTTCACCCGGGAGGTGCTGCTCGAGCAGGTCTGGGGCTACCGGCACGCGGCCGACACCCGGCTGGTCAACGTGCACGTACAGCGGCTGCGGGCCAAGATCGAGCGGGATCCCGAGCACCCCGAGATCGTCGTGACCGTGCGCGGTGTCGGTTACAAGGCAGGTCCTGGCTAAGTCGGGTCGTTACGGTGGCAGCGGCGAGCACGGATCGGCAGCAGGACTGGATTACCGTCTTTGTCCGGTCGCCGTTCGGCAAGTCCGTCATGCGCAGGCTGCCGGCCTGGGTGCGGCGCTGCCTGTTTACCGGGCGCCGCTGGCAGCGCCAGATCGTGGCCCAGCTACGCAGCCGCTGGCATCGCTCGCTGCAACTGCGAGTGGTCTCGACCACGCTGGTGCTGTCCGCCCTGGTCATCGCCGTGCTCGGCTTCTTCCTGGTCCAGTCGATCTCCGCCGGGCTACTCAGCAGCGCGGAGAGCGCCGACCGGGCCCAGGTGCAGAACGGCGCCAATTTCGCGTTCGACCAGGCTGGCCTGCACGTGCTCGATGCGCCGCTCAACCAGTTCGACGCGCTGAGCACCGCGGTGCCCATCGCCGCGGCGCTGCAGACGGCCAGCGGCAGCACCGGCAGCTACCTGGTCTTCGTCCAGCTGACCGACGGCGGGCCGGTCGGCGCGCAGTGGGCGGCCCAGCGCAACGTGAACATCACGGCGACCATCCCGCCCGGCCTGATCGCCGACGTGGGGCGCGAGCAGGGGCAGCATCGCTCCGACAACGACTACACCGCCACGCCCTGGTCCGAACCAACCGTGCTGACCTACAGCCCCGGGTACGGAACCTCCGGCCCGGCGCTGGCCGTCGGCGAGCCGCTCGGCCCCTACTACCAGCTGTACTACGTGTTCCCGTTCACCCAGCAGCAGTCCTTCCTGGCGCTGATCCAGCGGATCCTGGTCGGCGTGGGGCTGGCCCTGGTCGTCCTGCTCGCCGCGATCGCCTCACTGGTGACCCGGTGGGTGGTGCTCCCCGTCCGGCACGCCGCCCAGGCGGCTCAGCGCGTGTCGGCCGGTCATCTCGAGGAGCGCATGCAGGTCCTCGGCGTGGACGACCTGGCCGCGCTGGCCACCTCGTTCAACGAGATGGCGGCCAGCCTGCAGGCCAAGCTCCGCGAGCTCGAGGATCTGTCCAGCGTGCAGCGGCAGTTCGTCTCGGACGTCAGCCATGAGCTCCGCACTCCGCTGTCGACCATCAAGATGGCCGCCGACCTGCTGTTCGAGTCCCGGGCCGAGCTCAACGCGGCCGGCGGCCGGTCCGCCGAGCTGCTGCAGAGCCAGCTGGAGCGGTTCGAGGAGCTGCTGGTCGACCTGCTCGAGATCAGCAGGTACGACGCCGGGGCGGCCACCCTGGACGCCGAACTGGTCGACGTGTGCGATCTGGTCCGCCGCTCGGCCGACGACGCCCAGCAACTGGCCGAGCGCCGGGGCAGCCGGATCGATTTCCGGCTACCCGCGACCGGATGCTTCGCCGAGGTGGACCGGCGCCGGGTGGAGCGCATCTTGCGCAACATCTTGGTCAACGCGGTCGAGCACGGCGAAGGCAAGGAGGTCGTGGTCACCGCCGCGCTCGACAGCGCCGCGGTCGCCGTCTCGGTCCGGGACTACGGCGTGGGCCTGCGTCCGGGCGAGCAGCAGCGGGTCTTCGAGCGGTTCTGGCGCGCCGACCCGGCCCGAGCCCGCACCACCGGCGGCACCGGCTTGGGCCTGGCCATCTCGCTGGAAGACGCGCGGCTGCACGGCGGCTGGCTGCAGGCCTGGGGCGAGCGGGGCAAGGGCTCGGTGTTCCGGCTGACCCTGCCCCGGGTGGTCGGCCAGGACCTGGTCGGTTCGCCGCTGCCGCTCGAGCCGGACGAGGTGGAGCTCGCGGCCGGCCTGGGCGCGGTGGAACCGTATCCCCCCGGCGAGGTTGGCGACGTGATTTCCCGTGGCTAGCCCCTCCGTCGCTGGCCCCGCCCCGCCCCGGCGGTGGCTGGGCGGCGCCCGGCGGATGTGCGTGCTGGCCGCTGTGGTCACCGCCGTGGTCACCGCCGTGGCGGGCTGCGTGGCCATGCCGTCCAACGGTCCGGCCGGGGAGTTCAACGCCAGCCCGCAGAGCAGCGCGCCGGAGGGGAACCTGATCGGCTCGGTGCCCCTGGGGCCGCAGGCAGGCGAGAATCCGTCGCAGATCGTGCAGGGGTTCCTGATCGCCGCCGCCAGCTACCCGACCTACCAGGCGGCCCAGCTGTACCTGACCAGCTCGGCCGTCAAGGAATGGAACCCGGGCTTCGCGGTCAACGTGTACAGCAGCCTGACCGTGCCCAAGGCGGCGCTGGCCCCGAAGACCGCCCGGAACGCCAGCCCGCGGGCCTCGGTCGACGTCACGGGCACGGTACAGGCCAGCTTCAACGGCTCCGGTCAGTACGTCTCGGTGCTGAACCCGGGCCCGGCGGCGGCGACGGCGACGGCCTCCTACCCCTTCACCCTGGTCAAGGTCGGTGGCCAGTGGCGCATTACCGATCCGCCCGGCTACCGGATGCTGCCCGTCGGCGATTTTCCCTTGTTCTACAAGGCGCAGGATCTGTACTTCTTCGACCCGCAGGACCAGGTGCTCGTCCCGGACTCGGTGTTCGTGCCGCTGGGCGCCACGGTCTCACAGTTGCTCACCGGCCTGGTGAACTCGCTCACGGCAGGCCCCAAGACGCCCTGGCTGGCCAACGCGACCGTCACCGGGCTTCCGCCGGGCACCAGCGTGCAGCAGCAGGTCACCAACGACGGTTCGACCGCCACGGTCAATCTCACCGTCGGCAAGACGGTCAAGCCCAGCCCGAGGCAACTCGAGCGGTTCGCCGCGCAACTGGTCTGGACGCTGACCGCGCCGGCCGGCAGCCTGCCCAACATCCAGTCCGTCGTGCTGGAGCTCAACGGGAAGCCCTGGACGCCGCCCTCCGCACCCTGTCCCGGCGGCCCGACCCCGGATCTGGATCAGACGCGGGCTGCCTACCAGTGCTTTGACTCCTACCCGTCGGCGCCGGCCAGCTTCTACTACATCGACGGCGGGCAGTCGTGGGCCCGCTGCGGTTCCGAAGTGCTGGGCCTTTCCGGACTCATCGGCCCGGTCGCGCCCCTCGTCGGCCGCACCGGCGCGTTCTCCAGCCAGCAGTGCGTCAACAGCAACGGCGTGCACGAGGCGAACGCGGGGCCGCCGCCCGCTCAGCCCCCGTCGCTGCCGGCCGTGACCATGGCGGCGGTGTCACCGGACGGAAAGTACCTGGCCGTCGTCACGGCCGGCCAGGGCAGCCTCTACGTCGGCACGCTGTCGGGCCAGGCCGCGTTGTTCTCGCACACGGCCCGGCTGACCGGCGGCGGCATCACCGCGCTCGCCTGGGATCGGAACGACAAGCTCTGGGTCGTGCAGAACGGCAGCATCGACATGCTGCAGCCCACCGGTAAGGGCTATGTCCCGGTGACGCTGGAAGGGTCCGTCAACGGCTCCGTCACCGACCTGGCCGTCGCGCCGGACGGCGTCCGGATCGCCTTCATCGCCCAGAGCCCCGGCGCCTCGAGTCCCGGGCTCTACCTCGCCGCCGTCGGCCAGCAGCCCGCCAGCGATCAGCTGGGCTCGCCCGCGGCGCACCTGGTCATCAGGACGTACGCCTCCATCGGCCCGGGCCTCACCCATCCGGGGTCGGTCGCCTGGTACGACGCCGATGACCTGATCGTGGTCAACGACGCGGTCGGCGGGAACACCCTGTCGGAGGTGCCCGTCGACGGGCAGTCGGCCCAGGACCTGCAGGTCGCCCCCCCGGACGTAACCTCCATCACCGCCGACGGCGACGCGAACGTCCTAGTGGCCGGCCTGTCCGGCGGCAACCTGGCCGTCTCGACCAGCCTGAAAGGCCCGTGGTATCAACTCGGCGAGCCAGGCCAGAATCCCGCCTACCCCGGCTGAGCCCAAGCCCCTGCCCCGCTGAGCCCAAGCCCCTGCCCCGCTGAGCCGCCGGCCCTCGCCCCGGCTGAGCCCAGCCCCTGCCCCGCCGAGCCCCCGGCCCTCGCCCCGGCTGAGCCCCAGCCCCCGCTGCGCCCCGGACCCGACCTAACGAATCCAGCAATCTTGGTCCCGGTATCCCTCTTGACGGAATTACGCATCTCGCTTATAGCGGATGAAAAGGGCACGTATTCTCGGCCGACAAAACGTTATGCAGCCGTTATGTAACTATTTGTGATTGATCGCCTACATGTCCCTCCTGACATTCACGCTCTGGCGAGCTAGCGTTCATGACATGGCACTCGCCCGGGCCCGTGGTTGCGCCGGGCGTGGCTCCCGTTACGGGACTCACGTCAGGCAAGCCGATGCCAGCCGCAGGCGAAACGGCCCACGTAAGGCGACTTCTCGTCGACCGATCACGGTGCGGCTTAGGAGTAAGACCTGCCCCGCCGGGAGATACCGAGTCTTCCGGACCGGGAGAAGGGCATCAGTGGCTAAGAGGCCGCTACCCCCTCAGCAGGCGAATGTGGGGTCGAAGACCAGGTCGGCCGGGCGAGTGCCACCCGGTTCAATCGGGCAGTACTCGATGGCAGTTGGGTCGCTCAGATTGGGCGCAATCGGATTGGAAGGGGGATCGTGATGGAAATCATCGTCCGGGGACGCCAACTAACCGTCCCCTCGCGTTTCCGCCAGCACGCCACCGCAAAGCTCGCCAAGCTCGAGAAGCTTGACCAGAAGGCGGTGCGGATCGATGTGGAGGTCTCCAAGGAACGCAACCCGAGGCAGTCCGATCGCAGGGAGCGAGTCGAGCTGACCATCCGGTCCCGCGGCCCCGCGATCAGGGCCGAGGCGGCCGCGGACGACCGGTACGCAGCGCTGGATCTGGCCTTCGCCAAACTCGAATCCCGGCTGCGCCGGGCCTCGGACCGCCGCAAGATCCGGCACACCGACAACGACACGCTGCGGTCGCCCGCCATGGTCGCGGACGAGGCCGACGCGTCGTCACCCCCGCCGCCCGCGCTCAACGGCCACGCCACGGCCCGGCCGCGGACCGGCGAGCCGGCCGACCAGGACGACGGGTTCGACGGAACGGAACCGGACAGTCCCATGGTCCCGATCCAGATGGAGGGCGACGGCCCCCTGGTGCTGCGCGAGAAGGTCCACGCGGCCAAGCCCATGCCGATCGACCAGGCCCTGCTGGAGATGGAACTGGTGGGTCATGATTTCTACCTGTTCCATGACAGCGACTGCGACCGGTTCAGCGTCGTCTACCGCCGCCGGGGCTACGACTACGGGGTCATCCGCCTGGTCGAGGAGTTAGTTACCGTCCGCCGTGGTTGGCATGATGCGAGCCGGGCTCGCTCCGCGGAAGTCTGGCTTGCATCATGACCGTCCGTCGGCAAGAGTCTGATGGTGGTGCACCACAGGGAGGCAACGAATTGAGCGCTAGCGGCGACGCGGCGGTGCCCGCTGCCCAGCAACCGGACGCCGGGCGAGGCCCCGAGCCGATCCGGGTGCTGATCGCCGACGATCATGCCCTGTTCCGGCGCGGTCTGGAGATGGTCCTGGACGAGGAGGACGACATCGACCTGGTCGGGCAGGCTAGCGACGGCACCGAGGCGGTCGCCGTAGCCGGTGAGGCCCTGCCCGACGTCGTGCTCATGGACATCCGGATGCCGAAGACCAGCGGGATCGAGGCCTGCCGAGCGACCAAGGAGGTCGCGCCCAGCGCGAAGATCGTGATGCTGACCATCAGCGACGAGGAAGAAGATCTGTTCGAGGCGATCCGGGCCGGTGCCAGCGGCTACCTGCTCAAGGACATCCCGCTCGACGAGGTGGCCGAGGCGGTCCGGTCCGTGCACGGCGGCCAGTCGCTGATCAACCCGTCGATGGCGGGCAAGCTGCTCAGCGAGTTCGCCACCCTGGCCAACCGGGACACCGTGGAGGACCGGGCCCCGCACGTCGCCGCGCCCAAGCTCACCGACCGGGAGATGGAGGTGCTCAAGCTCGTGGCCCGCGGCATGAACAACCGCGACATCGCCAAGGAGCTGTTCATCTCCGAGAACACCGTGAAGAACCACGTCCGGAACATCCTGGAGAAGCTCCAGATCCACTCCCGCATGGAAGCCGTAATGATCGCCGTCCGCCAAAAGCTGATCGAATTCAGCTGACCGCGCCAACAGCACCCTCAGCAGCCCCCTCAACCCCACCCGCCCCACGTGCAGCCCCCTCAATCCCAGCCACCCCACGTGCAGTTGCCCCAGCCGCTGCCCGCCTCCCGACGCGCAGCCTCCTCAATCCCGGCCGCCCGACGCGCAGCCGCCCCAAGCCGCTGCGTGCCGCCCGACGCGCCCCCCCAACCGCTGCACGTCTCCTCAGCCCCACCCGTTCCGCATCTGACCGTCCGAAGCCGCGCAGGAACCTGGTGGATGGGCCGTTGTACCTGCTCTTGAGCCCGTAACGCGACTGCCTGGGGCTGCGAGTCGGGTGTGTCAGTTCGCGCTGCGGGTAACTGCCGCCCCGAGGCCCGCCGTCCCCGCACCCCGTCCGTCTGGCCTCGCATCCTGGCCATCCCTGCCCGCCAGTCCCGGGTGCCCCATCGACGCGGAGCACCGGGCTTGCGTGGTGATGTCGGGCAGCTGGGGCGCACCGGATACGCCGCGGGATCCGGTTCCACCGCACCAGGGAAGGCGCCGCGCGACCACCGTGGTCCCGGTAGTCCCTCCTGGCTCAGCCGTCTCGCCCCGGGAGGGTTTATCCGGGAGGATTGGGGCCTATGGGTGGTTTTAGGGGGCTATAGCGCCCAAACCGCTCCCGCAAGCCCATATCCTCCCGGATCTTGACACCAGGCGGACGGAACGACCGCATGCAGCACCCGGGGGGCCAGAAATCTCCGCTCAGGCCAGACGGCACCAGAAGGCAAATGACACCACGCCTCCCGCAGTCGCGTTACACGCTCAAGAGCAGGTACGGTGCGCCATCGACACGGAAAACGGGACGCGCTGCCCGGGGCCGGGCGCACCACGGGCCGCTGCTGCACCACCGCACGCGCCCGCACCACCGTGACGGCGCACGGCGGACGGCAGCCCCGGCCCCGCTCCGGCTCACCGCATGGCCCAGGGGCTGGGATGCGGATGGAGACCTTGCGGCGTAGGTGAGGAGCTTGGGGTTGCGATGGGCCCCGGGCCGGGCTAGGCGAGGGCGGCGGGGGTGCGCTTGACCATCTGGCGGGCGATGATCATGCGCTGGATCTCGCTGGTGCCTTCCCAGATGCGTTCGACGCGCAGTTCGCGGTAGAAGCGCTCGGCGACGTTCTCGCGCATGTAGCCGCGGCCGCCGAAGACCTGCACGGCCCGGTCGGCGACGCGGCCGGCCATCTCGGAGCAGTACAGCTTGGCCATCGAGCACTGGGCGTGCGACACCTTGTTGGCCTGGCCGTCTGCGGCGGCGGGGCTGGCCTGGCCACGGTCGATGCCGCGCGCCGTCTCGTAGGCCATGGCCCGCGCCGCGAACAGCTCGGTCAGGCTGTCCGCGAGCATCCCGGCCACCAGCCCGTGGTCGGCGATCACGCCGCCGCCCGCCCGGCGGGTGGCGGCGAACGCGGTCATTTCTGCGGTAAGCCTTTCCGCGGCCCCCAGGCAGCGGGCGGCGACCATCAGCCGCTCGAACCGGAACCACTCGTACGCGAAGGCCATCCCGTCGCCCTCGGCGCCGACCAGGTTCGCGGCCGGGACGCGGACGCCGGTGAACGCGACGATCGGGTGGTGGTGGCTGATCGTGTGGGAGTAGGCCGGGGTCCGGACCACCCGGACGCCGGGGCTGGGCAGGTCGACCAGGAACATCGCGTGGTCGCCGCCGGGTAGCTTGGCCTGGAAAAACGCGAAGTCGGCGGTGTTGTACGAGGTGACGTGCCACTTGACCCCGTTGAGGACGTACTCCTCACCATCGCGGTAGGCGGCGGCCTCGATCGCGTCGACGTCGGAGCCCGCGCCCTCCTCGGTGATCGCGTAGCACTCCTCGCGCTCGCCGGCGATCGCGGGCCGCACGTACCGGTCGATCTGGTCGGCGGTGGCCACCCCGGGCAGCCACGACGGCGGGGTGGCGGCCACCCAGCCCAGTGCGTTGGTCACCCGGCCCACCTGCTCCTGGACCAGCACCTGCTGCAGGGTCGTGCAGCCGCCGCCGCCGAGCTCGGCCGGCATGTTGGTCGAGTGCAGGCCCAGCTCGCGGGCGCGCTTGGCGTGCCCGGCGGTCAGGTCGGCGGGCAGCTCCCCGCCGGCGGCCTCAGCCTGTTCCTCGAAGGGGATGAGCTCGTCCGCGAAACCGCGGGCCCGGGTCTGAATGGCCAGGTCTTCGGTTGACAAGCCGTACATCCGGCGGGTCCTCTCGGCGCGCAGCTGTATTGACTGAATGTTCAGTCTATGCCAGCATCGATCGTGTGCCAATGACGAGCGCTGACGCGGTGGTGGTGGGCGGCGGGACGGTGGGCGCGTGGTGCGCGTACTTCCTGCGTCAGGCCGGGCTGGGCCGGGTCGTCCTGATCGAGAAGGGCCACCTCGGGCAGGGCGCGAGCAGCCGGGCGGCCGGCGTCGTACGGATGCAGGGCGGAACGCCCGAGGCCGTCCTGCTTGGCCTGTGGTCCCGCCAGTTCTACCTGCGCCAGCGGGACGAGATCGGCACCGACTCCGGGTTCACCGAGCAGGGTTACCTGCTCCCCTGCTTCACCGAGGCGGACGTCGCCGCGGCCCGCGAGCGGATGGCGATGCAGGCCGCGCTGGGCGTGCCGGTGCGCTGGCTCGACCCGGGCGAGGTGGATCAGGTCAACCCGACGCTGGCGCCGGGGCAGACGCTCGGCGGAACCTTCTGCGCCCAGGACGGGTACATCACGCCGCCCCGGAACGTGGCCGCCTACACCGTGGCGTTGCTGCGCAGCGGGGTCGAGGTCCTCGAGCGCGTGGCGTTCCGCGGACTGGCACCCGGTGGTGTGGACACCAGCCAGGGGCGGATCGACGCGGGCCTGGTGGTCCTGACCGGCGGCCCGAAGCTGGCCGAGGTCGGCCGGCTGGCCGGCCTGCGCATCCCGGCGGGCGGCGTCCGGCACCAGGTCGCGGTGACCGAGCGGCACCCGGACCTGGATCCGGGCCGGGTGCCGATGGTGTTCGACCTGGCCGCGGGGTTGTACTGGCGGCCGGAGGAGGGCGGCCTGCTGTTCGGGATGAGCAACCCAGACGAGCCGCCGGGCGAGAACCGGGAGGTGGACGAGGACTACCTGGCCCGGATTCGGGCCCGGCTGGCCGCCCTGGTCCCGGTCACCGCCGGGCTCGGGCTGCGCCGGATCTGGGCCGCGACCATCGACTACACCCCCGACCACCTGCCCATCATCGGCCGCGCGCCGGGGCTGGATCACGTCACCGTGGCCAGCGCCGCGGGCGCGGGCATGATGTGGGGACCCGGCGTGGCGCGGGCGGCCGCCGACGTGGCGCTCACCGGGAAGACCGATGTGCTCGACGTGTCCCCGCTCGGCCTGGACCGCTTCGACGAGGCCGGGCACAGCCGCCTGGCCACCGACCCCATCGCCCTGCCCTTCCCGGAAAGGATCTCCTCGTCATGATCACTGCCACCCCGTTCCTTGCTGCCGCAGCCGACGCCAAGCTCGAGGACTGGGGGCCGCTGGACGAGGCGACCGGCGCGCCGATGCACACCTCCGGGACCACGTTGTGGACCGGCGAGGGCGACCAGGAGGCCGGGGTCTGGGAGTGCACCGCGGGTCCGTCCCGGTGGAGCCTGGCGGACAACGAGTTCGTGCACATCCTGTCGGGCCGGATGACCGTGACACCTGACGGCGGCGAGCCGACCGATATCGGGCCGGGCGACACCGCGGTGTTCCCGCGCGGCTGGACCGGGACCTGGCAGATCCACGAGACTATCCGGAAGCTGTACGTGCTGTTCTAGGCGGTGACTGCGTGTCGCTGGCTGACTTCCCGCGCTATCCGTTGCTGTTCGGGCCGAGCCCGGTCCACCCGCTGGAGCGGCTGACCGCGTACCTGGGCGGCGCGGCGATCTGGGCCAAGCGCGAGGACTGCAACTCCGGGCTGGCCTTCGGCGGGAACAAGACCCGCAAGCTGGAGTACCTGGTCCCGGACGCACTGGCCCAGGGCGCGGACACGCTGGTCTCGATCGGCGGGGTGCAGTCCAACCACACCCGCCAGGTGGCCGCGGTCGCGGCCAAGCTGGGCCTGAAGGCCCTGTTGGTCCAGGAGAGCTGGGTCGACTGGCCCGACGCCGTCAACGACCGGGTGGGGAACATCCTGCTCTCCCGGATCATGGGCGCCGAAGTCCGGCTGGTCGACGAGAGCTTCGGCATCGGCATCAAGAGCAGCTGGGAGCAGGCGCTGGAGGAGGTCCGCGCGACGGGCGGGAAGCCGTACGCCATCCCGGCCGGAGCATCGGACCATCGCCTCGGCGGCCTCGGCTTCGCGAACTGGGCTGACGAGGTCCGGCAGCAGGAGCAGGAACTCGGGTTGTTCTTCGACACCATCATCGTGTGCAGCGTGACCGGCTCCACGCAGGCCGGGATGATCGCCGGCTTTGCCGGCCAGGACCGGCGGCGGCAGGTGATCGGCATCGACGCGTCGGCGCGGCTCACGGAGACCCGGGCCCAGGTTGAGAAGATCGCCCGGAACACCGCCGAGCTCATCGGCCTGGGCCGGGACCTGCGGGACGACGAGATCACCGTGC
>Ga0302314_10015926_pt1 | contig 12747 bp, 13 predicted proteins | sample III_Palsa_N2_3_FD_200533 | JGI IMG/M metagenome (GOLD analysis project Ga0302314, IMG submission 200533) | Peat permafrost microbial communities from Stordalen Mire near Abisko, Sweden - III_Palsa_N2_3 | ecosystem: Environmental > Terrestrial > Soil > Palsa > Peat permafrost | place: Sweden...
GCCGGGCGCTCGGCCCTGAGCACGGCCGGGTCGAGGCCGAGCCGGTCGGCCGCGCCCGGCGCGAGGTTCTGCACCAGCACGTCCGCCTTGGCCACCAGGCGGCCGAGCGCTGCCCGGCCAAGCGGGTGCTTGAGGTCGAGCGCAACCGACTCCTTGTTCCTGTTCGCCCAGGCGAAATAGGCGCTCAGTCCGTTGACAACGTCGTCGTAGCCGCGGGCGAAGTCGCCGCCGACGCGGTTCTCCACCTTGATGACGCGGGCGCCGAGATCGCCTAGGTGGCGGGTGCAGATCGGCGCCGACACCGCCTGCTCGACGGTGACGACGGTGATGCCTTCAAGCGGGCGCACGGGCGGACCTTCCTCCCCGGGGCGGGGAGTCGTGGCGGGACTAGTCGGAGCACGGGACCGTTCAGACGAAGGATTTTGACGCTCTTGACCTTCTCATTTCCCGCTCATTTCCCGGTCCAGACCGGCGGTCGGCGTTCGGCGAACGCCACCGCGCCCTCCATCGCGTCGGCGCTGCGGAAAACCCCGGCCATCTCCTCGTCGTCGGCCCAGCGGCACTCGCGCAGCAGCTTCTTGGTCAGCGCGACGGCGAGCGGGCCGTTGGCCGCGATCTTCTCCGCCAGTGCGATCGCCTCGGCCCGGACCTCCCCGGCCGGGACGACCTTGTTCACCAGGCCGATCTGCAGTGCGCGGGAGGCGGTGATGGGCTCGCCGGTCAGGCCGATCTCAAGCGCGACCGCCCGCGGGATCCGGCCGGACAGGGTGGTGCCGCCGCCCGCCGCGAACAGTCCGCGCTTGACCTCGGGCAGCGCCAGCCACGCCTGCTCCGCGGCGACGACCAGGTCGCAGGTGAGCGCCACCTCGAAGCCGCCGCCGAGGGCGGGGCCGTTCAGCGCCGCGATGAGGGGCTTGCCGATCCCGTTGGTGTAGAAGTCGGTCAGCCCGCCGAAGGCGCCGCCGGCCGCGAAGGCCTTCAGGTCCATGCCCGCGCAGAAGACGGGCCCGTTCCCGGTGATCACCACCGCCCGCACGTCCGGGTCGCTGTCCGCGTCCTGCATCGTCTGCAGCAGCCGGTCCTTTAGCTCGGGGTTGAGCGCGTTGCGCGCCTGCGGCCGGTTGAAGGTCAGCACCAGAACGCCGCCGATCCGCTCGGTCAGCAGCACGTCGCTGGTTGCACTCTGCTCGCTAACTGCACTCTGCTCGCTAACCGCACTCTGGTCGGCCTGCTCCACTGCGGTGCTCCCCTCTCGATGGTATGGAAACTATCTTCTCATTTTAGGAGAATCAAGCATTCGGCTGACCGGTCCGTGGCGCCTGCCTGCTGCCCCATGACAGCACGACAGTTGACGACGGCTCACTCGGTGTGAAAATCTGATACTCATAAAGGAGAATATAATTCTCTGCTGACAAGGGGATGGCTGGACCGTGCTCACGCTCAAGGCCGCCGGGATCGTCGACATCGACGCGGGCGAGATCGTCAGGCCGGGGATTCTGCGGATCGACGGCGACCGGATCGTCGGGATCGGCGGCCCGGACGGCGCCCTCGAAGACGGCGCCCTCGAAGACGGCTCCATCGAAGTGCAGGGCGAGGTCATCGACTTGGGCGACCTGATCCTGCTCCCTGGGCTGATGGACATGGAGGTCAACCTTCTGATGGGCGGGCGCGGCGAGACCGTGCACCTGTCCCCCATCCAGGACGATCCGCCGCTGCGGATGCTGCGCGCCGTCGGCAACGCGCGCCGCACGCTGCGGGCCGGCTTCACCACCGTGCGGAACCTGGGGCTGTTTGTCAAGACCGGCGGCTACCTGCTCGACGTGGCGCTGATGAAGGCGATCGACGCCGGCTGGATCGACGGCCCGCGCATCGTGCCCGCCGGGCATGCGATCACCCCCACCGGCGGGCACCTCGACCCCACGATGTTCAGCGCGATGATGCCGGGCGTGCTGCCGATGACGGTGGAGGAGGGCATCGCCGACGGCGTGTCCGAGGTGCGGCACGCGGTGCGCTACCAGATCAAGCACGGTGCCAAGCTGATCAAGGTCTGCGCCTCGGGCGGGGTCATGTCGCACACCGGAACGGCCGGCGCGCAGCACTACTCCGACGAGGAGCTGCGCGCGATCGTGGATGAGGCGCACCGGCGCGGGCTGCGGGTCGCCGCGCACTGCCACGGCGCCGACGCGGTCCGGTCCGCCGTCGAGGCCGGGATCGACTGCATCGAGCACGGCTTCCTCATCGACGACGACGTGATCAAGCTGATGGTCGCGCACGGGACCTTCCTGGTGCCGACGACGTACCTGGCGGACGGGATGGACGTCTCCAAGGCGGCACCCGAGCTGCAGGCCAAGGCGGCGATCATGTTCCCGGCCGCGCGCGCCTCGGCCAAGGCCGCCGCCGACGCGGGCGTCCGCATCGCGGTGGGCACCGACGCGCCCGCCATCCCGCACGGCAAGAACGCCTTGGAGCTGGCCGCGCTGGTTTCCCGGGGGATGACGCCGCTGGCGGTGCTGCGGGCGGCCACCGTCACCGCCGCCGAGCTCATCAACGTCACCGACCGGGGGCGGCTCGCGCCCGGGCTGCTGGCCGACGTGATCGGCGTGCCTGGCGACCCATTGCAGGACATCACCGTCACGCAGGACGTGCGGTTCGTGATGAAGGGCGGGAAGGTCTTTGACCGCTAAGGATTCCACTCACCTCACCGGTTCCGGTGATTCCGTCGCCGACGTGGTGGAGATCAACCAGCTGCTCGCCCGCTACGCGGTGACCATCAGCCAGGGCGACATCCCCGGGCTTACCTCGGTGTTCACGCCGGATGGCACGTACAGCGCGTTCGGCGACACGTTCGGACTTTCCGAGTTCCCTGCGCTGGTCGCGGCGGCGCCCAAGGGGCTCTTCATGACCGGGATGGCGCTGGTCGCGCTCGACCCGTCGGGTTCGGCCGCGACCGGGACCCAGCCGCTCTGCTTCATCGACCAGACCACCCACGACATGCGGATCGGCTACTACAACGACACCTATCTGCGCACCGATGACGGCTGGCGGCTGCAGACGCGGAAGATGACCTTCATGCGTCGCAGCGGCGCGCATGATTCCGGGCGTCCGCACGCTTACCAGCCGTGAACGCGCGTCAGAGACAGGGGTGACCGTGAACATGGATGAGGTTATGTCGGCATCGGATGATGAGCCGTCCTGGAAGCAGCGGGCGGTGGAACGGTCCACCCGGGCCGCCAAGCTCCGCGCCGAGCAGCGGGTGCAGCGGTTCCTTGACGCCGCGCAGGCGGTGATCACCGAGAAGGGCACCACCGACTTCACCGTGCAGGAGGTCGTCGACTGCTCCCGGCAGTCGCTGCGCAGCTTCTACCAGCACTTCGACGGCAAGCACGAGCTGCTGCTTGCCCTGTTCGAGGACGCGCTGCGCCGCGCCACGGTGCAGATCGCCGCCGCCTCGGAGGCGCAGCGCGACCCTGTCGACGCGCTCCGCACCGCCGTCCAGCTGCTATTCGAGCTGTCCCGGCCCGATCCGGCCGCGCACCGGCCGCTGTTCACCGAGTTCGCGCCCCAACTGCTGCTCAGCCACCCGATCGAGGTCCGCCGGGCGCACGCACCGCTGCTTGAGCTGCTCACCGCGCTGGTGACCGGCGGCGTCGCGGCGGGCAAGCTCCGGCCAGGCTCCGATCCGCGCCGAACCGCCGCGCTCACCATGGAGACGGTCATGTTCACCGCCCAGACCAGCGGCTCGACCAAGCTCGGGGGCGGCGGGGACGGGGGGCGGCCGGTCAGCGCGGATGAGATCTGGGACTTCGTCGCGAACGGCATCACCGCCTGCTGACGGCGCCGTCTTCCGGCCCTTGTCGTAGATAAGGCCCTCGTCGTATAGAAAGGGCCATATATAAAAGTGTGCACTCACTTTGCTACGATGGGCGGGGCTGGAGCGGTTCGCGCTCGGCCGAGTCTGTCCGGGAGTGCACTTGGGATCGATGGATGGCCGGGTAGCGATCGTCACCGGCGCGAGCCGGGGCATCGGGCAGCGCATCGCCGAGCGGTTCGCGGCCGAGGGCGCCGCCGTCGCGCTGGTGGCGCGGACCCAGGCCGCGGGCACCTCCCGCCTTCCCGGCTCGCTGGAAGAGGTCGTGGACCGGATCAGGAGCAACGGCGGGTCGGCGGCGGCGATCGCGGCCGACCTCACCGTGCCGACCGACGTGGAGACGATCATCGCCCGGGCGGAGGCGGTACTCGGCCCGGTCGACACCCTGGTGAACAACGCCGGCGCGAACTTCTACGGCCCGGCGCTGACCGTCCGGCCGAGTCACTACGCGGTCATGTTCGCGATGATGGTGCACGCCCCGTTCCGGCTCTGCCAGCTCGCGGTGCCCGGCATGCTCGACCGCGGCCGCGGCTGGATCGTGAACATCACCTCCAAGCAGGCCCGGCATCCGATCGGCCCGCCGTACCCGGACTGGGCCAGCGACGGCTGCGTGCCGTACGGGATGGGCAAGGCCGCGCTCGACCGGCTCTCTACCGGCCTGGCGGCCGAACTGCACGGCACCGGCGTGAGCGTCAACGCGCTCGGCACGTCCGGCCTGGTGCTGACGCCGGGCGTGGCCGTGGTCTCCGACTACACGCCTGACACGGCCTCGGTCGAGCCCGACGGCGCGATGGCGGACGCGGCGCTGCTGCTGTGCACCGCCGCGCCGGGCACCGTGACCGGCCGCATCGTTTACAGCATGGAGCTGCTCGGCCGGCCGCTGCCGGACGGCCCCTGGGCGCTCTCCCGTACCTTCTGAAATGATTTGTCGCGCGGTCGGCCCGTTGCGAAAAATACCTCAATTCAGCTTATTTTGAACGGAAGGTAGTGACTCATGAAGGTCACCGTGGATCAGGACCGCTGCCAGGGCCATGCCCGTTGCTGGGAGATCTGCCCGGAGGTGTTCTCCCTGGACGAGGTGGGGAACGCGGTTGCGCTGGCCGGGGACGTTCCGGCCGAGTTCGAGGCCGAGGCGGCCAAGGCCGCGGCCAACTGCCCCGAGCGCGCGATCAGCGTTTCCTGACCACCCCTTTACTAGGCCGGTTGTGAGGTTGGGTTGCGCCTCGGCTGGCGCGGCGGTCGCGTCGTAGCGTGTCACGGGACCGAGTCCCCTGGCGACGGCGAACGGCAGCCATTCGCACTGACTTGTTTGCCCGCGGCTGATTACGGTCGCCCCTTACCCGCGAGTTGGGCACTGTGGCCCACAGCGCTGGAAGGCACCTGGCGCGGTGACCCGTAGCGCCGGACCTATCGTCGCTGAGGGCCATCGCGCCAGTAGGTGTTTAGCGTTGCGGGCCACAGCGCCGAGGGGGCCGGGCCGGCAGGGGCGGGGCGAACGGGGCATTCCGGGCTTGGCGGCCGACCTGCCCGGACGGGAGAAGGCCAAGGGGGGCAGGCCTATGCTGCTTGAACGCGCCCTGTGGCCGGAACGGGCTCGTCTTGGTGTGGCGTCGCGCCTTGGGGCCTTTTTGTTACACCCGGCCGTCCGTTTCGTCGATGTTTGCCCTAGTCATCAGCGTACACAAAAGGCCCTCAGACGGACGCCGGACCCCAGCGGGAGCCGGGGGCTGGCCGGAGGTGGGGCATTCACGTTTACCGCCATCGCCTGCCCGAGTGCCTTCAGCTCAGTCGGCGCGGCGCTGAAGGTCCCATGCCGCTTCGAGCGCATCCTCAATTGCGCCGCGATCGCCCTGCGCGAGGTCAGCGACGACCATCATGTGCTTGACGTACCGGGTTGGGACGCTGAAGGTCCCGGGAAACTGCCGCACTATCGAGTTGCGATAATCGAAATCGGCCCGGATCACCAGATGCGCGTCGTCCTGCTGTCGGGCCACCAGCCTGCCGTGGTACCGCCATTGCGCCAGGCCCTCCGACGCAGTGCGGCGCACACCCGTCAGGGCCTCGGCCAAGCGCGCTATGTCGTCGATATCCACGGACGATGCCTCCCTGAGCGCGATCTCGGCTGAGCCATCTGGCGAGTTAACAGTCACGACGGCGTCGGGTAGCCGATGCAGCCGTGCAGCGTTGCTAGCCGACACTGGCCGCCAGCTCGTTGAGCTGTCGGACCTCCACCTCAGCTATGAGGCAGCCGCCGCCCCCCTACGCCGGAATCGTCGAGGATCGCCAGCCATCTGTCTGGTTATACCGTGCCGCCAGGCGTTTGCGGTGCGCGGTCGGGGAGCCGAACAGCGAGCGGTTCAGCGCTGCTCGCTTGAGGTATACGTGGATGCCGCTCTCCCAGGTGTAGCCGATGCCGCCGTGCAGTTGCATGGCCTTGCCCGCCACCTCGACCGCCGCGGCGCAGGCATACGACTTCGCCATCGACGCGGCGACGCTGGCGTCGGGGGTGCCTGCCGCGACCGCTTGCGTGGCCGCGTCGACGAGTCCCCTGGCGACGGAGATCTGGACCAGCATGTCGGCGCAGGCGTGCTTGACCGCCTGGAAGGAACCGATCGGACGGCCGAACTGCTGCCGCACCCCGGCGTAGGCGACGGTCGCGTCCAGCATCGCCTCGCTCAGGCCGAGGCTGTCGCAGGCGATCGCGACGGCGGCCCGGTCGAGCAGCCGGCCGATGGCGGCGGTGGGATCGGCGTCAAACCGGTGAACCGACGCCTCGTCCACTTGGACTCCGTCCGCGGTGACGAGGGCGAGCCGACGGGTCGCGTCGAGCACCGGCTGCGCCGACACGGCTAGCCCGTTTGCGCTTGGGTCGACGTCGACGATCACGGGCGTTGCGCCGTCGGCCGGGGCACCGTCACCTTGCCGGGCTCCAGTGTCTTGCGATGCGCCGCTGTCGGGTGGGGGGGCGCTACCCGGTAGGGCGGTGGCTAGCAGCAGGAGCCGGCCCGCCTCGGCCGCATCGGGGGCGAAGGACGCGTGGCCGTGCAGCCGGAGGCCGTCCGACGTGCGTTCCAGCCGGAATGGGACGCCGGAACTCGCGCTACTACCGCCACCGCCGTACCAAGGTGCGTCGGCGCCGTCCGTGAGCACCGGCACGGTGAGCGTCTGGCCGCTGGCCGCCTGCTTGAGCAGTTGATCCCGGCCGGGGCTTGGCGCGAGTTCGCGCAGGGTGCCGACGCCGAGGGCGATCGCCCCCAGGTAGGGGCCGGCGGCGGCGGCGCGGCCAAGCTCTTGCAGGATCACCGCGACCTCGGCGAACGTGACACCCGCGCCGTTGAGTGCAGCGGGGACCTCGAGTCCGAGCCAGTCGGCGTCGGCCAGCTGCCGCCAGCCGACGGCGGTACCCGGGTTCACCTTGCCGAGTAGGTCACGCGATACCGCGCGCAGCTCGGCGCGGATCTCGGCTAGCTCATCGTCGGCGCCGACGGTCGCGGTCGCGGCGGTCATCTCTTCGGTCACGCGGCTGGCGCCCGGGGCAGGCCGAGGCCGCGCTCGGCGATGATGGTGCGCTGGATCTCGCTGGTGCCGCCGGGAATCGTCCACTCCCAGGAGCCGATGAAGTCCAGCATCCAGGCACCCGACTCCCAGCCGCTTGAGGCGGGCTTGGTCAGCTCGGCCTGCGCGGGCAGCCCGGCGATCTCGACGCCGAAGTCCGTCATCCGCTGCAGCAGCTCGCTGTAGTAGAGCTTCACGATCGAGGCGTCGGCCGGACCCGCCGTGCCGGCCTCGTGCCGGTCGACCAACCCACGGCAGAGTGCCCGCAGGCCGGTGATCTCGGTCTCGAAGGCGGCCAGCCGGTCGGCCACCAGCGAGTCGCCGACGGTTCCCTGCCTGGTGCACGCCTCGACCAGCCAGCGGAAGCCCGCGTTGCCGAGGCGTTCCGCCAGCTCGACCATGGTCATGCCGCGCTCGGCGCCCAGCGTCTGCTGCGCGACCTGCCAGCCGGCGTTCTCCGGCCCGACCAGGTTCGCGGCCGGGATGACCACGTCGTTGAGGAAGATCTCGCAGAAGTGCGACTCGCCGGCGGCGTTCCTGATCGGCCGGACGTCGAGGCCGGGCGACCGCATGTCCATCAGGAAGTAGGAAATACCGCGCCGCTTCTGCGCGGTCGGGTCGGTCCGCGCTAGCAGCAGGCACCAGTCGGCGTGCATCGCACCGCTCGCCCACAGCTTCTGCCCGTTGACGACGTAGCGGTCGCCGTCGCGGCGGGCGGTCGTGCGCAGCGACGCGAGGTCGGAGCCTGCCTCCGGCTCGGAGAAGCCCTGCACCCAGATCTCACCGTCGAGGATGGCCGGCAGATGGCGGCGGCGCTGCTCGTCGGTGCCGGCCGCGAGCAGGGTGGCGGCCGCGTGGTGAATCGAGACGAAGGCGAGCACCAGCCGGGGCGCGTCGGCCACCGCGAGCTCGGAGTACAGCACCACCTGCTCGGCGGCCGACAGGCCGCCGCCCCACTCACTGGGCCAGTGCGGCACCGCGTACCCGGCGGCGCGCAGCTCGGCGAACCACCACTGCTGGAAGGCGGCGAACTCGGCCTCGCTCACGCCCGTCTGCGCCGTCCGCCAATCGGCCGGGACATGCGTACGGCACCAGTCGCGCACGCTGGCACGGAACTCGTCAAGGTCGGCGGTCATGTCGGATTCCGGCTTCCCATCACTTCGGAGCACTGCTCCGGCTTCCCATCGGTTCGGGTCACTTTTGCGTCCGATTTGCCGGAAATATGGCGTCCGAACTGATGGGAAGTGACGTGGTCTAGTCCGAACTGATGGGAAGCGAGGCCGAAGAGGCCGGCGCAAGGGGGCATCAGCTGGTCCCCTTCCGCAGCGCGAGGAGGCGGTCTCGGTGTTCGGCGGAGCGCATGGTGAGGCCCTCGGCGGCGAAGCCGGCCTGCATGGCGCCGCTCAGCGCCTGTGACAGGTACAGGTTGGCCACCCGCTTGGTGCCGCGCAGCGCCTCCGTCGGCTGGGCGGCCAGCCGGTGCGCGAGCGCCCGGGCCGACGGCAGCAGGTCATCGGCGGGCACTACCCGGCTGGCGAGGCCGAGCTCGACGGCGGTCGCGGCCGGGATGCGGTCGCCGGTGTAGAGGTACTCGCGGGAGCGCAGGATCGGGGTGAGCAGCGGCCAGAACGCGGCCCCGCCGTCCCCCGCCACCAGGCCGACGGAGACGTGCGGGTCGGCCAGGAACGCCTTCTCGGAGATGAGCACGATGTCGCACAGCGTTGCCAGGCTGCAGCCGAGGCCCACGGCCGGCCCGTTGACGGCGGCGATCACCGGCAGCGGGAAGCGCAGCACCTCCTCGACGATCTGGGCGCCCTCGCGCAGCGACTCGTCGCCGGCCGCCCGGTCTTCGAGGAACGACATTATCCAGTCGAGGTCGCCGCCGGCGCTGAACGCCCGTCCGGCGCCGGTGAGGATCACCACCTTGGCCTCGAGGTCGGCCGCGAGCTGCCGCCAGACTTCCGCCAGCGCCCGGTGCAGGTTCTGGTTGATCGCGTTCAGCTCGGCGGGCCGGTTGAACACGACGGTGCGGACCGGGCCGTCGCTCTCGACCGTCAGCTCGTCGGGCAGGTCGTAACGCATTTCCGCGTCAGCCACGGAACACCCCCGTCAGTCCCTGCCGCCCGAGTCGGCTGGTCAGCGCGTCGCGCGTCGCCGACAGGCCGAGCGGCAGCCGCCGCAGCGGCTGACTGTACCGCGACAGCCAGGACACGACCATCTCATCGCAGAACCCGATCGCGCCGTGCAGCTGGTGCGCGACGCGGAAGGTGACCTCGGCCGCCTCGATGGCCGCCATCCGCAGCGCGAGCGCGTCGTCGACCGCCTCCGGCAGCCCCGCCTGGATGGACCAGAGCGCGTACTTGGCGAGCATCTCGACGCCGTCGCGTTCCACCACGGCGTCGGTGAGCTGGAACTGGACCGACTGGAAGGCGGCCAGCGGCTGACCGAACTGCTGCCGCTCGCGGACGTAGTTCCTGGTCAGGTCGATGGCGCGGTCGAGCATCCCGAGCAGCGTCCAGCACGGTAGGACCAGTGCAAGCGCGAGGTCGCCGGCGCCGTCGTGGTCGAGATGGACGAGGTCGAGCGGGGCGACGAACGCCGTCGTCCGCGGCGGGCCGAGCGGGGCTCGCGCGAGCGCGGTGGCGCGGGCGCCGTCCAGGGTCACCGCCGCCCAGCGCAGGTCGATGCCGCTGATCGCGGCGGCCGGGGCCGGGCCCGCCACCACCACGAGGCCGTCGACGTCCAGGTCGGCGGGGCGGGCGAGCCGCTCGGCGACCGGGTACGGCGCGGCCCAGTAGCCGACTGACCGGCACAGCGCCGCGGCCGCCTCCAGGTCATCGGCGTCGCCTCGGGGATCGAGTTCCCACGCCCCCAGGTCGGCTAGGACGGGGGCAATGCGGCTGTCGCTCGAAGCACGGGACCGTTCAGAATCCTGAATTAGGGTGTCGCCGCCGGCAGCTTCGATCGCGCGGGACCCCTGCCGACCGAATTCGAGCGCCTCGGCGCTCAGCTCGACGTTCATGACGCCTTCAGCAGGGCGCGTGAGAGCAGGATCCGCTGCATCTCGATGGAGCCCGAGGCCACCGTGGAAGCCTGCGAGTAGCGCCAGTGGTCCTCGACCTCGCCCCGCAGCCAGGCACCGTCGGCGCCGGCCAGCGAGGCCAGCCCGGCGATCTCCATCAGCACCTCCGCGCTCTCCTGGTCGAGCCTGGTCACCGCGATCCGGTAGGCGGCGGCATCGCCCGGCCGCAGCTGGCCCTCGCTCTGCAGGGCGATCACCCGGTAGGCGAGCAGCCGTGCCCGGCGGCAGTGCGTGAGCATCCGCGCCCACCGGCCGCGCAGCTCGGCCGGGAGCGTCTCCCACTCGTCGCCGAGCACGGCCGGCGCCGCCAGCAGCAGCCGCTCGCAGCGGGCGTAGCGGGCGATGCCCACCCGTTCGAACGACAGCACCTCCTGAACCACCGACCAGCCCTGCCCTACCTCGCCAAGCACGTCGGCCTCGGTCACCCGGACATCGGTGAAGAAGACCTCGTTGAGGTGGTGCGGCCCCATCAGGCAGCGGATCGGCCGGACCTCGATGCCGGGGGCGGACATCGGCACCAGGAAGATGGTCAGGCCCTGCTGCTTCTTCTCGCCGCGCGAGGTCCGGGCGAGCAGGAAGCACCACTGCGCCATCAGCGCGTAGGAGGTCCAGATCTTCTGGCCGTTGACCAGCCAGCCGTCACCGTCGGGCTGGGCCGCGGTGCGCAGCGAGGCCAGGTCGGAGCCCGAGTCGGGCTCGCTGAACCCCTGGCACCAGATCACCTCGCCCGCCGCGATCGGCGGCAGGTGCTTGCGCTGCTGCTCGGGCGAGCCGTGCCGCATGATCGTGGGTCCGACCCAGTTGACGCCCATGTACTGCGCGCCGCGCGGCTCGTGGTGCGCCCACATCTCCTCGCGGACCGCGGTCTGCTCCCAGGCCGACGCGCCGCGGCCGCCGAACTCCTCCGGCCAGGCCAGGCAGAGCAGCCCGTGCTCGGCCAGCAGCCGGCAGAACCGCTGCGCCGTCTCCAGGTCCGCCGGATCGTCGGTGAACGCGCCGAGGAAATCCGGTGGGACGTGCTCGGCGACGAGCCTGCGGAGCTCGCTACGGAGCTCGGCGACCGCTTTACCCATGCTGAAGTCCACCCGGCCATAGTAGGACAATCCTTATAAGGATTGCTAGGTTAGTCATGATGCAACTTCGGCCGTTAGGATTACCCTTGTGACCTGTGCCAGTAACCCAAGCGCGGCCGCGTGAGTAGCACTGTCCGCCGGGATCGAGTCCCCCAGCATCGCATCGCCGAGACGGTCGCGGCCGAGCTTCGCGCCCGCATCCTGTCCGGTGACGGAACCGACGACTACCGGCTACCGACGCAGGACCAACTGGTGGGCGAGTTCGGCGTCAGCTATCCCTCGGTCCGGGAGGCCATCCGCATCCTGGAGACCGAGGGCCTGGTCACGGTCCGGCGCGGCAACGTCGGCGGCGCCGAGGTGCACCGCCCCGACGAGTCCTCGGCCGCCTATCACCTGGGGCTCGCGCTGCAGGCCCGCCGGGTACCGCTGGGCGACCTGGCCGCCGGGCTGCGGCTGCTCGAGCCGCTCTGCCCGGCCGAGTGCGCCCGGATCGTGGACCGCACGGAACTGGTCGGGCTGCTGGCCGCCAACATCGCGGAGTCGGCTGCGCTGGCCGGGGACGGGGTGGCGTTCACCAGGGCCGCCCGCGAGTTCCACGACCTGCTGGTGGCGTTCACCCCCAATGTGACCATCCGCCACGTGGTCGGCAGCCTCGTCGCCCTCTGGTCCGCGCAGGAGCAGGCGTGGGCCGAGGCCATGACCAGGCGCGGCGAGTATCCTTCTGCGGCCGAGGCGACGCATGCGGTGAGCGTGCACACGCGGATCGCCGAGGAGATCGCGGCCGGCCACGCCGACGAGGCCGAGCGGGTCGCCCGCGCCCATCTGGCGGCGACCCAGGCGCTGGTGCTCGAGCGGTTCGACGACAGCATCGTGACCGTGTCGTCAGAGCAGGCGCGGCGGGCGATCCAGTCCAGCCGGACTGGCCGGGCCGGATAGTGGCCGAACTCCGCCATCACCTGCTGTCCGAGCTCGGCATCACCTCCCGCGTGGTCGACGGCGAGCTGCTCAGCACCGGCGCGCTCTCCCCCCACATGCACGTGCCAGGCACCGACCAGCTGCGGACTTCGATCCTGGCGTGCTGGGCGGACATGCTCGGCGGGACGCTGACCATGCAGGCCATCGCCCCCCGGGTGCCGGTCACGCTGGAGCTTGACGTCCAGCTGTACCGA
>Ga0302314_10015927_pt1 | contig 12747 bp, 10 predicted proteins | sample III_Palsa_N2_3_FD_200533 | JGI IMG/M metagenome (GOLD analysis project Ga0302314, IMG submission 200533) | Peat permafrost microbial communities from Stordalen Mire near Abisko, Sweden - III_Palsa_N2_3 | ecosystem: Environmental > Terrestrial > Soil > Palsa > Peat permafrost | place: Sweden...
CGAATTCCGGCGTGTGTATCCAGAGACGGGCGAGATTCGCTGGATCGCGCGACGAGGCGAAGCGGTCACGCTAGCCGCCTCAGATCGGCAGCGCTACATCGGCATCGCGATGGACATTACTGAGCGAAAAGCCGCCGAAGAGGCCGTTGCACGCAGTGAGTTTCGTTGGAGAGAGCTCTTCGAACAAATGCAGGAAGGTTTCTTTGTCGGCTATGCCATACGCGATGAACACGGTCGCATGTTTGATTTCCAGTTGTTGGAAATCAATCCAGCCTTTGGCACGCAGACAGGTCTGAATGCATCAACGGCTGTGGGGCATTCGATTCTGGAACTCGTGCCCACTCTGGATACATCGATCATCGACACTTACGCCGAAGTCGTGAGGACCGGCAATCCCATCCAGTTTGAGATGAACGTACCTGCGCTGCAGAACCGCTGGTTCGAGGCTCGCGCTAGACGCATGGATGCCGACCGTTTCGCGGTGCTTTTCGTCGACATCTCCGCGCGCAAGGCTGCCGAAGATGCGTTGCGAGAAAGTGAAGTTCGCTTTCGGCTACTGGCACAATCGATGCCCAACCAGGTGTGGACGGCGGATAGCGCGGGTCAGCTCGACTGGTTCAACGACCGCGTTTACGACTACTTTCAGGTTGATCAAGGCGCCTTGAACGGGGGGCATTGGACCAGGATGGTTCACCCCGACGATCTGGCCGGAACGCTCGCCGCCTGGAATGCTTCGTTGAGCTCCGGATCTCCCTATCAGTCTGAATTTAGATTGCGTCGCCATGATGGAACGTATCGCTGGTACAGCACCCGTGCCTTGCCCGTACTCGGCGATAGTGGGAGCGTTGAGCGCTGGATCGGAAACAACGCGGATATTCATGATCAAAAAGTCGCCGAAGAAGCCATCGCCGCGCTTGCGGCATCACTCGAGCAACGGGTGGAGGAGCGGACTGCTGATTTGATAAAAAGTCAAAACGCACTCAGGCAAAGTCAAAAGATGGAGGCGATCGGCAATTTAACTGGCGGTGTGGCACACGATTTCAACAATCTGCTCCAAGTCGTCAGCGGCAATCTCCAGCTGCTCGCCAATAATGTCGGCGATAACCCACAGGCGTTACGCCGTCTTGATAACGCAATGGCCGGCGTCACGCGCGGAGCCAAGCTGGCCTCTCAGCTGCTTTCCTTTGGTCGCCGTCAGCCGCTTGCACCGCGCGTAACCAATCCGGCACGTCTCATTCGCAATATGGACGATCTACTGCGGCGAACACTGGGGGAAGAAGTCGAACTGGAAACAGTCATTTCTGGGGGCCTCTGGAATATTCTTATCGATCCGGGCAATCTGGAAAACGCATTGCTTAATCTGGCCATCAACGCGCGCGACGCGATGAATGGGCGGGGTCGCCTGACCATAGAAGCAGGCAATGCCTGGCTGGATGACGATTACGCACGCGCCCACCCGGAGGCTACTCCGGGGCGCTATGTACTGGTCGCTGTGACGGACACTGGATGCGGCATGGCACCGGACATCATCGAGAAAGTCTTCGAACCCTTTTTCACGACCAAGCCCGAAGGACACGGCACCGGGTTAGGTCTGTCCATGGTCTACGGTTTTGTGAAGCAATCCGATGGCCACATCAAAATCTATAGCGAAGTAGGGCACGGTACGACGTTCAAGTTGTACTTGCCTCGTACGACGCGTGCCGAAGATAGCTTGCCTTCACAGGAAAAGGGACCGATTCAAGGCGGTCACGAAACAATTCTAGTGGCCGAAGACGACGACTCTGTACGCGAGATCGTCGTGACGCTGCTGACAGAGCTTGGTTATCACGTGCTTCAAGCGAAGGACGCCCAGAGCGCGCTGTGCATCCTGGAAAGCGGTATCGCGGTCGATTTACTCTTTACGGACGTCGTCATGCCGGGTCCTATTCGCAGTCCTGATTTGGCAAGGAGAGCGCGCGCACTTCTTCCCGGAGTGGCCATCCTCTTTACGTCGGGCTACACCGAAAACGCCATCGTCCACGGCGGTCGACTGGACGAAGGCGTTGAACTGATCAGCAAACCCTATTCCAATGAAGCGCTCGCGCGAAAAGTCCGTACCGTGCTTTCGTCACGGCCTCCCGCTGCGCCTGTCGACGCACGGTCCTCCTCTCCCTCAAGGCCCAGCGCAGCGGCGACGGTCCATAAAACGTCGAAGCCATTACGTATCCTGTTATGCGAAGACGATGAACTCATCCGCGTAGCTGTTGTGGAGATGCTGCAAATGAAAGGGCACAAAGTCACAGAGGCGGCGACCGCGCAACAGGCGCTCACCGCTTATGCCGATAAAAATTTTGACGTACTGGTTACGGATGTCGGACTCCCCGACGGCTCCGGCGTTGAGCTAGCTAAAGCCGTTAGGCAACGCACGCCTAACTTACCGGTGCTGTTCGCGACGGGGCGCTTCAATGATGACCGGGTTCCAACAGAAAGCCGCACGCGCACCATTCTGAAACCGTACGGTTCCGAAGATTTACTACGCGCGATCGCACAACTAACTGACTGATCAATCGGTTTCTTCGCACTTGCTTACTTCCACAGATATCATCCAATTTGAAAATTCTCATGCCAGGTATCGAAAGCAACGAAGCTAATCGCAAACGCTGATGTGGTGGTTTTGATCAGCGCAAACTGTTATGCGCTCAAGGTTAACGCGATCGATTCGGCACGACGCAAATCAAACGACGCCCGGTCTAATGCGCAAACTTTGCTATCCCGATGTGAACCGCACGATGTAACACGGTCACTCGAGTTCGAGGATGCGACTCTTCAGTTTCTCCTGCCAGACGGGATCCTTCTCGGTAGTAAGCAGTTGCTTGAGAGCAGCGACCTGAGCGACGTCAAGTGCAGTCTTTGCCGACGTCTTGATATCCGGTGCCACGCCTACGCCTTCCCAGTCGCTGTGGGTGACAGGATTAATTGGTCGACCGGAGGGGACGAACATCATGAAATGCGCGTCCAGTCGATGTGGACCGCCCGCATGGGCGCCGCCGCCGGTGGTCTCGCCAATCACGGTGGCGCGCTGGTTGTTCTTTAGCGCATAGGCGAAATCCTCGCAGCCGGAAAACGTGTCGCTGCTGGTCAGCAGATAGATCTTGCGTTGCTCGCCGTACTTTGTGCCCGGCACGCTGGCCTGCGTCCAGCGTCGTTCGGTGCGGTTCTCGTCGCGCCAGTAGACGTCGTTGAGATGCGTGGGCTTGTCGTACAGGTAGCTGGCAAACAGCATCACGGATTCCGGATCGCCGCCGCCGCAGTGGCGCAGGTCGATGATCAACGCCTTGGTGTCCGCGAGCAGGGTCATGGCCGCCATGGTCTTGGGCGCGACACCTTGCGGTCGTCCGAACTGGTGCAGATCGATGTAGCCGATGTCGCCCTGCAGACGGTCGACGCCGCTGAAGCCGAAATTGAAGCGGCTTTGTTCGGACAGCTCCGCCGCTTTGTCAACGGGTGAGTCGTTTTGATCCGACTTCAGCGGTATCGAGTCCGCGAAGTAGCGCACCTCCAGGTGCTTGTCGTGGCTGTCGCGTTGCAGTGCGTCGGTGAGCGCGTCAGCGAATTTATCCGCGCTGGTCACGGCGTCGAAATCACCGTGTTGAAGCTCCGCGCGCAAATTCCTTCCCATCACCGCGGCCTTGTCGGGAAAGACATACGCGCGATCAAGATTGGCGATAACGCCGTCGATCACTTCGCTGCGGATGGCCTTGTCCACGGTCATATCTTTTTGTGGCGGCTCGGACGGCCCGTGGCTGGGCATGCCGAACAGCGCAAACGCGGTCGCGCCCAGCACACCGGCACCTGCTGCCATGGCGATGCGTGCCGTCCTGATCTTTCGTTTTGTCTTCATCTGCGCACTCCTCGTTGGGGTTTTCATCGGTAGCCGACGAACCCAGCGTCACAAGGAAATGTGGAGACATTGTGGGCGCGATACCTTAAAGCTCGAACCGGTAGCCGAGTCCGTAGACGGAATGAATCACTTCGGCACGGGGTAGCACCACGGCGAGTTTCCGGCGCAGATTCTTGATGTGGCTGTCGATCGCGCGGTCGGCGACATCCAGGTTGTCGCGGCTGGCCAGATCCAGCAACTGTGCCCGCGAGAAGATCACGCCCGGCCGCATCGCCATCGCGGCAAACAGGCGGTATTCCGTCGACGTGAGATCGAGCAGCTGCGCACGAATGCGCACGCTGCGCGCCGCGTCGTCGATCTCGACCAGCGGTGCCTCGCTGTCCGGCTTGCGCGCGCGCCGCAGGATCGCCTTGATGCGTGCGACCAATTCGCGCGGACTGAAAGGCTTGCACAGATAGTCATCAGCGCCAGTTTCCAGACCCAGCAGCCGGTCTATCTCCTGCACCCTGGCGGTGACCATGATGATCGGCACCTCGGAAAATTCCCGCACCGACCTGCACAAAGCGAGGCCATCAAGGCTCGGCAGCATGATGTCCAGCACGATCAGATCAGGCACGCTGCACCGCACGCTGGCAAGCGCTTCACGACCATCGGCAATCACCTGCGCCGCGTAGCCCGCCGCGGCAACGTAATCGGCCATCACCGAGGACAGGTCGCTTTCGTCTTCGACGATGAGGATGCTTGCGCTCATCAGCGTTCCAGCGGCAGCACGACGGTGGCGCGCAGACCACCCAGTGGCGATGCGGCGAACAGCAGACGACCGTCGTGCGCCTCAACGAAGTGCCGGCTCAATGCCAGCCCCAGGCCCGCGCCACCGAGTTGCCGGTTGCGCGAGGATTCGACACGAAAGAAGCGCTCTCCGATGCGATCGAGAAGATCCGCAGGTACCGCCGGCGCCGTATCGTCGATCGTGATGTGCAACTCGTGGTCGAACACGGCGCAACCGATCTCGACGCGGCCACCGGCATCGGTGTAGCGCACGCTGTTTTCCAGCAGGTTGCCGACGACCTGGCTCAGCCGTTCCACATCGCCCAGCACCATCGCGCGCGACGGCACGGCGCCGATCGAGACGGTCAGCTCCGCGACGCGAAATTTCTCGGCGAAGCCCGCGAGCACGTCCTGCACCAGCCGCCATGCGTCTGTCGATACCTTGTCGTACTGCCGCTGCCCAATATCCGCCCGCGCCAGTTCATAGAGCTCGTCGACCAGCCTGGTCAGCGACCGCACCTGCCGCAGCATCAGCGCGACGGTGTCGGGCGTGGCCGTGCGAATACCGTCCTGCAGCGCCTCCATCTGCGCCTGCAACACGGACAGCGGCGTACGCAACTCATGCGAGGTATCGGCCACCCACTGCTGGCGACCGCGCTCGATATCCTGCAGCCGCGCCGCGACGTTATTGAAAGTGTCGGCCAGTTCGCCCAGCTCATCGCTGCGGCGTATCGACAGCCGCTCGGCGAACTTACCCATCCCTAATAAGCGCGCGCCGTCGACCAGCTGCCTCACCGGCCGGCGGAAATGCGCTGCCAGCAAGCCGGCGGCCAGCATACTGAGGCACACACCGATCACAGCGAGAATCAATAGATTTGTCTGCTGCTCGATCAGAAAGGCGACAGCCAGCTCGTCGTCCGGATTCTGCGACTTGGCGACGACGAGGTAGCCGACCAGCTTGCCGTCAACGACGATGGGCCTTTGCATCCGATCGATCGACGCCACCGCCACCATCGCCCGGCTCGCGATCGCACCGGCAAGATAATGTGCGTTGCCGTCCAGCAAGCCGATGCGATAAGCCAAGCTCGGTGACCACGAAATGGCGCCGGGTTTTTCACCCATCTGCATGCCAACCAGTTCATCGCGCAACCAGCGCTTCCGCGGCTCCGATGATGCCGGCAGAAACGACCAGTCATCGTGTTCCCGATATTGCGAAGACAGCGCGCCCACCAGATCGTCTAGGTGATCCATGTCGCCGCCGCTGGCGGGAAGCGACGCATGGTCGGACAGCTTCCAGCGCACTAGCTCCACGCCAATTCCTACAACCGCCATGATCGATAGCAAAACCGCGAAAAACAAGCGTTTGCCGATGGAAACTCTCAAGCGCGTCATCCCTTGCTTCAGTTGGCGCAAGCTAGTCGAGATCGGGACTGGTAGCAAGACGGAGCACGCGGGCGGTACGCCATGCTCAGCAGACTTATGACTAGTGAGAAGGCTTTCTCTTTTAGCTGGGCGACCGGCGCGAACGGCGCTGTCGCAGGACACAACCTCAAGTACGCGGCCTGCGCTTGCCGCGCGCACTCTTGCCTGCGTTGATAGCCCAAACTGACGCCGGGATGTATAAGTACAAGAGCCTACGCAAGCAAGTGAAGCGCAGCATTAGCGCTCGACCGCCCCTTGGCTGCGAAGAGCAGGAAATGAATAACTAGTCTTTCTGCGTGACGGTGAGGCAAACGCGGCTGCCTAGCGTCCAGATCGCACTTGGCGGCCAATAAATTGGTAAATCCGTATCCGCCAAAGTGGGTATGGTTGCGACAGAGATCTTTACCAGCTAGTCAAGCAGGAAAGGCTCGTGAACACACAAAATAAGCCTTCCGACGGGGAGAAAATCGCGCCACCCGAGGCCTTGGTCGTGGAGGACAACATGCTTGTTGCCGAAACAATAGCCGACGGTCTGGAGGCATTAGGTTATTCGCCCGTTAAAACGGTTAGCACAGTGAAGAGCGCGCTTGATGTCGTCGGTAATGAACCTATTGATCTTGCTGTGCTGGAAACCGATGTCAGAGGTCATTCAACCGAAACTGTAATAGAAGCACTCGACGCAAAGGGCATCGCTCACGTCGTGGCGTCAAGCGATGGCCGCAACCCCCTGTCGAGCCAGGCGCCTTATCTTCAAAAGCCGTTCAGCTTTTCCCAATTAAAAAGCGCTGTCACGAAGGCTCTCAAACAAGCATCAGCGCATCTGTTGAACCGGCAGGATTGAACCGCTTCATCACCTGAGCATATCGCCATCCGCTCATTCGAATCGGAACTTCTCGAGTATGCAGGTGATCTCTACGCAAACCCACTCGTGATCTTCTGCCGATGCGCGTCGCGAGATTCTGTCCGCCCGAAGCAAAAAATCCTTCAAAAAGCGCTCAGTGGTCACATGGGTTGCCGCCACGATGCGCATTTCTAAATCGAACGCATCGAGTTCTCGTTGAAGCTGTTCCCGAGAAAGGGCCATGCCAAAAGGTCCGTGTTTTAGCCAGGAATATAGGCGCCTTGCATAAAGCTCGAATGAACGCATTGAACCGTTCGTCCATCCCGCGAGCTCTTTGATCAGCTGACGAATGAGCGCCCAGCGCGCTAGCGGTGTGTCGAAATTGCGTTTCGAGCATTAAAGGCGGCCTCAGTCCCGGCAATTAAGACCTCGCAAATCGATCTCTTTTCATCCGTCTACACGCGCAGCGCATTAATGAGCGCCGCGAGCGCCGGCGGCGTTTGCCGGCGGCTTGGGTGGTATAGAAAAAATCCTGAATAGGTTGGGCACCACTCATCCAGCACTCGCACTAGCGCGCCGCTCGAGAGCTGCATCGCCACTTGGTCTTCATACACATACGCCAGGCCTTGCCCGGCGAGTGCGGCGGCCAATGCAAGCTCGCCGTCGTTGAATATAAGCGTACCGCTAGGGCGGACTTGGAAAGCGTGCTCGTTGCGCTCGAAATCCCAAGGATGAAGGCCGCCCGCCGTATGCAGGCGATAGTTGATGCAGCGATGATCCGCCAGCTGCTGAGGAGTTCTTGGCTTACCGTGGCGGGCGAAGTACGCCGGAGAGCCAACTACGGCTAGACGTATATCGGGACTGACGCGCACGGCGATCATATCCTTGGCCACGCTCTCACCCCAGCGGATTCCGGCGTCAAAGCGGCTCTCCACAATATCGGTAAGCCCCTCGTCGATGCTCAGCTCCACGCTAACATTCGGATGCGCATCGAGAAACGCCGGCAGCTTGGGCCACACGACCGCCGTGGCGGCATAACGAAACGTGGTGATGCGCACCAAGCCGGCCGGGCGATCTCTCAGCTGACCCATTTCTGCCAGGCCGACCCGGATATCTTCCAGAGCAGGGCGCAACTTTCGTAGCAGACGCTCGCCCGCCTCAGTGGTGGACACGCTTCGCGTGGTTCGGGCCAGCAGACGCACATCCAGACGCGCCTCCAGCGCCTTCATGGCGTGGCTCAACGCGGATGACGACATACCCAACTGCGAGGCCGCATGCGTAAAGCTTTTCGTTTGCGCCACAACCGCAAAGGCGGCCAGATCATTGAGTTCGTCGCGTTTCATTACTGCATATTCCTCATAGGCCCATCCTGATTATGACGGCTTATCGGATGACTGCAGCGATCATACGATTCGTGATGTGGAGAAGACTTGGCTGCTCTCCCATCACACCTTGAGGAATTCTCATGCGATATCACCCACTGGGCCGCACCGGCCTACTAGTTTCCGAACTGTGCCTTGGCACGATGACCTTTGGCGGCGACGATCAGTTTCGCGTTATCGGCGAGGTGCAACAAAGCGACGCCGATAAGCTGATCGCGCACGCTCTGGACGCTGGCATAAACTTCATCGATACGGCTGACACCTATTCGGGAGGCCAATCCGAAATCATTACCGGAGCGGCGCTGAAAAACCTTAAGATTCCGCGCACTGATGTCGTGCTGGCCACGAAGGCTTATGGCGCCACCGGCAAAGGCCCAAACGATCGTGGCGCCTCACGCGGGCACATCATGGATGCAGTCAAGGCTAGCCTCACGCGGCTAGGCACCGACCATATCGATTTGTACCAGATGCACGGCTTCGACCCGCTGACACCGGTTGAGGAGACCATGCGCGCGCTAGACGATCTGGTCAGCCAAGGACACGTCCGCTACGTCGGCATTTCCAACGCCCGCGCCTGGCAGGTGATGAAAGCCAACGGCGTGGCCGACAAATTTGGCTGGGCTCGCTTTGACAGCCTTCAGGCTTATTACTCTCTGGCTGGGCGCGACCTGGAGCGCGACATTGTCTCCATGCTGGAAGATCAGCATTTGGGCCTATTGGTATGGAGCCCGCTTGCGGGTGGTCTGCTCTCGGGCAAATTCGGTCGCGATCGTGAGGCACCGAAAGACTCGCGCCGAGGCCAGATGGATTTTCCGCCAGTGGAAAAAGAACGCGCCTACGACTGCATTGATGTAATGCGCCCGATAGCCGAATTGCGCGGGACGTCGGTCGCCCAGATCGCACTAGCGTGGCTTCTGCACCAGCAGCATGTGACGTCCGTGATCGTGGGCACTAAACGCGTGGAACAGCTTGAAGACAATATTGCCGCCACGTCATTGAGGCTCTCCGATGCTGAGCTGACTGCGCTGGATGAAGCAAGTGCCTTGGCCCCCGAGTACCCCGGCTGGATGCTGGACTTCTGGGTGAACCCAAGTCGTCAACCAAGCTAGCGCCTAGCGACAGCTGCAGCAGTCCAATTTTTGCGCAAATTCACTTGATACTTTCAGCGACGAATTGGTACCCAGGGCTTATCTTTCGAACCGTTCAGAGGCGACGGCGATGCAGTTGCTGCGGCCTTTGCCACAGTTTCTTCCGATTTTCGGTGCCCCTTCAACGAATTACCGGTGGTGTGTTGATCCTTTTCACTATTTTATTGAGCATAACAAGTCTCGCATAGAGAATCGGATAGATTGAAAACGCACCGAAGCCCCTCAGCGCACCAGCAAATTTTTCAACGGAAGCTGGTTGATTACGGTATTTCACTCAAATGAGTTAGATAATGAAGGCAATTATTGTGACGCACCAGGCTGCGGGAACGTCGGGTATGCAGTTGGTGGAGCGACCCAAGCCGCAGGCAGGAATAAACGATGTTGTCGTGGAGGTTCATGCGGCGGGATATGTCGCGACGGAGTTGGCGTGGCCCTCGACATGGACCGGTCGCCGCGACGATGATCGAACCCCGTCGATTCCAGGACACGAGCTGGCTGGAGTGGTCACCGCAATCGGCTATGGCACGACGGGACTGTCTGTGGGACAGCGAGTGTTCGGCCTCGCGGACTGGTATCGCGACGGCACCCTGGGCGAGTATGTGGCGATGGAAGCGCGCAACCTCGCTCCGCTGCCGGGCGACGTTGACTTTACGGTGGGCGCTAGCCTGCCGATCTCGGGTCTGACAGCTTGGCAGGGATTGTTCCAGCATGGCCGCCTTCGGGCGGGACAGAGTGTCATTGCGCACGGCGCTGCCGGCGCAGTCGGAGCCATCGTGACGCAACTCGCACGTGAGGCAGGCGCCTACGTTATCGGTACTGGGCGAGCCGCCGATCGTCAGAAGGCGCTCGACTTCGGCGTGCAGGATTTCGTCGACCTTGACAGTGACACGCTCGAAGACGTCGGTAAAGTCGATCTGGTCTTCGATGTCATTGGCGGTGATATCCAGAAGCGGTCCGTAGCCTTGATTCGAGCCGGCGGAACACTGGTGACTGTCGTCGGGCCAGCCGAGGCAAGGCCGAAAGATGGCTTAGCAATCGACTTCGTTGTCGAGGCTGATCGCATTCAGCTGAGCGAAATCGTCCAGCGGGTGCGGGACGGACGACTGCGGACGAACATATGCACCGTTGTCACCCTCGTTAATGCCATTGCCGCCTTCAACTCGACCAAGCGGCGCTCTGGGAAGACGGTCATTCGCGTCAGCTCGTGATCTAGAAAAAATCGATACTCGAGCAGCCCCTTTTTAGCGATGGCCCGCGCAGTATTAAACGGCCGCGACTTTTTCCCTGCCGACTCCCAATGGGGCGAAGGTCTGCCTCATGCTTGAGGAAACCGGCCTTGCCTACGAGGCGCACCGGATCGACATCCGGGCCATCGAGAACCGTCATTGCAACGATATCAACATCGCCCGAATCTAATGCGACGTCTGATCTTTATCTCGGGGGTCCAAGGTAAATACGGGAACCGATGAGCCACATCGTCGGATTGCCTCACGTACGTCAGCGAGACCAAAGTTGGGCGACCGATCGACCTGCGTAACGCCAATACCGATCGCCATGGTTGGATCAATTTCCCGAATGGAGCGGACCCAATGCTCGCACCGGTTTCCGATCTCAGTATCGCGTGCATCTAGCAAAACGATAACCCCGATGGCACCTTTGATTACGATGGGCCGCATAAACGAGAAATGATCTTGCCCAGGCAAACCGTAGACAAGCAACGGTGTACCGTCATCAAGTATCACTTCTGAAAAGTCCAGCGCAACGGTCGTCGTCGTTTTATCGCCGTGTGCTCCGTCGGTCATGGGGACATCGGTCGAAACCGGCGCTCCGTCTGCGATAGAACGGATTGCAGTCGTCTTGCCGGCGCCCACAGCACCAGCGAATACTAGCTTGGCGGTATCGAGAATCATGTGCCGTTCCCAATATTTACTGACCTCGGCGACAGGCCGAAGCGAGAAGCAATTCGCTCAAGCAGCCTAGAAAAGGGTTTGATAGGTGTCACCACGGTCGTTAGATTCGACACACTCAAATTCGCAGTGGAATACAGCAGCCCCGATGCGAGAAACGCCCACAAACAGGCTGAGACATTTACTTTATTCATGTCACAAACACCCGCCAGTTCGTCCGGCGTGATGGAACTGCGGAGGAGTACCTGCGCGACGCGTAAAGCTTCAACCAAGCGCGGCGCGCTACCCAGATCAGGCCAGCTTTTGAGCGTATAGCACCCGTCAGGAAACGGTGGAAGTTTCTCCGGGCTTTGCAACGCGCCGCCCAAGCAATAGGCATCGAGACTCAGCGAAACTTCTCCACAGTTCGGCGAGTTCGTTCCCTGTGGGACTGGGCTGAGGCTCCAGCCTGGGGAATTCAGCAGGACGCTGCTGGCCTGCAGATCGCTCAGCGTGGCAGCAAATACTCGCGAGGTCGCAAGCCGCAGGGTGATCTTGCGACCGGACACGGAGGCCTGAATTGTATGAGCACGCAATTTGGGGTCGCGTGCCAGGCGTAGTAAGCCGGGAACATTGGGTGGAGTTGAGGTTGTGTCGATCTTTCGCAGCACAGTGCGCGCTAGGCTGCCCGGATAGCCTGCATGCATATCGGCTAACGAACTCAATGAGTTAGATTCCACGTCTTCAATAATTTTTATCAACGTTTGTGCCATAACTCCCGCAGGGCTATCCGGGGCGAGCTGCCATCTGACGTTGTCGAAAGCCTCAGTCGAGTACGAAAGACGCAACGCTGTGGTGCCTCTTCGTCTAGCAATCTCTTGTGCGTATTCGCCGTATCCGTTGAGCGCCAGCACGACAACAACATGGCAGTGTGTTCCATCCCATGCGCGTACGGATGCCTGAATCTGCTGGCTGGCGAGTAGCTGCGCCGCCAGCTTGAGACGTTGAAGCATCTGCTCGGTCAATCCAGCGTAAGTTAGATCAATGCGCATCAGTAAGCTCGCAAGTCTGCGCGATGGCGGCCTTGAAAAGCGAAAGCGGTCCAACGTTGGCCCGAGATTTTGTGCAATCTTGAGCTAACGTGAAAGCGAATCAGTGCTTAGGAAAAGTCGACGCTCTTTTCGAATGAACGCAGCTCGTGACGTGCCATGGCCAGGTTGGCCTTGCTGCGATCGATCACGAGATAAAGAAACAGCTTCTGGTTCGACTCCAGAGGCCGTAATACGTGGTACTGCTTGGTCAGGCTGATGAGAATATCTTCGATGGTATCGTTGAGCTTGAGAGCACTGGCCACCTTGCGTTTGGCGCGCACGACTTCAGTGTTACCTGCCGCAGCGACTTCCAAATTAATACCGGTACC
>Ga0302314_10015930_pt1 | contig 12745 bp, 9 predicted proteins | sample III_Palsa_N2_3_FD_200533 | JGI IMG/M metagenome (GOLD analysis project Ga0302314, IMG submission 200533) | Peat permafrost microbial communities from Stordalen Mire near Abisko, Sweden - III_Palsa_N2_3 | ecosystem: Environmental > Terrestrial > Soil > Palsa > Peat permafrost | place: Sweden...
CACCGGCCCGAACCCGTCGAGCACCTCGCGGGTCACCGGCAGCGGCGGCGGGAAGTCGGCGGTGAACAGCAGCAGGACGGCGTCGAGCTCGGCCGGCCGTCCGTCCGCTGCGGAGGGCAGCCGCTGCACCTGACCGGGCCGCAGGTGCAGCAGCGTGCCCCGGGCGCACGGATGGTTGACGAAATCGACCATCGCGGTACCCTCGCCGCCACGCACCAGCATGATCTGGTGGAAGTCCAGTCGGCTCGGCTGTCGGGCCACCGAGCTCTTCAGCCGCAGCTTCAACGCGTCGAAGGTCAGCACCTCGACGCCGGCGTGCAACCGGTCGGGGTTCTCGTAGGCGATGTCGATGACGTCGCGCCGTCCACTTTCGACCATCTCAGGTCAGGACTCTACCTCGTCCGGAGGGCAGCCCCGGAGGCATCGTGGAGTCACGGCGGAACCGCCGTCACCACCGTCTCCCCGTTCCGAAGTGAGGACCCATCACCATGTCCCCTGCTGTCACCGACCCCGCCGCCCTGCCGGTCCTGTTCCAGAACGCCCTGAACGCCGGCGACGTCGACGGCGTGCTGGCCCTGTTCGCCCCGGGCGCGGGCATGCGCACGGTGTCCGGCGAGCAGATCGCCGGCGCCGAGGAGCTTCGTACGGAGATCGCCGGAACCGTCGCCGCCCACGGCCGGTTGACCAATGTCTCCCGGCACACCCTCGTCGGCGCGGAGACCGCGCTCCTGGTCACCGACTGGACCATGGAGATCGACGGCCCCGGCGGCGAACGCATCGCCCCGACCGGCACCACCGCCAACATCGCCCACCGCGACGCGGCGGGCTCCTGGCGCTTCACCCTGCTCAACCCCCTCGGCACCGCCTGATCCCGGGCCCTGAGGTTCCGTCAGCAGCGTCCAGGCCGGCCCGTTGCGGGCCGGCCTGGACGGGGTGACCCGGTGGATCAGGCCGCGGCGGCGGTCAGGCCGTGGCGGTGGATCAGGCCAGGTCGTACCGGTCCAGCTCCATCACCTTGGACCAGGCCTCGGCGAAGCTGTTCACGAACTTCTCCTTGGCGTCGTCGCTCGCGTAGACCTCCGCGAGCGCGCGGAGCTCGGAGTTGGAGCCGAAGACCAGGTCGACCCGGCTGGCGGTCCACTTGACCTCGCCGGTGGCGGCGTCGCGGCCCTCGAAGGTGCCGGCGTCCTCGGACGTCGGCTCCCAGGTCGTGCCCATGTCGAGCAGGTTGACGAAGAAGTCGTTGGTCAGCGCACCGGGGGTGGCGGTGAGCACGCCCAGCGGCGACTGCTGGCTGTTGGCGCCCAGCACCCGCAGGCCGCCGACCAGCACCGTGGTCTCCGGGGCGCTCAGGTTCAGCAGGTTGGCCTTGTCGATCAGCAGGTACTCGGCCGAGAGCCGGTTGCCCTTGCCGAGGTAGTTGCGGAACCCGTCGGCGGTCGGCTCCAGCGCGGAGAAGGACTCCACGTCGGTCTGCTCCTGCGTCGCGTCGCCGCGGCCCGGCGTGAAGCGGACCTCGACCTCGACACCGGCGTCCTTCGCGGCCTTCTCGACCGCAGCGCCGCCGGCCAGCACGATCAGGTCGGCCAGCGAGACGGCCTTGCCACCGCTCTGGGCGGCGTTGAACGCCGCCTGGATGCCCTCCAGCGTGCGCAGCACCGTCACCAACTGGTCGGGGTCGTTGGCCTCCCAGCCGCGCTGCGGCTCCAGCCGGATGCGCGCGCCGTTGGCGCCGCCGCGCTTGTCGCTGCCGCGGAAGGAGGAGGCCGCCCCCCAGGCGGTGGAGACGAGCTGGGACACCGTCAGACCCGAGGCGAGGACCTGGGCCTTGAGCGCGGCGACGTCCGCGGCGTCGACGAGCTCGTGGGTGACCGCGGGGATCGGGTCCTGCCAGATCAGCGTCTCGGCCGGGACCTCCGGGCCGAGGTAGCGGGCGATCGGGCCCATGTCGCGGTGGGTCAGCTTGTACCAGGCGCGGGCGAAGGCGTCGGCGAACTCGGCGGGGTTCTCGTGGAAGCGCCGCGAGATCGGCTCGTAGGCCGGGTCGATGCGCAGCGAGAGGTCGGTGGTCAGCATGGTCGGGGCCACGCGCTTCGACGGGTCGTGGGCGTCCGGGACGGTGCCGGCCCCGGCGCCGTCCTTCGGCCGCCACTGGAAGGCGCCGGCCGGGCTCTTGAACAGCTCCCACTCGTAGCCGAAGAGGATGTTGAAGAAGCTGTTGTCCCAGGTGACCGGGGTGTCGGTCCAGATGCCCTCAAGGCCGCTGGTGATCGCGTCGCCGCCCTTGCCGGTGCCGAAGCTGTTCTTCCAGCCGAGGCCCATCTCCTCCAGCGGGGCGCCCTCGGGAGCGTCCCCGACATTGTCGGCCGGGCCCGCGCCGTGGGTCTTGCCGAAGGTGTGGCCGCCGGCGATCAGGGCGACCGTCTCCTCGTCGTTCATCGCCATCCGGCGGAAGGTCTCACGGATGTCGCGGGCCGCGGCGAGCGGGTCCGGGTTGCCGTTCGGGCCCTCCGGGTTGACGTAGATCAGGCCCATCTGGACCGCGCCGAGGGGCTCCTCCAGGTGGCGGTCGCCGGTGTAGCGCTCGTCGCCGAGCCAGGTGGTCTCCGGGCCCCAGTACACGTCCGCGTCGGGCTCCCAGGCGTCCACCCGGCCGCCGGCGAAGCCGAAGGTCTCGAAGCCCATCGACTCCAGCGCGACATTGCCGGTGAGGATCATCAGGTCGGCCCAGGACAGGCTGCGGCCGTACTTCTTCTTGACCGGCCACAGCAGCCGCCGGGCCTTGTCCAGGTTGCCGTTGTCCGGCCAGCTGTTGAGCGGGGCGAAGCGCTGCTGGCCGGTGCCGCCGCCACCGCGGCCGTCGCTGATCCGGTAGGTGCCGGCGCTGTGCCAGGCCATCCGGATCATCAGCGGGCCGTAGTTGCCGAAGTCGGCCGGCCACCAGTCCTGCGAGTCCGTCAGCACCTCGGCGATGTCCCGCTTCACGGCCGCCAGGTCGAGGCTGTTGAACGCCTCGGCATAGTCGAAGTCCTCGCCGAGCGGGTTGGCCACCGCGGGGTTCTTGGCCAGGATCTTCAGGTTGAGCCGCTCGGGCCACCACTGGGAGAGTCCGCCGCCCTGGACCGGGTACAGCGCACGACCGTGCGCCACCGGGCAGCCTCCCGCGCCCTCCGACTTCGCGTCTACGACGATTGCATCATTGTTCTCAGACATGGGAACCCTTCCGGACTGGGCGAATCACGGTGCTCAGGAACTGCGGACGGTGGAACGGTCGGGACTCGGGCGGCGGGCCGGGCCGATACGCGTTCAACGTAGGGGACGACGGCGCACGACGGTCAGACGACGCGGTGGTGCTCCTCGGCGTGTCCATCGAACCGGGCGGGCTGCCGAGCTGTTCGATGGTGCTCGGGAGGAGGGCCCAGGACGGACGGCGGGCAGGCCCGACCCGGCCGCGCAGGGCCTCGCGGTGGTCGCTCACGTCTCACTTCTCTCGTCTCCCGTCGTGCCGGCGTCTCCCTGACCATTGGCTATGACCGGAACCGATCCTATGATGGACAGAGTCCAAGTCAAGAAGCAACTCAAACCCATACCTGATCAGGACCCGGACATCCGTTGGCCACCTTCGGCCTTCCCACGAACTGAAGCTGGTGAACCGACATGAGTGACCTGCTGGATCGACTGCGGGCACGCGGCTGGCGGATGACGTCCCAGCGCCGCGTCGTCGCCGAGGTTCTCGAAGGCGACCACGTGCATCTGACCGCCGAGGAGGTGCACGCCCGCGCGGCGGAGCGGCTGCCGGAGATCTCCCGGGCGACCGCCTACAACACCCTGCGCGAGCTGGTCTCCCTGGGCGAGGTCATCGAGGTCTCCACCAACGGCCGGGCCAAGCGCTACGACCCCAACGCCCACCGGCCGCACCAGCACCTGGCCTGCGACGACTGCGGCACCATCCGCGACGTCCACCCGACCGGCGACCCGCTGGCCGAGCTCGCCGAGACGGAGCGCTTCGGCTTCACCGTCGCCAAGGCCGAGGTCACCTACCGCGGACTCTGCCCCTCCTGCGCGGATCGCGCGGAGCAGCCCGGCACCCCCTGACACCGCCCGGCGCCACCCCGCACCGCCCGGCGTCCCGCCGAGTTCGACACCCCGGTTTCGATGGACATGGCAGCCGTCTCGTCCTAACTTAACGAATGTTCGAAATCCTGGGTCAGGGAGTGAGCTGATGAGCCCCGAGGTGTTGACGGAGTTCGGCGACGGCGTGGCCGTGATCACCATCAACCGGCCGCAGGCCCGGAACGCGGTCAACCGGGCCGTCGCCGAGGGGGTCGCCGCGGCGCTGGACGAGCTGGACTCCCGGGACGACCTGGTGGTGGGTCTGATCACCGGCGCGGGCGGGTCCTTCAGCGCGGGAATGGACCTCAAGGCCTTCCTGGCCGGTGAACTGCCGGTGGTCGAGGGCCGGGGCCTGTGCGGGTTCACCGAGGCGCCGCCGCTCAAGCCGTTGATCGCGGCCGTCGAGGGCCACGCGCTGGCCGGCGGCTGCGAGATCGCGCTCGCCTGCGATCTGATCGTCGCGGCCGAGGACGCCCGCTTCGGCCTGCCCGAGGCCCGGCGCGGACTGGTCGCCGCCGGGGGCGGGCTGCTCCGGCTGCCGCAGCGCATCCCCTACCAGGTCGCCATGGAACTCGCCCTCACCGGCGGCGTGCTGGAGGCCCCGCGCGCCCACGCCCTGGGACTGGTCAACCGGCTGGCGCCGAAGGGCGGCGCGCTGGACGCCGCGCGCGGGCTGGCCGCCGAGATCGCCGCCAACGGCCCGCTCGCGGTCCGCGCCACCAAGCAGATCCTCAGCGAGGCGCCGGGCTGGCCCCAGGAGGAGCGGTGGGACCGGCAGCGGAAGATCATCGAGCCGGTGTTCGCCTCCGCCGACGCCGCCGAGGGCTCGCGCGCCTTCGCCGAGAAGCGCGCCCCGCGCTGGACCGGCCGATGAGCGCCGACCGGCCGATGAGCGCCGACGGGACGGCGCGCGCCGCCGGGTCAGGCCCGCTGGCCGGGCTGACCGTCGTCGAACTGGGCGGGATAGGCCCCGGGCCGTTCTGTGGGATGCTGCTGGCCGACCTCGGCGCGGAGGTGGTCCGCATCGACCGGCCCGCCCAGGCCGGCCGGGCCGCCGCCCCCGCCATGCTGCAGCGCGGACGGCGCTCCGCCGCCGTGGACCTCAAGCACCCGCAGGGCGCGCAGGCCGTGCTCCGCCTGATCGGGCGCGCCGACGCGGTCCTGGAGGGCTTCCGCCCCGGAGTCGCCGAACGCCTCGGGCTGGGCCCCGAGGACTGCCTGGCCCGCAATCCGCGCCTGGTCTACGGCCGGATGACCGGCTGGGGCCAGCACGGCCCCGAGGCCCAGCAGCCCGGCCACGACATCAACTACATCGCCCTCACCGGCGCCCTCCACGCGATCGGACCGGCCGACGGTGACCCGGTCGTCCCGCTGAACCTGGTCGGCGACTTCGGCGGCGGCGGCATGCTGCTCGCCTTCGGCATGGTCGCCGCCCTGCTGCAGGTCGCCCGGGGCGGGGCGGGGCAGGTGGTGGACGCCGCGATGACCGACGGCTCGGCCCTGCTGATGTCCATGGCCTACGGCTTCCTCGGCATGGGCGCCTGGCAGGACGGGCGCGGGGCCAACCTGCTCGACGGCGGCGCGCCCTTCTACGGGGTGTACCGCTGCGCCGACGGCGGCCATGTCGCCCTGGGCTCCCTCGAACCCCCCTTCTACGCCGCGCTGCTGGCCGGGCTCGGGCTGGCCGACGACCCCGACTTCGCCGTCCAGCACGACCGGGGCCGGTGGCCGGCCATGCGCGCCAAGCTCGGCACCGCCTTCGCCGCCGCCGACCGCGACCACTGGGCCGAGCACTTCGCCGGGACCCCGGCCTGCGTCACCCCGGTGCTCTCGCTCACCGAGGCGCCGCAGCACCCGCACAACGTCGCCCGGTCCACCTTCGTCCCCGGTCCCGGCGGCGCGCCGATGCCCGCCCCCGCGCCCAGGTTCAGCGGCACCCCCGCCGGCGAGCCGCGGGACGCGCCCGTCACCGGCGCGGACACCGACGAGCTGCTGGCCGAGGCCGGCCTGCCCGCCGAGGAGATCGCGGCGCTCCGCGCGCAGGGGGTCATCGGTTGACCCCGAGCACGGCGTCCGGGCCCCGGCCCCGACGTCGGTCCCGGCCCCACCCCGACCACCGCCCGGCCATGTCCAGCCACCCTGCCAACCACGGGAGTTGAGATCCATGCAGATCGACGGAGCAGCAGCAGTCGTCACCGGCGGAGCCTCCGGCCTGGGCCGCGCCACCGCGGCCCGGCTGATCGCCCTCGGCGCCCACGTCGTCCTGCTCGACCTGCCCACCTCGGCCGGCGAAGCCACTGCCAAGGAGCTCGGCGAGCGCGCCCACTTCGTCCCCGGCGACGTCCGCAGCGCGGAGGACGCCGGCCGTGCGGTCGCCACCGCCGCGGCGCACGGCCCGCTCCGGGCGACCGTCAACTGCGCGGGCCTGGGCAGCGCCGGACGCACCGTAGGCCGGGACGGGACGCCGTACCCGCTGGAGGAATTCAGCCGGGTGGTGGAGATCAACCTGATCGGCACCTTCAATGTGCTGCGGCTCGCCGCCGCCGAGATGGCCAGGACCGAGCCGGTGGACGGACAGCGCGGCGTCATCGTCAACACCGCCTCGGTCGCGGCCTTCGACGGCCAGATCGGACAGTGCGCCTACTCGGCCTCCAAGGCCGGGATCGCCGGGATGACCCTGCCGATCGCCCGCGACCTGGCCGCCTCCGGCATCCGGGTGCTGACCATCGCCCCCGGGCTGTTCGACACCCCGCTGCTCGGCCGGCTCCCGCAGGAGGCCCGCGACTCGCTCGGCAAGCAGGTCCCGCACCCGGCGCGGCTCGGCCGCCCCGAGGAGTACGCCGACCTGGTCGCCGCGATCGTCGGCAACGACTACCTCAACGGCGAGGTGATCCGCCTCGACGGCGCGATCCGCATGGCCCCGCGCTAGGCCTGCCGTTCGGCACTGCGCCCCGGTCGCCCACGGTGCGGCGGCCGGGGCGCCGTCGCGCCGCCGGAGTGCGGTCGTGCCGCCGGAGTGCGGTCCGCGTCGGCGATCTGCCCGGATCGCTCAATTGCCGGAGCGGGTGGACACGATCACTGCGCCGTGGCCCCGCTTTTCCGTCGGAAAAAAGTTCTTGAAATCCTGCGTGAACGCCAGTGCTTCGTCGATTTCCGGCGGCACGAACCGGCCAGTTGCAAAAAGGGCGCGTTCCGCGGCGGCACGTCCGCACAATGGCGGCGCCACCCTCCTTCGGCGCGATCTTCCCGCGATTCTCCGGAACGCGTGGGGTGGGCGGACTCCCTGGGATGGGTGAATGCTCAAGTGCCGGCACACCGGAAGCGGCGACTCCAGCGACGAGCAGGATCGCCTGCTGTCATCCCGCTTCGTGGTGCTGGCCGAAACTAGGGAGTGACATGACCTCAACAATAGTCTAAAAATGACCCTGCGCGCTGCGTCGGTCGGCAGCGGCACGTTCCCGTCCGGACGGGAATGCCTGTTCCACGGAACAGAAATAGGAGATCTTGCATGCGGCCCGAGACCTGCCCGGCCGAAAAGGCCGAGAAGAGCCGTTCCGGCGAGGCAGCATCCAGCCGCCTCCAGTATTTCCTGCTCGGTCCGCTGGAGGTGATCAGGAACGGGCAGCCGTGCACGCCGGCGGCCCTGAAACGCCGGGTGCTGCTGACGGTGCTGCTGATGTCCGCCAACGAACCGCTGCCGGCGGAGTGCCTCATCGACGCCCTCTGGGACTGCCGTCCCCCGCGTTCGGCGACGGCCACGCTGCAGATGTACGTGTCGGGGCTGCGTCGGATGCTCGACCCGGGCCACGGCGTGGCCGGGCTCGACGCCCGGCGGCATCCGCTGTTGCGCACGGAGCCGTCCGGCTACCGGCTGCTGGTGCGTCCCGGGGAGCTCGACGTCGACCGGTTCGGCGCACTCGCGGCCTTCGGGCGCGGCCACCTGGCCGAGGGCCGCTGCCCGGAGGCCGGGGAGGCGTTCCGCCGGGCGCTCGCCCTCTGGCGGGGGCACGCGGTGGCCGACCTCGACCGCTCCGTCCTGCCGGCCCAGTACACCGTCCGGCTGGAGGAGGAGCGGCTCTCGGTGCTCGGCCAGCGCATCGGCGTGGACATCTGCCAGGGCCGGGGCGCGGAGGTCATCGGCGACCTGGAGGAACTGTGCGCCCGCTACCCGCTTCGGGAGGCCTTCCATGAGCAGTTGGTGCAGGCCCTGTGCCGGGCGGACCGCCGGGCCGAGGCGCTCGCGGCCTATGCCAGGGCCCGGCGGATCATGGTCGAGAACGTCGGCATCGAGCCGGGACCGGCCCTGCGCGCCGCACAGCTGGCGGTGCTGGAGGGACGGACGCCGAACAGCTCCGGGCACCTCCGATGTCGTAGGTCACCGATCCCGTTGCGCCGGTCCTCCCACGGCTGACGCAGCAACAGAGTGAGCTCCGCGCAACCCGGCTCGCCTCAGCCGCCGTCCTGGGCCGTGGCGGCCGACAGCCGCCAGTCGAGCCGGCGGCGGAAGTAGAGCAGCGGCTCGCCGGACCCGAGCGAGCAGTGCTCGACCTCGCCCACCAGGATGGCGTGGTCGCCGTGCTGGAACGAGGCCCGGGTCGCGCAGCGCAGATAGCCGGGCACCCCGAGCAGCCGGGGCACCTCGCCGTCCCAGTCCCACCCGACCCCGGCGAACTTGTCGTCGCCGCGCCCGGCGAAGACCGCCGCCAGCGCCGCGTGCTCGCTCCCCAGCAGATGGACGCCGAAGCCGGCGCCGGCGGCCAGGGCCCGGTAGGTCCGGGCGGTCCTGGCCACGGCCAGCAGCACCGAGGGCGGCTGCACGCTGTAGGAGCAGACCGAGGAGACCAGCAGGCCGCAGGGCGCCCCGTCGGCCTGCCGCGCGCAGACCACGACCACGCCGGAGACGAGCTGCGCCATCGCCTCCCGGAAGGCCTCGGCCAGGCCCGGGTCGCTCCCGGTGCGGTCCTCCCGTCGGACGTCCACGTCCGCGTCCACCCCGACCCCCGACGGCCTAGGCGTGGGCGCGCTGTGCGGCACGCCGGCAGGAGTCGAGCCGCTCGCGGGCGTCGTCGTCGTCCATCCGGGCGAGGACGGCCTCGAAGTCGGCGGCGGCCTCGTCGAAGCGGCCGGCTGCCTCCAGGACCACGCCCCGGTTGAAGCGGATCTCCGGGGAGTCGCCGAGGTCCACGGCCCGGTCGTAGTCGGCCGCCGCCGTGTCCCGGTCGCCCGCCTCGAAGGCCAGTTCGGCCTTGACCGCCCAGGCCTCGGCCAGCCCGGGGTCGCTGCGCAGCGCGGCGGCGAGGGCCTCGCGGGCCTGGTCGAGCGCGCCCTCCTCCGCCAGCAGCCGCCCCTTGAGGCAGAGCAGCCGGGCGTGGTCGGGCTCCACCGCGAGACCGGCGTCCACACCGCGCAGCGCGGCCGGGAGGTCGCCCAGGTCGGCGAGGACGACGGCCCGGCTCAGCTGGGCGTCCACGTGCTCGGGCTCCAGTTCGAGGGTGCGGTCGAAGTCGGCGAGCGCACCGGGGACGTCGCCGAGCTCCAGCCGCGCGTCGCCCCGGTTGTAGTGGGCTTCGGGGAACGGCGGCTCCAACCGCAGGGCCTGTTCGTAGTCGGCGACGGCCTCCTCCGTGCGGCCCAGTTTGCGCAGGATGTTGCCGCGGTTGAAGTAGTGGTCGGAGAAGTCGTCGTCCGCGTCGATGACCACCGCGTAGTCGGCCAGGGCCGCCTCCAGCCGGCCGCTCATGCCGTTGACCTGGGCCCGGTTGTACTGGAGGCCGATCCGGTGCCAGGTCCGTTCGCCCAGGCCGAGCTCCCGGTCCAGGCGTTCCATGCCCTCGTCCAGCAGCCGCAGGGCCTCGTCCGTGCGGCCGGTGCGGGTCTCCACCAGGGCCAGCCCGTTGCGGTTGAAGACGGAGAAGAAGGTCCGCTCGCCCGGGTCCTCCAGCAGCGAGGCGATCGCGATGGCCTGGTTGACCCAGGCGCGGGCCTGACCGGGATCCCGCTTCGCCTCGGGGAAGTGCCGGGCGTAGAGCATGCCGGTCTCGTAGGCCAGCTTCATGTGGATGACCGGGTCGGCACTGGTGCGGCGGGCCTCGTCCTGGACCGCCGCGGACTCCTCCGGACGACCGGCGGCGGCCAGCGCGACTGCGGTGTCCCTGGTGAACTCCCACCATTCCGAGGGGTTCTGCAGCGCGTCCACGATGGCCAGGCCGCGTCGGCCGAACTCCACCGCGGCCTGGTAGAAGCCGAGGTACTTGCATCGGTTCTGGGCCCAGCGCAGGGCCTCGACCCCGGCGCCGCCCGGGTCGCTGCCGCGTTCGAGGTGGTACGGCAGCGCGCCCAGCCGCAGCGAGGGCTCGGCCTCGGCGGCGAGCGCCACCTCGGCCGCCCGCAGGTCGTGCAGGGCGGCCCGCTGCGCGGGCTCCAGCCGTGCGTAGGCGGCCAGCCGGTCGGCGTCCTCGTCGGACCCGTCGGCCGCCACCAGCAGTCGCGCGAGGCGAAGGGTCCCGGCATCGTCGGCCGGGGCCTGCTCCGCGGCCGGGGCGGGCGTCGCGGAGCCGCCGACGAGGTGCACGGCGTGGGCGTCGAGGGCCTGCGGCAGCGACGCGCTGAGCGGCCCCGCGGGGTCGGCCAGCGGCTCGGCGTCGGAGAGCAGCACGACGGTCAGCCGCTCGGCGGGCAGCCGGCGCAGCAGCACCGCGAGGAACTCCCGGTCGGTGGCGTCGGCGTGCTGGACGTTGCGCACGACCAGGCCACGGGGGCCGTCGTCGAGGGCCTCCAGGTAGGCGCCGAGGAAGTCCACCAGGCCGTGGGAGATCCGCAGCGAGTGCAGTCGGGCGGGATAGCGGCTGACCGACCCGGGACCCTTCGCGGACTGCTCCAGCGGACGCCGGACGACCGGCACCAGCGCGGTCAACTCGGGCGTGCTCTCCTGGATCTCGATGCGGTGCCGGAACGCCAGCTCCGGGCGGAGCAGCAGCGCGTCCGGGCCGATCAGCCGCAGCAGCGTGCCGACCGCCGTGTAGGGGCCGCGCAGGTTTCGGTGCGCGTCGACGGTGGCGAGCAGCGGCGGCAGGTCCAGGCCGGTCAGCAGTCGGTCACGCTCGGCGCGGTACGGGGCGGAGATCCAGTAGTGGCTGCGCATGACCAGCCTTTCGGTTCAGCGGCTCGCGGTCTCGGGGGTTTCACTGCTCGGGGTTTCACTGCTCGGGTTTCGCCGTTCGGGGTTTCGCCGTTCGGCTCTGCGGTGCTCGACGCTGCGGTGCTCGGCTCTGCGGTGTTCGGTTCGCGCTCCCCCGCCTCAGGCGACGACGTGCTCGGCGCGGACGCGCCGGTTCCGGGCGCGGTCGCGGACGGCGATCCGGATCGGCAGCAGGAACTGGGTCAGCGTCAGGAGCAGGAACACGCAGGCGTCGAGCATGCGCAGCACGCCCGTGTGGCCGTCGCCGAAGCGTTCGAAGGACGCGACGATCATCGTCAGGAAGACCGGGGCCAGCGCGAACACGGTGGTGCACAGGCTGACGGAGTAGCCGACGAGGATCAGCCAGGAGTACCAGCGGGCGATCCGCCGGTCGACCGGGTGCCAGTCGGTCTCGTCGATCAGCCGGTCCGGCCTCCGCAGCAGCCGGTTGGCCCGGTTGCGCAGGGTGCGGGTCGCGGCGGTGTGCAGGTCGACACAGCCCAGCATGGTGGTGATCAGGACGTAGACGTCGGTGCGGATGTAGAAGAAGAACTGCCACAACAGCCTGATGAAGGTGGCGAAGGCGACGCCCAGGCAGACGCGTTCGCCGAGCGACGGCCGGCCGCCGGGATCGCGCAGCGCGTCGGCCGCGATGACCAGCAGCGCGAGGACCAGGACGTCGGCGAGCATGCCCGCGAGGATCGGCAGGTAGCGCCTGCGCCGAGGGACGGCCACCAGACCGTCGAGGGCGGTCTCCACCACCAGGAAGTAGAAGCGGTAGGACATCGAGATCCGGGAGCGCACGCCCAGCCTTCGCGCGGCCAGCGCGTGGAACGCCTCGTGGACGGCGATCAGCGGCACCACGGCGACCAGCAGCACCACGTCGACCACGGAGTAGTAGGAGCTGAACACCATGTCGTGGGAGCGGGGCAGCAGGTCGGGCGAACGGACCACGAGCACCAGCGCCCAGGCGACCAGGGCCGCGTAGCAGACCCAGGCGGGCGCGGAGAAGAGGGCCCGGCCGAGGCGCTGCCAGCGCACCGGGGCGAGCTCGACGGCGGCCTCGCCCTCGGCCCGGAGGAACCCCAGCTCGTCCAGGGCAGCGATGACGTCCTCGACGTCCGCGCTCTCCCCGTACACCGTGCGGTAGCGCTCGGCGGCCTCGGCGACGGTCGCGCCGTCGGCCAGCCAGCGGACCAGTTGGGCGCCGTCCGGCGGGAAGATGGCATAGGAGTCGGTGTCGACCCGGCCGATCGTCACACCCTCGCCGTCCTCCAGGTACACCAGCGGGTGGAGCAGCGGCGGGTCCTGGATGTCGTGGCCGGTTCCGTGGTCCTGCACGGGTCCCTCGTCCTCCGTCGGCGGCGGTCCGTCCCGGACCGGGACGGCAGCGGGTGGGTGGCGGCGCGACCGTGCGGCGTCCGGACTGCTCCGGTCCGTTCACGGACGCGCCGC
>Ga0302314_10015931_pt1 | contig 12745 bp, 8 predicted proteins | sample III_Palsa_N2_3_FD_200533 | JGI IMG/M metagenome (GOLD analysis project Ga0302314, IMG submission 200533) | Peat permafrost microbial communities from Stordalen Mire near Abisko, Sweden - III_Palsa_N2_3 | ecosystem: Environmental > Terrestrial > Soil > Palsa > Peat permafrost | place: Sweden...
CTTCTTCCCGGTGTTGCCCGTGAGGATGCCGAACAAGAAGCCCGAAAAATCGAGACGGGTGGGCTCGCATCCTGGCAAAAGGCGCGACTGGAACGCCATGTTGCGGCCAACCTCTCCGAGCGGCTGCTCACCTCCGACCTCGCGTCGCTTGCCCAGCTGAGCACCGGACATTTTGCCCGCGCCTTCAAGGCAAGCCTAGGCGTGTCGCCACGCGCTTATATCAACGAGCAGCGGATCGCGGCGGCCAAGGCGATGATGCTATCGACCGACATGGCACTGAGCGAGATAGCGCTCGCAAGCGGATTGACCGACCAAGCGCATTTCTGCCGCGCGTTCAAACGGAGCGTGGGCTCGACCCCGGCAGCCTGGCGGCGCCGGCACCGCGAAGGCTTGGCGACGGCGAGCCATGCATGTTCGCAAGGATCGATCCTGTCGCTCGGCGCCTAGGCCGTGCCGGCTCGCGCCCACGGCTTCTTGAATCTCCTCGCGTTGCTGGCGATAGAGCGACCCGGGCCAATGACGCCGGCTGCAATGAACGAACGCGGACCCTGGTCTTCCCGCAAGGACCGACCGTGGCACGGCGAACCCATCAGCGCCTTGCGGCTTGGCCTTTGCGGCCGGGCTTGGCATGCTCGCCCACCGGTCAGACGTCGGAGGTGGGAGTATGAGACTCGGCAACGGACAAGCACCCCGGGAATGAACCCGGAGCGGCCGTTTCCACGCGACGACGATGCGCCGCTTCGGGCCGATATGATCGCGCCCGAGCTGGAGAGGCTGCGGCAGCCGCTCGCGCGCTTTTTCGCGAGGAACATCAGAGAGCCGAGCGACCGCGAGGATCTCGTCCAAGATGTCTTCGTACGCGTGCTGCGCCGCCCGGGCTTCGACAGCAGAAGCCATTTGACCGGCTATGCCTTCAAGACCGCGGCGAGCCTGCTGACCGACCGGCAACGCCGGCGAGCGGCGCGCCGGGTGCGCCAGCATATTCCTTTCGACAACGACCTGCATGGCGACGCGGCCCCCGGTCCAGACCGATCACTTGCCGCGCAGGAAACGCTTCGCGAGACCAGCCTCGCGCTGATGGAGCTCCCCGCAAAAACACGCGCGATTTTCCTGCTTCGCAGGCTGGACGGGTGCTCCTTTCCCGAAATCGCCCGACGCCTTAAGATTTCTGTGAGCTCCGCCGAGAAGCATATGCAGCGGGCTGCTCATCATCTCGTCATGCGTATGCCGGAAGACAAGTGATGGACGCCAGGCGGCTATCCCAGTTGAGCCCCACGGAGGCTGCGGCGGAGTGGCTCCTCGCCGTCGACGAAGGCCTCACCGCCGCTGATGCCGCGATGCTCGATGCCTGGCTCGAGGAGAGGCCCGGCAACGCCGCCGCGTGGGCGCATGCACGTGGAGTCTGGGCAGAGCTCGACCTGGATCCGGATCCCCTCTTATCCTCGCTGCTTGAGGAAGCACGATCGCTGCGTCCCTCTTTCTGGACCTCGCTTCCTGCGGCCGCCGTCGCGCTGGCGGCGTCGATCTTGCTGTGCGTGGGCATTGCGTTTCATCCCGGCATATGGAGCCACCACGATCGATCGCCCGAGATCGCATCGAGCGGTGACGCGACAATCCTGTCCGCCGGCATGCGTCGCGCGACGTTCAATCTCGCCGATGGAAGCAGCGTGCTCCTGGATGCCGATAGCCGGATAGGGGTCCGCCTTGGCAGCAGCGAGCGGCAGATCGCGCTGCTCGACGGGCAAGCCTTCTTTACGGTCGCACATGATAGGGCGAGGCCATTCATCGTGACGGCGGCCGGCCACCACGTGATCGCAACGGGCACGGCGTTCGCCACCTCGGTATCCGGGACCACCGTCTCGGTCATCCTAACCGAGGGCCGGGTCCGAATAACCGGACGGCAGCCCGACGTCCTGCTGCTGCCGAACCAGGAATATCGGGTGTCCGGAGATCATCGAGCTACTGTCCGGCGGATAAACCCGAGCAGCGCACTTGCGTGGCGTGCCGGCTATCTAGAGTTCGACGGTGTTCCGCTCGCCGAAGCAGTCGCGGAAATGAACCGGTATGCGCGCAGCCGACTGTCGGTGGCGGATGCGCAGGCGAGGGCGATCACAGTAACCGGCCGATTCCGCAACGATGACGCCGGCCGATTTGCGACGACGCTGGCCGAGATGTTTTCGCTTAACATTGGGCGGCGGCCCGATGGCGGCCTGGAGCTACGCTCGAAAGACGATCTGCACTAGCGACCGTCGCTTCGCAGCGAGGCCGACCTGCATCTCGCATGCATATGTCCTCGTGCCGCCGTGGGCCGTGATCCACACGAAAAGCCCTTTAGGAGCCTCAAAACTCGACGTGCAACGGATTTCGTGTCTCAATCCTGCCCAGGCTTGATGAGGGGCAGAGGGATGCGACGTACCGCGATCTTCGCGCTCTGCCTCACCATTTCCAGCGCTATCCCCGCCAATGCGACGCGACCCGACGATCGAGGCCGCGACCTGGCCCGCGCTATCGCCGCGCTTGCCCAGGAGACCCGATCGGAGATCCTTGTCGACACCTCGCTGCTGCGCGGCAAGCGGGCAGCGCCGGAGCATGATGCGCGGACGCTCGAGGATCGACTAGCGGCCATCCTCCAGGGCTCGGGCCTGACCTTCCGGAGGAGCACGAGCGGCGCCTGGATGATCCTCAAGGCGCCCCGAGCGCCGGTCGCAGCGACGGAACAGGGGCCGCGCCCGGATCCGGCGGTGCCGGAGATATTCGTAGTTGGGCGACAGACGCTCAATTCCGATCTTCGCCGCAGCGTCGACGACATCCAACCCTACCAGGTGCTGCAGGCCGATGCGATCGACGAGGCACAGCCAGATTCGGTCGAGGACCTAGTCCGCACGCGATTGCCGGAAGATGGACAGGCGCTTTCGTTTCGCCAGGCCGCGAGGCTCAATGACGGTACGGTTCGATCGCAGATCGACTTGAGAGGGTTAGGGACCGACCAGACATTGGTGTTGATCAACGGCCGAAGAATGCCGAGCATTCCCGGCGACGGGTTCTTCGGGCAGGCAGACCTGAACGGACTTCCCACATCGGGGATAGACCGCATCGAGACGCTCGGATCGACGGCCAGCGGCATTTTCGGCGTGGGAGCGACGGGCGGGGCGATCAACGTCGTCACCGATCATGATTTCAACAGGATCACGCTTGGCCTGCACTCAGGATTATCCGCTCGCGGCGATGCCGCACGCCGGGGCATCGACGCATCAGCGGGCCTCACGTCCTCCAACGGCCGAAGCCGCCTGCTCATCCGCTTCAGCAAAAGCAGTGACGCCGGGCTGGCCTTCGGCGATCGCCCGTTCGTCCAGGACGCCCGCACGATCCGCGAGGCCAATGGCTTCGGGAGCTTCACCTTTCCAGTCTCGAACAGCGTCAACGTCACGAGCCTGGGCGGCGGCATCCTTTCCCTGCGGCCGGATCTCGGCGGTGCCTCGATCGGCGCTTCGCGCACCTTCCTTAGCTCAGGTGGGTCCGTGCTCGACGCGGCCGGGATCGCGCAGCTGATCGCGCACGCAGGACGTCTCGATTACGGGCTCTCCTCCGACGGACAAGGAGGGAAGCAAAGCCTGCTGACGCCCATGCGTACGGAATCGCTGCTTGCCACGTTGCGGCAGTCGATCGGGGACAGGCTCGATACCTTCGTGGATATCGTCCACCTTAGGGATCGCGGCGACGCGACGATCCCGGCGCTGGTCACGACCAACACCATCCTCGTTGCGGGCGCTCCGGGCAATCCATTCGGCCAGGACGTCACGATATCCTTCCCCACGCCCGGGGTCGTGGGATCGGCGATCACGAGCACGGTCACGAACCGATATATGGCCGGCGCAATCGTTCGTCTGGGCCGAGGCTGGACGGGAAACCTTGACGGCGCGATCGGTCGGGCAACGGTCCGGCAGAGAACCGACGCTGCGGCCCCCCTGAGCGAGATAGATCCATTTCTCGGAAGGCCAGCGTTGGACGCCCAGCTGGGCGCGCTACCCCGCGCCGAGACCAGAAGTGTCGCCGTCAATCGCTTCCGCGATCTGAACCTGCGTGTGGCCGGCCCGCTGTGGCGGCTGCCGGGCGGACCTATGTCGCTGACAATAACGGGCGAAGCGCGGCGCGAGCACGCGCCAGGCGCGATCACCGAGACGCTCGAAGCAGACATGCCGCACACCTCAATCCAGCAACGCGGCCAGCTAGAGGATGTGGGCTCCATCCTCGCCGAAGCACGGGCGCCATTGGGCACGACCGATAGCCCGGCTTGGCTCCGCGAGCTTGAGCTGCAGCTCGCAGTGAGGCACGATCGCTATTCCTTGGCCGTGCCGGTCACCAGCACGCTCGTGGAGACGGCGGGGCTCTATGGCCCTGAAGTTTCCAACCGGGCAACAATCACCGCATTGACCGCCGGCTTTCGCATCACCCCGATCGACGGCATGACCTTTCGCGCGAGCATCGCCAGCGGTTATACCCCACCGACCGCAGCCCAGATCACACCAAGCGCAACGACGGTTCCGATCGGCAGTGTCCGAGATCCTCTTCGTCCCGCCCAGAAAACCCTGTCACCCGACGAGATTCTCGTCCCCATAGATGGATCGCCAAACCTCAAGCCGCAGCGGACCCAGACGATCTCGTTCGGGGCTATATTCAAGCCCCACCTTGCGCCGGGGCTGCGGCTTAGCGCGGATTTTACCGAATTGCGGACGACCCGCGAGATCACGGACTTTGCCGACGTCGATTTTCAGTATTTTGTGGACCATGAGGCCCAGTATCCGGATCGGGTCAGGCGGTTACCGCTGACCACAGCGGACGCAGCGCTCGGCTTAACTGCCGGTCAGATCGCACTGATCGATACGAGCTTCCTCGCGATAGGACGAAGCACAGTCAAAACCCTCGACATCACGCTCGACTATGCCCTGCCGGTTGCCTCCGGCAAGCTGCAAATGCACGCAGCAGCGACATGGGAGCCGGAATTCCGCCGGCGTGGCGACCCGATGGCTACCTATTGGAATCTCGTCGATCATCTTGACGGTGTCGACGCGCTGCGCGCGAACGCCGGCGTAGGTTGGGAATCAGATTTCTGGTCGACGGAATTGGACATCCAGCTCTACGGACGTTCCGGTGTTGTCTATGCAACCCCCCGCTTGACCAACGGAAATGCTGTCCTGGCTGCTGAACAGGGATCCACGCATTTGCCTGCGCAGGCGTATCTCGACTGGTCCGTCGGCGCACGGACGGTGCGTTCCCCGGTCGGCCGCGCGCCGGGCCTGGATTATCGCTTCTCCGTGAAGAACCTTCTCGACACGAAGCCGCCGGTGGTCGCCTCGCCGCTCGTCGGCGGACTGGACGGGATCGGCTATAGTCCGCTTGCGGATCCTCGTGGGCGACGGTTCGAAATCGAGGTGATCGCACACTACTGACGGCCGGCTCGATCGGGCGAACTCAAGCCTGGTCAGGAGATGCTACGTTGCGCGGCCGGCGTATGGCCATTGGCTCGGGCGGTATCAAGCGCCAGGCGCATCCGCCAGTTCAGGCGGGCCCTCAGCCCTCGGATGTCTAAGCATCTGGTGGACCGAGCGGAGCGCAGCGTCTGCTGGGCTGCGATTCGCGATCCTCGGCAAATGGCCACGTCGATCCCCCAATAGGCGTCGGGATTCCACAGCGGACCAAAACGCCATTTCAGGCAGGCGATCGTCGGACCGCAGGTCACCAATTCCATCGGAATGAAAAAATGGTCGGGGAAGTGGGAAAGGAGCCGTAGGGCGCCGGTCTCGACGGCACGGTCGCCCTGAATTCCCTCCTCCTTCGCCGGCAGCAACGCCTGGTCGGGCCCGGCATAATAGCAGTCTTCCTCATATCTGGCGACAATCGCACGGTGGCGAAAATAATCATTCGTTTCTTCGAGAACCTCGGCAAGGCAACTGACAAGCAAATAGGCCGGAGCAAGTGCGGATATGTCATCGTCTCTTGGCGATATCCATGGTCGAGCGTCTGGTTCCCGCAGGGCATTGTCTTTCATAAAATGGCCCTTCGTCTATTGGCGGCTGGCACGCGCTCCCACGAGGGGCTCAGATTTAAGAGTGACACACCGGCATAGGCCGCCATAAAGAAGCGACACGGAGCTATATTGTCGCTATCTGCGAACTTTGCCGATACATGACATGTAAACACGGCGCCGACTTACGCCGATTCAGCGGATGACTGGTGGCGGGAACCGCCCTCTGAGGCGGATGCCCCGACCAGACCTTACCATTGCGTCCTGATAGTCACCAAGGAGGGGACTGAGAGCCTGTTTTTCTACCGAAAAAGATAGGCCACCTTCGCGGACAACACGGAGGTCGCATGTCCAGGAACCAGATCATGATCGGCGGCGCGGCTGCATGCCTGGATCGATGCGGCCTCGGCCGGACGGCGGCCGCTTCTGGCGTCCCGAGGCGCTCTGCTGACGCCGAGGACGCGGCCCTACGGCGCGCACGGTTGTCATTCCCAATGTTGAAGGGAACTTGTGAGATGCCGCCGACGCGGCGTGTTCTCGTAGGCATGCCCTCGATGACTTCCGGCAATCCTTCGTCCGAAGACCGGAACGGGCGGGAGCCGGCGGTCGCCGGTGACAGGCCACTCGTCCTGAAGGAGCCGTCCCGGATTATGCGGGGCGGCCACCTGCCTACGATGTCCGTGGAGCCCTTGAACCGCGGAGTAGCTCACCCCTCCCCGTCGCGTCAAAGATTCCACGGGCACCATCGGAACCGTCGCGGCACCGCCGGCACCTTGCACTGCGTAACGGCGGATCGTCGGCAGCGGTGTTCGGCCGAGCTCGTGCGGTTGCTTCCACCACACCTCCTGCCGAGCGATAGCTAATATGGCCCAAAGCAAATCACCGCCGCGCATCCTGCTCGCCGCGGCCCTCCTTGCTAGCGTCGGCGGCTGTTCCTCCCCGAGCGATCCGCCGCCGCCGCCGCCAGTCGTCACGGTCAGCCCGCCCCTACGCCAACAGGTCACAGGCTGGGACGCCTACACCGGACGCTTCGACGCGACGGACACGGTCGAGGTGCGCCCGCGGGTCAGCGGCTTCGTTGACAGCATGACATTCCGTGATGGCGACCTGGTCCGAAAAGGACAGTTGCTGTTCGTGATCGACCCGCGCCCCTATCGCGCGGCAGTCGCACAGGCGCAGGGCCGTCTTGCCGATGCAAGGTCGCAGGTCGCGTTGGCCGACGCAGACTTGGCACGCGCCAAGACCCTGATCGCATCGGGAACCATCGCCCAGTCCCTTCTCGACCAGAAGCGCCAGGCTCAGCAAGCGGCCCAGGCAGCGGTGACCACCGCCGCAGGCGCGCTCGCCAACGCCATGCTCGATTTGAGCTTCACCGAGATCCGCGCGCCGATGACGGGGCGTGCCAGCCGCCATCTCGTGAGCGCCGGCAATCTAGTCCAGAACGGAACGACGTTGCTGACGACGATCGTCTCGACGGACCCGATCGACCTTTATTTCGACATCGATGAGGAGAGCTATCTCCGCTACAGCGCGCTCGTTCACGCGGGCGAGCGCAAGTCGGCTGGCGGCGTCGGAACTAGGGTCGCGATCGCGCTCCCCGGCGAAACCAAGCCTTCGCTGAGCGGGACGCTCGACTTTGCCGACAATCGCCTCGACCCATCGACCGGAACGCTGCGCGCGCGCGCGCGCGTCGCCAATCCCGATGGTGCGCTGAAGCCGGGTCAGTTCGGGACGGCAGAGATCGAGGGCGACGCGCCGCACATGGCGTTGCTCGTCCCGGATTCCGCGATCGTCACCGATGCGACCGACAAGGTCCTCGAAACCGTTGGCGCCGGCAATAAGATCGTCGAGCTGACGGTCGTTCCGGGCCGGCTCTTCGGCACGCTTCGCGAGATCCGATCGGGACTGAAGCCGCAGGATCGTGTCGTCATAGCAGGCATGCAGCACGCGACGCCCGGCATCCAAGTGAGGCCGCGGTCGGAACCGCTGAAGGCCGACCCCTCGCTCAGCTCGGGAGACGCCCAGTGAATCTCGGCAAGATCTCGGTCGAGAAGCCGGTCCTCGCGATCGTATCCTCTATCTTCATCCTCATCATCGGCGCGCTGGCCTTCTTTTCGCTGCCGATCTCCGAATATCCCAATGTCGTGCCCCCCACGGTTACGGTAACGACAAGCTACCCGGGTGCATCGGCGCAAACCGTCGCCGACACCGTCGCTACACCGCTCGAGCAGGAGGTGAACGGCGTCGAGGGCATGCTCTACATGTATAGCCAGGCGACCTCGGACGGCGGCCTCACGATCACCGTCACGTTCAAGCAAGGCACTGATGTCGATAAGGCGCAGGTGCTCGTCCAGAACCGCGTCGCAACAGCCCTGCCACGTCTGCCGGAGCCGGTGCAGCGAAACGGCGTGCTGACCAAGAAATCGTCGCCGTCGATCCTGATCTCGGTCTTCCTGTATTCGCCCGATGGCAGCCGCGACCCGCTCTATGTTTCGAATTTCGCCACCGGCCGGGTCCTCGATGTGCTCAAGCGCATCGATGGCGTGGGTGACGCCGTGTCGTTCGGCGCCCGTGACTATTCCCTGCGTGTCTGGCTGGACCCCGCGCGGGCAGCATCCTTCAATCTGTCGCCCGCCGAGATCCTGGCTGCGATCCGAGCGCAGAATACCCAGGTCGCCGGTGGCGTAGCGGGAGAGGCGCCGATCCAGAGCCAGGCCTTCCAGAAGAACCTGATCTTCGAAGGTCGTCTGAAGGAGCCGGGCGAATTCGAGAACATCATCATCAAGAGCACGGCCGATGGCCGTGTCGTCCGTCTGAAGGATATCGCTCGCATTGAGTTCGGCGCGCTCGCTTATTCGACCAATGGCTTCATGTATCGAAAGCCGACGACAGCACTCGAACTGCGCCAGCAGGCAGGCAGCAATGCGGTCGCCACCGTCGAACAGGTCAAGCACACGATGGAGACGCTAAAGAAGGAGTTCCCGAGCGGGATCGAATACAGCCTCGCCTACAATCCGACCCAGCACATCGTGGAGAGCATCAAGGCGATCGTCCATACCAGCATCGAGGCGGTGTTCCTCGTCGTCCTAGTCATCCTCATATTCTTGCGCGGCTGGCGCCCGTCGTTGATCGCGGTCCTCGCGATGCCGGTATCGCTTGTCGGTACGTTCGCAGTGATGTTGGCGCTGGGCATGTCGATCAATTACCTGACGCTGTTCGGCCTGGTACTGGCGGTCGGAATAGTCGTCGATGACGCGATCGTCGTGGTCGAGAATGTCGAGCGCCATATCGAGGAGGGAAGCTCGCCTCGAGAGGCCACCATCGCGACTATGCGCGAGGTCGGCGGGGCGCTGTTCGGTATCGCTCTGGTGCTATGCGCCGTGTTCGTACCGACCGCGTTCGTTCCGGGCCTGTCGGGCCAGTTCTTCCGCGACTATGGCATCACGATCGCGGTTGCGACAGCTATCTCGTGCTTCAACTCGCTGACCCTGTCCCCGGCGCTGGCGTCCTTGATTCTCAAGGCGCCAAACCACGGAACGGTCAAAGGCGGAGGTATCCTCGGCTCGTTCAAGAATGGGCTGACGCGGCTCGCCGACGGCTTTGATCGGCGCTTTCAGACGCTGTCCGGCCACTACGGCACTCTGGTCGGGCGACTGATCGGCATCACGCCGCTGATGCTGGGCATCTACGTGGTCCTGATCGGAGCGGCGGGCTACTTTCTCGTCACCACGCCCAAGGGCTTCATTCCGGCCCAGGATCGCGATTATCTGATCACCGTGGCGCAATTGCCGCCCGGTGCGTCGCTCGCACGATCGACCGAAATCGTTCACCAAATCGAGAAGACCGCGCTTGGCGTACCCGGCATCATCGCGACACCGGCGTTCGCGGGCCTGTCGGGCGCCACCGGCACGCTCACGCCAAGCGCAGCATCCGTCTTCACGATCATGGACAAGCCCGAAAAGCGGCACGAAAAGGGCCAAACCGCCGAGAAAATCGCTGGTGAGTTGCGCAAGCGCCTGTCCGCAATCCCTGGCGCAAGCTTCGTAGTCGTCTCTCCGCCGCCGGTGCCCGGCATCGGCACGACGGGCGGCTTCTCGATGCGGCTCGAGGACCGGGGCGGGCTTGGTCCGGAAGCGCTCGCCAAGGCGACGAACGATCTTGTCGCCGCTGCAAATGCGACCCCGGGCATGGTGGGCGTCTACACGACCTTCTCGGCCGGCACGCCGCAGGCGCATGTCGAGGTCGATCGCCAGCGCGCCGAGATGCTGGGCGTGCCGGTTGCCCAGATCAACGATGCCGTGGAGACCTATTTCGGCTCGACCTACGTCAACGACCTGAACGTCATCGGGCGCACCTATCATGTGACCGCGCAGGCCGACATGCCGTTCCGCGCAACCGTCGAGGATCTGGCGCGAATCAAGGTCCGCAATCTCCAGGGTGACATGGTCCCGCTCGGCAACGTGACGCGCGTGACCGACATGCTCGGATCCGAGCGGGTCCCGCGCTACAATCTCTATCCGGCAAGCGAGATCAGCGGCGACACCGCTCCAGGCAAAGGCTCGGCCTTCGCGGTCAAGACGATGGAGGCACTCGCTCAAAAGACGCTGCCCGCCGGCATATCGTTCGAGTGGACGGACCTCACCTATCAGCAGACGACCACAGGACATATGGGCCTGCTGATCTTCCCGCTGTGCGTGATCTTCGTCTACCTCGTGCTCGCTGCCCAATATGGCAGCTGGACCCTGCCCCTCTCCATCCTGCTGATCGTGCCGATGTGCCTGCTCGCGGCGTCCGCCGGCGTCCGGCTGATGGGACAGGAGATCGACGTGCTGACCCAGATCGGGTTCATCACACTGATCGGTCTGGCGGCCAAGAACGCCATCCTGATCGTCGAGTTCGCGCGCCATCTCGAGGAGCAAGGCGTCCAGCGGCTCGAGGCGATCGTCGAATCCTGCCGACTTCGCCTTCGCCCGATCCTGATGACCTCGTTCGCCTTCATTCTCGGCGTGCTGCCTCTGCTGCTCGATGGCGGCGCCGGGTTCGAGATGCGCAGGGCCGTCGGTGCATCCGTGTTCTTCGGCATGATCGGCGTGACCCTGTTCGGCCTGCTCTTCACGCCCATCTTCTATGTGCTGGTGCGCCGCCTTGAGCAGCGCAAGGCGCCGACGCCGCGCTCGGCCGCTCCCCTGGAGACCGTCGCATGACCCATCTGCTTTCCCACCCGATGCTGGGCGCAGGCGCCCTGCTCGCCTCGACCGCTGCGCTCGCAGCCGCCCCGCCCCCGCCCGCTCCACCGCCGTTAGCGCCGGTCTATATGGGTTCGAGTCCGGCGTCGCAGCCGATGGCGTCGACCGAGGCTGTCGACTGGTGGCACACGTTCGATGATCCGGTCCTTTCGGTTCTTGTCGAGCAAGCGCTGAGCCAAAATATCGACCTTCGAGTCAGCGTTGCACGCGTCGGCGCCGCTCGCGCGATGCAAAAAGGTGCAAAGGCTGCGGGCAAGCCCGAAATCGATCTTGGGGGCGATGTCGGTCGTCAGCGTGCGTCTGCCTACGGCATCGGTTATACCAAGACCTATGAGAGCAACGCCTTCGAGGCAGATCTGTCGGCATCGTGGGAGCTTGATCTGTTCGGCCGAGTTCGCAGCGGCGTGACTGCGGCGAAGGCAGATCTTGCCGCCGCCCAGCAGGATTCGCAGAATGCCCGGCTTCTTGTCGCCAATGAGACGGCGCGCACCTATCTAGCGGTGCGAGGCTATGATCGGCGCCTCGCCATTCTGCGCGACCAGCAGCGTGCGCAATCGGAGACCGCCGGCTACACAAAACGGATGTTTGATGCAGGTGCAGCCCCTCGCGGAGATCTGGATCGTGCCGAGGCCCAAGCAGCATCGACGACCGCCGACGTTCCGGCAATGGAGTTGCAGCGCGAGCAGCAGGTCCTGCGACTGTCGGTATTGCTCGCAACGACCCCGCAGGACATTGCGAAGACGCTCGGCGAAGCCGGGACTGCGACCAGTCCCCAGGATCCTCCGGCCGGCGTTCCGGCAGATCTTCTGCGCCGCCGACCGGACATCGCCGCAGCGGAAGCGCGAGTGCTCGCCGCCTACGGGCGCCTCGGCGTTGCCGAGGCCGATCTCAAGCCACAGTTTCGCCTCGACGGGATGATCGGCGCGTTGGCGTCGGCCTTTACCGGCGTGGGTTTGGGCCGGTCGCTCGAATGGCTGGCACAGGCGAGCGGAAGCGCCCCCCTCTTTGACGGCGGTCGCAGGCGCAGCGTCATCCAGCAACGGCAAGCAGAAGCCGACGAAGCGCGTCTTCATTATCAGGCGACAGTGCTCGGCGCCGTCCAGGAGGTCGAGGGCGCACTGGCGTCACTAGCGCGTGACCGCGAACGCAGCGCCGCGTTGCGGATGTCCGCGACGAGCGCGCGAAATGCGGCGGATCAGGTCAAGGCGTCCTGGCAGGCCGGGCAGACCCCGATCCTCGATGTCCTCGAAGCCGACCGCACGCGGCTGGCGGCCGATGACAGTCTCGCACAATCGCAAACGGAAATACTGCGTGGTCAAGTCCAGTTGTACACATCGCTCGGCGATTGACGCATGCACTGCAGCACCTGCGCATCCTTATTCTGCCCGCATCCAGCGCCGTCGTCGGAAGCGGAATCGTCTACGAGCCGCACCGCGGACTCCCGGCAGACGGCGCATGGAGATCTAGCGTCGCGTCC
>Ga0302314_10015932_pt1 | contig 12745 bp, 10 predicted proteins | sample III_Palsa_N2_3_FD_200533 | JGI IMG/M metagenome (GOLD analysis project Ga0302314, IMG submission 200533) | Peat permafrost microbial communities from Stordalen Mire near Abisko, Sweden - III_Palsa_N2_3 | ecosystem: Environmental > Terrestrial > Soil > Palsa > Peat permafrost | place: Sweden...
AGCGACCCATAAGGAGTCCTGGGCCCCCGATCAGAAAATCCGAATGAACAGAGTTCTTGGCCGTAGATCGCCACCGAAGAGCAATGCACAACCATGTGGCCAAGCCCGACATTGCTGGACGCGGTCTCGTCGCCCGAGTCAGCGCCATGATCTCCTCGGTGCTCAATTACAGGACTCAAGATAGCAGCGTGGCTCATCCTGGATCACGAGACCAGCGTCCGCGGCGGTCCGCCAGCATTGGCGGAGGCACTCCCGGATGGTTTGCGAAGTGACCTGGGCAGACTGCTGTGTCTGACCAGGTGCGCGATTGTTTCGCCCGGAGGAATCTCCCTGGCTGTATTGGAGGTGGCACTGGCCTATTCGCTGCAACGTCGCCTCATGGGGAGCACGGCTGACGTGGTCCGGAAGATCCGGCCGGTGCCGAGCTGGCAATGATCCATCGTACGACTCTGGCGCTGGCGCTTGCTCGCGAACACGGAGCCGGGGTCGGACCCTCATGGGGACCCGGTCGCTTGCCAGACTCCTCGAGCGAGGTGCCACTGGCGACTGGCTAGCGATATGGCGGACAAGGAGGGATTCGAACCCTCGAACGAGTTGCCCCGTTACACGCTTTCCAAGCGTGCGCCTTAAGCCGCTCGGCCACCTGTCCTGGTGAAAACGGCGCTCCGACTATCCGGGCGCGTGACCGGCGTCAACTCCAGGGTCGAAGCGGTCTCAACCCGGGCAGAGAAGCCCGGATTGACCGCTAATTGTTGATGTCCCAGTTGCGGACGACCGGGTCGTCCATGACCGGCGGAGTGACATCCCCGGCGCTCGGGGAGAGCCCGTCGCCGAAGGGGGCGTTGTAGGCGCAGGTCGAGAAGCGCTTCACGTCGGCGACCAGGCGCACCCATTCCGTCCCGCTGTAGTTGACGAAGCGCAGCATGTCCTGCTGGAGCTGGGCGGCCTCCTCATCCTTATGCTCGTAGAAGTGCCGCATGTCCTGGATGACCAGTGTGCCGCAGGAGATGTTGTAGCGCCACCAGCGCAGCACGTCGTCGTTAAGCGGGCCGACTTCGCGCTCGTAGGTATGGACGAAGTCATCGACCTCGTGCATCAGCTGCGGCATCAGCTCGAGCTGCGAGCGCTTGTAGCGCCACAGGTCGGCCATCAGCGCCTGGCTCTCGGCGTCGGTGTGGATCAGCGCGAAGTCGCGCACGCCCACGCGCAGCGGTTCGTACTCGCGGTCGCGGAACTGCGCGAAGCGGTAGACGTCGTCATAGAGCCGCGGCACGGAGGCCGACTCCTGGCCCAGGAAGAGCTTGAAATCGACCCGCAGCCGATCGCCTTCGACCAGGGCATGGGTGCGGAACAGGTAGACATCGTAGGTCAGCTGGTCCCACTCGGCGATGTTCGATGCGAAGTAGTCGCGTCCGTCGCGGATCAGATGGTTGTACTCGCGCTCGCGCCAGTTGAGGAAGGACTGGATGTCGATGTCGAGGTTGGCGACCTCCCAGTTGGTGTGCTCGTAGAACTCGCGCAGATCCACCCGCAAGGGCACGACCTCGCGGTTCTGGTATTCGACGAAGACCGCGCAGTCCTGGACCAGGTTGCGCCACTCCAGGTCGGCGTGGCTGAAGAAGTCGAGGATGTCATTGGTGGTGCGCGGGAAGTTCTGGATATTGTATCCATAATACCGGCCCACATCGAGGGTCAGCTTCTCGACCTGGCCCCACTCGGCGGTCATCAGGTTGGCCTCCTCCGCGGTCAGCACCCACCACTCGCGTTTACGCCATTCCAGGAAGCGGTTCACATCCAGCGGCAGGTACTCGGCCTCGAGCGTATTGCTGTGCACGTAATTCTGGATGTCGATGGTCGCCGCGCGGGCGGCGAGCACCTGTTCATGGCCGTAACGCTGCACGTCGTAGCGGGTTGCATTGGCCTCGGGAGAGCAGCAACCGCCGATCCCCATACAGACAACGGCCAACAGGAACCAGCGGAACATCGTTCCTATGCTAAAATTGGCCCACAGCGGGACCATCAGCAGGGTTCGGGGGGGTGGATGGTGTGTCAGTCTGTCGGAGATGGGAGGCGTCGCAGACGGTGCGGAGAGGGGCTTGCGGTGCAGGTCCGTCCCGGATACTGCCCGCGCACAGCCGGAATTCGGAAGTCGAGCGCCACTGAATCTGGTCAGGCCTTGACGGGAGCAGCCATAAGGCGGTCGCAGGCGTTCCGGACACTCTGGCTGTGCGTTACCTTTTTCCGGCGCGGCGCCTCTCCCAGGCGCCGCGCTCATCGTTGGTAGCGCCACCACCCCGGCCGGTCCGGCTGCCAGCACGACCCTGGCGCCGTCCCCGTAGGCCCGGTGCGCCACCGGCGCGCCGGACACGCTCCGGACGCCTCGGCGCAATGCGTTGAACCATCGCCGCGGCAATCCGTTAAGCGTCGCCACTATGCCCATGTTCCCCCGTTGTGCCCTGCTGGGCATGCTAGCACTCCTCGCCGTGGCCGGCCTCTCCTGGACCACGGTCGCAGTCCCGGCGCCGGCCCCCGCCCCGAGCGCGAGCACCGCGTCGCCTCCCCCGCCCGGGACCATCCCGGCGCCGGCCCCCGTGGCCGGCGACAACACCCTCACCGCCGCAGCCAAGCAGGTCGATCCGGGCAAGAAGATACGGCAGCAGATCCTGCGCCATGTCCTGCTCGACCATTTCTGCATCGGCGTCGAGGCTCCCAAGAGCTGGCATGACGATGTCCGCGCCACCAGCGGCGCGACCTTCGACTTCAGCGTCGGCTACCTCTCAGGCGGGGTCGGCAAGGGTGTACCCTGGTTCTTCAAGTACGGTCCCTTCCTCGAGAACCGGCTGCTTGATTGCAAGGCCAACAACATGGGGGCCTGGTTCACCTGGTACATGCTCTCGCAGTCGATGCCCGCCGACTACAAGCCGGGCCCGAAGGAGGCGACCCCGGCCAACGCCAAGGTCGCATCGACGATGTGCGCCTATTTCGAGATGTTCAAGCAGATCCTGATCGAGCTCAACAAGCATCCCGAGGTCCCGGTGGTCATGCAGATCGAACCGGACGAGTGGTGCCATCTGCTGATCTCGGGCAACATGGATCCGACCGCGGTCGACGTGAAGGTCGGCACCTGCGGACAGCTCGATCTGGTCGGTCTGCCCGACAACGAGATCGGCTGGGCACAAGCCTTCGGCCGACTGCGCGACCGCTACGCGCCCAACGTGCTGCTGTCGTGCAATCCCTCGGGCTGGGACTGGCAGGGTTCGATGAGCGGCGAGCGCATGGGCACCGTGTTCCGGCAGATGTGCGGCGACGAGTTCGAGCTGGCGACCTTCGAGACCGCGGACCGCGACAAGAGCTGCGACGGCAGCAACAAGCTGCCGCCCTATGGCGATGCGGTCGGCATCTGCGGGACCTTCTCCAACCACCTCAAATGGATCGCCGACTTCCACAAGGCCAGCGACTGGTGGGTGGTGGTCTGGCAGGTCGCCTCGGGCAACACCTACTTCGACACCTGCAACAACACGCCTGGCCACCGCTGCGACAATCTCGCGCAGTTCATCCTCGAGAATTATCCGAAGAACGACGGCATCAGCCAATATGTCAACGCCGGCTGCTGCGGCTGGATGTTCAATGCCGGCCAGGGCGACTGCACCCAGGTCTGGGACGCGAAGCAGGACGGCATCACCAATCCGCCGCCGATCCCGGGCAGCCAGGGCCACAAGGCGCAGTACGCCGATGACGACGGCGGCTTCATGCGCGTCTTCGGCGGCATCTACTACCAGCACCCATTCGCCATCTACGGCCCGCAGAAGCCGGCATCCGCACCCAAGCCGGTCACGCATGTCGAACCGGCGCGCGTCGCGACCGTGACCGACACGGCTGCGCCCGCCCGCTATGCGCGCCTCCTGCACCAGCGCCTGGTGGATGAGGTCGCAGCGGACCGGTCGCCGTCCTTCTCCTTCTCGGTGATCGCAGCCAAGGTGCGCATCGACGCCATCGCCGGCGACACGCTCACGGTCATCCTCGCCGATGGCGGCCAGATGGACATCGGCTGGGCATCGCTGAAGACGGGCGACCTCGTGCAGCTGGCGCTCAGCCAGGTCCGGCAGAACCATCCCGAGGACCGCGCGATCGCCGGGTTCTATCTGCTCCTGACCGGGGATCTGGCCAAGGCCAACGACCAGCTCAACCAGTCCGCCGGCGCGGGGCGGGCGGTGCGCGCCTGCTTCACCATCAAGTAGGGCCGCGGCCTCCAGGCCAGCGGCCCGCAGCCCCCTACAAGGGACTGATCAGGATGCTGGCGGTGAAACGCCGTACGAAGCCGACGCTCTCGTAGAGCGCTACCGCGGCGCGGTTGTCGGAGAGCACCTCCAGCCCGAGGCTTGGCACGCGCAGCTTGGCCTCGGCGGCAAGCAGCCCCTTGAGCAGGCGCGTGCCCATGCCCTTGCCGCGGAACTTGCCATCGACGGCGATCAGCTTCAGCCAGCTGCGGCGCTGCTGGCCGTCGACCGCCGCTGCGGCCGTCACCACCCCGTGGTCCTCGAGGACATAGTGCCGGAAGCCCTCGCGCTCGCGTTTCGCCAGGCCATAGCGGCAGTGGTCGGAGCTGCCGAAGGCCGCCTCGAGGATGCGTGCCGCCTCGGGATGGTCCGTCCAGGCGGCGCGCCGCAGCCCGGCCTCCTCGGGCAGCTGCGCGCGTCCGAGCGCGTACTCGAAGCAGTGGTTGTCCTTCCAGGGCGTGAAGCCGTTGCCCTGCATCAGCGCGCGCGCGGTGCGGTTGCGCAGATCCACCAGGCAGCGCACGCTCTCGTAGCCGGCGCCGCGCAGCGCGAGGCGGGCCTCCTTCAGCAGCCGGGCCGAGACCAGCTTGGCATTGCCCAGTTCCGGCACGACGGGGCCCCAGAGCGTCACCTGCTGGGCGCTGTATGGGCACAGGGCCAGGGCGCCGACCAGGCGGATGCCGCTGAGCGCCAAAAGGACGCCCAGGCAGGACGCGAGGTCCTCGACCTGGGGTTCGAGCCCCATGCGCTCCGGGATGCCGCAGACCTGGTGGTTGTGGCCGGGCGGGCACGCGGCGAAGAGCGCCGCGGTGACCGGCTTCAATTCCGGCCGTTGCTCAAGATCAGCGAGGGTCAGACCAGCCACGTGGCCGAGAGTACGCTCCTTGGTGGCCCCTGCAAACCTTCGACGCGACTCATCAATCAGAAAACAGGACGGCCGTGGGAAACCTCAACCGGATCAGCGCCACCAGCGGTAGTCGAGCTCCTGGAAGATCGAATCACGCCATTCGATGGTCTCCAGCGCGGGGCGATCGATCTCGCCGCGCATCACCTGCTCATAGAGACCGGTGAAGCGATTGATGTGGTCGCGGGTGCGGCGCACCGCGTACGGCACGGTGGTGCCCGTCGTCATGATGAAGGCCCAGTCGGAACTCTGCGCCAGCAGCAGCTCGCGGCCCATCTGGTTGAGCACGCGGCGCAGGTCGCCGCTCGCTTCGGGATGGCGGCGGACGACCTCCCCCATGCGCTCCTCGGCGCTGTGCAGGTGCGGATAGATCCAGTCGTTGGTGGGATTGAGCCAGACGCCATTGAAGCCGGCGTCACCCCAGCTCGAGGCCGAGGGCATGACCACCTGGTGCACCGGATACTCGTTGAGGTATTCGGTGCCCGAGACCGGCAGGATCTGATGGCTGAGGCTCTGGCAGGCGTGGAAGATGCTTTCGATGAACTGCGGACCTTCGAACCACCAGTGGCCGAACAGCTCGGCGTCGTAAGGCGAGACGATCAAAGGCGTCTTGCCGATCAGGTGTTTGACGCTCTGCGCCTGCCGGATGCGGTTGGCCACGAAGTCGCCGGCATGGTCCATGGCGCGGGCGAAGGCCGGCGCGGGCTCGTAGGCCAGCTTCTCGTTGAGCGCGACCTTGCCGGTGACGCGGTGGTACTTCAGCCCGAGGTTGCGCCGCACGCCGTCCGGATGCAGGAAGTTGCGCACGTAGGGGTATTCGCCGTCGTAGCCGAGATCGCGGTAGAATTCGCGGTAGAGCGGATCGCCGGGATAGCCGGTCTGCGACGACCACACCGAGCGCGAGGACTCGGGGTCCCGGCCATAGGCGGCGACCCCGTTGGGGGCATAGACCGGCGCATAGACGCCGAAGCGCGGCCGCGGCTCGCCGTAGTAGATGCCGTGCGTATCGAGGAAGAAGTAGCGGATGCCGAAGAGCTTGAGCAGCTCTTCGACACCGGGGGTGAAGCCGCATTCCGGCAGCCAGATGCCGCGTGGCTTCTCGCCGAAGTGCTTCTGGAAGTTCTCGACCGCGACCTGGATCTGCGCGCGCCGCGCTTCCGAGGTCAGCATCAGCGGCAGGAAGCCGTGCGTCGCGCCGCAAGTGATCGGCTCGAGCACGCCCTGGTCGCGCAGCTCACAGACCCAGCGCAGCAGGTTGCCATGGAAGCGCTCCATGACCGACAGGCAGAAGCGCAGGTGGTCGCGGTACATCACCGCCGCCGCGGCGAATGGGGTGTTGGCCTTGGCCGGCACCTCCTGTTCGGCGAGCTCCAGCAGCCGTGCGACGCGCCAGCGGTAGCGCTCCTGCAGTAGGGGATCGGCCAGCATCTCGCACAGCGGCGGGGACCAGGTCATGGTCAGCCGGGTGTGGATGCCTTCCCGCACCAAGCGCTCGAGGCGCGAGAGGATCGGGATGTAGGTCTCGGTGATCGCCTCGACCAGCCATTCCTCCTCGATGAAGTGCGGATCCTCGGGGTGGCGGATGAAAGGCAGGTGCGCGTGCAGCACCAGCAGGAGATGGCCATCAGGCATGAACTACACTCATTGGGGACGACGGATTCCTGCGGCCCATCCTGGCCATCAGCACGGGTATCAGCGCTTGAGCAGCTGCTCGAGGTCTGGCATGGCCACCAGGCTATGGCTGCTGAGCGAGTGGCTAGACAACACATGCCCGCTCGAGAACGGACGGATCCCGGTCTCCTTCCAGTTCCAGGCGGCGATGCGCTGCTCGGTGAAGCGCGACATCGAGGAGCCGATCTGGCCGGGCAGGCCGGCCAGGGCGAGCAGCTCGTGGAACTGCTCGTCGACCGCCATCCACTCCTCGTCGGTACGCGTGCTGACGCTGGCCGACGGGGTGCTGATATGGTTGGAGCTGACCAGCGTGAAGAGCTTCCCGCTGCGGTCGCGCAGCGCCAACTGGGCGAAGTACGCGGCGTTCGGCGCGACCGCGAGGTAGTAGTTGCCGCCCTTGAGATCGACCTCGCGCTGCTCCATGCCGTTGGCGGTGATCAAAACCAGCACCGCGGTGGCGCCATCGCCGGCCAGCGCGCGGATCTCGGCGAGGTGGTGCTCGGTGACCTCCCAGTAGGCGAAGATGTGCTGCGGGTCCTGGACCATCAGGACCAGGCGGTCCTTGCCATAGCGGTCGGGGACCGGCAGGCCCTTCTCGGGCGCGCCGGTGGGCACGCTCGGCTTCTGCACGACCGCCGACGAGGGCGACGAGGAGACGCCGCTTGGCGGCACGGGCAGCGGCAGGGGACCACGGTTGGCCGGCGAGCCGGGGTGCGGGGCCCGGGTATGGGGCAGCAGGGCCTGGACCAGCTCCTCCTTGCGCATCTTGGCGGCCTTGGGGAGGTTCTTCTCCTCGGCCAGCGCCTTGAGTTCCTTGACGCTCATGCCCATGAGTTGTTCTGGGGTCATGATGGTTTCTCCACGAAGAGACGGATGTGGTCGGTCAGCAGGCGATGGCGTTTAGCGTTGATATCGATGCGGTCGAGCAGCCAGAGGATGGGCTCCAATGGTTCTCGTACCGAGAGTGCCCAGTTGATGACATCGAGATTCTCCCCACCTTCGGCGAGGACCCCGGCCACACGCTCGAGCACCAGGTTGCTGACGTGGTACTCGACCGACTGCCGGACTAGCAGGCCGAAGTCGGACTCGTCGAAGGCGCCCCAGCAGCGCCAGCCGTAGAAGTGCTCCACCAGCTTGGCGCGGGTGAAGCCTTTCCAATAGCGGTCGATCCAATCCATGAACGTGGCCTCGCCCAGGTCCCGACCCGACTTCTCGCTCTCCAGCCAGCGGTGCCGTTCCATGGCCGCAAGGGCATGGGCGGTCAGGGAATGCACGACCACCCCGTCGTCGCGGACCAGATCGGTCGGCAGACGACCCTCGGGCAGGTCGTTGGTGGTCGGGGCGGAGATCATCAGCGCTGTAAGCTCTCCACGTGCTGGTGCTTGGCAATGACGACGATTCCGGATTCGGTGACATGGAAACGTTTGGCATCCTCGTCTCGGTTATAGCCGATTACATCGTTTGGGGGAATGCGCACATGCTTATCGATGATGCAGCGCCGCACCCGGGCGCCACGTCCGATGTCGGCGTCGTCCAGCAGCACCGAACTATGCACCTCAGCGTAGCTATTAATCCGGCAGCTTCTGCCGATGACGGAGTCGATGACCGACGATCCGGAGATGACCGTGCCTTCGCAGACGATCGACTGGATGGCCTGGCCGACACGTCCTTCGGCGTTATGTACGAACTTCGCCGGCGGCAGGGTGTTGGGCTCCGAACGGATCGGCCATTCCTGATTGTAGAGATCCAGCTGCGGCGAGACCGCGCGCAGATCCATCGAGGCCTCGTAATAGCTCTCGAGGCTTCCGACATCCCGCCAGTAGCAGTCATTGAACTGATTGGTGCTGCCGGGGATGCGGTTGCGGTTGAAGTCGTAGGCGTAGAGGCGCTTGCCCTGGGCGAGCAGGGTGGGCAGCACGTTCTTGCCGAAGTCGTGCGAGGACAGGGAGTCCTTGGCGTCGGCGTGCAGGGCGTCGAGCAGGATCTGCTTGTTGAAGATGTAGTTGCCCATCGACACCAGCGCCATGTCCGGACGGTCGGGGATCGGCGTCGGATTGGCCGGTTTCTCCTGAAAGCCGGTGATCCGCCAGTTTTCATCGACCTGGATGACGCCGAAGGAGGTCGCCTCCGCGAGCGGCACTGGGATCGCGGCGATGGAGACGTCCGCCACCTCGCGATGGAAGGAGATGAAATCCTCGACGTTCATCTTGAAGATGTGGTCGCCGCCGAACACCGCGACCTGCTCCGGCATGTGGTCATTGACCAGGTTGAGGTTTTGATAGATCGCATCGGCCGTGCCCTGGTACCAGTGGGCGCCGGTGCGCTGCTGGGCGGGGACCGGGATGATGAAGTGTCCGGGCAGCATCGAGCCGAAGTTCCAAGTCAGCTCCAAGTGCTCGTTGAGGCTCTGACTTTTGAACTGAGTCAGGACATAGATGCTGAAGATGCTCGAGTTGATGAGGTTCGACAGGACGAAGTCGATGATGCGGTACTTTCCGCCGAAGGGCACGGCCGGCTTGGAGCGGTCGGCGGTCAGCGGCTCGAGCCGCGTTCCCTTGCCACCGGCCATGATAAATGCAAGAGTCTTAGTTCGCATGGAATTCCTAGGCGTCCAATCGTACGGTTGACCCGACTGTAGAACGGAGCTTCGGTGATGCCAAGTATGAAAAATCCGCCGGCTGCACGGCATCCGAGCGCGTCCCGGGGCGGTCGGCGCCCGGTCGTGGCGCTGTGCTATGTCACCTGCCGAGACCGCACGCAGGCCCGGCGCCTGGCGCGGACGCTGGTGGCCGAGCGGCTGGTGGCCTGCGTCAACCTGATCGCAGGCATGGAGTCGCTGTACTGGTGGCAGGGCAGGGTCTGCGCTGCTCGCGAGGTGGTGTTGATCGCCAAGACGCGTCGCAGCCTGGTGGTGGCGCTAACCCGGCGCATTGGCGCGCTGCACAGCTACGAGGTGCCCTGCGTTGTGGCGCTCGATGTCCTGGGCGGCAATCCCGCCTACCTGGCGTGGGTGGCCGAGGAGACCCGCCTCCGCCCCGCCTAGGGCGCTTCGACGCGGTTGCGACGCACGCCGCGCATGAAGGCGTCGAGGTTGGCCGCGGTGTCGGCCACCAGCCGGCGCCGCGACTCGACCGTGCCCCACGCGACGTGCGGCGTGACCACGACGCGGTCCGCCCAGCTCACATCGGGCGCGAGCAGCGGATGGTGGGCGATGGCCGGTTCCTTGCCCAGGACATCGATGCCCAGCCCGCCGAGGCGGCCGGACTGCAGCGCGCGCATCACCGCCGTCTCGTCGAGCAAACCGCCCCGGCCGGTATTGATCAGGATCGCACCAGGCTTGAGAGCGGCGAGGAATCGGTCGTCGACCAGGCCGGTGGTCTGCGGCGTCATGGGGCAGTGCAGCGTCACGGCATCGGCCTGGGCCAGCGCCTCGGAGAGCGCCATGCGGCCCGGGCTTTGCGAGCCGGGCACCTGCGCGGCGATGACCCGCATCCCCAGGCTCTCGGCGATGCGTCCCGTCGCGGCGCCGATCATGCCCATGCCGATGATGACCAGCACCTTGTCGGCGAGCTCGGTCAGCGGCTTGCGGAAGAAGCAGTAATCAGGCGACGCGGCCCAGGCCCCGGCCTTGCTGCGCTGCGACAGCGCGGCGACGTCGTTGGTCATGTGCAGGAGCAGCGCGATGACGTGCTGGGCGACCGAGGCGGTGGAGTAGCCTGGGACATTGCTGACGGCGATGCGATGCGCGCGCGCCGCCTCCAGCGCGACGATGTTGGTGCCGGTGGCGGTGACGCCGATGTAGCGCAGCTGGGGCAGGGCGGTCATCGCTGCGTCGTCGAGCGGCACCTTGTTGGTCAGCACGGCGTCGGCCGCGCGGCAGCGCTCCAGCAGCTCCGACGGGGCGGTGCGCGGAAAGATCGTGGTCTCGCCCAGGGCGCGGATCGGGTCCCACATGGCCGTATCGCCCTGGTCGGTGGCATGGGCGTCGAGGATGCTGATGCGCATCGACCCAGCATCCACTTCGACCCGCCCGGGCGCAAGCCCACGTCCATGCCGCGACTTGAGCAGGGAGCCGTGGATTTGTGCTCACTCGTGTGCACGCTTCCAGCTAGGGTGAGGTAAGGACCTGCGATGGAATCTGGGTCGGTAAGCAAGGAGTCATCGGTTCGCGCTGCATTCTCCAGCGGTGGCCGCGCGCTCGCACGGATTCCCGGACTCTTCAAGCGCCGTGATCATCGCCACCACGTGTCTGCGACCTGGCTCTCGGAGCGGCTCATCCTCGACGGCGATCAGTGGTTCGACCAGATGGTCGCCGACATCGAGCTGGCCCGCAAGTGGATCACCATCGAGATGTACATCTTCGCCGACGATGAGGTCGGGCGCCGCATCACCGAGGCGCTGACCGCGGCGGCCGGACGGGGGGTCGAGGTCCGGCTGATGGTGGACGGCGTGGGATCCGCGTCCTGGGTGCGCAGCGCCGCGCGACGGCTGCTCGCCGCGGGCATCCGCGTGCGCGTCTATCACCCGACACCCTGGTCGATGATGCCCTACCGCTGGGGCCCGAAATGGGCGCTGCCGCGCATGTCGCGGGTATTCCGCTGGATCAACCGCCGCAACCACCGCAAGGTCCTGGTCATCGACCGGCGCATGGCGATGGTCGGCAGCTTCAACGTCGATCGCTGCCACGCCCGCTCCGCAATCGGTGACGCTGCGTGGCGTGACAGCGGGGCGCGGGTCGAGGGCGATGGCGTGCGCACCCTGGAACGGGCCTTCGCCCTGGCCTGGCGGCAGGCCTGGCAGCTGACCCTGAAGTCGGGCAGGCCGTCTTTGGATCTGCCGCTGCGTAGGCCGCCGATGCGCACCGCGCACCTGGTGCGGGTCAACCATGGACGGCGGCTGCGCAACCGCTGGTACCAGGAGCTCCTGACCAAGATCGGCACCGCCAACACCCGCGTCTGGGTGACCTCGGCCTACTTCATCCCGCACCGCCGGCTGCTCTATGCCCTGTCGCTCTCCGCCGCCGCCGGCGCCGACGTGCGGATCCTGGTGCCGGCGCACTCGGACCACTGGTTCATCCCCTTCGTATCCCGCGCCTTCTACCAGCGTCTGGTCGAATCCGGGGTCCATGTCCACGAGTACCTGCCGAGCATGCTCCATGCCAAGACCGTGGTGGTCGACGACTGGGCCTGCGTGGGCTCGACCAATCTCAACCACCGCAGCATGCTCCACGACCTCGAGGCTGACGTGGTGCTGACCGGGATCGAGGCGCGCGAGCAGCTCGCGGCCGCCTTCCGGGCGGACATCGCCAAATCCAAGGAGATGATCGCAAAGGACTGGATGTCGTGGCCATGGTACCGCAGATGGTTCGGGCAGTTCGCGGTCAACCTGCGATACTGGATGTAGGCCATGCGCGTCCTGTCCTACAACATCCACAAGGGCTTCTCGCTGTTCAATACGAGATTCATCCTGAAGAGCATCCGCGACAACATCCGCGAGGTGGCCCCGGACCTGATCTTCCTGCAGGAGGTCCTGGGCAACCACGCCGGACATGCCAAGCGCATCAAGGGCTGGCCGCAGGAGTCGCAGCTGGAGTACTTGGCCGAGAAGCTGTGGCCGCACCACGCCTATGGCAAGAACGCGGTCTACTCGGCAGGACATCACGGCAACGCGCTGCTTAGCAAGCACGAGATCCGCCTGTGGGAGAACATCGACATCTCCAACAACCGCTTCGAGCGGCGCGGCATGCTGCATGCCGTCATCGCCTCGCCGGAATGCGGTCGCGACCTGCACCTGATCTGCCTGCATCTCGACCTCTTCGAGAATGGCCGCGAGCGGCAGGTGCAGCGCCTCATCCGCCGCATCGAGGAGGCCGTGCCGCACGATGCGCCGCTGA
>Ga0302314_10015934_pt1 | contig 12743 bp, 11 predicted proteins | sample III_Palsa_N2_3_FD_200533 | JGI IMG/M metagenome (GOLD analysis project Ga0302314, IMG submission 200533) | Peat permafrost microbial communities from Stordalen Mire near Abisko, Sweden - III_Palsa_N2_3 | ecosystem: Environmental > Terrestrial > Soil > Palsa > Peat permafrost | place: Sweden...
GAGCCCGAGCTGCACATCCTGGTGAACAACGCCGGCGTGTGGCTCGACGAGAGGCGCACGAGCGTCGACGGCATCGAGATGACGTGGGCCACGAACGTCCTCGGTCAGTTCCTGATGACGCGCGAGCTGCTCCCGCTCCTCGCCCGAACGGGCACGTTGCGATCGAGCGCGCGCGTCGTGAACGTCGCCTCCGAGATGGCGCGATCGCTCGACGTGTCCGACGTGCAGCTCACCGCGCGCGGGTACGACGGCATGACGGCGTACGCCCAGAGCAAGCAGGCCGACCGGATGCTCACGTGGGCGATCGCGCGTCGAATCGCGTCGCTGTCGGTGACGGCGAACGCGATGCACCCCGGATGGGTGGCGACCGAGATCACGTCGCGCGAGCGCGGCGTGAAGCAGACGCTCGCCTGCGCCGCGGGCAAGCTGTTCGGAAAGCGTCCGAGCGAAGGGGCCGACACGGCGAGCTGGCTCGCGGCGTCGCCCGAAGTGGAAGCGGTGAGCGGCCGCTTCTACGTGGACCGCCGCGAGCGCGAGTGCCGCTTTCGCAACGAGCGAAACGAAGAAGAGCTGTGGGCGCTGTGCGAGCAGATGACGGGGACGCGCGCGCGCGATCAGTCGACCTCGAGCACGACCTTGCCGAAGCCCTCGTTGCTGGCGACGTAGGCGTGCGCCTCTCCCGCTTTGGCGAGCGGGAACACCTTGTCGATCACGGGCTCGAGCACGCGCGTGGCGAAGAGCGGCGCGAGGTTCCGCGCGAGCGCATTGGCCGCTTGGATCTTCTCTTCGAGGGGTCGCGACCGGAGCATCGTGCCGCGCAGCTCGACGCGCTTTCGCATGAGCATCCCGAGGTCCACGTCGGCGCGCGTTCCGCCGAGTAGCCCGACGACCACGATGCGCCCGCGCGTCGCGACGCACGCGAGATCCTCGGCGACGTACGCGCCGCCGATGAGATCGACGACGACATCGACGCCGCGCCCGCCGGTGATCTCGTTCACCCGCTCGGCGAACTTCCCGTTCTCCACCACGACCGCGTCCCCTATCCCCATGGGTCGCGCGCGATCGAGCTTCGCGGCGGTGCGGGCGGTGCCGATGGAGAAGGCGCCAATGGCGCGTGCGATCTGAACGGCGGCCGTGCCGACGCCGCTCCCCGCCGCATGAATGAGCACGGTCTCGCCCGCGGCGAGCCCGGCTTGCGTCACCATCGCGTCGTACGCCGTGATGAACGCCTCGGGGATCGACGCGGCCTCGTTGAACGAGAGCCCCTCGGGAATCCGCGCGAGCGTGCGTTCGGGAACGGTGACCTGCTCGGCGTACGTTCCCCCGCCCGCGAGGCCGAACACGCGATCCCCCACTTTGACGGCGGTGACGAGCTCCCCGATGGCGTCCACTTCTCCCGCGAGCTCGAGGCCGGGGATGTCGCGCGGCGCGTCGGGCGGAGGGGGATACGCGCCCATGCGTTGAAGGAGATCGGCCCGATTGACGGCCGTCGCGCGGATGCGAACGCGCGCTTCGCCACGCTGGGGAACGGGGGAGGGGACGTCGCGGAGCGAGAGGACTTCGGGGCCGCCGGGGGTGGTGATGACGATCGCGCGCATGGGGAGGGGGTAGTCGAGCGGACCGGTGCGGTCGAGAGCGCGCGCACGCGAAGGCGCTCGAGCTCGGGACCCGATGACCATGGCCATCCACGCACCGCTCGCGTACACACCGCGTCGCCCATGCGCGTCACCCGCCCCGTCGTTCGCCAGTTCAAAGCGCGGTTCCTCCCCGAGATCGCGCGCCACGTCCGCGCCGGCGGCCACGCGGTCGTCTGGGAGAGCCCCACGCGCGCGCGCCTCGTGTTCCCGGCGCCCAAGAAGGGCGACGAGGGGGACCTCGCGCTGTGGTCGCTGCTCGATCTCGGCAAGTCGCGCTGGACCACGATCAAGAGCGGAGCGTTGCTCGGTCTCGGCACGTCGCCGGTGCCGCGCGACTGCCTCGAGATCGTGCGCCACCGCGCCGAGCGCGACTCGATTCACCACGGGCCGAAGCGCACCGTCGACTTCGATTGCCTCGCGTGCGGTGCCTGCTGCAAAGACAACGAGGTCGTCCTCGACGACGCCGACGTCGAGCGCTTTCGCCAAGGGGGACGCCCCGATCTGGCGCGCCCCCCGTACACGCGAAAGAAAGACGGCACGCTGTACCTGCGCCTCCTCAAGTCGAAGGACTGCCGCCATCTCGAGAGCGACAACAAGTGCGCGATCTACGCGCTCCGCCCCGGAGCGTGCAGCTCGTTCCCCGTCGCCAGCGAGCCGTGCTTGTTCTCCCGCGAAGAGGAGCTCGGCGTCATCGACGGAGCGACCGCCGTCATCTAACGGACGCGCGCCTACTTCTTCGCGGGCTTCGCGGGCTTCACCGGCGCTCCGGCGTCCGCGTTCGTGTCCGGCGTCGCCACCGGCGCCACGATCACCAGCGCCTGCAACCGCTCCCGCACGTTCGGCAGCGTCATCGGGTCGTGCATCGCCGCTTGAACGCGCGCCTTCCCCTCGGCGCCCCCCACCTTCACCAACGCCTGCGCCACGCTCACGACGGCGCTCTCGATGTCCTCGTTCGGGGCGGTCGCGCGGTACATCCCGAAGAACTGCGACAGCACCGCCGTCTCGTCCGAGGACGAGAGGCGCACGAGCGCTTCGGCCGCGTGCTTCACGTCGTCGTCCGTGTCCGCCGTGTCGAGCAGGTGCGACGCGAGGAGCTCGGCCGCGCTCGTGTCGCCGATGGCCGCGAGCGCCTGCGCGATCGGGCCCACGGGCGGCGGGCGAAGGACGTCCTTCAAGTAGTCGTAGTGCCGCGCGAGCGCGTCGCGCATGTACTGCGCGCCGTTGCGGCGATCGGCCAGCGCTTGGCGCGCGTCGGGCATGATCATCGGCGACGTTCGCTCGTCGCTCGCCAGTGCGACCAGCGTCTTGGTCGCCACGTCGTCTTCCAACGACGCCAGCTCGCGGAGCAGCAGCCGCTTGGCCGTCGCCAGCTGCGCTTCGCGGTTCAAGAGCGCGATCGAGAGCTGCTCTGCGATGGGCGGGACGGGCGCCGGGGGTGCACTCGAGCTCCACGCATCCACTTGCACCGTGCACCCCTTCACGGGCTCGCCGAGGTCGATGTCGGCCGTCGCGCCGCCGGTGCGCGCGTCGAGCGCCGTGATGTGCCCCTGCTCGTCGCACAGGACCACGCTGCCCGGACCGGCCGCGCCGCCGATGATGTCGCTCCCGTGCGTGTGCACCCACGCCAGCGTCCCCTTGGTCGCTTCGAAGCCCATCGCGATGCGGAAGTACGTCGCGTAGTAGCGGTCGCTGTCGATCGTGAGCGGCCCCGTGTCGCCGGGCGTCGGGCGCGCGTAGATGCGGATCCGATCGGGCGCTTCGGCTGACGGTCCGGGGTTCTCGGTGCCGGGCTCCATGAGCTTCGGTGAGCCGGGGAGCTCGCGAACCGGAAGTGACACGTGAGCGGCCTTGTCCGTCGGCGCGTCCTTGATGCGCTCGTCCCAACGGAAGATGCCGATCTCGCCGAAGTACAGCTCGCGCTGCGCAGTCCACGCGCGGCTCACCTTCTCGCGGAGCACGACGCGCGCGGCTTCGTCGCCGTTGGCGAGATCGATGGCCGAGACGTACACGTTGTTCCACGGCACGAACGCGAAGCCGCCTAGGACCGCGGGCTCCCCGAGGGATCTGTCGGTCTCGATCTGCCGCACGACGCTCCCATCGCGCGCGACCGCGAGGAGCACCGAGCCGACGCCGTTCGAAGCCGACATGGTGACGACCGTGACGAACCCGTCGTCCCCCGCGCCGCGCACCTTGAGGCCGCCGGTGGGGCGCGCCCACAGACGCTTCCCCGTCGGCGCGTCGAGCGCGAACAGCTCGCCGCCGCCCGATCCCACGACGACGCTCCCCGCGATGACGGGGCGCGCGCTCAAGGGATGCGCGTAGGTCCATTTCGCGGCCGTACCGCCGCCGAGCGGCTGACCGATCAGCTTGTCGGCGTTTCCCGCGACGGCGACGGCGATGTCGGTCCCCGGCGGCGGGTGCGAGCTCGCGAGCCTCTTGCGAATGTTCTCGATCGACTTGCCGCCGTCGTCGGTCCAGTCGGTGGTGAAGAGGCTGATCGACGTGTAGCCGCCGCCGCACGCGCTGAGCGCGAGGGCTGCGGCCAGGACTGCGATGCGCTTCATTGCGACACCCCGCTCGTCGCCAGCACGCCTTGGTCGATCGCTTGCTTCACGCGCGGCGACCACGAGGCGGGCCATCGCTTCTGCACGTCTTTCAGGAACCGATTCGCCTCCGCGGTCCCCAGCTCACGGACGCGGCCGATCATCTTCACCTTCTGATCGTCATCGACCTCGCTCGGCGGACGGAAGAGCACCTGATCGAGCCCGCCGGTCACGACGTCGAACGGCAGCTTCCCGAGCTTCCCCGCGAGCTCGTCGCACTCCGCCGGCGCGCACAGCTCGCCGATCGACGCCGCCGCTTCGCTCACGCGATGATCGAGCGCCACGAACAGATCCCCCACCGCCTCTTTCGCCTTCAGCGAACCGAGGCCCGTCGCGGCGATCCCGCGGACCATCGCGTCGTCGTCGGACATCGCGTGGCGAAGCGCCGCTACGGCCACTTCCCCTTTGGTCTTCGCCAGCGCCTTCACCGCCGCTTGCCGAATCGGCGCCACGCGATGCACCGCGTACGACGCGAGCACGGGCGAGCCCGCCTCCGACTCGAGATCCCCCAGCGTCTCGATCGCGGCCACGGTGAGATCCGACGTGAGCCCGCGATCGAGCAGCTCGGCGATCGCTGGCGCCGCGCCCGCCGCGGACTTCCCCGCCACGCGCAGATCGTCCAGCGCCGACTTGATCGTCGCCTCGTCCCCCGAGTGCAGCTTGTCGAGCGTGCCTGCGGGGAGCGCTGCGTGAGCTTCCGCCGCGGGCTTGGCCTTCGGCGGCTTCGCGGCGGCGTCGTGCGCGGTCAGTGTGGCGAACATCGCGCAGGCGGCGAGCGCGACCGGGAAGGCAGACAAGCAACGGGCTATGCGTCGCATCGTGGGAAGGTCTCGCGTCTCAGGGTTTCGTGGGAATTTGCCCGCCAATTACCACGTCGAAGCGAGCGAGACGAGCGCGGTCCGCGGTTTGGCTCGTCCCGCGCGCATCGCGAGGGCGCACCCGGCGTGCTATCCCCACCGCGCATGGCCGCTTCACGCGCTCCAACGCCCTCGAAACGGCCGTGGTACCTCGTGGCCGCGCTCGTCGGCGGATGGGTGTACGGCGCCCAGGCCCTCAGCGAAGGGTACGAGGCGATCGCGTTCTACCGCGGTGAGCAGACCGACGTGCACACCCTGGCCGATCAGATCCCGGACGGGAGCCTGCGCGACATCGCCGTGGCGGCAGGCGAGCGTTGGCTGGCCATGAAGCAGAGCTCGCAAAATCGCGAGATGCCGATCGGCGCGGCGACGCTGCTGCTCGGCGCGGCGATGGTGCTCCTCTCGGCGCGATCGATGACCGGCCGCGAAGGCGCCCGGAGCGCGCTCGTTCAGGTCGTGCTGGTGCACGCGGGGGTCGTGGTCACGGGGTTCTTCCTGACGACGGCGGTGGCGCGCGCCGACGCGGAGTTTCGGACGCGGGTCGTCGAGGGGATGACGCACGGGGTGAACGCCCCCGCGATCCAAGAGCGCACCGACCGCTGGCTGGAGGCGGCGTCGCGGTTGCAGGCGCCGCTCGAGATCATGGTGCAGACGGTCTTCTCGGGGCTCATCGTGCTCGCGCTGACGCGTCCGCGCGTGCGCGCGTTCTTCCCTGCTTCTCCGCCGGGACCGCTCGGCGAAGGGTAATGAGCTAGGGTTCTCGCGATGGGCAAGGTGCGGCGGCTGCCGACCGATCTGGCGAACCAGATCGCGGCGGGCGAGGTGGTCGAGCGACCCGCGAGCGTCGTGAAGGAGCTCGTGGAGAACGCGCTCGACGCCGGCGCGACGCGCGTGCGCGTGGAGATCGATCACGGTGGGAGCGACCGCATCTGCGTGACGGACGACGGCGAGGGGATGGACGAGGACGACGCGCGTCTCGCGCTCGAGCGCCACGCGACGAGCAAGATCGCGCGTATCGAGGACCTGTTGGCGATCGGGACGTTCGGGTTTCGCGGCGAGGCGCTGCCCAGCATCGGATCGGTGGCGAAGCTCACGCTGTCGTCGCGCACGCGCGAGCGCGACGAAGGCATCGAGCTCGTGATCGAAGGGGGCGGTGAGCTGCGCGCCAAGCCGTGCGGATGCGCGACCGGAACGACCGTCGACGTGCGCGAGCTGTTCTTCAACGTGCCGGCACGTCGCAAGTTCCTGAAGTCGACGGGCACCGAGAGCGCGCACGTGGGTGAAGCCGTGCTCCTCGCGGCGCTGGCGCGCCCCGACGTGACGTTCGTGCTCGTGCGGGACGGTCGCGTGGCGCGCGAGTATCTGCGCGTCGCGACGCGCGCCGAACGGGCCAAGCAGGTGATCGCCGACGAGGAGCTCGTGCCGTGCCTGGGGGCGCGGGGGCCGTTGCGGATCGAGGCGCACCTGGCAGCGCCCGAGAAGGCGCGCGCCGGGGCGGTCGCGTTGCACCTGTTCGTGAACGGGCGGCCGGTGAAGGATCGACAGCTCGGGCGCGCCGTCGCGCAGGCGTACGGGTCGGTGCTCGAGCCGGGCCGCTATCCGGTGGGGGTCGTGTACTTCGACCTGCCGCCCGAGAACGTCGATGTGAACGTGCATCCGCAGAAGGCGGAGGTGCGGTTCGCCGACGCGCGCGGGATGTTCGACGCGGTGACGCGCGAGCTGCACATCGCGCTGGGGAAGGCGTTCGCGGTGCCCGCGCTGGGGCCAACGCCGTACTCGCGGGTGTTTCAGGGATGGGCGAACGCGAACGCGACGGCGAACGCGAACGCGAACGCGAACGCGAACGCGAACGCCAACGCGACCCCCGATCTCGACCCCTGGTCCCTCGCCTCCGCCGCGCCCCCCTCGCCCGACCCCAACGAGCCCCTCTTCGCAGGCCGCAGCTTCTACGCGCGGCTCCGCTACATCGGCCAATCGCGCGCCACCTTCCTCGTCTGCGAAGGCGACGACGGCCTCTACGTCCTCGACCAGCACGCCGCCGCTGAGCGCGTCACGTTCGATCGCCTCCGCAGCGCCTACGCCTCGCGCGGCGTCGCCTCGCAACGCCTCCTCGTCGCCGACCTCGTCACGCTCGTCCCTGCGGAGGTCGCCGCGCTCGAAGAGCACGCCGACGCCATCGCCGCGCTCGGCCTCGACGTTCGCGCCGTCGGGACCAACGCGGTCGCCGTGCACGCCGTCCCCGCGCTCGTCGCGCGCGCCACCCCCACGCAGCTCGTGCGCGACATCGTCGCCGAAGTCTCGCGCGCGGCCGGGCGTCCGTTCGGCGCGGCGGCGGACCTCGTGCTGGCGACGATGGCGTGCCACGGCTCGACGCGCGCGGGGGACATCCTCGCGCGCGAAGAAGCCGAGGCGCTCCTCCGCGCGCTCGACACCGTGGACTTCGCCGGTCACTGCCCGCACGGGCGACCGGTGATCACGCGCATCGCGTGGGGGGAGCTGGAGAGACGCGTTGGACGCTGAGGACACCATCGTTCGCGCGCTGCGCCTCCTCGACGACGCCCCGGACGCGCTCCTCGCGATCGTCGGCCCCACGGCCAGCGGCAAGACGGATCTCGCCATGCGCCTCGCCGAGCGCGCCCACGGCGAAATCGTCAGCGCCGACAGCGTCCAGATCTACCGCGGCTTCGACATCGGCTCCGGCAAGCCCACGCTTGCCGAGCGCGCGCGCGTCCCCCATCACGTGATCGACGTCGTCGGCCCGCTCGACAAGATCGACGCCGCCCGCTTCGCCGAGATCGCGCGCGCCGCCATCGCCGACGTCCGCGCCCGCGGCAAGCGCCCCATCTTGTGTGGCGGCACGTACCTCTGGGTCAAGGCGCTCCTCTTCGGCCTCGCCGACGCGCCCCCCGCGAGCGACGAGATCCGCGCCCGCCATCGCGCCCTGGTCGACGCCGAAGGGCGCCCCGCGCTCCACGCGAAGCTCGCGCTCGTCGACCCCACCATCGCGACGCGTCTCCACCCGAACGACTTCGTCCGGGTCAGCCGCGCCCTCGAAGTCTACGAGCTCACCCAGGAGCCCATGAGCGCCTGGCAGGCCCGCCACGGCTTCGCGACCCCGCAGCTCGACGCGCGCCTCGTCGGCCTCACGGTCGATCCCGAGGAGCTCACGCGCCGGATCGCCGCGCGGGTGCATGGCTTCATGGAGCAGGGATGGATCGACGAGGTCCGGTCCCTCTCGGCCGCCGGTTACGAGGACGCGCGGGCCATGGGGTCGGTCGGATACCGCGAAATCAGCGCGCATCTGGCCAAGCCGGAGGCCGAAAGGGGCCATCTGGGCGACCTCGAAGCCGCGATCGTCCGGGCCACCCGCATTTTCGCTCGCCGGCAGCGCACGTGGCTTCATCACTCGAACGTGAGCTGGCTCTAACTTGATCGCGAAAATCCCCTCGACTTTGCGGCTGTGATCGTCGCAATGTGCCCGCCGCGGAACGCCCCAATCGGGCCTTCGCTACGGAAAGGTCACAGAGGGAAACCGATGAACGGACTTCGCATCACCCTCGCCGCGGGAGTCGCGGCGGCGATGGCGCTCGTTTGCATGCCGGCGCAAGCCGATGAGCAGAGCGGCTTCGCGTTGGGCGTGCGCACGGGTTACGGCGTGCCGATGGGCTCCGCGAAATCGGGCCTCACGCTGGCGTCGCTCGACGGCGGGATGATCCCGTTCTGGTTGGACCTGGGCTATCGGTTCTCGCCGAACCTCTATGTGGGCGCGTTCTTCCAGTACGCCCTCACGTTCCCGCCGGTGCACTCGTGCCCCCCCGGGGGCTCATGCAACGGCAACGACCTGCGCGGCGGTATCGACTTCCAGTACCACTTCATGCCGCACGACACGTTCGACCCGTGGGCCGGCCTCGGCGTCGGCTACGAAGCGACGCGCGTGTTCAACGAGTCGGCCTCGTTCGACGAGACGAGCGACATCTACCACGGGATCCAGTTCATCGACGTCCAGCTCGGCGCCGACCTGCGCGTCTCGAAGACGGTGCCGTTCGGCCCGTTCCTCGACTTCAGCCTCGGCCAGTTCTCGAAGGAATCGCTGAAGGACGTCAACGGCAACTCGAGCGACATCCCGATGACCAGCACGATGCACGAGTGGCTGACGCTCGGCGTGCGCGGTCAGTTCAACCTGTAGCCTCGCGGCGTCGGCGCGATCACTCTCCGTCCGGCAGTCGCCACAGACTGCCGAGTGGGATCTCCATCCCCTCGAACGACTCCGGACGGAACGTCGCCTCGTCTCCGACGACCTCTCACAGCGCCAGCGTTGCGTCCAACAAGTCCCCGAATGTCTTCGCAGCGAGATCGCTCGGCGCGCGGCCGACGAACACTGCGACCTCGGTCTGGGGCAGGGAATCGGCGCGGAGCGATTCGCGCGTGAGCCTTGGGCCGGCCGCGGGGACGGGGACGGCGACGGGCATGGGCTGCGAGTCGAGCGGTTCCAGCTCGATCGCGGAGGCCGCGGGGAGCTTGCCGGACGCGGGGGGGGAGGCGTGGAGCGGCATCGAGTCTTCCTCGAGCTCGCTCATCTTGTCTTCCATCGAGATCGGGCGGCGCGACGACGTGGGGGCGCGATCGTCCGCTTCGATGGCGTCCATCTCCGCCTGCGAGACCTCGGCGGCAGCCGCTTCGATCGTCGGATCGCTCGCCGCGTGTCCCGGGGGCACGCTCAGCGCGAACGGCTCTTCGTCGTCGTCGTCGTCCAAGAGCTCCGCGCCGTCGTCGTAATCCTCGTCATTCGTGTCGATCGCATCCATCGCGACGGGTGGCGCGCTCACGAGACGCGAACGGCTCTCGAGCCCCTCCTCGCCCCGCAGCGCGCCCGACCCCGGCGACGCGGACACCGGCGACACCGACGGCGGCGGCATCGACGGATCGGGATCGACGTCGAGCTCGATGACCTCCATCGGCGGCGGATCGACCGCGCGCACACCCGACGGCTCGGGGCGCGGCGCGATGCGACGCGACGACGTGCTCGCTTCGACCAGCGTTCGATCGAGCGACGCATCGCTCGGCGCGCGGGTCGACGGAGCGATGGGCTTCGCCGCGAAGAACGAAGGTGCCTCGGGGCGCTGCGTGAACTTCGGCGGCGGCGGCGGCGGCGGGATCGAGCTCGGGCGAAATGCGGCCATCGGCGTCGGCGCGTCGAGCGGGCTCGTGGAGGCCATGGTGAAGAGGTCGTCGTCGTCGTCCACGTGTGGTTTGGCGCCGTTGGTGCTCGCGTTCGTGTGGCCGTTCGCGCGGTCGCGGCTCCGCACGAGCGCGAGGAGCGCTTCGAGCTTCGCGATGCGATCGTCGGTCGTCACGGCCCGCCGCCCTTCGCGCTCGAGGGGTGCAATCGCGCGAGCACCTCGCCCCACGCCGCGCCCTGATTCAGCATCGCGCGCGCCCGCGTGATCGCGCTGTCGCTCGCGACGAGGACGCGAACGACCGTCCCCTCGCGGCCCAGCGACACGCAACGCACCGGCGTATCCGAGGCGCCCTCGAGCACCCCTTCGAGGATCGATGCGAGGAACGACAGATCCGCGACCGCCGGCCGATCGACCGCGACGACGAGCGCGCGCCCCCATCGCTCGATGGACACGGCGCCGAGCCCCGCGACCGCCAGCTCGCGCGCGATGTCGGTGATCACCCGCTCGATCGACGACCCGCGCAGCTCGTCTGCCCCGCCGAGCCGCGAAGCGATCCGCTTGCCGATCGACGACCCCAACGCGCGCCCGACGGAGCTCGCCGCCTCGGGCCCGGCGATGAGCACGAGGTCGTCGAGCGCGGCGCACGGCAAGAGCACATGACGTTCGTCGCTCCCCGCGGTCACGCTTCCGCGAGGCAGATCGAAGCGTACGGCGTGCGTGGGATCGAACCCGGCCATGCTCATTTCTCGGCGGCGGTGCGCCTCAGGGCGGGGGAGCGATCGCCCCCCGAGCTGATATACGGAGGGTACAAACAGGGGTCAAATGCGCAAGCGCGCGTGCATCACGTTCGGGATCGCGTCGCTCGCGTCATTCGGCTTGGCCCTCGTTTCGCCGAGCGGCGCGCGCGCGGAGGACCTGTCGCACGCGCCGCCGACCGGGCCGCTCGTGTACGTGTGGCCGCCGCGCCCGGCGGATTCGCGCGACGCGCGCGCTTGCTCGACGCGTCACCCGATCTGCGTCCACGGCCACGTCGCGGGTGCAGCGATGCTCGCGGTGATCGCGTCGGCCGACCGCGCGTGGGACGTCATCACCGGTGCGCTCGAGCTCCCCGAGCCGGACGCCGACATCGATACGGGCGCGTACGACGTCTACGTCACCGAGCGCGTGGAGGGGGGCTCGGTCACCGCGCTGTCGACACGCGACCCGCGATCGGCGTTCGATCGCGCCAGCGCGTTCACCCTTCTTGCTGCGCCATTCGCTCGCGAATCGTGCGCGCTCGACTACGCGATGGCGCGTTCGGTCGCCCGCGCGTCGCTCTTCCGCGCGGCCCCCGCGACCGACGAAGGGAGCGCGCGCGCCGAGACCTCGTACCTCGCGCGCCTCGCCGTCCCGTGCGCCATGACCGCCGACGACGGCATTGCCGCGTTCCAGGCGAACGCCGATCGCGCCCTCGTCGACCCGTGGCTCCTCGATCCGCGCGCGGGGCTCGAGTTCGATCGGGGCGCGTCGCTCTTCTTCTGGTGGCTCGACGCGACGTACGGCGCTTCGCCGGGCGCGCTCGTGCGGGCGATGTGGGCGCTCTCGCCGACCAAGACCCCGCTCGCCGCGGAACGCTGGCGCGACGAGCCCGACGGCTTCGACGTGCTCGCCGCGTCGTTCAAAGACGCGCTCACGAGCGGCTCCACCATCGAGGACCTCTACGCCGAATTCGGCACCACGCGCGCGCTCTTCGGCCCGCGCGAGAACGGCCTCGAGCTCCCCGAGGCGCGCGTCCTGGGCGCGTCGATCGTGCCGCCGCTGGCGTGGGAGATCGATTGGCCGTCGTCGCCCCGAAGGCTCTCGTCACCCGTGCCGATCGCCCCCACGGGGTCGTCGTACGTGCTCGTGCATCATGAAGGCGCGGCGCCGGGCGCGCGGCTTCGCGTCGAGGCGACGTGGGAGCAGCACGCGGCGATCCGCTGGTTCATCGTGAAGCTCGACGCGCGTGGACGCGAGATGGGTCGCGTGTCGATCGGCGCGCCGCCGCGGGCGACCGAAGCGCAGATGACGATGGTCAACCTCGACGGCGTCTCGTCGCTCCTCATCGCCGCGACGAACGTGGGCGATCCCTTCGCGCCGTTCGATCCCGACGACGAGACCTTCGAGCCACACGGCTGGCTACTCACCCTCGCGAGCGAATAGCGCGGGGCCACGGCTCACCGCGTTCGCACGGGCGTCGCGATTCCCACGACGCGCGGAACGGTCCCCGCGAAGGCGTCGTTGAGGAACGAGCCCGCCATCACCTGGATCGACCGATAGTCCTCGGTGAACGTGAGCGGGGTCGGGAGCGATTCGATCGGCGGCGCGTACGGGAGCGCATAGTCGTCCTCGCCGATGGAGTCGTCGAAGTCCGAACCGTGCGCGCACGGCGAGCACTGAACGAGGACCGCGGTGGAGCCGGTGACCGGCGTGTCGTGGATCGCGCCC